>Ga0209381_1000965_pt1 | contig 54301 bp, 48 predicted proteins | sample DewCreD2012metaG_FD_184111 | JGI IMG/M metagenome (GOLD analysis project Ga0209381, IMG submission 184111) | Hot spring sediment bacterial and archeal communities from British Columbia, Canada, to study Microbial Dark Matter (Phase II) - Dewar... ... | reverse complement strand
GATGATAAACAATGCAAACAATGTTTTTTTTCATTAGAATCTCATTTGTTTTGAGTTTACTTCCCGCAAAAATATATCAAAGAACAACTTACAGCTATTTCAGCCACACTTTTTGACTATTATACCCAGAATGACACTATTTTAAAAGTATTAGTTTCTTTGTTAGCGAAAAATTATTAGCAGTTAACCTATAAAAGTAAACACCACTTGGTAAAGCCGTTCCATGGAATGTTACTACATGTACTCCGGCTTGTTTGTATTCATTTACTAACGTTTCTATTTCTTTACCTAAAAGATCGTAAATCTTTAGTGTCACCCAACTGCTTATCGGCAAATTGTATTTGATCATCGTTCCAGAATTAAACGGATTGGGGTAGTTTTGTAATAGAAAGTAATTCAATGGTACAGGATCATAATTATTTATCGATGTGATGGTAGTATCTCCATAGGTGATATTGTCGATTATACATCCGACCAGAATTGATGTAGATGAAAAAAAATCGCCGACAGTTGATTGTTTAGATAGACCCAATCCTTCTGCATAGTGTTTGCTATAGCCAATCAAACCCCATAAAAAATTGTAATGTCTTATGGATACTTTTTGATTTAAGACATCATCATTGTAGATTTTTTCAAAAATTATTTTCCATTTAGAAGTTTGTGAAGTATCTCCAGATTTTAGAGAAGCATCAAACACAACATATTCAGAACCAAATAAATCAGTTAGAGTTGTGTACTGGTAAACTTTTTTTTCGATACTATCAATTCTTTCAAAGGAATACTCATAGTTCTCTGGTTTAGTAAATATTGTTGTTAACAATTTTTTGTACTTCTTGTTATTTGGCATTAAAGTGTCTTTTAAAACTTCGATACCCCATTTTCTATTTATAACTGAAAAGGGATATATGTTCTCAGTAATCACTTCTTTATATATCCACTTATTTCCTTTTTCTAATGGATAATATTTTAATGCTTCTTTTAATGAATCGGTTTGTGCAAATAATATCGTTGAGAACAATAGAAAAAATATTTGTGAGTGAATTAATTTCATTGTGTTCGCAGAGATAATAATTAAGACCGAACTCCGTTTTAAGCCCGGTCGTCGTAGAAGGGCACAAGGAACTTAAATGAGAATGGTTTAATTTGCAAGGGAGAAATCAAGTAAGTAACAAAATTTTATCACTTCTTTTTCTTCTTTATTCAATTAAATTGCTGCCCGTCAATTAAGGGACTTACGATGAAATATAGATTTGTAATTTCTATTCTAATTTCCGGATTATTATTAGTAAGCTGCATGGAGAATCACGATCCACTCGGACCGGATACCCGCTCGATAATCCTTAGCAAAAACATCGACTCAATTACCGTTCGTCTAGATTATGGTCATCAAATTATTATTAACAATTATGCGCTACTCAAATTCGAAGGTGTTGAAAGCGATTCGCGATGCCCGATCGATGCAATATGCATCTGGCCTGGTAATGGCGAGGTTAAGATACTTCTTACTTCCGAACGCCAGAAACAGAATTTTACACTAAATACATTTCTTGAACCGCACAAATTTTCTTTTGATGACTTTACAGTTGAATTAAAGTCGCTTAATCCATCGCGCCGTGCCGATCAGCAGATTAAACCAAATGAATATAGCATTGACCTTATGATTAAACCGGCATCAAACAGCAGCAGCGCTTCACTACCGGTTAAGTTGATTGAAGGTTCTAATGCCGACCAGATTAAACGCGACATGCTTAATGTGAACAGTTTAACACTTACACGCGACGATCTGAAATTAAATGTATCATATTCCGGCGGATGCAAAGAGCATGTTATTGAGCTTTATGCATTTAAGGAAATTCAAAAATCGAATCTCGCACAAGTTACGTTATTGCTTTCTCATAATGCTAATAGCGATATGTGTGAGGCGTATCTTTCAAAAACTGTTTCGTTTAATCTTTCTAATCTCAAAAATCATCTTAAATTCACATACAACATTAGTGATAAAGTTCTTTTGATTATTCACGATCCATCAGGACGACCTCTACGCGATCCGGTGATAGAATACAGCTTCTAATCTACCTAATAGAACGCTGATAATCCTTCGCAAAGCTCAGGATCATACACGGATTGAGCAGATTAACACAGATTAATAACTTTCCGCTTAATCTGCGTCATCTGCGTTCTATTATTTTGATGGAGTTATCAGAAAGTGAAACGCACAAGCTTTATCTTCTTCCCATCAGCAAGGTGCTGGCGTTCGTACTTTGTAAGGATTTTTTCTTCATCGGTAAGTTTATCAGCGCTGTAGAGATCGTTACTTTCCTTAATCAGTTTTAGTCCGAGCTCATCAATAACTTTTAATGTGTAATTGTAGAGAGTGTCGTCGTCGGTTTTAAGACTCACTACTCCTCCGGTCTTCAGAATTTTCCTATAGATCTCTAAAAATCTTGGATGAGTAAGCCTTTTCTTCATACTACTGCGCCGTGGATACGGATCGGGAAATGTAATCCATATTTCATCAACACTGGAAGGTTCAAAAATTTCTGCAAGTAATTCTGCATATCCAACAAGAAATCCAACGTTCGTGATTTTTATTTCATTTGAGTGCTTTGCCCCGTTGTAGATTCGCGAAGGTTTTCGATCGACGCCGATAAAATTTTTACGGGGATGAAGTTTAGCAAGATTGATAGTGTAATCACCCTGTCCGCAACCAAGCTCTAATGTAAATCCCTTTTTATGTCCGAAGTAATCGCAGATTTTCTGGAAAACATTTTCATCTTTGTAACCGAAGACGTTGCTGAAATTTTTTACTTCTGCAATCTTTATATGTTTTTTACGTGGCATTGCTAATGTTTTGATTTTTGCGATGGGAAAAATACAAATATTTTATTAACCGGATTGACGTTATATTCCACATAATAATAAGCGCCTTGTCATTCTGAGTAAAGCGAAGAATTTTATATTTTAAAAAGAGCACAGTTACATTTAGAGTTTTTATTTCGAAATGGCGGTAGTATTCTAATAACAATCAGTATCTGCACTTTAAAATCAATTTAATTAGTTTTACAAAGTAGATTAAGTGAAAAAAACTATGGCTCAAAATAAAATTAAAGTCTTCGCACCAGCAACTGTTTCTAATGTAGGACCCGGATTTGATATAATGGGTTTTGCATTGAATCAACCCGGTGATATTGTTGAAGTATCTCTTGCAAAAGGAAACGATATTAGAATAAGAAAAATTTATGGAAGTAAAGTTCTTCCTTATAATCCATCTACGAACACGGCAACAGCTTCAATCATTTCGCTATTGAAATCACTTAAAATAAAAGTCGGGCTTGATGTAGTAATTAGAAAAAATATGGGGATAGGAAGCGGACTCGGTTCAAGTGCTGCAAGTTCTGTTGCCGGAGTCTTTGCAGTTAACAAACTTCTTAACCTGAAACTTTCGAAAAGCGAGTTACTTGTTCACGCACTTAATGGTGAACTAATTTCAAGCGGAACATTACATGCTGATAACGTTGCTCCTTGTTTATTCGGCGGATTTGTTCTTATTAGAAGTTATGATCCACTCGACGTAATTAAAATCGATTACCCAAAAAATTTGTTCTGTACAGTTATTTATCCGCAGATTGAAATTAAAACAAGCGAAGCACGAAAAATTCTTGATAAGAAAGTTGATCGAAGCGTCGCCATAGCACAAACCGGAAATGCATCGTCATTAATTACCGGTTTAATTACAAATAATATCGATCTGATCTCACGATCGATGAAGGATTTTATTGCGGAACCTAAGAGAGCCAAGTTAATTCCTTGTTACGATCAGGTTCGTATCGCCGCATTATCCAATGGTGCGATTAACTGCAATATATCCGGTTCCGGTCCGTCCATGTTCAGTTTTTCTACTTCGGAAGTAGATGCAAAGAGAATTGCCAATGTAATGAAGGAAGCCGCTCAATCCTTAGGACTTAACAGTGTAACTTATATTTCCAAAATCAATCAACGTGGTCCGATAGTATTAAAATGAAATATTACAGCACTAATAGAAATAGTCCGTCGGTTACTTTCGAAGAAGCACTTATGAAAGGTCTTGCACCTGATGGCGGATTGTATATGCCTGAATCAATTCCCGCTCTTGAACAATCGTTTTTAGAGAACTTAGAAAATTTATCATTTCAGGAAATCGCATTTGAAATTTCAAAAAGATTTATTGAAGAGGAAATTGCAGAGGATGATCTTAAAGGAATAATCAACGAAGCAATCAACTTCCCCGCCCCACTTATCCGGCTTGACGAAAACATTTCAATACTAGAATTATTTCATGGACCAACTTTAGCGTTCAAAGATTTCGGTGCTCGTTTCATGGCAAAAGCAATGGGACATTTTATTTCAAGGCATAACCGTACAGTAAATATTCTTGTCGCAACATCCGGTGATACAGGAAGTGCCGTAGCAAACGGTTTTTATGATACACCCGGAATAAATGTTTTTATTCTCTACCCGAAAGGAAAGGTTAGTTATATACAGGAGAAACAGTTAACAACACTTGACAAGAATATTACAGCACTCGAAATTGATGGAACGTTTGATGATTGCCAGCGGCTTGTTAAATCTGCTTTCGTTGATACTGATCTCAACAAAAAAATGAATCTCTCTTCGGCTAATTCAATAAACTTTGCTCGCCTACTTCCTCAAACATTTTACTACTTTGAAGCGTTTAAACAACTTGAAAACAAATCCGGAGAAATATATTTCTGCGTCCCCTCGGGTAATCTGGGAAGTATAACTGCCGGATTAATTGCTAAAGAAATGGGTCTGCCAATTACAAAGTTTATTGCCGCCACAAATTCTAATACTACCTTTGTAGATTTCATAGAAAGTGGACAATTTACACCACGCAATTCAATTCAAACCTTATCAAATGCTATGGATGTTGGCAACCCAAGTAATCTTGCAAGAATAAATTCTCTTTATAATTACGAGCTAAAACGAATTAAAGAAATTATTTTTTCTGATTCCGGAAATGATACAGATACAATTAACACCATTAAGTATGTTTATGAAAAGTATGATTATCTTCTGGACCCCCACGGAGCAGTTGGATTTTTTGTCCTTAATAATTTTTTACAAATTAAAGGAAATAATAATAGCACATCTGTTCTTTTGGAAACCGCTCATCCCGCAAAATTTTCGGATATTTTAGAAAGAACTATAAAGGTCAAAGTTGCTTTGCCAGATAGGTTAAGTGAATCGTTAAATAAGAACAAAAATTCAATTTCGCTTTCTTCAAATTACCGAGACCTTAAGGATTTTCTTTTGTATGATCAGGAATAATTTACTAGTTAAACCATAACAGAATATTTTCTGTCGAACAAATAATTCTTTTGGATAAATAATGAAACCATACTTAACCTACGCATCAACAACACTGATAGCTCTTTTATTTACTTTAAATAGTTGTTCGGGTGTTAAGGAAGTACAGAGTTATTTTAATAGTAATAGTATTGTCATTGATGGTTTAAAAAATGACTGGGAAGGTAAACTTAATTTCGACAGTAAATCAAAACTTGCTGTTGGTTTTCAAAATGATAAAGAAAATATTTTCCTCTGCATCACCACAAACGATCGTGCAAATATTATGAAAATATTACGACTCGGTTTAACAATCTGGTTTGAGCCGAAAGGTGATGGTAAAACAATCGGAATTAAATATCCATTGTTTGATATGGAGAGAATGAGAAATGTTCCGCTCAGAAATGAATTGCCCGATAACGAAAGAGAAAATCCGGACGAGCGATTCAAAAAGATGATTCTATCACAGAACGAAATTTCTATTGTCAACGAAGATGATTATCCTCTTTTTCTTGTCAGCAATAATGATGAGAAAAACATTCAAGCAAAAATTGATGTTAGTAAAGAAACTTTTGTATATGAAATCAAAATTCCCCTCTCTACAAATAAGCAAGCAAAATATTTTATTGAATCTGCTCCCTCCGAAAAAATAAAAATTGGCATTGTGACTAATGAACTAAAGCTCGATTCGCCGATTGGTCGACCGGGAAAAGGAATGAACAGAGGAGATGGAAAACAACCCTCTCAAGGCGAAAGCTCCGGAAGACGCCCACAAGGAATGCCCGAAGGCAGAAATTTTGGAATGAATACAGACCCAATTAAACTCTGGTATGAAGTAAAATTGACTGATTAGTATTTTAGTTTTTTTGAATAATCAAATAACTATTAAAAAATTATTTTGTGACCGAATCCGAATAAATCCTGTTCTCTATTATATCCTGAATTTGTTTTCTCACATTTGTCAGAAAATTGTAACCCGTAGAACTCTCAATTCTGCGAATGGTGGTTAAATAACTTTTCCAGGAATCATTTCTTACACCATTTTTATTCGGCATTATAACAGCAATTATTTTTGTTGAGTCGGAAACCGATTGTAGTGATTCATCTCTGTTTAACATTACTATTATTTTGAAAAAACTATCGGGTACGGCAATTACATCTTTTATTTTATTTTGCGAATGAAAAATTCCTCCAGCAATTACAAATAATTCTTTGTTCTCTTTCTTACACAATTCTTCGCAGTAGTTTTCCAGATTTAACCATACTCCTCTATTTAAATCCGGTCGTTGTGGCAAAATATTCGTTAACAAAAAAGTTGATTTATTATCTTCAACGGTTCTTGTTCTCTCTTCACTTCTAACCATATGTCCGCGGTCGTATCCGGAATTTGTATAATCAGAGTGTTTTACTTTATAAAATGAGTCCGGCAAAGATGTGTCTGTTATGAAATTTCCCGAGTATCTTGGAACATCACCATACCACGAGCTATTTAAGTTCCAGCTGACCCAGTTAGCAACGTTCTTTTGGGGATTATAACTTAGTACATATTGTGGTCTCATAATTATGTAATCGTCTGTAGAATCATTGTTAACAGGAATTCCCATTGTGACATTTACATTTTCAAAAATCTGAATAGCGGCTGCTGGCTTGTCTGATTCAACTTGTTGTTGGGGTGTTGAACAAGAGAATATCAATAAAAGAATAACGACTACAGCATAATTGTGTTTTTTCATTTTATTAGGTCAAATAATTCTAAAATCATTTTGAAGTTGTTACCTGTCCGAATTTTTTCTGGGTTGAAAAATATCACGATCGATTACAAAGAGCAAAAGAGAAGAAAATTTGTAAATATTAAACTTGCTATTTGATCCGGTTCATGTGAAAAATTATAAGTAAAGACTTTCGATTTGAATAGGGTGAAAAGAAAATTTTGGGAAATGTTTTTTATTAATAGCTTATACTCCTTCAAATCATGCATCTACCATTCTCATATCGAAAGGAGAAAGATCTTGGGCTTCTATTCTTATGTTAAGTTCTTTTATTAGCTCCTTAATAGTCTTAATTTCTGCTTCATTAATATGAAGTCGGTGCTTTAACATTGCAAGACTTGAGAAAGCAATTTTTCCCGTATCGCGTTCAAAAGCAAAAATCTGTTTTCTTATATCAAACGCCGTTGATTCAAGCCGCTCTAATTTTTTCTTAAGTTTTATTAAGATTTCACTCTTGCTTAGATTGTGCATCAACAATATTCCGATATCAAAATGTGATGTTTGATAATTATCCTCTGATAAAAATGCTGTAATCGATTCCTGAAGCTCAAACTCTCCTTCCGGTGTTATATTGTATATTGTTTTTTCTGGCAGATTACCATTTTTCTCTATTCTACCGGTTATTAATCCCCGTTTCTTTAAGTTATTTATAGTCGCATAAACTGTTGAATCAGCCAATGGTAACCATTTTTTCGTTTGTAAATACTCCAGCATTTTTGTTATCTCGTATGGGCTGCGTTCATGTTCCGAAAGAATACCGAGTATTAATGTAGCCAATTTTGAAAGCATATTACCCTTTCGCACTATTGAAATAAAGTAGTATAAAAATAGAGGACTTTTGGAATGGAATCAACAATATTATGAAAAAACTAAGTCAAGCAACTCTCTGTTTTGAACAAAATCTTCAAAAGTACTTTCAATAAATTTTGCGTTCTTGTTCAGAGATTTGTAATTAAGTTCAAGAGATTCTCTTTTCTTGGGGTTAATAACAATTAATTCCTTCTCTGGCGTGATATGTTTTTTAAACAAAGCTTTAATATGAATATCAGCATTTGAAAGAGAGTAACCGACAAAAACAATTTTTTTCGCTATTCGTATCTCACGGGAAGATTCTGTTATTAGCTGTGAAATAACCGGATGATTAAGAAACTTTAAATAACTTGGTGGAATTATCAATGTTTGAAATTCTGTTCTATCAATAGGACAGCTATATTCATATTCTTGCTTTTCGGGATAGGTATAACCCAGAAACTTTCCTTTGTTCAAATCGATATTTCTATCCCAAGGTGTTAGTAGAGTTAGATTGCAGCAGTTGCAATATTTCCAATTAAGGCTTCCATGAAGTTTAAGAATTTTGAAAGGAACAGGGTTTTCATTTTCTACAACAAGAATTGGTTCCTTCGGATTGATCCAGAAATTATATTGATTTAATTGAGGAAGTTTTTCGTAATTCATTAATGGAATAGCATAATCAATGTAGCCAACTTTTTTGAAAAGATGATCGAATGCTTGCTCTAACAGAGTATCATAATTTAATGTTATAATGGAAGTATTTGTGTTACGGTTTATTATAGCATCCCAAAACAATTGATAAAAGTGACTAGTCTTATCTGTTCGTAAATTGACGACGTAATGAATTAACTTAATAAGGTATTCCTTTATTTCTCTAATCCGATGATTTGGATATTTGGCGCTTAGACTTTCGTTTTGCTGAATGAAATAGTCTAAAAATCCAAAAACGGCTTCAAGTTGAGGAAATTGTTTTGTTTTCCAATTAAACTCAAAATTATCTTTTATAAACTCAATAACTATTTTCCCTATTTCAGACTCTCTAATCACTGGAATCTCATTGGACAAAATCATTGGCAAAGTATCACGCTGTAATGGCACACCATCAGGTCTGGATGCACCGGCTCCAAGAATAAAAATTATATCTCTTTGATCTGGATATTGAAGAAATTTTAGGACTTTCAAAAAAGTATTCTTTTTGTTACAAGATAATTATTTGTTTATTCAATTACTCTATCAATTACAACTATTTGGTATGTCATCTGAATTGGGGTAGAAAATTTACTTAACAATTTCCATTAAAATTAATTTTTTCCCCTTTTCATTTCTTACATTATTTGGTTTGTAAGCAAGTTCAAAAACGGTTGATTTCTTTAAGTTGGCTTTGTATTTAAGCTCGGCGGTTTTGAATTCTTCGCTAATATCACCACCCTTCATTGAAATGATAAATCCTTTTTCTTTTATTAAAGGGAGAGCATACCGAAAAAGAATAATTAAAGGTACCGTCGCTCTGCTAATAACCAAATCAAATGAATTCGAGTATTTTTGTATAAATTCTTCACTTTCTACTCTGTAGTTTTCTGCGATTAAGTTATTTAGCTTCAATTTACTGATAAAGTCTTTTACAGCTTCAATCTTTTTTGTAGTAGAATCAACCAAAACGCCTTTTAGCATTGGTCTTGTAATAGCTAAAGGAATTCCGGGAAATCCTCCACCAGTACCTACATCTAAAAATCTGTTGACCTTCGGTGGTAAATATTCAGATACTAATGCAGAAATAAAAACGTGGTTTTCAATTATCTTGGGAATATCTCTGCGGGAAATTAGATTAACTTTAGAATTTTTTTGAGTTACTAGAAATGCAAAATTTGCAAGTCTTTCCAGCTGATATTCATCGGGATTAAGATTATTTTCCCAGAAGAGCATCTTCAGCTCGCGTAAATACTGCTCTTGAAGATCCAACAAACCCTCTAAAAATTAGCTTTTCAAATATACTAATAAAACAGAAATATCAGAAGGAGTTACTCCCGAGATTCTTGATGCTTGTCCGATTGACCGCGGCTTTACTTTCATTAATTTTTCTCTACCTTCAGCAGAAATAGACTTTAAATTAGAGTAATTAAAATTATAAGGTATTAAAACATCTTCTAAGCGATTCATCTTTTCAATTAACTCCATCTGACGCTGAATATAACCACTATATTTTATTTCGATTTCAACTTGCTCTAAAACTTTATTATTTGAAATTATTTCCTTAGTTAGTTCATTATCACCGTTATTGGATAGTTCTAGTAATTTTTGTAAAGATGTCTCGGGTCGTCTTAGTAATTTTTCAATTGTTTCACTACTTTCTATCGGATTGGTTTCGATGGTTGAAAGATAAGTATTAACTTCCGAAGGACTTAACTTCGCTTTTGTCAAATAATCTTTTGTTTTAGTTATAAGCAGCTCTCGTTTTATTAGGTCATCATACATTTCTTTAGGAATCAATCCAAACTCTACACCATATTTCATTAATCTTCTATCAGCATTATCTTGACGAAGAACAAGTCGATGTTCGGCTCGAGAAGTAAACATCCTATACGGTTCGTTCGTTGATTTTCCAACCAAGTCGTCAATTAGAACTCCTATGTAGGATTCACTTCTTTTTAAAACAAATTCTTTTCTTTTTTGAATTTTTAGTGCGGCGTTGATTCCCGCGACAATTCCCTGTCCAGCAGCTTCTTCATATCCCGAGGTCCCATTTATCTGCCCGGCAAAATATAATCCCTCAATCAATTTTGTTTCTAAAGTCAAGTCAACTTGATATGGTGGAAAATAATCGTATTCTACCGCATACCCTGGTCGAACCATTTCAACTTCTTCTAAACCTTTAATTTTTCTCAAAGCTTCATATTGAATATCTGCTGGAAGTGAAGTAGAGAATCCATTAATATATATCAGATCGGAATCTAATCCCTCCGGTTCTAAAAATAGTTGATGTCTTTCTTTATCAGAAAAGCGATTAATCTTATCTTCTATCGATGGACAATATCTTGGCCCAACACCACTTATCAATCCAGTGAACATTGGGGAGCGATCAAATCCCTTTTCTAAAATCTTATGAACAGTTGCATCTGTATAAGTTATATGACAACTCAATTGTGGCAAATAAGGAAATTCTGAGGCCGGAGTTCTCATTGAAAATGGTTGTGGTGGATTATCGCCGGGCTGTTCTTCTAAAACATACCAATTTATAGTGTCTTTTCTTAAACGAGGTGGTGTTCCGGTTTTTAGTCTTCCAACCTCAAAGCCCATTCTAGTTAAAGATTCTGTCAAACCGATTGCCGGGGGTTCCCCAAATCTACCGCCTTTCGTTGAATTTAATCCTGTATGCATCAAGCCATTTAGGAACGTTCCAGAACATACTATTAATGCTTTTGATTTTATTTCTAATCCTTTGGCGGTTTTTACACCGACAATTTTTTTCCCTTCTTCAATAGCTTCATTTATCGAATCTTCAATAATTGAGATATTCGGGGTTGCAGTAACTATCCTTGAAGCAACTTCTGAATAAATTTTTCTATCGTTTTGACTTCTACCTGCCCAAACGGCGGGTCCTTTTGATTTATTGAGAGTTCTGAATTGAATCCCGGATTGATCTGCAATAATACCCATTACTCCACCTAAAGCATCAATTTCGTGAACTAAATGACCCTTGGCGCTACCACCTATAGCCGGATTACACGACATTCTTCCAAATGCGGATTTATCCATTGTTACAATACCTACAGAACACCCCATACGAGCTGCGGCAACTGCGGCTTCTATTCCGGCGTGTCCACCTCCAACGACTATAATATCATATTCTAACATACCAAACTCTCTGTTTCACATGAAACATTTATCTTTTGTTAAAAAATTCCCAAAACGGATTAATCGAAAATTTGCTAATTATGGCTTTCTTATGTTTCATATGAAACATTTATTTACCAATACAAAATTTGGAAAAAATATTGTTCAGGATGTCATCTGAAGTTACTTTCCCAATAATCTCACCCAATGCATTTTCAGCATTTCTAAGGTCAACCGCAATAAATTCTCCGGTAAGTCTGTTTTGAATTGAATTTTTAGCCGATATTAAATGCATTTTAGCTTTTTGTAAAGAATCATAATGTCTAATATTAGAAACAATAGCTGATTTTTCAGAATAAGTTTTAGTTCCAAGAGCCTTTTTTTTCATAGCATCAAAAAGTAAACTCATTCCCTCCCCTGTTTTTGCTGAGATTTTGACATCAAATCTATGGTCATTTGTGTCATAGATATCAATTTTATTTGCAACTGTTAGTATTCGTTCTTTATCGGTTAATTCTTGTAACTCAGAGAGAAGATCTTCACTCAAACCAATAGTAGAATCATTAAGAAACAGGACTACATCGGCGTTTTGGACTACTTCGCGACTTCTATTCACTCCTTCAATTTCAATAACATCATAGCTTTTACGAATACCGGCAGTATCAAATAATCTGAAAAGTATCCCATCGATCGTTAATTCTTCTCTTATTATATCCCTTGTTGTCCCCGGGATTTCACTTACTATGGCACGAGCTTCTTTCAAGAGGTAATTCAAAAGAGATGATTTGCCAACATTTGGTTTTCCGACTAAGGCAACGTTTACACCATCTTTTATTATCCGTCCAAATGAATAACTTGAAAGGAGCTGATCAATTTCTGATTCTATCTTATTAATATTAGTTAAAATTTCGTCAAGGGACATAAATTCTATATCTTCTTCTGCAAAGTCCAACTCCAGTTCAATTAATGAAGATGTATTTACAAGCAATTCTCTAAGCTGGTCCACCTTTTGGGAAAGCATTCCATCAAGTTGGTTTCGCGCACCTCTTAAAGACGCTTCCGTGTTCGAATTAATTATGTCTGCAACTGCTTCTGCCTGTGCAAGATCTAAACGACCATTAAGAAAAGCACGTTTTGTAAATTCGCCGGGTTCCGCTAATCTTACATTTTTTTCTAACAATAAAGAGATTATCTTTTGAACAATAATAGGGCTTCCGTGAGTACTTATTTCAACAGAGTCTTCGCCGGTATATGAATTAGGGAGTCGAAAGACAGAGACCAGAACATCGTCTATCAACTCATTTTGCGGACCAATTATTTTTCCATAATGGATAGTATGACTTGAAACATCTTTGAGTGATTTTTTTCCAAAGAATATTTTGTCAACGGAATCAATACTATCCGGACCGCTAACACGTATAACGGAAATCGCACCGATACCCGGTGGTGTTGCTAGTGCAACAATAGTATCTTCATTTTGTGATAATAATTGTGTCATATCATTTTAATTGAGTTGGTAAAATTATTATAAATGAATTTGTGTAACAAGAAACCACATAAAAAATTTTACGATTTATTATATTATAACTTATATTATTATATTTTATATAGTTATCATTTGTTGTGAAACTTTTAGTGAATTTGTTTTGTATGAGTGCTAATTTAACAATTGAATTATTGGGTGAGGAATTATGGCTTTTAACTTTAATAAGTTTACTGTAAAAGCACAAGAGACAATTCAAAATGCAATTGAGATAGCGCAGAATTATAACAATCAAATAGTTGAACCGGAACACTTGCTCGCGGCAATACTACAGGATGAATCCAATGTAGCTTACTCCATAATCCAAAAAGCTGGAAGCAATATTAATCAAATGAAAATAAAAATCGCTGAGCTCTTAGAAAGACTGCCAAAAGTAACCGGAGCAGGAATAGGTAATCAACAATTGTCTGTTAACACTGCAAAAGTTTTTGATATTGCCGTTGATGAAGCAAAAAATCTTAAGGATGAATATGTATCAAATGAACATATTCTTATCGCACTAAGTGAAGATAAAACAGCAGCAGGAAAGTTATTAATTGATAATGGAATAAATAAAAACATTATTCTTGCGGCGTTAAAAGATATTCGTGGCACACAAAGAATTACATCTCAAAATCCAGAAGATACTTATCAAGCCCTAAAAAAGTATGGGCGCGATTTAAACGAACTTGCAAAGTCAAATAAACTTGATCCTGTAATTGGTCGCGACGAGGAGATCAGAAGAGTTCTTCAAGTTTTATCGCGCAGAACAAAAAATAATCCGGTGTTGATAGGCGAACCCGGTGTTGGTAAAACTGCTATTGCTGAAGGGATTGCACATAGAATTGTTGCCGGTGATGTTCCTGAAACATTGAAGACCAAAAGAATTATCGCACTGGATATGGGGGCTCTGGTGGCTGGGACACAATTCAGAGGTCAATTCGAAGAGCGCGTAAAAGCCGTTGTCAAGGAGGTTCAACAATCACAAGGGGAGATAATTTTATTTATAGACGAGCTCCATTTACTAGTTGGCGCCGGTAAAACAGAGGGGGCGATGGATGCCGCTAATATTTTGAAGCCGGCGCTTGCGCGTGGCGAACTTCATGCAATTGGTGCAACTACATTAGATGAATACAGAAAATATATTGAAAAAGATGCCGCATTGGAAAGAAGATTCCAACCTGTTTTAGTTAGTGAACCAACCGAAGAGGATTCGATTTCTATATTGCGAGGACTAAAAGAAAGATACGAAGTTCATCATGGTGTTAGAATTACTGACGGCGCAATTGTAGCAGCAGTACAACTTTCTAACCGATATATAACAGACCGTTTTTTACCTGACAAAGCTATTGACCTTATAGATGAATCGGCATCAAAGTTAAGAATCGAAATTGATTCGATGCCTGAAGAACTTGATGCAATCGAACGAAAAGTAAAACAACTTGAAATTGAAAGAGAAGCACTGAAAAGAGAAAAAGATTCTGATTCAGCTTCGCGGTTAGAAGATCTTCAAAAGGAATTAAGCGAATTACAAGAAGAACGGAACAGACTAAAAAGTCATTGGCAATTAGAAAAAGAAAAAATTCAATCAATCCGTTCTATGAAAAGCGAAATAGAAAAAGCAAAAGCCGAAGCCGATCGTTATGAAAGAGAAGGTAATTTTGGAAAAGTTGCAGAAATCAGATACGGATTAATAAATGAACTCGAAAAGAGATTAAAGAAAGAGACCGAAGAACTTGCAATGATCCAAAAGAATAATAAAATGCTAAAGGAAGAAGTCGATGCCGAAGATGTTGCGGAGGTTGTTGCTAAGTGGACCGGTATACCAGTTAGTAAAATGTTAGAAAGTGAAAGAAGCAAACTTTTACGACTGGAAGAAGAGCTTCATAAAAGGGTTGTTGGACAGGAAGATGCCGTTGCTGCAGTCGCAAATGCTATTAGAAGATCTCGAGCCGGATTGCAAGACGCAAACAGACCTATTGGCTCGTTTATTTTTATCGGAACTACTGGTGTTGGAAAAACAGAACTGGCGAGAGCGCTTGCTGAATTTTTATTCGATGATGAACATGCAATGATTAGAATAGATATGAGTGAGTATATGGAAAAGTTTTCTGTATCTCGTTTAATTGGAGCCCCTCCAGGATATGTAGGTTACGATGAAGGTGGTCAATTAACAGAAGCAGTTAGAAGACGCCCATATTCGGTTGTTTTATTAGACGAAATTGAAAAAGCTCATCCAGATGTATTCAATATATTGCTTCAGGTATTGGATGATGGAAGGTTAACGGATAACCAGGGTAGAACGGTGGATTTCAAAAATACTATTATTATTATGACATCTAACCTTGGTTCTCATCTTATTCAAGAAAAGCTTTCTGTAATTGATGAAAATAATTTTGATAATGTCATGGGAGAACTCAGAATAGTTCTTACTGATTTATTAAGAAAAACGATACGACCCGAATTCTTAAACAGAATAGATGAAATCGTTCTTTTCAAACCACTCTTAAGAAAAGAAATTGAACAGATTATTGATTTACAGCTACAGCGCGTTGGAAAACTTTTAGCCGAGAAGGGATTAATGCTCGAAGTAGAAGAGGACGTAAAGGACTTTATTATGCAACATGGTTATGATGTAACATATGGCGCCAGACCACTTAAAAGAACAATTCAGAGATATTTGATAAATCCTCTGTCAGCCGAGTTGTTGATGAATAAATTTGAAAGCGGAGATACAATTGTTGTAAGATATCCCGGGGCAGGAAGTTTGGTATTTGAAAAGAGAATATAATAAAAAATTTCTGCGCTCGATTTTTATATAACTATTTCAAAAGATATATCTTAATTGATATTTTACAAGTATCGATTTTTAAATTGTGATAAGGAGAAAAAAATGCACGAAAAAAGTCAGGTATTACTAAACAAAGCAATAGCAGATGAATTGCATGCAGTTCATCAGTATATGTACTTTCATTTCCATTGTGATGATCAGGGTTATGATCTTCTCGCAAATCTATTTAAGAAGACAGCAATAGAAGAGATGATGCACATTGAAAAATTAGCAGAGCGAGTATTATTCTTAAAAGGTGAAGTTGAAATGGTTGCTGCTTACCCGGTTGAAAAAATTCACGATGTAAAAGAAATGCTTAAAAAAGCAGCTCAGATGGAACAAGAAAGTGCAAAAGAATACAATGTATGGGCAAATGAATGCTCAGCGAATGCAGATTCTGTATCCAAACAATTGTTTGAATCATTGGTTGCTGATGAAGAACGTCACTTCGATCAGTTCGATATAGAATCAGAAAATCTTGAAAAGTTTGGAGACCGCTACCTTGCATTACAATCGATTGAAAGAAGCAAAGCTCTTGGATCATCAACCGGACAAACTGCTGAATAGTCAAACATTTATTTTTTAGAGCGGACATTGATTTAAAATGTCCGCTTCCTTTAATCCCCAGTTAAATTTTCTTTTATCTATTCCATTTTATTCTCACTAATTAACCATATCTTTAAGTAACTATTATTAAAGGATTTGTAATGATTACTTTCGAAGAAATGGGGATTAGTAAAAATGTTATTGATGCCGTTAAAGAAATTGGCTTTGATAATCCGATGCCAATCCAAGCCAAAGTTATTCCACACTTAATGAAAGATGATTTTGAAGACCTTATAGCTTTAGCGCAAACCGGAACAGGAAAAACAGCTGCTTATGGAATACCAATAATTGAAAGAACTAATCCATCTCTAAATAAAATTCAATTTTTAATTTTGAGTCCAACACGTGAATTATGTCTTCAGATTTCTGACGACCTGGCCAGTTTTGCTAAATACAATCCACAAATTAAAATCGCTGCTGTGTTTGGCGGTTCAAGCATCGAACGACAAATAGAGAAAATCCGAAAAGGTGTTCATATTATTTCTGCTACGCCGGGCAGATTGGTTGATCTAATCAACAGAAGAATTGTTAACCTGGATTCATTAAAAATTCTGGTTCTTGACGAAGCCGATGAAATGTTAAGCATGGGATTTAGAGATGATCTTGAATTAATTCTTGAAAAAACACCAAAGCAAAAAAATACTCTTCTATTTTCAGCTACAATGCCTTTTGAGGTTGCTTCGATTACAAAAAAATATATGAATAAACCTGTCGAAATTTCTATAGGCAAGCGGAATGCCGGGGCAGAGAATGTTGAGCATATTTGTTACTTCGTCAATCATAAAGAACGATACCTGGCTCTTAAAAGAATTGTTGATTATAATCCGGACATTTATGGAATAGTGTTTTGTAAAACAAGAAAAGAAACGCAAGAAGTTGCTGATCAGCTGATGAAAGATGGTTATAATGCCGATGCTCTGCATGGAGATCTTTCACAAGCACAGCGCGATATTGTTATGAATAAATTTAGAATTAAACACCTTCAGCTGTTGGTTGCTACTGATGTGGCTGCACGCGGACTTGATGTAGAGAACTTAACCCATATTATCAATTATAACCTTCCAGAAGAATTAGAAATTTACACTCACCGTAGCGGTAGAACCGGACGTGCCGGGCGAAAGGGGATCTCTATCGCAATTGTTGGACCAAAGGAAAAGAGTAAAATTCCACAAATTGAAAAACAATTGAACAAAAAATTTTCATTAATGCCGGTTCCTTCGGGTAAAGAAATTTGCGAGAGACAATTGTTACATTTAATCGACCGGGTCGAAAAAGTTGAAGTGGATTATTCACAAATTGATCCACTTCTGCCGGACATTTTCAGAAAGCTTGAATGGCTTGATAGGGAAGAACTTATTAAAAAATTTGTTTCTGTCGAGTTCAACCGGTTTTTAGACTATTACAAAAAAGCCGCTGATTTATTTTCTCCTCAGGAATACAAAAAGACAGGGAAAGAGAAAGGTACTGCGTCGGGCTTTACCCGATTCTTCATTAACCTTGGAAGAACCGACGACCTAAGACCAAATTCGTTAATGGGTTTAGTAAACGAATTCACTGGAATAAACAATATAGAAATTGGTAAGATCGAATTGCTTAAGAATTTTTCATTCTTCGAAGTAGACTCGGACTTTGCCGATACTATCTTAAAAGCCTTTAAAGATAAAAGCTACAAAAAAAGAAAAATTGTGCTTGAGACTGCAACATCAAAAGGGAAAGCTGAAAAACCCGATAGAGAAGTGAAATTCAAAGATCGAAGAAAAACTAGAGAAGACGTCTTTGGTAAAAATTCTAAAAGAAAACCTTATAAAATGGAAAAACGAGAATTCAATCAAGGAAAGAAGAAGAATTTTGAAAAATGCAAAAAAGAGTGGAAACGATGATTTACAAGATATTTAATAGACAGATTTTAAATTCATATAAAAAGTAAAAATTTTTTAATTGAAGTCTTTTTTTATTTCGATACAATTCCTATTTTGACTTTCGGAAATTCCAATCCATATATTTTTAGTTTCATTAAACACTGATTTGCAGTAGAAAATAAAACGGGGATAATGATATATAAAAATTTCTACCGCTTTCTTTTTGTAATAATAACTTTACATGTAATTGTTATTAATGCCCAAATCAAGGAACCGCTTAAGCCAATCTTTGTAACTACTCCTCCAGCAATAGATGGTAATCTGGATGATGCAATTTGGAAAACCGCTCCGGCAATAACCGATTTTAAAACATTCACTCCCGATTTTGGCAAGGACCTCTCCGAGAAAACCATTGTATATATGGCCTATGACAAAGAGAACATTTATTTCGCATTTAAGTGTTACGATAGGGAGCCAAATAAAATTAGAGCAAATGTAACGTCACGCGATAACATTAGATCCGAGGATTGGATTTGTATTAACCTGGATTCCTTTAATGACAAGCAAAGTCTATATGCTTTGTACGTCAATCCATTGGGAATTCAGGAAGACAGCCGATACACTGGCAATACAGAAGATATTGGTATAGACCTCGTGTGGTATAGCGCCGGAAAAATCGATTCCGATGGTTATTCAATTGAAATGAGAATCCCCCTTAAAAGTTTACGTTATTCTAATACGAACCCGGTTCAAATGTCAGTGTTTTTTGAAAGAAGAATTAGCCGCACTTCTGAACAGGGAAGTTTTCCCGCGATGGATCCCGCAAAGGGTTATGCTTTCTTAACTCAGATGCAACCAATTTATTATTATGATATTGAACATTATTCTTTAATTGAATTTTTGCCAGCAATAACCTATAGCGAAAAACTTACTAACGAAAAGGGGAAATTAATTTCGGAGGAAGTTAATAGAGACCTAAGTTTAACTTTGAAATATGGAATTACATCGGATTTGATTCTGGACGCAACTTACAATCCTGATTTCAGTCAAATTGAAGCAGATGCCGGTCAAATAGATATCAACTTAAGATATAGTTTGTATTATCCTGAAAAGCGTCCTTTCTTTTTAGAAGGAAGAGAAAATTTTGGAGTTGCAGCCACAGCAATTAATGAAGTCGATCCTATCTATTCGGTATTTCACACAAGAAATATTGTTAGCCCGATTACCGGAATTAAATTAGTCGGTAAGCTTAACGAAAAAAATACTATTGCAACAATTTATTCTTATGATCAACAAACCAATATCTATACTAATGCTGAAGAGAAATATCATTTTCCGGTAATTAGGTACAAACATAATCTTGGCGACGATGGTTTTATTGGAGGTGTCGTTGCATCTAAAGAAAGAGAAAATTATTTCAGCAGAATTGCCGGTTTAGATGGACAGATTAGGTTAACACAAGCAAGTAAAATAGAGTTTAACGGAATATTGTCTCAATCAAAACTTCCTGTTTACGGAGATGTTATATATGGAAATACTTTTGGATTACGATATAATTATGGTTCGCGAGATATTGATATGGATTATGCAATCAAGAATGTTTCTGAAGATTTTAGAGCTGATATGGGTTATATAAAACGAGCCGGAATCACAGCATTGTCGGCGTTATTAAAACCGAAATTTTATCCCGGTGTCGAATTAATTCAAAGAATTGATGCTGAATTATTTTCTGCACAGACTAAAGATAATTTTTATAATAAATGGGAAACGAATAATTACATTGCATCTACAATGTTCTTTGGTGGCAGTCTTAATCTCAGATTAAAATATTCATATGCAACGGAAATATTTCTTGACCAAAAATTTAAAACTGGTGGTTTAGGAGTAACTTTCGGCGGACTGGTTTCTAATGTATTAAACTTTGCCGTTATTTATAAAAAGATTAATTCTATCTACTATTCGAACTCACCGTTTCAGGGCAACAGTAATGTTATTCAAGCGATTGCAATTATTCAACCATCGGATAAAATTTCTACTCGTGTTGATTTTATATTTAGCGACTTCACCCGAGAATCCGATAACAAACTATTATATGAATATCCAATTACTCGCTTCAGGTTAACTTACCAAATGAATAAATACCTTTTCTTGAGAGGAATAGCTGAGTATAATAAATACAAAAACCAAATTATTACAGACTTTCTCGCATCATTTACATACATTCCCGGAACCGTTCTCCATTTTGGTTATGGTTCTCTTTACCAAAAAATTGAATGGTCTAATAATAAATACTCACCATCTGACTTGTTCCATGAAATGCAAAGGGGATTTTTCTTTAAAGCTTCTTATTTGTGGAGGTTGTAACTTTTTTGCGAAGGTTTTAAAAGAAGAGTTTTCGTCTCACTTTTTTAACTAATCACTCTTTCCTATTTTTAGCTCCCAAAATTTTGGAATTTATGGCACGCAAAAATCAAAAGAACATCTATTATTATTTTTTATCAGTTGTTTTTTTATTTATCTTTTTTCCAATCAATGCTCAACAAAAATCCACTAAAACTGTAAAAATTAGTGAGTCACCCACGATTGATGGTTTGTTGGATGAAAAAGTTTGGCAATCAAGTATTCCTGTTACCGATTTTTTGCAACAGGAACCTGTTCCGGGAAATAACCCATCACTAAAAACAGAATTCCGAATCATTTATGATAATGAAAACCTTTACATTGGTGTTTTGTGTTACGATGATGAGCCAGATAAAATAATTGCCCGGGAAATGAAATGGGACGGATTCATTAGTGCCGATGATAACATTAAATTAATCTTCGATACATTTAATGATGATCGTTCCGCGTACTGGTTTGGAACAAATCCCCTTGGTGCTCAAAACGATGCATTGCTCACTGGATTTGAGATGAAAGATTTTAACGAGGATTGGAATGGAGTCTGGGAAGTAGAATGTGCTATACTGGAAAATGGATGGAGCGCCGAATTCAAATTCCCGTTTTCTACTTTCAAATTTTATGATATCCGTGAACAGATTTGGGGATTTAACATTCTCCGATCAATAAGAAGAAAAAATGAAGAAGTATTATGGACCTCTGTTGGTAAAAATCTTGGATTACTTAAAATTGCAGAATCCGGCAATCTTATCGGAATAGAAAATATAAAAAGGGGGAATCCCGTTTATCTGATGCCATACTTCTCTGCCGGTGCTCAGTTTATTAACGGAAATAAAAAGTATCTTGCCGAGCCGGGTCTTGATATTAAGTATGGTATATCAGAAACTTTATCTCTCGATGTTACAATAAACACAGATTTCGCTCAGGTGGAATCGGACAGGGCGCGAATAAATTTATCCCGCTTTCCATTATTCTTTCCGGAAAAAAGAGAATTCTTTCTTGAAGGAAGTAAAACATTTGATTTTAACCTTGGGGGAAATAACAATTTATTTTACAGCAGAAGAATCGGTATAAGCCGTAATCAAGAAATACCAATTATTGGTGGTGCAAAACTTGTCGGAAGAATGGGAGGTTTTGAGCTTGGGTTTATTGATATGCAAACCGCCGAAAAGGGAAGCGAGCCCACAACAAATTATGGAACAGTAAGAGCAAAATATGATTTGTTAAATTCCTCTTATGCCGGTTTTATGTTAACAAACAAACTTACAAATCAACAAACACAAACATCTCTTGGCGGAGATTTCCATTTTTCATTTAACGATTTTTTAGGTGATAAGAATTTAATAATACATGCATCGGCTGCAAAGTCGGATCTGCAAAACAGTAATAAGAACTCCTGGGCAGGAAATTTTTATATCGATTATCCGAACGATCTGATTGATACTTATCTTGGTTATCGATTTATTCAATCTAAGTTCGATCCTGAAGTTGGATTTGTATCGAGGCGAGGTTATCAACAGTTGGTTTATAACCTCGATATATCACCTCGTATAAACAGCGGCGGGATAAAAAAGCTGGAATTCGAAGTTATTGAAAGCTCTATGACTTTTGGTCGAAATGGTATTTTAGAATCAGCTGAATTTGCAGTTAGTCCTTTAGGAATTGAATTTGATTCCGGCGATCAAGTAGGATTTGGAATTCATCGAACTTTTGATAAGCCGGATGAAGATTTCGAAATATTTGACACAACGAAAGTAAAAGCCGGAAGTTATTGGTACACAACTTATGGACTCGGATTCGATTCCTCCCCTATGAGAAATATTTATGGCGAAGTTAATTTTATGACAGGTGGTTATTATAACGGAAAAAGATCTGAACTTGAAGGTAGAATTACTTTTACTGTAAACAAGAATCTTGCAATTGGTGGCGACTTCACTTACAATCATATTAATATTAATAACAATACCCTTAATACAAGCGAAGTAGGAGGACGTCTTACATATACTTTTTCTAAACACGTCAACTCATCGGTGTTTGCACAATGGAATAATGAACAGGATGAAATGAACATAAATTACCGGTTTAACTGGAAACCCAAAATAGGAAGCGATCTTTATATTGTTATTAATCAATTATTATCTACTGAAAACAAGATCCGCTCAAAAGACCTAACTATACTTGCAAAGTTTGTGTGGATGTTTGTGATTTAAGGAACTTAAAAAAATTATATAGGCGCTAAAAAAATTACTTGCTAATTTCAAATTCAAATCTTAAGTTCCTTTTGCCCTTCTACGAATCAGGAGTTAACCTGTTGGTTTAATTCTTACTATTTATTCGCTTCTTCTAAAATTGCTTTTGCAAAAAAAATGTTTGTCTGCCAATAAAATATTTTTCATCAACTTAGTTAGAGGGGAAAATGAAAACCAATCCTTTTATTAAAATTGTTAGCCAACTAATTTTGGCATTATTATTTCTTGGAAGTTTATCTGCACAAACAGCCAATGTTAAAGGTACTTTGCTGGATGTAAATGGTAAACCTTCAAAATTTGCCTTGGTTGGTATTACAGAAATTTCCGGTACTAATGGTAAATTTTTTGTCGGTACTGACAAAAATGGCAAATATAATATTAAGGTTACCAAACCGGGGGTCAACTATCTAATTTTCTCAATCCCAAGTCATAGCGCAATTCAGATTCCTGTTATTAATACAAAGGAGAAGGAAATAACAATAGATGTACAACTGTCAACTTACAAATACAAGAATAATTTTGATGAAGTAAGTGTTGCCGGAAATTTTAATGACTTCAATATCTACTCTCCTATCAAGATGAATAAACTTGATAACGGAACGTTTGTTTATGAGTTTAAAACCGACCTTAAAGAAATAAAATATCAGCTTTGTAGAATTACGGAAAACAATAGAACCATCAACGCGCCCGAATCGATGAGTTTCGAACCTGATTCATCCGGGGATTATTATTCTGTAATGAAAGTAGGAAATGGAATAGCAAAAATTGTCTTTGATCCGGCAAAACTTTTGAAAAGTGAAAAACAGCATAACGTAAATTTTAAAAATGCCGACTTCGAAGAAAGATTCTATCAGTACAGTGACGAGGCAAACCAAAAAATAAGGGACGCTTCTAATAAGCTAATGGAGCATATGACTAAAAATAATAATAATCTCGAATCGTTTTATTATGATGCCGGAGATTATCTAACAGATCTTGTAGAAAAAATTGAGTCTGAAAAAAATGAAGATGCTAAAAATTACTTAAAGCTCATTTATGTTTCATTCGTACAATATCGAGCAAAAGATTATGATTTTGGGAAAGCAGAAAGTTATTATAGTACGGTTCCGGTTGATAATATAGCCTGGGAATTAGTCCCCGGCGCTTTTAGTGCTTATTATACTCTTTTTCCCCGACATAGATGGAATAAAATCCAGGATGATTTTCTTAACAATTCTAAAAGTAAAACCATTAGACTTTCTGTATATCTAAACAAATTAGCAAATGCGAAGGTTATGAATAACACAGAAGAGCTTAAGAAACTGCATGCTATGATTAATAACGATTACCCGGATTTGAAAGAAGCACAGGATATGTTAAAAAGATATCCCATTGAATCCAAAATAAAAATAGGTGAAGAAATTCCGGACTTTGAAGTAACATCAATGGATAACAAGGATATTAAATTTTCCAAGAAGAGTATGCTCGGCAAAATTTATTTAATTGATTTCTGGGCAACATGGTGTGGCCCGTGTGTTGGGGAAATGGAAAGTCTTCATAACGCGTATAAAAACTTTAAGGACAAAGGATTTGAAATACTAAGTCTTTCAATGGATGCAAGCGCAGATGATGTAATTAAATTCAGAAATGGTAAATGGAAGATGCCCTGGCTAAATAGTTTTATTGGTGATACAGAGGGCAGAAAAGTTTCCGAAGCGTTTGAAGTAATAGGAATTCCAAAGCCATTACTTATTAGCGCTGAAGGAAAAATTTTAGAAACAGAGATGACTCTTAGAGGAAATAGCCTGGAAAATACTCTTAAGAAATATTTCCCGTAATCTGTGTACTCAGATATTTACGAAAAAAATCGGGGGATAAATGATTAAATGATACTATTCATTCTCAACAACAATGGAGCAAATATGTATCGTTTATCATTCGTAATTCTATTTTTATTTTCACAGGTTCTGTTCTCACAAAACAGCGGTTCGTTACAAATTAACGGCGGATTTATTTCTAAGAGGATGTCGTCGTTAGGATTAAATTCGTCGGTTCAATACAACCAACCGCTGGAAGAAGATTTTGAACTATACAGTTATTTCGGTTATGCTTCTTGGGATCTTTATAACATAACAATTCAATACGAACAATTATTTTACAAATGTGCCGTTGAAGATTCTCATGATCTTGTTTCTTTATTTATAGGGACAAGAAAATATTTTAAAGAGACAAGCTGGTTCAAACCATTTTTAGAGGCAGAGGTTGGTTACCTTTATTTAACATATTATTCTTACAATTATTTTAGAGCAACCAATTCACATAATCAAATCGGTTTTTTTCCGGATTATTCAACATATAAAAATAATTTTGAAAACTTATTTGGCCTTGGAACCGGAGCGGGAATAATTCACCCAATGAGTGGCGGTTTAAGTATAGTGTTTGTTTATAAATTAAACACATACCTTGGCAGTAAATACAATGGTTTGTTTTCTAAAAGGGGAACATATTCTCTCTTTAATGTTGGATTCAATTACCAGATTTAGATGAAAAAGGCGGACACTTATGTTTCTAAATGATATTTAATCTGTTTAAATCCGTTTGATCAGTTAAATCCGTGTGCCATTATTTATTAGATTTATCCTCGAGAAAAATATTTGCGAATATAATTACAATTGAGAAAGATCATGATCATGAAATTAATCGTGATCATGATCCGTATTTTCTACAAACAGTTTTTAATAATTGCACTCTAGTTACTTCATTGCTTAAGTTTGCCTAACAATTTTTAGGCTTGATGAAAACAATTCTATTACTCCTTACAATTGCAACCGGTATTCTATTTCCTTATGGACACGAATACACATTTTTAATCAGGTATTTTCTGATGGTAATGCTTTTCTTCTCATTTCTTGATGTAAGAGTTGATCGGGATATCATAACTAAAAAACATTTTGTAATTCTATCAACAATAATAATTACCGCCTCATTATTTTTTCTTTTGATAAAGCCTTTTAGTGTTGAGTTGGCACAAACAGCTTTTATAACTGCGATAGCACCCACAGCAATTGCGGCTCCTGTAATCACAAGCTTAAAAAGAAAAAAAGTTGAGTTTGTTGCATTTTCACTTCTGCTCAATAACTTTACAATTGCTTTGCTTATTCCATTCATGCTTCCATTTGTTATGCAGAACCATGCAGAGATTTCAATTACAGATGTCCTTTATCCAATATTAATAACATTTTCTGTTCCGTTTGCTTCGGCACAAATCCTAAAAGTAATCTCAAAAAAAATCTGGACACGACTTGTAAACTGGAAGGATGTTTCTTTCTATATATTAATTCTAAACATTTATATCGCAACATCAGACGCATCCAATTACATTCGATCTGAGTTCTCTAATAACCTGAATATAATTTTTCTGATTGCCGGCGCTTCTGCATTGCTTTGCGTATTCTTTTTTGGACTTGGTTGGATTATCGGTGGGAAAGAATATCATCACGAGGCGAGCCAGTCGCTGGGTCAGAAGAACAACGCATTTACAATCTGGCTTTCTCTAACTTATATGAATCCGATCTCAGCAATTGGCCCGGTCTTCTATGTTTTCTTTCAGAACCTTTACATATCATACGAGCTTCATAAGCACCGCCACGAAAAATAATTTTCGAAACGATACAACCTTTTGAATTTGCCGTTCGTCATATCATCATAATTTTTAATGGATTTTGTGTCCGTTTTAATTAATTTATAATGTCACATTCAAAGAAAGGTTGTTTAATGAAGAAATTCTTCAAAATACTCGCATACATACTTGGGGGAGTTGCAGTATTAGTGATAGCATTTCTAATATACTTTAATTCCTCTTATCCAAAAGTTGATCCGCCGTCTAATGAAAAAGTTGAAATTACTCCGGCGAGAATTGCAAGAGGTGAATACCTCGCTAAACATGTTGCTGTTTGCATGGATTGTCATTCATCACGCGATTGGTCAAAATTTTCCGGTCCACCGGTTGCAGATACATGGGGCAAAGGAGGAGATAAGTTCGGTGAAGAGATGGGATTCCCCGGAACGCTCTACTCAAAAAATATTACTCCGGCTTCATTAAGTAATTGGAGCGACGGGGAACTAATAAGAGCTATTACTTGCGGCGTTAACAAAGACGGCAATGCATTCTTTCCTTTAATGCCGTATCTGAACTATAACAGTATGACAAAAGAAGATTTGTATTCAATCGTTGCATATATCCGTTCATTAAAACCGATTGAAAACAAAGTTCCTGAAGGAAGTCTCGATTTCCCTCTTAACTTTATAGTGAAAACTCTTCCGCCTCAATCATATCATCCCTCGGATGAACCGGATAAAAATGATCCGGTTAAATACGGAGAGTATATTACAAAGATGGCAGCATGTTTCGATTGCCACACACAATCTGTAAAAGGTGAATATATAATGGAAAAAGCATTTGCGGGCGGAGCTGAATTTAGTTTTCCGGGTGGGGTTGTTCGCAGTGCAAACTTAACACCAGAAAAGAATACAGGACTTGGAAGCTGGACAAAAGAACAGTTCATCGCACGCTTTAAAGCAATGGATCCCGATAGCAACCAAATTCCTTCTGTAAATATGACAGACTTTAACACTGCAATGCCGTGGACTATGTATGCCGGGATGAGCAGAGAAGATCTCAGCGCAATCTATGACTATCTACATACTCTAAAGCCAATTTACAATTCTGTTGTGAAATGGACTCCAGCTAAATAAAACTTTTACGGGCATGGAATTTTTTTCCATGCCTACATTTTTTTAGATTACCAACCGAAATATTCTGGTAATCTTATTTGAACGACTTACTTTCTTCTCTACTTCTTTTTGGAATTGGTGCAATTGCCGCAGTAATAAACGTTAATGCTGGCGGAGGTTCTTCACTCACACTTCCGGCACTTATCTTTTTAGGACTCGATTCTGCAACAGCTAACGGCACAAACCGTATTGCAATTCTTATGCAGAATGTAAGTTCGGTCTATACTTTTAAAAAGGCAAAGTATGAACAATTCAATCTAAGCATGAAATTTTCTCTGATTACATTGCCGGGAGCCGTGCTCGGCGCGCTCGTTGCGATCCAGATAAGCGATGAAGTGTTCAATACGATTCTCGGCATAATAATGATTGCGATTACTCTTACAATGATCATCCCCACATCAAAATCAAAAACGAATGACGACACCGAGAATAAAAAAATCTCAATTCCACTCTTTCTAACATTTGTTGTTGTTGGTTTCTATGGCGGATTTATTCAGATTGGAATCGGTTTTGTCCTGATGGCAATCTTAAACAAGATGATGCACTTCAGTCTTATCTATGTTAACATGCACAAAGTTTTCATCGTATTTATTCTGACAATTCCCGCTCTTCTTATATTTATTGTATCCGATAATGTAAACTGGTATTGGGGAATTAGTCTCGGACTCGGCAATGCGCTTGGCGGATGGTGGGGGACTAAGCACTCGATAAAGAAAGGGGATAAGTTTATAAAGGCGGTGCTTTCAGTTGCTATTTTTATAATGGCACTCAAACTGATGAAGATACTCCCTTAATCATCCATCAGATAAAAAATGTAATAGCAATTACCGGAATATGAATTAAAGCAAAAATTCCAAACCGTATTAAAGTTTCTTTTCTTACATCACTTGCAAGATATCCAAAGTAGGCTCCCTTCATTATTGTATTGCTCATCATTGAAACCAGAATTGCAGAAGAAATTACTCCCGTTGTAAATCCCGAAGAATTAACAAGAGAAAGAACAAACGGGCTTACATCAGTAACACCAACCAGAACTGAAAGTGATATAATTCCCGATTGACCAAAATACTCTTTTACAAGTCCGGTGATAAAAGAGAGGGCAACAAACAGAAGAGCAAATACGAATGCCGGTCTTATCTCGAATGGGTTCTGAAGTTTCTCTGATTCATCCAGTTTTGAAACTTTATATTTTTTTGTCGGAAAGTTAATAAGTGAAATTGCAAATCCAATTCCACTCAACAAAATCATTTGCCACCACAAAGAATATGTTATAGAAGGATTTATTATATAGATAAGAATTAGTAGGCGTAAATACATTACACTTGATGCAACAAGAACTCCCTGAAGAGCATTCTTTGAAATTTGACTGTTCTGCTGAGTCATTCTACCATAAGCAATAGATACTGCTGTGCTCGATACAATTCCGCTTACAAGTCCGGAGACCCAGAAACCAACTTTCTCTCCCATACGCTTTGATAAAATATAACCGACAAACCCGATTGTTGATACGAGTATTACTATCTGCCAGACTTTAGATGGATTTACTTTGAACTGTGTGTATTCCTGATTCGGAAGCACCGGTAAGATTATTAATGTGACAAGTAAAAATTTCAGTACAGCAAGAAATTCAACGCGGTCAAGTTTTTCAACGAACTCTTCGAGACGCGCTTTTTCAGAGAGAAGCATTGTATTAATAATCCCAAGCGCCATCGATGCCCAGATATCAACAAGCATTGCAAGAGCACCTACAATAAATGTAAGCAATGCGGATAATTCTGTTGTAACGCCCGGTTGATCATATTGAAATTTTGAGAAGTATGAAATTGCTGTGAGTGCTGCCAGAGCAATAAGACCGATCGGCAGTAATGATTTCTCTCCTATTGTGAAGAGCCATGCACAACCGAATCCGAACATACTTATAATTGGATAAGTCCGTATTCCGCCGAATAAAACTTTCTTATGCTTGCTTTGCGAAGACTCACGCTCGAGACCTACAAGAAATCCGAGCGCTAGAGCAACCACAAGTCTTAATTGTACAGTCCATTCTATTGCTTCCATCTCTCACCATTTATACAATAATGAAAAACCATTCTCAATTTGCACAAAATATTTTGAAGAAGAAACAGACAGAGAGTGAATAGAAATCATTTCCGGACCCTGTTGATTAATAATTTTTTTTATAGATTTACCGATGAAATATTTGATGACTTATTAACATTACCTCATTACATATCACACAAGCCGCTATCATTGCATAGCCGCTTATCCTTTAGAGAACTTCTCCGCGGGATAAGTACAACTCTTCAGACTAATTAAGCATTAATCAAAAATTATAACGAATTTTAAATAGAGGAAGCAATGACAAATCTTAATTCATTAGGATGGAATGAATTCTTTAATAATTCATTTAAGGATTTCGATAAGAATTTATTTCAATGCGGAAGAATCTCCGCAGAAAACAAAACAAACTATTTACTACTTACCGAATTCGGAGAGATAATAGGAGAAGTTTCAGGCAAGTATTTATTTGAAGCTGAGAAACAAAGTGAATTGCCGAAAGTAGGTGACTGGGCGGTGATAACTCTTTTCAATAATAATGAACAAGCGGTTATTCACCGGATTCTTCCACGTCAAACAAAAATTTCCAGAAAAAGTGCTGACCGGAAAATTGATGAACAGATAATCTCTACCAACATTGATCTTGTTTTTATCGTTCAATCATTAGATGAAAATTTTAATATTAATCGTCTTGAACGTTATCTTGCTGTTGTATATCAGGGCGGTGCTAAACCAGTTGTAATTCTGAATAAAACGGATCTCTGTAATGATGTTGAAAAAAAAATAACTCTGGTAAAAGAGAGAACCGGCATAGACGAATTGATTACAGTGAGTGCATTAAACAAGGAAGGTCTTGATGAAATAAAGAATTTTATCAAGCCCGGTTTGACTATTGCATTCATTGGTTCTTCGGGCGTGGGTAAATCAACTTTAATTAATGCGTTGCTTGGGTATGACAGATTTACTACAAATGAAGTTCGTGAGCAGGATTCACGGGGCAAACACACAACAACGCGACGCGAGATGGTAATTCTTCCTTCCGGAGGTATTCTTATTGATACTCCCGGTATGAGAGAACTCGGTTTATGGAATGCTGATGAAGGTCTTTCACAAACATTCTCAGAATTTTCTGAGTTTGCAGAACAATGTAAATATGCCGACTGTACACACGTTCATGAAGTCGGTTGTGCAGTTCTTTATGCATTACGTAATGGCGGGATTTCAAAAGAGCGTTATGACAATTACATAAAACTCCTTAAAGAAATGAAATACCTTGAATCGAAACAAAACGTCTCTGCTCAGATTGAAGAGAAAAGAAAGTGGAAGATCATTCACAAAGAGTTAAAGAATTTCAATAAAAAGAACAGTAAATGATGCCGAAAGATTTTCTCGATTGTGACGTCATCTTGCTAATGATAATTTTGTTTACCAATTTGTAATTGATGAAGATGGGGGATTATTATAGCAATACAGCAAAACTCCGGCGAATCAATTATACCGGTAGAGTCCATTACTTCCAAAATATTAATGATAAGAAACGAAAAGGTTCTTTTAGATAAAAACCCCGCAGAATTGTACGGAGTTGAAGTAAAACACTAAAACGTTCTGTAAGAAGAAAGCTGGAAAGGTTTCCATCAGATTTTATTTTTCTTCTTACCCGGGCTGAATACAATTCTTTAAGGAGCCAGATTATCCCCTTAAAGAGAGGAGTGCATTCAAAGTATCTACCATATGCTTTTACAGAACAGGGTGTTGCTATGCTCTCTTCTGTTCTTAATAGTCAGCGTGCGGTGCAGGTAAATATTGCTATAATGAGAGCGTTTGTTGAAATGAGAAAATATCTCCACGGTAACGATGCTCTTGCACAAAAACTGAAAGAGCTTGAAAGAAATACAATAAAGAAATTCGTAGAACAGCAGAAGCAGATAAACATTATCTTCGAAACTATCAAACAGATGTTAATTGAGGAAACTAAACCAGCAAGAAAAATTGGATTTTAAAAAAATATGATTGTTCAAAAAGCAATTACTCTTAAACCCCGTCCGCGAGGATTTCACTTAATAACAAACGAAATTCTTCAACAGCTTCCGGAACTTAAGAAAGTCAAATCCGGCATTGCACATATTTTCATTCAGCATACATCAGCATCGTTAACGATTAATGAGAATGCCGATCCTTCGGTCCGTTCCGATATGGAAACTTACTTCAACCGAGCAGTGCCCGAATCTGATATCAAATATTACGATCACACACTCGAAGGCGCGGATGATATGACTTCGCACATTAAGGCATCGATTCTCGGAAGCTCTGTTTCAATTCCCGTCACAGATGGCGAATTTAATCTTGGCACATGGCAAGGAATCTATTTATGTGAACACCGTAACTACGGTGGTGCAAGAAGAATTGTTGTAACGATAACAGGAGAAAAATCGAACGCAGATAACACGGATTAAGCGGATTAACACAGATAATAAATAAACCGCAAAGGTAATCTTTCAATTTTAAATCCGTGAAAATCCGAACAAATCCGTTAAATCCGCGTTCTATTTATTATTTATAGATTACCTTTGCGGCACACACTAGCTAATCATAATTGCGGTTTCTTTCCTAACACATCCTCAATTTTATAATGCTTTATCTCGCCGAGATTTAGCTTCTTAATTCCTTCTTCAATTTTGCTTCTATCACCGACAACAATAACTGCCATCTTATCAGGAACGATATACTTCTTCGATACTTTACTTACATCACCGGCACTTACATTAAGAACCTTGCCGATATAACTATTGAAATAATCCTTCGGCAAATTGTAGTCGATCATCTCTTCAATGTTCGCTGCAATCTCTGCGACTGTCTGGAAATTATCCGGGTAACCGAGTGCAACATAATTTTTTGCTCTTGTCAATTCTTCAGCGGGAATCGGTTTTGTAATTCCATTTAACTCTTTGAAAAATTCAACAAGCGCTTTGTCCGTAACTTCTGTTTGAACCGATGAGCGCGCAATAAACGGTCCGGCATACTGCCGCATATCAAACGACGAACTGGCACCATAAGTATATCCATGCTGCTCACGTAAATTATTATTCAAACGTGATGTAAATGATCCGCCGAGAATTGTGTTCATCACTGTTATCGGAAAATAATCTTCTGTTAACCGGTTGGTACCAATTCTTCCAATCGAAATGACCGACTGAGCCGAACCCGGTTTATCAACAAGATAAATCACCCGCTTGTTAATCTGTTCAGCATCTTTCAATTTATTAACCGGAACATTTCCTTTTTCCCATTTACCAAAAGCTGACTCCAGTTTTGGCACAAGCTGTTCCTTTGTAATATCTCCAACAACAACCACATAAGCATTATTCGCCTTGAAATATGTTGAATGAAAATTCTTCATATCGCCGGAAGAAAAGCTTTTTAAAGATGTTTCATTTCCCATCGCCGGTTTTCCGTAAGGATGATTATCGCCGAACAATACTTTCTGAAATGTGATTGAAGCAATTGTGTTTGCCTGATCATGCCATTGAAGCATTGCGGTTAACTTTTCTCTTCTGATGCGGTCGAGTTCGTTCTGCGGAAAATCGGGACGGAGTAAAATATCTGCAGCAATTTTTAAGGCTTCATCAAATTTTGAAAGAGGAGAGTGAAGATTCAATCCCATTTTATGCCATCTCGAAAATGTTGAGATACGGACACCAAGAAAATTTATTTCATCGGCAAGCTGTAAAGATGTTTTACCCGCAGCACCTTCATCAAGCATATCTGCCGTAAAACTTGCGAGACCCGATTTGCCTTGCGGATCATCTGCAATTCCCGATTTAACAATTACATTCATCTGAACGAGCGGAACAGAATGTTTTTCCATCAATACAACTTTCAATCCGTTTGATAACTCGAACGATTGAATTTCCGGAAGACTAAGTTTCTTCGGTTCGCCGAGCGGCGGAACTTTACTTCTATCTGCTTTCTGTGCGAATGCCGTTGAGCCCAACAATAAAATAATTGCAACGACTCCCAATATTCTTTTACTCAGAAACTCAGACACTCCGGCACTAAGGTACTCAGGTATTAAGCAACTCAGATCCTTTTTCATTTCACACCTCCATCTTTCTTCTGAACGGCAAGTTCGGTTTTCCCTTTCGGAACAATACTTAAAATTACTCTTCCGTTATCAGGAAGATAGGTCTGCGCCATTGCGCTTATATCTTTTGTGCCAATTCCCTTATACCGGTTCATATCCTCATTAAAATAATCCGGATTGCCGGTATAGAAATAATATTGATTAAGAAGATCAGCTTTGCCTCCGAATCCGCCAATGCTTTCAAGCTTGTCAAGAAATTCCGCTTCGGTCTGATTAACAACTTTCTGAAGCTCTCTTTCGGTTGGAGGTTCAGCTTTAATTTTATTTATCTCATCCTGAATAACTTTTTTCAATTCATCAAGAGTGTGTCCGCCTTTAGCAGTTGCTATGATAAAGAACTCGCTGCTCAACTTGTTCGAATTCTGAAATGCAGTTACATCTTGTGCGATCTGAAGTTCATAAACAAGTTTCTTATAAAGGCGTGAGTCTTTTCCGGAAGAAAATATTTTAGCAAGAAGATCAAGTTCAGTATCGCCGGGATGATAGAATGCGGGAGTAATCCACGACATATATAATCTTGGTAACTGAACATTATCCTCGTAAACAAGAATTTTTTCTTCGGATAGTTTTGCTGCGGGAGGATCAATTGGCGGAACCGGCTTGCCGCGAGGAATTTCCCCATACCATTTTTCAACAAGTTTAATTGTTTCTTCGATATTGATATCACCGGCAATTGCAAGCGAGGCATTGTTCGGCGCATAGTAGAGATGGAAGAATTCTATCACGTCTTCCAGACTTGCAGCATTAAGGTCTTCCATAGAACCGATTGTTGTCCAGTTGTAAGGATGACCTTCCGGATAAAGATTCTTTGCAATTATTTCCCACGAGAGTCCGTACGGCTGATTCTCGTAACTCTGGCGGCGTTCGTTCTTTACAACAGAGCGCTGACCGTCGAGTTTTTCCTGTGTCATAACATCGGGTAGATACCACATTCTATCCGAATCGATAAAGAGAACTAATTCGAGAGCGTTACTTGGTGCAGTCTCCCAGTAATTGGTTCTGTCTGTGTTGGTTGAGCCGTTGTTATTACCGCCAACAGCTTCGAGCCATTCATCGAATTTTCCTTCGGGAACGTTCTTCGATCCTTCGAACATAAGATGCTCGAAAAGATGCGCGAATCCGGTGCGTCCCGGTTTTTCATTTCCCGATCCTACATGATACCACATATTAACGCTTACCATCGGGACAGTATGATCTTCGTGGAGAAGAACAGTCAATCCGTTTGGAAGCACAACGCGTGTATAAGGAACGCAAATCTGTTTCTCCTGTGCAATTGTAAATCCGCATAGAAGAACCAGCACAACTAAAATACGCTTCATGCATACTCCTTTTTTTAGCCCATCCCATCCCTTCCCTAAGGGAAGGGTATTTATTAAAAGAATTGTTTTTCTGAATCCCGCTATGCGGGATGAATGCCATAGGCATCCTCCGAAGGAGTCCTTTGGACCTTTGGGAGAATCTTTCTCCGGTAAGAACCGGCTTACAATGTCTCAAAAGTAACTGTTCAAATAAAAAATCAGTGCGAATCTGTTTTAATCAGTGTTTATCTGCGGTCTATTCTATAATGGATATTACTTTTGAGACAATCGCGTGTCAAAGTCTGACAGACACTCTACATTTTGTAAATAACACCAACACCAAATTCTTTGCAACGAAAATTTAACCATTTCCCCTAACGTGCGGAATGGAAAATTTAATGCAGAATTTAGACGGTATCAAACCAAGATGAGTTGTTATGGGAAGAAATATTTGTTTGATCAATAAAACAATTATTATTTAATTTAACCAATAAAAGAAATTTTCTAGCCAAGAAATTTGTTATTTACCCAATTTTAGTAGGGGACTCTTCGATGAAACAATATGAAGCAGTAATTGAGGTAATGAAGAAAAACGGGGGATACTCGACTCTGGGAAATTTGTACAAAGAAGTTTTTAGTATCGAAAATGTTTCTTGGGGTACTAAGACACCATTTGCTTCTATTCGAAGAATTGTGCAAGATGAAAGATTCTTTTTCAAAATAAAACCGGGATTATGGGCGTTAAAAGAATTCAAAAACGAGGTCTTAAGAAAGTTTGAACTAAGTTCAAAAAAAGAACTTGGAGAGAAAGAATTTACGCATTCATATTATCAGGGTTTGTTATTAGAATTAGGCAACTTAAGAAAATTTGAGACTTTTGTAGCATCACAGGATAAAAATAGATTTTTTTTAGAAAAACCTCTTGGAGAAGTGGCAACGGTCAATAAATTTTATCGATTTACGTATGATCATATAGTTGAAAAAGCAAAAAGTATTGATGTTACGTGGTTCAATGAAAGAAAATTACCTCATTCTTTTTTTGAAGTTGAGCATTCGACTGATTTTAAAAATTCATTTCTAAAATTTGTGGAGCTTCAAGATTTCAATGCTGAGTTCAGAGTTGTTGCTGATAAACAAAAAGAAAAACAATTTTATTCTATTATAAATATGAGTGCCTTTAAACCAATTGCTAACAGAGTGAAATTTCTTTCATATGATATTTTATCAGACTTGCATACCAAAACGGTTGAGCTGAACATAATAGAATCGAATCTTTAACAAAGATAAGGACGAAAAAATCCCCTCAAAACAAAATATAATAGGTGTCTAATAAATCTGAATTAATTTGATAATAGCATATCTAAACTAAAATTTATCTTTTAATTTCAAATTGATAGTAATGAGAATTAGTTCGTTTGCAGACAAACATCTCCTTGTTACAAATTTTTTCACCAATTTTAGGCTGTCTGATTAAAATAGGTTAGATTCGGCTTTCACCGGAATGACACGGCGCATATCATCCTGATGACAATCAGGATCTGAGCATTGTAACTATATATTGTGCTTAGATTCAGAAACAAGTTCAAAATTACAGGTGCAACAACATCTTTCTGAACCTTACCCGACAAGGAAAAGAATCTAAAAATTTAACTTGTTCCCAATATGGGAACTTATTATATTTGTCCGTGCGTGTTATATCAATTAAAAAATTAAAAGACTTTTGGCTGAAGCATAGAGATGCCGAGCAACCATTGAAAGCCTGGTTTGCTGAAGCTAAAAAGGCTGACTGGCGAAAACCGGCGGATATTTCCCGTTTATACAGGACAGCCAGTTTTTTGAAAAATAATAGAGCGGTGTTCAACATTAAAGGTAACGATTACAGATTAATAGTTGCTATTAATTATAATCATAAAATTGTTTATATACGATTTGTAGGCACTCATAATGAGTACAATAAAATAAATGCAGAGGAAGTATAAATGACTATCAGACCTATAAAAACAAAAAAAGATTACAGAGCTGCGCTTAAAAAAATAGATGAGCTTTTCAATGCCAAGCCCAATACTCCAGAGGGTGATCTGCTTGATGTGCTGGTTACACTTGTTGAAGCTTACGAACAGAAGCATCATCCAATTGGTCCGCCCAATCCGATTGAAGCAATCAAATTCAGGATGGAGCAGCTCGGCTTAAAGCAATCTGATCTTGCCGAAGCTATTGGAGGGAAAAACAGAGTTTCGGAAATTTTAAGCGGTAAGCGCGAGCTTACAGTAAAAATGATGCGAGCTCTCCACACAAAATTCAAAGTGCCGGCAGAATCCTTATTATCATAACTCCTTCTTATTTTCAATTACCGGGTGCAAGTGATATTTCGATATTAACTTCCGAAAGCATCCTCCGAAGGAGTCCTTTGGACCTTCGGGAGAATCTTCTTTTAATAGATAATCATTTGAAAAATTTTTAATAATTTATAAGAGGCAATAGAATAATAATATGAAAAAGAGGAAGCCCAAAAAACCTAAGATTAGAATCTCTTTGCCAAAACAGCTTCCCAAAGTGAAGGAATCCGGAAAGGTTTATAAACGAACACGTATTATAAAAGTTGATACAGAATAACTACCTGTAATCTTCCTCTTCGTCGCTATACTCGTCCGGTTCCGATTGCGAAAACATACTGCTTAACATATCCTTAAACTGCAGTCCGAAATCAATATGATATTTGCTAAGCATCGAGTATTCCGAAAGTCCGTGCAGAGCAAATTCCATCAGCAATAATTTATTCTCTTCACTTTCATCCGGATGAAATTTATTTATCAGTTCTTTCAAGCCCGGAACGGATAACAATACTTTTTTGTATTGATCGTTGGTAAGATTAGTCAACAAGTCAACATGATTTCCTTTTGAGAACCACGCAACAATTTCCTGATACGGATTGGTTTCACTCTTCTTTTTCACTTTATCGGGACTCGGAAAGTAATGCGCAAATTGTGTTTTGATTGCTTTGCCGATTAATATGTTTGCCACTTTAACAGGACCTTCCTGCTCGCCTTCATAAACAAGTTCAACTTTTCCTGTAATTGAAGGAATTACGCCGATTAAATCTGATATTCTTACATAGGTTGATTTTTCATTATTGATGATAGCTCTCCGTTCAGCATAACTTACAATATTTTCATAAGCCGAAATTGTAAGTCTAGCAGATACACCGCTTTTCGAATCAACGAACTCACTATCGCGCGCTTCGAATGCAATCTGTTCAATCAGATTTTTAATAAGTTCTGTTGTTTTTACTTTTTGTGTTTGTTCAGATGCTAAACGCGCTTCCTGTTCCGTAATTTTTCTCGAGATTGAAATTGTCTTGGGATAATGAGTAAGTATCTGCGAATCAATTCTGTCTTTAAGAGGTGTTACGATTGAACCCCGGTTCGTGTAATCTTCGGGATTAGCAGTGAATACAAACTGAACATCGAGCGGAAGACGAATCTTGAATCCGCGTATCTGAACATCTTTCTCTTGAAGAATATTAAATAGCGCAACTTGAATTCTTGCTTGAAGATCGGGTAATTCGTTAATTACAAATATTCCTCTGTGAGAGCGGGGAATTAATCCAAAATGAATTACTCGTTCATCGGAATAGTGAAGTTTTAATGAAGCTGCTTTTATCGGATCAACATCACCTATAAGATCAGCAATGGTTACATCAGGTGTTGCAAGTTTTTCTGTGTATCGATCATTTTTGTGAATCCATGTAATCGGAGTGTCGTCGCCAAGTTCATTCAATTTATCTTTTGCATAGCGCGAAAGAGGATTGAAGGGATCGTCGTTTAATTCGGAACCTTCTACAATAGGAATATAGTCATCAAGAAGATGAATCATCATCCTCGCAATTTTTGTTTTCGCCTGTCCGCGTAAACCGAGCAGAATAATATTGTGCTTGGAAAGTATTGCAGTTTGAATATCGGGAATAACTGTTTCATCGTAACCGATAATGTTATCGAACGGATTTTTTTTGTTCTTCAGAATATCGATCAGATTTTTTCTCATCTCTTCTTTTATTGGAAGAGATTTGTAACCGGATGATTTTAACTGACCGAATGTTTTTATTTTTTCAAAATCTTTTATCATTATGTTCCTTTCTTATCTAACTCTTTTTCTTCTGTTGCGGACGAAATCCTCAAATACAAATTCTCCAAGTCCGGATAAGCTGCTGTAATATGCTTTACCCTGATTTACTTTAGTAAACTCGCGGACAAACCTTTGAAGATAAGGATCGCGTGCAATCATAAATGTTGTGATTGTTATTCCAAGCTTTTTGCACTGTGCAGCATGGTCTAATGTTTTGTTGATTATTTTTCTATCGAGACCGAAACTGTTCTTATAATATTTTATTCCAATCTTAAGACATGTTGGTTTGCCATCGGTAATCATGAAAATTTGTTTGTTCTTATTTTTTTTGCGTCGTAGAATATCCATTGCAAGTTGTAATCCCGCAACGGTGTTTGTATGATACGGTCCAACTTTTAGGTAAGGTAAATCCTTAATCTCAATCGACCATGCATCATCACCGAATGCAATTATGTCGAGAGTGTCTTTCGGGTATTGCGTTGTAATAAGTTCAGATAGAGCCATTGCAACTTTTTTAGCGGGAGTGATTCTATCTTCACCGTAAAGAATCATCGAGTGCGAAATGTCGATCATCAGAACAGTTGATGATGCCGCTTTATAATCGCGCTCTTCTACTTCGAGGTCATCCTCGTTCAATGTGAATTCGTTTATACCGTGTTTAATCTGCGCATTTTTGATTGATGAAGTAACATCAATCTGATCGAGCATATCGCCGAATTGATAATCGCGGCGATCGGATGTTTTTTCGTCACCTTCGCCCGTAAATGGAGTTTGATGGTTTCCTTTGCCGGCTTTTTTAAGCTTGCTGAAAATTTCTTCGAGAGAACGTCGGCGTATCTCGCGCTCGGATTTAGGGGACATTTCAAAATTGCCCGGTTGGTTTTCGTTCTCTTTAATGTACCCTTTATCCTTTAGGTCCTGAATAAAATCGCCAACACCATATTCATCATTTGTAAGATTATATTTCTGATCGAGTTGGTTCAGATAATTGAGTGCTTCGGCAACATCACCGGCAGTAATGTTGAGAAGCTGAAGAAAGATATTAAGGAGCTGCTGAAACTGATCTGCCCCGGAATCCCCCGGAATGAAATCTGTAAATCTGAATCCGATCATCGGCTTTTATTTTTTAAAACCAATAATAGGTAAGTAAAGTTCTCTAATAGTTGATAGAACTCTTTAGCGTAGTTAAGTGTTTTTCTTATAAAAGGATTAATATGAATAACCGCTCTATTATAATTATCCTCTTAGGATCATTTCTATTTCTCTTTTCGGGAAAAATAGGGGCACAGAACTTAAATCCAATTCAATCATTCGAGTTAAGCCGTCAGGATATTAACAAAACCGGAATGATTGTTCTCGGTTCGTGGGCTGTGGGCAATATTCTGGTTGGCGCCTACGGAAATTATAAAACATCCGGCGATACAAAACATTTTCATCAGTTTAATGCGATGTGGAATGTTGTGAATCTTGGAATTGCTGCATTCGGTTATTTCAATGCGGTGGGTTCGGATCCTAATTCGATGACAGCAACGCAAATATTGAATGAATACAACTCGCTTCAAAATTTTCTTTTATTGAATGCCGGGCTTGATGTTGCTTATATGGTAACGGGACTCTACTTAAAAGAACGCGCAAAGAATTCTACTAACGCAGAGCGGTTACGCGGTTACGGAAACAGTCTTCTTCTTCAAGGCGGTTTTCTTTTAGCATTTGATGTTGCACTATATTTTATTCATCACAATAATGCATCTGTAAATCTTTATCCTCATCTGGAAAGTTTATTAAGCGGCTGTGCCGGAATCGGTTTGAAGTTGAGTCTATAAATGATGAGAAGTATTTCCTTAAAGATATTTTTCTTTGCAACAATTTTATTGCCGGTAGTTACCCCGGGTCAATCACTCGAAAAATTCAGAATGATCTGGGAAGCACGTTATGACAACATTTCTTTAGGTGATAAGCAGAATAGAATTCAAGCGTCTTTAAGAATTCCATTCGAAATAAATTTGTTTGACGACTATTACCTGATTGGATTGACTTCAACAGGAAGTAATTTTACATCACGCTGGGAAACTATAAAAGATTTTCGTGTGAGTGGAGAAAACCGGCGGTTCAATTTAAATCTCCGGCAATTATATTTTCAGAAGACGTGGGAAGGTTCGCGAATTCAGCTTGGTTCTATTCCGACTGTTAAGGGAAGTGTTTCGAGTACAGGACTCGGAAGCAACGGATGGATTGACGGGGGTAGATTTCAGTTTAACGTCTCCTCTGCCATTGTTGAATTTGTTGGCGGAAGTTTAACCGAGCTTAATACGCCTAATTTTTTAGACCGGGACTTTATTCTTAATTACTTCGAAACGGAAATTTCAAAAAGATTCGGTGAACATACTCTCGCTGAAATATCGTATGAAAGATTGGGCAAAGATGATTATCTAAGAGGAGAATACAGAGTTGATATTTACCCATCGTTACAGAACTATTTTCAGTTAACACTCGAATCGTTTGTTCATCTAAATAATTCCTCGGTCAGTTATGGAATAACAATCGAGTCCGATTTGCTTAAATGGTTCGATAAGGATCTTGAAGAGTATGTAGAGATGAAAGTTTATTTTAATCATACTGATGAGAAAATTGGAACACGCGGATTTTTAACGGATGACTTTTACCGTTTTGGAAATACATTAACTATCGAGCTGAACGGCAAGATTACAAATGATAAAAAAATAAAATGGTTTTCTGAAAATTATATAAGTAAGGACCCGCGGTTTTTGGTCGGGTTACGAATCGATCTTGAAAAATAAATAAGGACATAATTAAATGAACAACTTCTTAATAATTGGTGGCACATCAGGAATCGGTCTTGAGTTAACTAAAATATTAAGTAGTAAAGGAAACCGTGTAATTGTTCTTTCAAGAGAAAAAAGAAATATTGATGATCTGGCAAATATTGAGTTTTACAGATATGATGTAACGAGTTCGGAGTCGCTACCACAAATAGATATGCCTATTCACGGACTTGCCTATTGTCCGGGAACAATAAATCTTAAGCCTTTCAGAACATTAAAAACAGAGGATTATCAAAAAGATTTTGATGTAAATCTTCTTGGTGCTGTAAAAGTAATAAACGGATATTTTCAGAATATGAAATCTGCCGGAAATTCAAGTATAGTTTTATTCAGTACGGTCGCTGTTCAGACCGGAATGCAGTATCATGCATCGATTGCTGCATCAAAGGGTGCGGTTGAGGGATTAACACGAACACTGGCAGCGGAGTTTGCCCCTTCAATACGTGTTAATTGTATCGCTCCATCCATTACCAATACACCGCTCGCAGAAAAGCTATTAAACAGCGAACAGAAATTGAAGGCATCCGAAGAACGTCATCCGCTTAAAAGAATTGGAAATGCAAATGAGATAGCTGAGCTTGCCTTATTTTTATTATCGGAAAAATCCAATTTCATCACTGGTCAGATTATCAAAGCAGATGGGGGTATATCAACACTAAAATCGATGGGATAAAAAAGAAATTAAAACCAACGGAAAACTTAATGAATATTAGAAAAGAAAAAATTGAGAAGTTCGATAAGCTTTACAGAACAGCATTTGTTAATTCTCTTTCGGGATTTAAGAGCGGAAATTTAATTGGAACAGTTTCAAATGACGGCAAAACTAATCTTGCGATATTCAGTTCCGTAATCCATGTAGGTGCAAACCCGGCATCGATGGGATTGTTAATGCGTCCGGTAACTGTTGAACGTAATACCTACAGCAACATTAAAGAGAACGGATACTTTACAATCAATCACATAAACAAAGATATCTTTAAAAAGTCGCATCAGACATCAGCACGTTACGCCAAAGAAGTATCAGAGTTTGATGCATGTGGATTAACACCGGAATATTCTGAATTACTTCCTGCTCCTTATGTAAAAGAATCGAAAATAAAAATCGGATTGCGCTTTGTTGAAGAGAATGAAATTAAGTTTAATGGAACAATTTTTATGGTTGGCGAAATAATAGAAGTAATTATTGATGATGATCTGATTTTGCCCGACGGCTACATCGATATTGAGAAAGCCGGAACAATTGCGATTAGTTCGCTGGATGGTTATCACCAAACAAAACGAATTGCGCGGCTATCGTATGCTAAACCGGGAAAGGAAGTAAAAGAGATTTGAAAAATTAACTTATTGAATTAAGAAAATGGTTAGCGGATTCTATTAACAATTTTTTCCTTGAATCAGGAAACTTATCAAATGTTTTTATTAGCATGGAAAGTCGGTAATTCTTTCTAAGAGAATTTCGATGTTTGTCGATAAACCGCCAGAAGAGTCCATCCCAGATCAGCTGCCATTTGCCCTTTTTATAATCACTCATTTTGATAAGGTAGTTACTCCCGCTAATATAAGGTTTGGTTGACATTAACCCGCCATCAGCAAATTGGCTCATACCGTAAACATTCGGTACCATTACCCAATCATAGGAATCAATAAACAATTCCATAAACCAGCGATAAACCTCGTCCGGATCAAATTCACACAAAAGCATGAAGTTACCAAAAACCATTAATCTTTCAATATGATGAACATAACCGGTTTGTAATAACTTTTTATAGTTATATCAACCGGATCAATTCCCGTTGTTCCTTTCCAGAAACTTTTGGGTATTTTTCTTTCAAAATTCCAGAAATTTTTTGTTCGTTGATAGGAGCCTTTTACTTCATATACGCCACGAATAAATTCCCGCCAGCCGATAATTTGCCTTATAAAACCTTCGACCGAGTTAATCGGGATTTTATTTTCTTCTGCGTACTCAAGAGTTCTGTTAACAACATAGTCGGGTGTAAGCAAACCGGAATTGAGAACAGGTGTTAACACACTATGATGAAGTATTGATTCTCCGGCTACTATCGCGTCTTCATACAATCCAAACTCAGGGAAACGGATTTCAAGAAATTGTTCAAACCATTTTTTACTATCACTAAAGGTAATTGGATAAACGAAGCTTTGATCAATCTCTCCATAATTATCAGCGAAATATTTGTTTACATATTCAAGTGCTTCTTTGTGATATGAATTTATTTGGGGATATTTAATAGAAGGAGGAATTTTATCCGAAGGATATTTCAATCGATTCTCTGAATCATAACTCCATTTACCACCTATCGGCGCACTATTGTCATCAAGAAGAATTCCATATTTCTTTCTTTGGTTAACATAAAAATCTGTCTGGAAATATTTTTTCTTTCCCGCAAAATACTCTTCATTTTCTTTGCGGATATTTAAGAACATAGGCGACGGATAAATAATAGTTTTTATTCCCGCATTCGTAGATGTTTTAGCGATTCTTTTCTCTAACCAGTTATCAACCGGTTCGATAAGATGAATTTCTTCTGTTGCCGAATTTTTTAGATGAGGAATTAATTTCCGAACGTCAGAAAGAGGATTTTTAGAATCGATATAACGAATATCAAATCCATTTCCTTTTAAATAGTCTTCATAAAACTTCATCGATGCGCGGTGAAAAAGAATTTTCTGCTTATGAAAATTGTACTGTTTGAAAAAAAGGAATTCTTCAATCAGAAAAACGATTCTACCTTTTTCAAGTGCCGGGTTCTTTTCGAATAGTTGATGGGGAAATATTATGGTTGCTGAGTTTGTTTTCATTATCAAACGATCTTATTCATTGGAACTATTTTATCAACTCTTCTTATGACAATATTTTGCTTCGTGATTTTCAAATAAAATCGGGAATTATAACTCTGCTTTATAATTCCCGTACTTTTATTACTAACTTTAAAGTGTTGGATAGTAACAACGACAAATTAATTTAAACTAACTCGTGAAGGTTTTAGAACTAAACTTGCTTAACGAACTGAACTTCAGCGCTAATTTTTACTTCATCACTAACAAGAACGCCGCCGGTTTCCAGCGCAGCATTCCAGGTTAAGCCCCAATCCTTTCTGTTAATTTTTCCATTAATCGAAAATCCAGCTTTTTCGTTTCCCCATGGGTCTTTGTTAATTCCGCCAAATTCCACATCCAGAATTATCTCCTTTGTTACTCCCTTAATAGTAAGGTCGCCGGTTAGTTGAAAATTTTCATCATCAATTTTTTTAAGAGATTTTCCTACAAAGGTTAATTCTTTATAGTTATCAACATCGAAGAAATCTGTGCCCCTTAGGTGTGCATCGCGATCATTATTATTGGTAAAGATTGAAGATGCATTGATATTTACTTTTATTGAATCAGCAATAAAATTATTACCCTCAGATAACAATTCGGCAGCAAACTCTCTGAATTCACCCTTTACGTTGGTAATCATCATGTGTTTAACTTTAAATAAGATTTCGCTATGTGCCGGATCTAAGACCCATTTATTTTTTCCTTCCATTATTCCTCCTTTTATATAATTAGAACGTTTTTATTTTGTCGTTTTAAATCTTAACACAGGTTTTTCAGTTATTGTTCCTAAAAGAAAGAAGGATTTATCCACAGAAATTTTATTAAATAGGATTTCTATTCAATTTCTTAAAAGTTCGGGGGCGATTTGTAGTAGTATTATTGCCAATCTTTACTCTTAAAAGCTGAATAACAAATGATGGTATTATTTTGTATCCCCTCCCTCGAAACTTATTTTTTTGTTATCAAGTATTTAATAACAACGCTCTTTTTTACTTTTAACATCGCGCCGCATAAAGAATTTAATATCATTTGTTTTCATACTCATCAATTTTGCTTCTGATAATTTCTGCGCTCTTTTTTAAAAGAAGTCTTTCTTTAACATTCAACTGGATTGGTAGAACACCAAGATCTCCTTCACCGCCAATCAGATGAGGAAGAGAGAGGGCAACATTTTTTATTCCTTCAACATCATCTTTCAGTGTACTTACAGTAAGCACGGCACGATTATCTCTATTGATCACATCAACAAGTTTTGCAATCGCACCGGCAATTCCGTAATAGGTTGAACCTTTTCCTTCGATGATCTTATATGCTGCATTACGAACCCCATCTTCTATTTTCTGTTTAATATTCTCATCAAATTCAATCTTCCTGTAAGCAATAAAATCTTCTAATGTAACTCCGCCTATATCAATATTAGACCAGGTTAAAACTTCGGAATCGCCATGCTCGCCAATAACATAAGCATGAACATTCTGAGGATCTACTCCAATATGATTGCCAAGGAGCGACCTGAATCTGGCTGTGTCAAGAGTTGTTCCGCTACCAATAATTCTTGTAGGGGAAATTCCAAATTCACTTCCAATCTTCACACAAATTTGAGTAATTATATCAACAGGATTAGTTGCAATAAGAAAAATTGGATTAGGATTATATTGCACAACGTTCGAAATAATATCTTTCATAATTGCAGCATTCTTTTCCATCAACATCAATCGTGTTTCTCCCGGTTTCTGATTAGCTCCGGCAGCAATCACTACAATTTTTGCATCTTTCAAATCTTCATAGTTACCGGCAAAAATATCGGTTGCAGAGGCAAAGGGAACCGCGTGCATAATATCTTGTGCTTCTGCAATTGCACGCTTTGAATCAATATCTACAAGTACAATATCACTCGCTGCTTTTCTCATCATTATTGCATAAGCAGAAGTTGCTCCGACCATCCCGCTTCCAATTATACCGACTTTCATTTTAGATCCTTTCTAATTTTACTCTTGATGATTATAAAAATAATTTTGCGCCCGGACCGAGCGGTAATCCAAGTACAAACCAGATGATAAACAGAACAGTCCAGACAATAAAAAACGAAATTGTATAAGGAAGCATTGTTGCAATCAATGTTCCTATACCAGCTTTTTCATCATACTTAATAAAGAATGATATTATTAATGCAAAGTATGACATCATCGGTGCGATAATATTAGTAACACTGTCTCCCACTCTATATGCTGCTTGCACAAGTTCCGGCGAATAACCAAGCAGCATAAACATTGGAACAAAAATGGGCGCCATAATTGCCCATTTGGCTGATGCGCTTCCGATAAATAAATTTAAAAAAGCCGTAATAATTATAAATAGAATCATCAGGGGAATCGGACCGAGTCCGCTTGCCTTCAAAGCCATTGCCCCTTCAACTGCTACAATCTGACCGAGATTTGTCCAGTTGAAAAATGCAACGAACTGTGCCGCAAAGAAAACAAGAACAATATAAGAACCGAGTGTTTCCATCGACTTACTCATTCCCTTTATAACATCGTTATCGCTTTTAATTGTTTTAGCACCGATTCCGTATGCAAGTCCGGCAACAACGCCGCCGAGGAATATGAATGCAACTATTCCGCTTAAGAAAGGAGATTTTAAGATGCTTCCTGTTTTTGGATCGCGAAGGAATCCACTTTCGGGGATTATTCCTGATAAAATTATACCTACAAAAATTGTAGTGGCAACAGATGCATATACCAATCCCTTTTTCTCTTCTGTAGATAGCGGTTTAATTTCTTCAGCCTTAACATTACCCTTGTACTCTCCTAATCGCGGAATAACAATTTTTTCCGTTATCCATGTTCCTACTGCAGCAATAAAAAATGTTGAGACGAAAAGAAAATAATAATTTGCCGCTGCATTCACTTCGTAAGTTTTATCAATGATATGTGCCGCTTCCTGTGTAAGTCCCGCTAACAACGGATCAATTGTTCCAAGTAAAAGGTTGGCGCTGTAACCTCCCGATACTCCGGCAAATGCTGCAGCAAGTCCCGCAATCGGATGTCTTCCGACTGCAAGAAAGATCATTGCGGATAACGGAACGAGCAGAACATAACCAATCTCGCTTGCGGTGTTTGATAATATTCCGGCAAAGACAACAACAAATGTTAAAAGTTTTTTGGGAGCTTTGATTACAATTAAACGAAGTGATGTACCGATTAATCCGCTATGTTCTGCAACAGCAATTCCGAGCAGCGAAACCAACACTGTTCCGAGTGGAGCGAATGATGTAAAATTTGTAATAAGATTTGTAATTATTCGATGTAATCCTTCAACCGAAAGAAGACTGACAGGACGAATCTCTTTATTTGAGCCGGGAAGTATAACAGAAAAATCGAATTGAGATACTATCCACGATAGTATTACTACACCAACAGCAAAAAGAGCAAAGAGTGTTGTCGGGTTGGGGAGTTTGTTTCCAACTTTTTCAATTTTTCCAAGAAACGATTCCATGAAATTTTTTTTCATTACAACCTTCCTTCGATTGATTTATTAATTTATTCGCTTAATAAGTTTTTCTTCCAGCTTGATAATTTGTTCTTTCAATAATTTGATATCGTTTCTTAATTCTTCGTTTTCATCCTGGATTATTGTTTCAATCTTATCAACGTTTTCTGTAGATATTTTTTGTTGAACCTCGCTCATTGTATTAACAACTATCGCAATAAAAATATTTAATGTAGTATAAGAGGCGAGAAGTATAAAAAGAATGAAGTATATATTTGCGAGCGGATATTTTTCCATTACAGCTCTTGAAATTTCTGCCCATCCTTCAAGCGTCATAATCTGAAAAAGAGAGAACATTGATGCACCAATATTTCCGAACCATGCCGGGAACTCTGCACTGAAAAGTTTAGTGCCGATTACAGCAAACACATAAAAGACAAGTGCAAGAAGAACAAAAATCCATAAGAGACTTGGCAATGAGTGAAAAAGTGATTCAACTATAAACCGTAGCTTGGGAACATTTTTAATGAGGCGAAGCGATCTGAATATTCTAAGCGATCTTAGTACAGCAAGTGCGCCCGATGCCGGCAAAAGTGCAATTGCAACAATGGAAAAATCAAAAAGATTCCAACCGCTTCTGAAAAATGATAATCTATATGCATATAATTTAAGACCGATCTCAACAACAAAAATTGCCAATATTATTTTATCGATTAATAGAAGCGTATTACCGATTCCTGACATAATTTGTTGAGAAGTCTCCAGACCTATTGTAATCGAGTTAAACACAATAAGCCCGATTATAAAATTTTGAAACCGGTTGTTTTCAACAAATGTTTTTATTCTTTCTCTTATCATAATTTGTTTTTATTCTAATTTAAGGTGAGTATTGATAGTTCTTGAAACGACTGCTTTTCAAACTTTGGACAAAATCTCTTCGCATTTATTCCAAAGTTTTTTCTCTTCATCCGGATCGAAGAATTTACATTTTTCTTCTTTTCTATCTTTGAAAAATCCTCCGTTGCTTCCGGGAATTTTTTCGGTAGAAGCAAGCCACACGATTGTATCTGCGCCTTGCTGAATAGTTCTTCCTTCTATTAAGCCAAATAATTTTAGAAGTGCTTTACCGATAAAACTCTGATCTCTAAAAAGGTCTGTTGAAGGAATAAATCCCGGTGTCATTGAATAGACAGTAATACCATAATTTTCAATTTGACGCGCCCATTCGCGTGTAAGCATTCTGTTGGCTTGCTTAGTGTTTTTATAGGCAAGAGTTCCGTTATATTTTCTTTTTTCAAAATTAATGTCATCTGTTTCTAAACCACCGGCAAAGTGGGATGCTACATTAATAATTCTTGATGGTGTACTCTTTTTTAATTTGTCAACAAGAAGCTTTGTTAGAAGTTGATGACCAATTACGTTAACTGCAAAAGTCATTTCTACGCCAAAATCACTTATTATTTTTTTATCAGACCATAACCCGGCATTGTTAATCAGAACATCAAGTTTGTTCTCATCCTTATTAAAAGCATCAGCAAATTTCTTTATCGAATTTGGCGAAGATAAATCAAGTTCTTTTACAAATATATTTTCATTACCTGTTTCTCTTATTATTTCCTCTCTGGCTTCACTTGCAGATTTAAGATCCCGGCACGCCATATAAATTTTAGCACCTGTCTTTGCAAGTTCTTTTGCTGCTTCTTTTCCTATTCCACGGTTTGCACCGGTAATTATGATAACTTTATCCTTCATTTCTACCTTTCATTTTTCTAATATCTAACAAGCAGAAAAATTAAATCGTTCCTTCATTTCGCCAAGAAAATATAGGAATCTAACGGTTTGGTTTTCGATTTTTGTTGAATTATACAGGAAGAAAGGCGGCGGAAAAGTAAAATAGCGTGGGTTAAAAATTTACTTTCCCATCTTTTTTACTTTATCAAGAACTTCAGCACTTAGCTTCTCTTTGTATTTCAAAATTTTTTCTTGCAACGATTTATCTTTTGTGGATAATATTTGAACTGCGAGCAATCCGGCATTCTTTGCACCGTTTAATGCTACTGTTGCAACCGGAACACCGCCCGGCATTTGAAGAATAGAAAGTATCGAGTCCCACCCATCAATTGAATTTGATGATTTAATAGGAACACCAATTACGGGGAGAGGAGAAATCGCAGCTACCATTCCCGGTAAATGTGCGGCACCGCCAGCGCCGGCGATAATCACTTCTATTCCGAGTTGATGAGCTTCTTCAGCAAATTGATACAACCTTTTAGGTGTTCTATGTGCTGATACAATTGTTATTTCGAAAGGAACTCCGAACTCACTTAAAATATCAGCGGCTTGCTGCATAACAGGGAGATCGGAATCCGAACCCATAATAATGCTTACTAAAGGTTTTACCATGACTTAACCTTAATATTTTGTTTTACAATTTCTGCCTTTAATTTAGCTTCATCAATAGATGATGCTAGAATTGTAATGTGTCCCATCTTTCGATACGGCTTAGTAAATTTTTTCCCATACAAATGAATTTTTACACCATCGATTTTCATACATTCAGTCAGACCTTCGTACTTTACTTTTCCCTCAAAGCCCGGTTCGCCAAGCAGATTAAGCATAACCGAGGGTTTTTTAATATGTGTGTCTCCAAGAGGGAAATTAAAAATTGCTCTAAGCATCTGTTCGTATTGCGATGTTATGATGCTTTCAATTGTATGATGACCACTGTTGTGTGGACGCGGCGCAATTTCATTTACCAATAAATTGTTCTCGTTGTCAATAAACATTTCAACTGCAAGAAGTCCGCATAGCTTAAAATCGCTTATTAAGTTACAAGCAATTTCGGTTGCGCGCTCTGCAATATTTTCTTCGATTGAAGCTGGACAAATAAGTTCTTCAACAAGATGTTTATCTTTATTGAATTCCATTTCAACCACAGGGAAAGATTTTACTTCTCCGTTCTTGTTTCTCGCAACTATAACAGAAATTTCTTTTTGAACATCAACATAATTTTCTACAACAGAGGGACCATCTAAAAGTTTTTGAATATCTTCTGAATTACGAATAACGGCAACACCTCGTCCGTCGTAACCGCCTTTTCTAAGTTTTTGAACAAATGGAATCTTCAAGCTTCCCGACTCAATTTTTTTCAAAATTTCATCTTTGCTTTCAAAAATATTATACGGTGAAGTTGGTATGTTATTGTTTTTGTATAATTCTTTTTGAAGTCCCTTGTCCTGAACAATTTTTAAAATATCCGGATCCGGATTAATAATCTTACCTTCTTCTTTTAATTTAAGAAGCGCATCAATATTTATATTCTCCATTTCGAACGTAAGCATATCAACCATTTTGCCAAACTGATAAACCGAATTAAAGTCGGTTGGATTTCCTTTCACAAATTTTGTGCAGACTGTTGAGGCGGGACAATGTTCATCATTATCAAGGATATATGTTTTAACATCCCAGTTACTGGCAGCAAGTGCAAGTAACTTGCCTAACTGTCCGCCGGCAATTATTCCAAGCTTAAATTCAGATGTTACAAGTTGTTCCATAAGTAATTATTAAGTTAATGTCATCTTGATGAAATTAGAAAGAAGCGCTTGTATAAATCATCTTATCGTGTATTGACCAAATAAACCAAATAGCTGATGTAAAAAAGTAACAAGATTATTCCTTGCCATCTTTCAAGCACGTGTTTTTTACCAACGTACATCGCAAAGAAAAGAATAACACTCGCAAGAATATTAACAAGAATATCCGCATTAGAACTTGTGTTGAAGGGTAAAGGTCTTATTACTGCGCTTGCACCAAGTATCCAGAAAATATTGAAAATATTAGAGCCGACAACATTTCCGATAGCAATATCAGATTGCTTCTTATATGCGGCGACTGCGGAAGTAGCCAGCTCCGGCAGTGATGTTCCGACAGCGACGACCGTTAATCCAATTAAAGATTGGCTTACATTAAAACTTTCTGCTATTGCAACGGCTCCATCAACAATCCATTTGCCGCCCAAGACCAGACCGGTTAATCCCAACAAAATATATGTTGCTGATTTAAGATAACTTAATTCCTTTACCGGAGTCTCGTTAATATCATCATCAGACTTTGTTATACTGAAAGTGTAATAAAGAAAAATTATAAAAAATCCCAGGAAAACGAATCCGTCTATTCTTGTAATTACTGAAGCGGAACTTCCATCAATTAAAACATCATTCGCAGTTATTGCCACAAGTAAAGCTGCGAGCAAACTGAATGGAATCTCTTTGAGCACAGTATTTTTCTTTGCTGAAATTGGATAGATAATTGAAGCAACCCCAAGGATTAAAAGTATATTTGCAATATTGCTTCCTAAAATATTACCAATTGCAATCTCTGTGTTTCCCTTTGCCGATGCAAATATATTCACAATAAATTCAGGCGCAGAGGTACCGAATGCAACAATTGTCAGACCGATAACAATATTTGAGATATTAAGCTTCTTTGCGATAGAGGAGGAGCCATCAACCAAAAGGTCGGCACCTTTAATCAATATATAAAAACCAACTACAAAGAGGATATAAGTCATCATTAATATTTTTCTTTTTCTTTAGAAATATATGTTAAAACTATCTAATCAAACACAAAGTTCAGTTTACGAAGATTTTTATAATAATATCATGGATTAACTTTCCAGATTTTGTCGGCGACTTTTAAGTATTCTCGTAAAGCTGCAGAACCATACCAGGGAATTAATTCAACATCAAAAATTTTTGCTTTGACTGCCGGGTCAGTATCTACCAGTTTTTTGGCTTCATCTAAATCTTTAACGTCTAAAATGAATAACCCCCTGTATTGTAAATCATTTTTACCAAAAGGTCCGGCAACAATTAATTTGTTTTCTTCAACTAACCGGTTTATGTTTTTCATATGACCGGTAAACAGACTATCCCTAACTTCTTTTTCATGCGGATTATAAGTTCCTGTTTTGAGAATAACAAACACATAAGATTTCATTCCATAATCATCCGCACCAAGACTTTTTGCAAGTGTTGAGTCGTAATTAACATTTTTGGTTTGACCGTAATTTAGCCCGGTGAGAATTAATAATAGAATGAATAAAATATTTTTCATAATTTTTTCCTGTAAAGTTTTGTTCGATGTTACAATTTTACAAATATTATTAATAGTTTTTCATTAAAAATAGTTAAAGGGAAAATATGCAGACAATACTTGGTGCTGGCGGCGGTGCGGGAACAGAGATAACAAAAGAGTTATCAAACTATACAAAAGAAATTAGAGTTGTCAGCCGCAATCCCAAAAGAGTAAATGAATCTGATCAATTAATGAAAGCAGATTTAACCGATCCTCAACAACTTGATGAAGCGGTTAAAGGTTCTGAGATTGTTTATGTAACTATTGCCTTTCCTTATAATATAAAAGTCTGGCGAGAGCAATGGCCGCGATTCATGAAAAATCTTATCGAATCATGTTCAAAGCATAAATCGAAAATTGTCTTTATTGATAATGTTTATATGTATGATCCAAAGTATCTCG
>Ga0209381_1000964_pt1 | contig 54337 bp, 39 predicted proteins | sample DewCreD2012metaG_FD_184111 | JGI IMG/M metagenome (GOLD analysis project Ga0209381, IMG submission 184111) | Hot spring sediment bacterial and archeal communities from British Columbia, Canada, to study Microbial Dark Matter (Phase II) - Dewar... ... | reverse complement strand
TACGGCCTTTCAGGCCAACATGGAGAAAGGCCAGGGACAAGAGGTTGCTCTGGGCTTTCATGTTTACGGCCTTTCAGGCCAACATGGAGAAAGGCCAGGGACAAGAGGTTGCCCTGGGCTTTCATGTTTACGGCCTTTCAGGCCAAAATGCAGAAACTCCAGAACGCAGACTATCGAGTCTGCGCGGATCTACCGGAATAACGCCCTTCTTGCGCAGACTCGACAGTCTGCGCCACGCTACTGGGTGATTTTTCACAAACACAGAGGATCGAGCGATGGCAAAGTGGATGAAAATTGCGGTTCTGTGGGCGGCGTTGATTGCGGTGTCCGGAGCGGCATCCGCCTTGACCGAATATGCGGATATACCGCCGAATATCCCCCGGATTGACAACAATTACGTCAAAGCCATCGCTGTCGGAACGACGCATGTGTATGTGGGCGGAAGTTTCACGACCGTCAGCAACGGCACGGTGCGCGCGGCGCTCGCGGCGTTCGACAAAACCACGGGTGCATTGGACGTGAACTGGGATCCCGGTTTGGCGGATCCCGTCGAACTCAGCGTGGACGCGCTGGCGGTGGCGGACGGAAAAGTCTATGTGGGCGGACGTTTCAAATCGGTCCGGGGCGGCCTGCGCACCCGCAACAACCTTGCGGCATTCAGCGAAGCCGACGGCAGCAGTCCCGCCGGTGTGGATCTTTCCTGGGATCCGAACATGGACAACAACGTTTACGCCATCGCCGTCTTTGGAAACCGGGTGTATGTGGGCGGCGCGTTCGAGTATGTAACCGCATCGAGTGTGCAACGCCGAGGCGCCGCGGCGTTCAACAAGGCGGACGGATCCAGCGCGGCTGTGTTGGATCCCTGGAATCCCCGGCTTTCTTATCCGGATCCGTGGATAGGAGATAGGCCGGTCGTAAATGCGTTTGCCTTCGCGGGCGATCGCGTGCATCTCGGCGGCGAATTCACCAAGGCCAACACGTCCATCGTGCGCAATTACCTGGCGGCATTCGAATTGGCCAACGGCTCGAATCCCGGAACCGTGGACGCTTCATGGAATCCCAATCTGGACGACGCCGTCTATGCGCTGGCCATAGCCAACGGACGCCTGTACGCAGGTGGTAATTTCTCGACCGTCAACGGCGGAGCGGCCACCCGCAACCGCGTGGCCGCGTTCAATGTCGCGGGCGGCGGCGCGTCCGCCGTCGTGGATCCGTGGAATCCCAACGTGAGCTCGACCGTTTGGGCCTTGGCGGTAAGCGGACCGCGCGTCTTTGTGGGCGGAAGTTTCGGCACCGTCGGCGGTTCCACGACACGTTACGCTTTGGCGGCATTCAACACGGCCAACGGCTCGAATCCCGCCGTCGTGGACGCATGGAATCCGAGTTCCTCCAGCGGCAACTATATTTTTACGCTGGCGCCGTCACGGAGCGCAGGCATCATCGTGGGCGGCAGTTTTACCTATATGGGCCACGAGACGCGCCGTCGCGTCGCCGGATTCAATAGCGATTGGGATAAGCCGCCATACGTCATGTGGCAAATGCCTGCGGCAGGCGGTGCGATCGGCAGCAGCCATGCCGCCATTGACGTGACCTTCAATGAACCGGTCTTCAATGTGGATGCCGGCGATATGGTCCTTTCCGGTCCTGCGTCCGTGGGCGCGGTTGTGGGCACGCCGACCTTCCAGCATGGAGTTACCGGCTCCACGCCACGCACCATGTGGCGATTTCCCTTGCTCAATCTTTCGAGCGGCACGCTGAATGTCAGCCTGTCGCCCAATCCCGGCGATATCGTGGACGAGGCAGGCTCCGCGCTCAATCCCAGCCCGACAACCTCCACGTATACCGTGACGGCCACGCCGGCCACGTTGCCATTTTTCGAGGATTTCGAGAGCGGCGCGCTCGCTTCCTGGTGGGATTCGCGCGGCACGGCCTATTTCGGCAACACCGTAACCTCGTTGTATGCTCCTTATGCTGGTTCTTATCACCTGCTTCTCGATGAAGCGTTGACCGGTTATCTGTCCCGCAACGAAGTTACATTGACGGTGGATCTCGCGGGGCGAAGCAACGTCGAACTTTCGTTCTGGATGAAGGAACTCCTCGACGACGACCATGGTCCGCCGTCCATTCCGTATTTGAACGGCGCGGACTACGACGGCGTGGCGATCAGCGCCGATGGGCTGATGTGGTACGAAATACAGGGATTGCGCACCGCGGACGGGATTTCCGGGGACTATACCCAGTTTACGATTGACCTCGACGCGGCCGCAGCCGCCCACGCCCTTGCCTACAACGAGCATTTCCAGATTCGTTTCAATCACTACGACAATTGGCCCGCCTCGAACAGCGGATTTGTATTTGACGATATCGCCGTCCGCGAAGTCGTGACAACGCCGGCTGTCGTAAATGTAACGAGTCCGCACCCCAACGGCACTTTTCCGATGGGAGAGATCATTGACGTTCAGGTCGTTTTCTCGGATCCCGTGACCGTAACGGGATCGCCGTCGCTCGAACTCGAAACCGGGGCCGTGAATCGCCTCGCGGCGCTGATTGGCGGCGATGGAACGGACACGCTTGTCTTCCGATACGTGGTGCAAGCGGGCGACGATACGCCGGACCTCGATTACACCGGCATCGGCGCGCTTCAACTCAACGGCGGCAGCATTCGAGACGCTGCCACGAATACGCTGGATGCCGTCCTCGCGCTTCCGAATCCCGGCGAAGCGGGCTCGCTCGGATTCAATAAGAACATCGCCGTTGACACCTCGGCGCCTTCCGTCGGCATGCTCGATGTGCAGACTACGCTTACGATGAATCTTTCCTATAATCAGGCGATGGGCGCCGGCGTGCTCGATGCCGCCAATTATACACTGTCCGGGCCGGGCCAAGGGTCGCTCGCCAGCCATCCCGATCAGGTCCAGGATCTCGGCGGAAATGTCTACCGGCTCGCGTGGAACGGCGGCGAAATGCGGACCGGCCATGACGTCACCGTCACCGTAACGAACATATTCGATCTCATCGGCAATCCGATCGGTTCCTCGAACAGCGCTACGGATACGGGCGGCGGGATGGGTGTCGCTCCAACCGTGGCGGGCGTCATGGTTCAAGGCGGGCGATTCGTCTTGGTCGAGTTCAGCGAGACGATGGGCGGCGGCGCGACTCTTTCGTCTAATTACACTCTGTCGGGTTCGGGCCGGGGCACGCTGGCCGCACAACCGAACAACGTTCAGTGGGTGGACGGAAACGCCTATCGCTTGGAGTGGAATGCCGGTGAAATGTTCGGCGGTGGCGATATTGCAATTACTGTAGCAAGCGCCGAGGATCTGGTGGGCAACGCCATCGGCGATCCCAATTCGGGGACGCATCCGGGCGGCGGAATCGGGTATGCGCCCGAAATGGCCGAAGTGGACGTGCAGGACGACAGCCATATTGACGTGATCTTCAACGAGGACATGGGCGCGGGCGTCGCCGACGTGGACAATTTCACCGTATCCGGTCCGGGTGCGGGCAGTTTGCCGATTCATCCCGCCTCCGTCGAGGCCATGGGCGGGTCCTACTACCGCCTTGCGTGGTCTTCGGGCGAAATGCTCGGCGGCGGCGATGTGACGGTGGCCGCGGCGAACGTCCATGACCTTGCCGGCAATCCGATTGGCCCGGTGAATTTTGCCGTTGACGCCGCCGGCGGCATAGGCGTTGCCCCGGCATTGACGGATGCGACGGTCATGGACCTGCGTGTCGTGCTCGTCGCTTTCAGCGAACCGATGGGAAGCGGCGCAGGCACTGCCGCAAACTACACGCTGTCGGGTTCGGGCCGCGGCACGCTGGCGGAACATCCGAACAGCGTGGAAGACACCGGTTTCGGCATGTACCAGTTGCGATGGACCGCCGGCGAAATGTTCGACGGCGGCGACATTGCCATTACGGCATCCGGCGTTTCGGACCTTGTCGGAAACCCCATCGGCGCGGCCGATACGGCCACCGACCCCGGCGCGGGCATCGGCACGGCGCCGCGCGTGTCGAGCGTACAGGTTCAGACCGGTTCGACCGTGCGCATATCGTTCAACGAACCCATGACGGTTTCGGATCTCGGCGATGCAAGCCGCTACACGCTTTCCGGCGACGGGATGGGCACTTTGCCGGTCCATCCGGACACCATGGCCATCGAGGGCACAACGGCCGTTATCGCGGGATGGAATACGGGCGAAATGCGCCAGGGCGGCGCGATTACCGTCACGGCGGCCGATGTACGCGACCTGGCAGGCAATCCCGTCGGCACATTCAACAGCGCCACCCACGCCGGCGGCGGCATGGGCATTCCTCCCACGGGAACGCTGGTCTTGAACGGCGCGGCGGCATTCACGCGCGACCGGCTGGTAACCGCCGCCTTTACGAGCGCCGACGGCACCGGCAGCGCACTCGACGCCATGCGATTCGGCAACGACACGGTGGAATGGTCCGATTGGCGGCCCTACGCCGTTTCAGCGACATGGGAACTTCCCGAAGGCCAGGCGTGGAAAACGGTCTACGCTCAATTGCGCGACGCGGCCGGCAACGTATCGAGCGGAACGATTGCCGACACGATCGCCTTGGATACGGAACCCCTCGTTCTGCTGCCGCTTGGCGAAACGGCCGTTGCCGCGGAATACGGTTCCTCCTGTACGCTCGAAGTCAGCGCCGAAGGAACCTTCGGCACGCCCCAATACGCGTGGAGCAAACTGGGCGCGGGCGGCCAATGGCTGGCCGTGTCCGGTGAAGCAAAAGAGGCATTGGGACCCCAGTTCATCATCAATTTCGCGTCCTACGCCAGCGCCGGAACCTATCGCTGCGAAGTGGCCGATGAAACCGAAACGGCCGGTCCCGTCGAGTTTAGCGTGACCGTATCCGACCCGCCGGAAAACCTGCCGGTGTTCGGATTCTCCGGGATCATGCTTTCTGCGTTATGCTGCCTTTTGGCAGGCTTCACGCGTCTGCGCAAATTTTCACGTTGACAGGCTTCCGGCATCGGCAAGGCCATCCACGAAAAACCGTTGCATACTGAATTTGGCAGTCAAGATCGGCTTCTACGTTCTGATTTCTGGAAGTCGTGGGTCTTGTGGACAAAGCGGACTTTACCCGAAGGGAGATAGGTTTTCTTTCACTTCGTCCACAAGATCCACGATGTCCACGGCATGCACACAGGACTCCGGTTTCGATTGCCCTTCTCTGGTTTATGGCGCAGGTGATGATAAATGCGGTTTGACGAGGGCGGTCCATACGTCGTAACCGGCGTCGTTGAGATGGAGTCCGTCGGGTTGAAATACGTCTTTTCGGGGCTGGCCGTCTGCGCCGAGAATCGTGCCGCTTGTCTCCACGTAGACTATATTCGCATCTGTCGCGGCATATTCGGCCACGCGGGTGTTGAATTCCCTCATCGCCGGGTAGAGATTCCATCGCGCTACACTCGGTTTTATGGCGAGCACGATGATGCGTGAATCAGGCTCGGCCCTCCGAATGCGCCCGGCCACCTCTTTGAAATCGGCGAAGACTGCCGCGGACGTCTTGCCGTGCGCGATGTCGTTGTCGCCCGCGTACAGAACAACGGTCTTGGGCTTGTGTGGCGTTATAATGCGGTCGAGATAGTACGCGATGTCGCTGTATTCGCATCCGCCGAAACCGCGATTTCGCGTTTCAAATTCAGCGAAACAACGTTTCAAATCCCAGAGACGGATCGTCGAACTGCCGATAAAGAAAAGGGTTTCCCTTGTGGGCGGGTTTTCCCTGTCCTGTGCTTCAAACGCCGTTATTTCTTTTTCATAGCGGGGTGAACGACCGCGTTCCGGCGTTGGGGGGGATCCCGTTCCGGCCATTTCCGTGTCTATGTTGCTGCCGGTGAATCTGAACTCGATCGCCTGCACGTCCGCTACGGTCGGCTGGCTGTGATTTTTCGGCAAGGCCGTCGCGCCATGCACGAGAAGCCCAATCAACAAGGCCGCTATCATGAGAAATTTCTTTCCATTTCGGTTCCGAGAACACGCATTTGGCATCAGAAATTCACCAGACTTGCCACGTATTCTTTGCTGCCGTCGTTGGCCCATGCATCCAGTTGATTTGGATCCTTGAGTTGCTGGCCGCGAAGGCGGGGGACGGCGAGATAACCTATCTGGATGTCGGCAAGGCCGGTCATATCGCTCCAGAGTTTTTCGAATTGGGCGACGGGATAAACGTCTTCTTGGCCGTGGCCCCACCGGCGTTTGACGTCTTTGATCGTGACGTAGGTCGGCATTCGGTGCGCCATGGCGCGTACGGCGTGTGCGATTTTATCCGCCGGGCCGGCAAGATCGGATCGGGTTAGGCCGAACAGGGCCAGCAACGGATCGATCTGAATCCATGTGGTCATCGAGTTGTAGTATCGCAGTTTGAGTTCGTCTTCCTCGCGTGGCTGGGCAAGCCCTTCAAGCAGGCGTACGCGCCCGTTGACACGAGCAAGTCCGCCGCCGCGGTCGTCTATGCGGCGCGGAACCACCTCGAACGTCAGGACGTTTTCCGCCTGCAGGTGCGCGCCTAGTGCTTCGGCGTCCAGATCGGCGCCGAGGGTATCTATGTTGTGGAGCATGAGCGTTTCCAGGCGCGGGTATTCCTTGAGCAACTTTGCCAGCACACCGTTACGCAGCAGGTTGGGGATTTCGTACCAATGACCCGGGGGATTGAAGCGTTGGATGGCGACATTGTCCACATAATCGCTTCCTTCGCCTTTGGAACGAGCCCAATCCATGAGCGCGGCGCGGGCATCCTCGCGGACTTTCTGCTTTTGTTCGTCCAGCATCTCCTGGGGCATTTCTTCCCAAAGGAAAACGAGGTCGCGCACCATCGGAATCAGGCGCTGGCCGATCGATCGCCCCGGACTCAACACAACCGGTCCCGGGTAGCCGTAGTTGGCGTTTAGCGCCAAGTGTTTTTCGATGGGGGCATGGGTCAAATAACTGGTCGAGATGATGTGCGGAAAAAGCGTGCCGTATCGCTCGGCGGCCATGCGGGTCTTGGCCACATGAATTTCGAGAAAACTCCGGTGTTTTCCGCCCAGGAAGAGAAACGGGTTGATGGCCTTGACGGCGCCCGCGCCGGTGGTCCATCGGCTTCCGACGCCCGCGGCCAGGGAAAAAACGGCGACGCGCCCCTCGCGCAACGCCTCCTCGCCAATGCGCCGGCGTTCCGGATCGCCGAACAGTTTGGTCACATCGGAATCTTGCACATCTTCAATGGAAGTATCTACGGGCATGCGATTGTGCGCCAGTCCGATACGTCCGCTGCGCAAGTCCGCCCGGATATCTTCATGTTGAATCGAATCGAATCCGTTTTCGGTCTTGATGCGCGCGGCGTCTTCGTCCCATGCAAGGCGCGTGGTCTGCGTGGCGGGGTCGGCGACCCGGAAAAGATTCGCGGTCAACGTCCGAAGCAGCCCGTAAGTCTCGCCGGCGTCGCTGCGCCGCGCCGTGAAATGGTCCAGTTCGACACGCCGTAAGTAGGCGATATCGTCCATGCTGCGCCGGACCAGTTCCGGGATTTGCAGCGCGTAGTAGCGCGTGGGCATGACCGCGTCCTCGCCGCTGAACAGGCAAGCCGTCGAACCTTGCTGGTTTATGCGGAAATTGTACACGACGGGGTTCATGGCGAACGGCAGCGCGTCTTCAAGTTCGCACTTGGCGGAAGTCATGATTCTGAGGATGTCGTCGCGAAAGGCTTCGCGACGCGATGGATCCACAAACATGGCCATGCCGCCGCCCGACATGCCCCCCAGCATCAGGAATCCCCAGAAGTCGCCTCCGAGCGTTTCGCGCGCTCGTTCAATGACCGTTTCGGTGAACCGGTTCGTGACCCATGGGATAATCGTTTTAAGCGGTTCATTCCAGTTGCGCGTCGTGTTTTCGGCGAGTTCACGGACATCGCCCGTTTTGAGCGCACCGAGGATGTTGTCGAAGATGGTGCGCATCGAGAGGCGCGCTTCCCATTCGCGCTGGGCACGCAGGAGATACTTCTCCGTGACCATTTCGAGAATAGGACCAACGTTTTGCGCCATGCCACCGTGGATGAGCACCAGTGATGCGGCCAACCGTTCCTGAATTTCCGGGTGGAGTTCATCGCCGCCCAAGAGCCGGTGGCGTGGCAACAGACAGCCTTTGCTGATTCCGAATTCCGGATCCCCCTCGCACGCAATAGCGCCTTCAATAACCTTGATTCCCGGCCAGATACCGCCGGAATCCTGCCAGCCGCCGCCGGATCCGCCCAGCCATTCGCCAAGAATGGCGCGGGATGCCGCCAGCCGGCGTTCTTCTTCGGTCAAGGGACCTTCCAGAGCGGAGGTTTGCCCCGTGGCGCGCATCAACACACTGATGATGGACGCGAGCAGATTGGTCGAAACCGCAAGGCGCGAACCCTTCGGGATGTCGTTGACCTTCGTGACGAGTTCAAGGCCCATTCCGCGTCCGACAATCCGTGCCAGAATCGCCTCGATGGACTGGTTCGTTCCCTCGAAGGACGGCGGGATCAAACCGGATGCGATGACACCGGCCTTGAGGAGGCTCAGGTAGTCGTTGCCAAAATTGAACAGATCCCGAAGATCCGTCACGTCCTTGGTCGCGTCGAGATCGGTGCTCGTCAGGCGCAAAACCGGTTCCGGAATGGCGCGAACATACGTCTCGATGGGAGGCTGGATGTTGTCGTCGCGGCCGTAGACGCCGAGGTCCACCGAAATATTGAGCACGCGCGCGCCTTCGGGATAATCCATGCCCAGGAAAAAGATGTCCGACCATCCGCTATGGCTCAGATCGAGCCGGACCGGCGTCGTTTCTCGCAGGATGGGAAAGAGTAACGTGCCGTTGGGACGATACAGCAATTCGCGCCGCAACCGGATCGGCTGGTCGTCCGCATGGCCAACGCGGAACATCCACTGGTTGCCGCGACTGGCGCGGACGCTTCGCCGGACCTGATCGCAGAGCGTCTGGAACGACAAGTGATGGTAGGCTTCGGCGAGGGCGCTGAACAGCGCCGCATTCGGTCCGTGTTGTTTCAGCGAAGCGCGGAAACAATCAATGGCTTCCTCGAAACGGCGGCCAAGTAAATCACGAAATCCGTCGAATGGTATCGTTCCGGTATCGGGAAAGGCCGGGCATTCCTGAAGCGAGAACCGGTAAGCCGCATAGAGAAACATCGTCGCGCGGACTCGTTCGTAGAGATTGTCCGCCGAACGCCGAAAGGCATCCAGTTCCTCGCAAGCCGCCATCAACTCGTGAGACGCCAATTCCTCGCAGAGCGATTGGAAAGAACGGTTCCGTATCTTGGATCCCTTCGCGGTAATGGTTTCAATCAGCGGATTCACAATCGAAGCCCTCATCCGGCCGGCCGGCGCATGCCGGCTTCCGCAAGCACGTCCACCAGTACGCGCAGCACTTCGTCCCGGTCCTTGCCGGCCATGCTGAGCGCGAGTTGCGTCTGCAACATGCCGAACCGGGATCCGATGTCGTAGCGGGCGCCGGCCACTTCGACGGCCAGATACCGTTCCCGTTTCGCCAGTTCTTGTAAAGCCGGCGTCAGTTGAATCTCCGGATCGCCGTTCTTATAGGCGGCCACCTCCGGCTCAAGCGCATCAAACACCGACGGCGGCAGCACGTGCATGCCGAACAGGCACAGATAAAACCCCGCACGCAATCCCGGCGTTTGCAGGTGCAATTCGGCCATGCTCAGCGAGGGTTTTTCAATGATTTTTTCGATCTGATACAACCCTGGCGCGTCCGGCACGCGCTTGCCGCTCAGTGTGCCATAGTGGCCGACCAGATGTTCCCGCGTCACCTGCACCACGGCGACGGCGCATTCCTCGCGTACCGCGATGTCAATCAATTGCTGCGCGCACCGGCGGCTGGCCATATGCGACACGTAAAGATGATCGCTCAACAGCAGCAGAAAAGGTTCGCCATCCACGAATTCGCGCGCAAGGTACACGGCATGGCCATACCCGCGAGGTTCCTCCTGTACGGCAAAATGCAGATGGCGCAACACGCGATCCAGCCGCTGCGCCTGTTCCCGGGCCCAGTCCACGCCTTCATACGCATGGACGAGGTTGTCGCGCAACAGGTGAAGTTGGGCGCGATAGCGCGATTCGTCGCCCGGCGCGCAGATCACACATACTTCCTCGACGCCGCTGTCGAGCGCTTCCTCGGCGATGATTTGAATGACCGGTTTCGCCAATCCGTCCCGGTCCACGATGGGCAGCATGCCCTTCTGGACGGTTTCGGCCACCGGATAGAGCCGTACGCCGCGCCCCGCCGCCGTGATGACTGCCTTCCTGACATGCATCGTGCCATTCCCTCCCGTGTTGCAGAACCCGCCCAATCGCCTGAGATCTTGTGAATAAACGACGAAACTCATGGCGCAGACTGTCGAGTCTGCGCGGATTTACCGAAAAAGGCCCTTTTTACACAGACTCGACAGTCTGCACCACGCTGCCAGGCTATTTTTTCACAAACTCAGAGTCCTTCTTTTCGCAAAACAACGACATCCTTGCAGACATCCTTGGCCTTGGTAGCCGAGTATTCGCGCTTGGTTTCGATGTAGCCGGGCTGCTTGAAAACGACTTGAATGGCCTGGCTTGGTTTTGTCAACTGGGTCCGCACGGAATCCACTTTGGACTCATCCGCCAGCGTCTCGCCCGTTTTGCGATCGATAACTCTAATGTCCGCCACTCCATCGGGACTGCACTTGGTAAAATCGCCATCGGTAGCGGCGTCGAATGCCTCCTTGGTATCGGCCAGCCATACTTGAAAGTCAATTTTTTCGATTACTGCCGGTTCGCTTCTTCCATACATGAAGAACCCGCCGGCAGCTATGACGATCGCGAGCACGCCCGCCCCAACGGCGGCGGGCACAGCGAGGCGGCGTTTGGATTGCGTAGCGGGCCGAGCCGGTTGCGAGGACGGCTGGCCGCCGAGGGCGATGGTCGGCGTGGCGGCGGCGGATCGTTGCGGGCCGACAGCCCCGGCGGCTCCGCCATCGGGCAGGTGGCTCGACACGACGGTGGCATCTGATTCGGCGGCCATGACCGTGGCATCGTTCGAGGGAGCGGGGCGTCCACAGGGGCCGACGCCCGTAATCGCCGGGTCGGGCCGATCCTTGAGCGCTTCCATCAGCGCGGCGGCCATGGCTACGCCGGTCGGGTAACGTTGAGCGGGATTCTTGCTCAACGCCTTCATGATGACCTTGCTCAGGCATTCGTTGACCGCGAAGTTGAGTTCCTTCGGCTCGACGGGGTCAACCTTGATAACCTTGTGCATGACGGTGCTGAGCACTTCGCCGGTGAACGGCTTCTCGCCGGTCAGCATTTCGTAGACAATCAAGGCCACGGAGAAGAGATCGGAGCGGCCGTCAATTTTATGCCCCATGAATTGTTCGGGACTCATATAATGCGGCGTGCCGATCATCGCGCCTTCCTGGGTCAGATTCGAGTCGCTGACGTGCGCGATGCCGAAATCGGCGATTTTGACGGTCCCGTCCGACAGCATCATGATGTTGGCGGGCTTGATGTCACGGTGGACGATGCCCTGGGCATGCGCCAAGGCAAGCGCCTTGCAGATTTGCGCGCCGATTTCAACGGCCTCTTCAGGCGACGGGCGGCCCCTGCGCGCCAGATAATCCTGCAGGTTGCCGGAATCAATGAATTCCATCGCGATATAAGCAATACCGTCCTCTTCATCCGCATCGTAAATCGTGATGATGCCGGGATCGTTCAACATGCCCGCAGCGCGCGCTTCGCGCAGAAATCGCTGCATCATTTCATCCGCGCGCCCGCTGGCTTCCATGACATCACGCCGGGCCGTCTTGATGGCTACGCGCCGTCCGATAATCGGGTCTATGCCTTCGTACACGACCCCCATCGCGCCCTTGCCTAGTTCGCGGACGATCTTGTATTTGCCCAGTTTTTCGGGCGGTTGCTGTGCAGACATAAGTTCCTCTCTTTTTACAATTGAACTCGGAATTCAGGAGGCGCAAACATCAAAACGCCGATCCCGCTTATTCTAACTTCTAATTCTTTGCTCCTACTTACTTCTTTTCCGATTCCAGTTTTGCAATCCATTCCTTAACGGTTCCCGCGTCGGGCGCATCGGGAACATCGCGCAAGTAGATCTGGAACTGTTCGATGGCGTCGGGATTCCGGCCAAGCGCCGCATAGGTCAACCCGAGATTATATCGTGCCGAGGTATGCGCAGGATTGAGTTTCAAGGCCGTTTCGAAAGCGGAAGCGGCCTTGGGCAAATCTCCGGCTTGGCGGCGCGCTTCTCCAAGGTCGTTGAATGCGGACGGTTCTTTCGGCGCCAGCATGGCGGCGCGCTCGAAACAAGCAATCGCTTCGGGATAGTTATGCTGAAGCAAAAGGACACGGCCCTTTCCGCGAAAAACCTCGGCCGCGTTCGATTTGAGGATTTCCGCGCGTCCAAAGCCATCCAGGGCGCGTTGGTGTTCGCCGGCCGCAAGGCAGGCGATCGCCAGATTGAACCATGCCTCATAGAACCCCGGAAAAAGTTTTACCGCCGCTTCATAGGCCGAGATTTTCTCGTTGACATTTCCAGCCCGAACGCCCCGATTGTATGTTTCAATGGCTTGCCGGTACAGACCGTCCGCATCAGGGGCCGGGACGATTTCGCCGAGGGACTCGCCGTTTTCCGCGCCCGGCGCAACGACGCCGTATTTTCGCAGCAGCGGATAGGCGTTGTTGACCGGATTGACGATAGTAATCCATTCCTGGTCGCGCAATTTTCCGATGAGCACACCAATGAGCAGACCGTCGCGGTCGAAAACCGGACCGCCGCTCGAACCCGGACTCGCGGGGATATTGGTCTGAAGCACCGGAAAATCCCGGTACGTCCGGTTCGTGTTCGATACGATTCCGGTTACGGTGCTGAAATCAAGATTTTCAGGCGTGGCAATCGCCACAAGAGGTGATCCGCTGCGTAGGACGGACGCATCGCCGATACGGGCGGCGTGGGAGGGAGGTTTGTCAGATTGGAGCAGCGCCAGTTCATTGTTTTCGTCGAGAACGGCCACGCGCAATCCGAATTCCTGTCCGTCAATCGTCTTGGCGCGCAAGGCGCCCACGTCCTTTACTTGGTGCGCGGTGGTGAGAATCAGGCCCGATTCGTGAACGAAGCAGCCGCTGCTCTGGACGGGCGCCCCGCTGCCCTCTTTTTCACCGAGTATAACGACCACGGCCTGTTCGTTTTGACGGACGATGGCTTCTGTTTCAATGGCTTGCACGGTAAAACAACACCCCGCCGCCATAATAAGCATCATCCATCTCATGCCTGTCATACGTTTACCCCTTCTCGTCTTTACCGAGAATATACCATGCCGCGCATCGGGTCAATGAACTCATGCGAGGCGTTCACCCGTTGAACTCATGCTGATGCTCGTGTGAAGGACGCCTTTTTCACGCCGCAGATGACTGGCCAGTGTCTGCAACCGACGGGCCGGACCCCGCACCACCACGATTTCCGCGCATAGATCCGCGTCGAGATGGATGTGCGTGCTGGCTAGGATGACATCATGATGATGATGCTGCGTATGCGTCAATCGGTCGCTGAGCCCACGCGTATGATGATTGTACACCAGCGTGATTGTACCGACGGCTTCTTCGTTATCTTGCCATTCCTTTTCGACCAGCCGGTCGCGGATCATGTCGCGAATGAATTCGGAACGGTTCGCGTAATGGCCTTCCTCGACCAGCCGTTCGAGCCGTTCCCAAAGGGGTTTTTCAATCGAAAAACTCAGTCGTATAACGCCCGGCATCTTTTCGTCCTCCGTACCGTCGCATTTTACGAGCACCAGAAAGGCAATGCAACGTATTGAATTGATCCGCACATAACCGGCAGGGCCGGCGTCCCCGCCGGCCGAATCCCCCAAGACGCTTCCTGCACTCAGGGACGCGCGGCTTGTTCGTAGTCCAGCCTTCAGGCTGTCTTCGACGTTTTCCGGCGCGCGGGGACGCACGCCCTCCCCGCTCAAATCATGCAGGGTATGAAACATATCGATGCTTGATTCAGCCGATGCCGTTTAATTTGGATTCGGCAATAGAAACCCGAGTCCTGTGCGTGAGAAGTGGGCCGCGTGGACTTTGAGGACGAAATGAAGAAGAAAACCCAATTTCCTTTTGGTTGAAGTCTGGTGTGTCCACAAGGTCCACGACGTTCAGGGAAGTTAGAACGTAGAGAACCCGATCTTGACTGCCGAATCCAGGTTCAAGTATAGGAATCCTTATGCGAATGGGGTGGAAATCGAATACCGTTGCGGCCGTGTTCGCCGGGATGACCCTGGCGGCAGCCGCCTGCATGCTCTGGCTGCGGCAGCGCGATTTGGGAATTCCGATTTGGATTCCCACTTGTGTGGCCTCGACGTCGTTTCTGCTGACGGCCATTGCACGCGGCGCCGGCGGGCGCCGCATGGGGCGCTTGATGCTGCTCGGACTGGCGTTCTGCTGGCTGGGAGACATGATCGGACCGCTGGACTTCATGGCTGGTGTAGGAGCATTCTTGGCGGCTCATTTGGCATTCATCGCCGCATTTACCGTCCGCGGATTTCGGTGGTCCCTTGTCCGGCGGGATGCCGTGCTGGTGTTTGCGATATCGGGCGTTATTGCATGCTGGCTTCTGCCGCACGTGCCGGCGGATCAGCTTCTACTGGTAACGGCCTATCTGATCGTTATTTCGATTATGTGGATGGGCGCGGGCGGGACGGCATACGATTGGCCGGGACGGCTGATCCTTGTCGGTGCAACGATTTTCTATGTTTCCGATATTTTCGTCGCCCGCTGGCGATATGTGGACACGAGCACCGTCAATGCGTTCTTCTGCTATCCGTTGTACTACCTCGCCTGCGTGATTCTGGCGTGGTCGTCCGGATTTGAAAAACATTTGCAGCACAGCGTCAAGGAAGGCTAAAATAATGCCAGGTAAACGGAGGTGGCGCAAATGGTTCACGAGGAATTGTTGAAGATTCTCGTTTGTCCCGAAAACAAGACGCCGGTCGCGCTGGCGGACGATGAACTTATCGCCAAGGCCAACGGCGCCATCGAAGCACGGACGCTCAAGAATCGTGCGGGTGTTATCATCGAAACACGAATTGACGGCGGGCTTGTCCGAGAAGACAAAGCGTATATGTATCCTATCCGGGACGACATTCCCATCATGCTTATTGACGAGGCAATTCCGCTCGATCAACTCGCCGGATAACATCGTAATGGGTTTACGCAATCAAATGCGTAACAACGAATTGGGGTTATAACAACCTTCCAAAACAACCGGGCGGTGGAGGTTCTTCACCCTCGCCTTCGCCCTCGCCTTCGCCTTCGCCCTCGCCTTCGCCTTCGCCCTCGCCTTCGCCTTCGCCCTCGCCTTCGCCTTCGCCCTCGCCTTCACCTTCACCTTCACCTTCACCTTCGCCTTCGCCGATGTTGGAGGGAATAGTTATAATTCCACTGGAAATCGTAGTGTCTATTCCCATGCCATTGGGTTGTGTGACCGACACGTTGCCTCCGAAAAGGGTCACAACCGGGGCGGTGGCTTCCGGGCGCACTTGAAATGCCAACGTCATAAGGACGCCGTCTCCCATTGAAAAAGCATTGAGACCGAACACGGTAAGGCGCACCTGTCCGGCGGGCGATTCATTCGCCGTGACGGTTTTTCCGGCTGCGATTGCAACAGGTCCCGCCACTGTTCCCTGATAGGCCAACTGCCCTGGGTCATAATTCACGCTAAAAAGGATGGTTGCGGGCAGCGTGCCGTTCGTGGCCAGCGTTATGTTTGTATTCACGGTTTCGCCGGGATTGCCTGTCGCGTCCGCAATACGCAGTTGGGCCGATCCGGGCGTTGGAAACGCATCCCAAACGGCGTCAATGAAATTTTCGCAAAAAAGATCGCACAAATAGGGATATGCCGCTGCTGCGGGAATGGGATCGCCCGTCGATCCGCCGAAATCCTCCCGAAGACGATTCGGGTAAAGAAGATCATCGTCTGGGTTGGCCAACGCGTCGAAAAGATCGAAAACCGCCACGTTCCGCAGACCAGGATGCGCGGCATTGTAACCGGATAGCCATTCATTTCTCAGCCAATCGTTGAATATCCGTGCGCGATGGGCATTGGCATCCGTAGTGCCCTCTCGATGGAGCGGTGGAGCCGTAATCGCTATGAAAAGGATATCGCCGTTTTGGGTAAAAATATCCTCCAGCGGCGAATAGGCGTACCCGCCGTTTGCGTAGGTATTTCCGGGACCTGCCGGATGCCGGTACACGGCTTTGTAATTTGCAAGTGTGCGTTCGAGACTGAACGGATCGCCCGGTTCGGATCCGTCGTCCGTAATGTCGCTGTTCAACGGTGCGCTTTTGAACATGATGACGCGATTCACACCGGAAACACGGCCGTAATTGGCCAAGCCGACAAGATAATCGTTGAACCAATAGATCCAATGCCGCATATCCGTGTTATCGCCCGCGACAAAACCCAGCGAGGCAGGACGTCCCACATCTTCCAACACGGCCCTTCCTTGGGCGATGGAGGATACGACATCCAGATAAGGCTTTCCGTTCAACGCTTCAAGCAGACCGCCATCGAGCCAGTTTGCCCCCGTGTCCTGGTGGATGAACAACAGCCCGCCCGCGTGTGCCGGCATGCCGGTTATGACAACTACCGTCAAGACCAACCCTATCGCGCGAAACATTTGCCGATCCTCCGGTGTTTTGCCCATTATACACGATATTTGACGTTGGGGTTCGTTTTGGATATACTATATATTCTATTGATTAGGTAGACTGATTCGGCGGCTCGATGTTTCGTCTTGCCTATTCGGCGGCACTCGGTTGGCAACGGAACGAGTCGTTACCAGAGGAGATTGTCACGTGTGTAAAGATCGAAAGATAGCCGTCTGGGCAGGAGCCGTAAGCCTGTTGGTCTCTTTTTTATGCGCCGCGCAGCAAACGGCGCTGTTGAACGTGTCCTATGATCCGACGCGCGAGTTATACCAGGATGTAAACAGGGCGTTTTGCGCGCTCTGGGAAAAGCAGACGGGAAAAAAGTTGATCGTCCGCCAGTCGCACGGCGGTTCCGGCAAGCAGGCGCGGGCCGTGATAGACGGTCTCGAAGCGGATGTGGTGACTCTTGCGCTGGCGTACGACATTGACATGCTCGCCGAAAAAGGCAAGTTGTTGCCGGCGGATTGGCAGAAGCGTTTACCGCATAACAGTTCGCCGTACACATCCACCATCGTCTTCCTGGTGCGTAAAGGCAATCCGAAAGGCATCAAGGATTGGAACGATCTCGTGCGGGAGGGAATCTCGGTCGTGACGCCAAATCCGAAAACGAGCGGCGGCGCCCGTTGGAATTATCTTGCGGCATGGGGATATGCGATCAAACAACCCGGCGGTTCCGAAGAGTCGGCCAAAGAATTCGTGACGAAACTGTACCGGAACTGTCCGGTGCTGGATGCAGGCGCGCGGGGGGCGACGACCACCTTCATCGAGCGGGGTATTGGCGATGTGCTGATTTCCTGGGAAAACGAGGCGATATTGGCCGTAAACCAGTTTGGAAGCGGCGAGATTGACATGGTCATTCCGTCGCTAAGCATTCTGGCGGAGCCGCCCGTGGCCGTAGTGGATGCCGTGGCCCGAAAGCACGGTACGGAAAACATTGCGAAAGCCTATCTCGAATTCCTGTATTCGGACGAGGGGCAAACCCTTTGCGCCAAGCATTATTACCGTCCAGCGGCCAAACCGCTGCCGGCCCAGTTTCCCAATGTGCATCTTTTTACTATTGAGGAAGTGTTCGGCAGTTGGAAACAGGCCCAGCAGAAACACTTCGCCGATGGCGGCATTTTCGATCAGATTTTTCAGATGAAGTAGAAAACGATCATGGCGCCTACACGAAGACGCTTGGTTCGTAAAAGCATCCTTCCCGGTTTCGGGCTGACGATGGGGTATGTATTATCCTATCTGGGTCTGTTGGTGCTCCTGCCGCTGTCGTTTCTGTTTCTGCGTGCGGGTGCGATGGGGTGGGGGGATTTCTGGTCGGTGATTGCCTCACCGCGCGCCGTGGCGGCTTTCAAACTCAGTTTTGGGGCGTCGGGATGCGCCGCGCTGCTGAACGCGGTATTTGGATTGGTGGTGGCATGGGTACTGGTCCGTTACCGTTTTCCGGGGCGCGCCCTGTTGGATGCCCTTGTTGACCTTCCCTTTGCATTGCCGACAGCCGTTGCGGGTATTTCACTGACCACCTTGTACGCGGCCAATGGCCCTTTGGGGCGTTTTCTGGTTCCGCTTGGCATCAAAGTAGCCTATGCGCCGTTGGGTGTGATTGTGGCGTTGACCTTTGTCGGATTGCCTTTCGTCGTGCGCACGCTTCAGCCGGTGATTCGTGAAATCGATCCCGAAGTGGAAGAGGTGGCGGCCAGTCTGGGCGCCCGGCGCCGGCAGGTCTTTCTTCGCGTGATAATGCCAGCCATTTTTCCCGCTCTGCTCGCGGGATTCGCCATGGCGTTCGCGCGCGCCCTTGGCGAATACGGATCCGTGGTTTTTATTTCGGGCAACATGCCGATGCGCACCGAAATCGCGCCGCTGTTGATCATGACCAAACTCGAGGCATACGACTATGCCGGCGCTTCGGCGATTGCGGCGGCCATGCTGGCCCTCTCGTTTGTGTTACTGCTGGGTATCAACGTCCTGCAATGGTGGAGCCGCCGAAATGAATACGTGTAGCCGGAAATCAACAGGCGCGCCGGTGGTCCGGTGGTTTTTGATCGGCGCCGCCCTTTCGTTCATCCTGCTTTTTTTGGTTGCGCCGCTGGCGGCGGTATTTGCCTATGCGTTTCAAAAGGGCGTGCAGGCCTATTGGAACGCTATTGCCGATCCTGATGCGTGGGCCGCCATCCGCCTGACGCTACTGACGGCGGCCATTGTGGTCCCGATAAATGCCCTGTTCGGAATTGCCGCTGCGTGGAGTATCGCCAAGTTCGAATTCCGGGGAAAAAACATTCTTATTACCCTGATTGATTTGCCTTTTACGGTTTCTCCCGTAATCGCGGGCGCCATTTTCGTTTTTCTTTTGGGCGCGAATGGACTGCTGGGAACCTGGCTCGAAGCCCGGCAATGGAATGTTATTTTTGCCGTTCCGGGAATTGTGATTGCCACGCTCTTCGTCACCTTCCCTTTGGTGGCGAGAGAACTGATTCCTCTCATGCAATCCCTTGGCAATGACGACGAGGAGGCGGCGCTGTCGCTGGGCGCGAGCGGCTGGCGGACTTTTTTTCGAATTACCTTGCCGAATATCCGATGGGGGCTTCTTTACGGAATCGTTCTCTGTACGGCGCGGGCCATGGGTGAATTCGGCGCTGTTTCCGTAGTGTCCGGCCACATCCGCGGCGTTACAACGACCATGCCGCTGCATATCGAGATTTTATACAACGAGTATAACTTCGTCGCGGCGTTTGCGGTGGCGTCGCTGCTGGCGTTGTTGAGTCTTGTGACGCTTGCAGGCAAAAAGGCCGTTGAATGGGCATCCGCCCGGCGCCCGGTGGAAGAGTTCGGCCCGGAGTAAATTCAAAGGCGAAACACGGCGCGCAGCCGCAGGGCCTGTTCGGTATGGCCCTCATATTGGATGCGGTTGCGCAGGGCGGCGGCTTCGATGCGCATTTTCCCAAGGAGAATAGCGGCCCACAGTCCCGCAGTGGCGTGAAGCGTCAGATCGGCGTTGGGCGGTAATTCGCCCTCGCGCACTTCGCAGGCGCCGTCGTGAACGTAAAGCCCGAACTTTCCGCCTTCAACACCGGCTTCCGGCAGCAGTTCAAGTCCGATAACGGCGTTCCAGCCTTTAGCGGACGCCGGATCGAACCGTTCCTGCAGGCGGCGCACCAAGTCGTGGGCCTGCCGTGCATAGGGCGCTGTGCGGACGAACAAATCCCTGATCCGAAAACGTGGGCGGCGTCCGACAATGACATCATGCCGGCTGCGGCGGCGTTGTCGCCAAGAGTGAAGCCACGGGAAGGGATGGTCAAATTCGGCCAAGTACACCTCACGCCGTTTGGCGGCGGAACGGGCAATCGCAAACGCGAATTGCAGGATGGCGCGCGCTTGAACGCCGGTCAGGAGGGGCGCTTCCTTTCCTTGAATTGACGCGATAAAATTCCGGGTCGCGCCGATAAAACCTTCGGACCAGTCCGCCGGAATGTCGGTGTAATGCGTCCAGCCCTTCGTGTTGAAAAGGCTGATAATAGGCGATTCGACAATATGGCCGGTGCCGCGATGGATTTGGATGATACCGCGTGATCCGGTGATCTCGTACCATTCGTCGTTCGAATAGTATTCGGAAGGGATTTGCAGTTCCGGCGCGTAGGTGAAGTCACACATGCCGTATCGCTTGCCGCCGATGCATTTCCACATAATCGTCGCGGGACAATCGAGCACACCGTCGGTGGTGTCTATCCATGCCGAAACCCGTTCGGCGGGACCGAGCAGATACCATGCCGTTGCCCACTCGTGATGGCCGTGATCGAACGTTTCGAGACCGAATCCCCGGGCTGCCTTGGCGATCTGCTGCCGGATGGTGTGCGCGGGCACGTGCCAGCCGCCGATCGGACTGCACACGTATTTTATCCGCATGCCCAAGGGATCCCCGATGGCGCCCGATTCGATGAGGCGTTTGGCAAAAACGATGGGGGGATACGACAGGTAACATTCCGTTACTTTGAAGACTTTTCGGGATATTTCCGCCGCGAGCACCATGCGATCGGCGCTCTTGAGGCTTGTCGTCATGGGTTTTTGCACGGCCACATGCTTTTCGGCGGCGAAGGCCTCCATGACGATTTTTTCATGCGTTTCATAAGGCGTGAGCACTTCGACGGCGTCAATATCGGGATTGTGCAGCAACTGGCGGTAATCGGCATAGGCCCGTTCGGCGCCCCATTCGACGCGCCGCTGCTCTGCGCGCTCCGCGTTCTCGTCACATACGGCGAGAATGCGGGCGTCCGGATTGTCGCGATATCCCAATGCGTGAAGATCCGCGATACGGCCGCAACCGATGATGCCCACATTGATCATGACTGATCACCCATGCCCAATGGTAATCGTACCACAAAGCGGGCGCCGCCTTCAGGACGGTTGGCAAAGGAGATCGTTCCCTTGTGCGCCGTGACAATGCGCTGGCATATTGCCAACCCCAGGCCTGTGCCGCCCTCCTTGCGGGAAAAAAAAGGACGGAAGATGTCTTCCGCCGGATTTAGATGGATACCGGGGCCGTTGTCCGTAATCTCAAACACGGCGTCCGAATCTTCGCGGCGCGCCGCCAGTATGACCTCGCCGCCTTGTGGTACGGCGTCTATCGCGTTGCCCGTGATGTTGATAAGGACTTGCGGGAATTTGTTTTCGTCGCCCATGAACACAAAGCCGGGCGGAACAACGCGGGAATGCAATGCGACCGATTTTGCATTGGCGGCGGATTGGCAGACGGCGATGGTTCGGTCAACGATGGATTGCGCCCGGCAAGGACTCCATTCGATCTCGAAGGGGCGTGCGAATCCAAGGAACTGGGCGACCAGCCGCTCCAGAACCTTGGTCTCTTTGAGAATGGCGTCGAGATTGCGGCGGCCCGGATTTTCGGGCGGAATGACACGTTGCAGGAGTTCCGCATTTCCGCCAATGACCATCAGCGGATTTCGGAGTTCATGTACGACGCCGGCGGTCAGTTCACCGACTTGCGCCAGTTGCCGGTTTACCTCGGCGGCACGCTCCAACGCCCGGCGTTCGGTCATATCCACAAACAGAAACACGGCCCCGCCAAAGGCCTCCGGGGTTCCAAGCAGCGAGGCGGAAAAACCGATTTCCCGGCGCGTACCGTTGTCCAAGGTAAGCAAAACTTCCCGCCGCGTCAAGGCTTGCTTTTTTTCCATAACATCGAAAATGGCCGTGCGAAATGGCTCAGGAATGGGCGTATCACTGCAATGCGAACCGGCGGGCAGATCGTTTTCGGCCAAGCCAAGATGAAGGCAAGCCGCGCGGTTAGCCAACAAAATGCGCCTGGACGCGTCTACGGCCAGTACCCCGCTCGCCAGACTTTCCATGATTTGCGTGAAGTGATTGGCTAACACCCATTCAGTCATCGGCCAAGGAACTCCTTGAAAAAGAAACGAATCGCCCCGTTGAAAAAAAGGAGGGGAAAGCCTCCACGTTTTCTATAAATTTTCCGGCACAACGCATTTTTGCCGCGACCTCCTCAAATCCGCGATCGGATTTCCGCGGCCAGCCGCGCAAACTCTTCGGGAGAAAGGGTTTGCGCACGCCGTTCGCCATCAATGCCCGCAGCCTCCAACGCCGCGGTGACCGCTTCCCGTGGTGCGCCGAACTCACCTGTCCGCGTCAGCGCATTGCGCACGGTTTTTCTCCGCTGCATGAAGGCGGCGCGGATAACGGTCGCCAAGAACCGCATTTCGACATCAGGATACGGCGGTGTTTCATGCGGACGCAACCGTACAATGCAACTGTCCACTTCCGGGCGAGGCACGAAGCATGTCCGCGGGACACGGTGAACAATATCCACCGTGGCGTGGCACGCGAGCACCGCCGCGAGTGCGCCGTATTCGGAATGGCCGGGCGGCACGGTCATGCGGATGCCGACTTCCTCCTGAACCATCACGACGATCCGGCCGAACTTCAACGGCGATTCGAGGAAGTGGAACAAGATCGGCGTCGTAATGTAATACGGAAGATTAGAAACCATTTTGTACGACGTTCCGCCGGGAAGAAATTCCTCCGCCAACTTGGGCAGGCTATGATTCAGGATGTCGCCGCGAAACAGCCGCACATTCTCCTGATCGCGAAAACGATCTTCCAAACAGGGCATAAAGGCCCGGTCAATTTCGACGGCCAACACCCGGCCAGCGCGCCGGCAAAGATGAGCCGTGAGCGCGCCCAAACCCGCGCCCACCTCAATGACGCTGTCGTTCTCCTTGAGCGCCGCCGCGTCGGTCATAATCCGGTTGATGTTGTCGTCCAGGAGCAGGTTCTGTCCCAGCCGCTTGTTGAAGGTGATGTTGTATCGCTTGCAGAGCGTTTGCAGATTTGGGGAGTCCATCTGATTATTACACCGTTTCTGGCATTTCCGAATCAAGTGTCCGTTGCAAGCTTGTCGCAAGCCTTGCCGCGGCCTTTTCATCGGTTCTCCGTTGTCAGGTCCCCGAAAACATTTCGGGAAAGAACGCTTTGGTGGGTTCCAACCTATTCTGCAACCACTGATAAACACCGATGAACACAGATATGTGTTTGGGTGGAATCCGCTGGCATCTATCTGCGTGTCTTGGTATTCCTGAAAAACTGACGTGGGCTCTGCCCACAACCCCATTTCTTTTCGTGCTCGTGCTTGTCATCGTAATCGCTCTGAAACCCTGCATTTTGCGCAATCGTTAAATTATTGCACTTCAAATGATTCCGCAAATCCCAAAAAATCTTGTTGTTGTTATAGAAGCCGAAATTTATGGTACGAACCTGCACCGATTGATTCCTCTTTTTGTCAGGAATGTTCCTGGCATTCTTGGATTCGCTTCCAAACCGCGGTGACGGGAATTGGCTGGAAGTCCGGCTTGGCGAATTCCTCCTTGGCAAGGGCATAAACCGCGTGGTTGTATGGCGCCGGTACATTATGCCGGACGGCCAAGCCCAGCAGATATCCGTTGATGTCGTCTATTTCGGAATCGCCCCGGTGATACTGAATGAGGTCCTGCGACATGCTGCTGCGCACCATTTTACGGGCATTACGGCGGAACAAGGGACGCACCAGCCATGAAGGCAGCGTTGCGCCGGCGGTAATGAGCGCCCAACCGGGAATACCGCCGATTCGGCTTTCGCGATACCCCGCCGCGCGGATAATTTGAATTCCCTCGTATAGCATGTTCGCGAGGATCTTCTGGAACAGGGGAAATGAATCAATCGGTCGGTAGCCGTATCCAATCAGCGTCACAAGGCTGTTGGTTAGATTGATGACGGCTTTGCAATGGGCGGCATCCTGAAAACGATCCGCCACAACCGTCGGCACGCCTTGGTTCATGATGCGGGCGACTTCCCCGATGTCTTTGGGCGGCGTATTGCCGTGAACACCCAGAACGATGGGGCCTTTTTTCTGGTATCCCACGACGCCCGGCTCGTCCATCCATGCGTTGTATCCGGCAATGCCGTAAATTACCTTGCTGAAATACCGGGGTAGTATGGATTGATTGGCGAGGCCGTTTTGTATTCCGACGACGATGGGATTATCGCCATACCGATTGTGGACCTGTTCGCACGCCGCCGCCAGATTGAAATTTTTTACCGCAACAAGCACGACATCCACATCAGGCGCATTTTCAAGTTGACTGTACACGGTAACGGGGATACGCTGGCATTCAGACTCGCCTTCCTTGTGCAGCGCGATTCCGTTTTTCCTGATGGCGTCATAATGAATGCCGCGCGCCAGAAAGCAAATGTTGGGATAGTGCGCGGCGATCCACGCGCCGGCCGAGGCGCCGATGGCGCCGGGTCCCACCAGCAACACTCGCATCCGGTTTCCTCGTCGGGTTGCTTTTTTTCGGATGTCTTGATCATCCGGTTGAATACAATGCCATCACATACTCTGTGCGCGAATCCGAATGCCCAACGGACAGCGATTAGTCGAAAATATGCGAAATCCGCATGGCTAGATCGCCCATTTCCTTGAATCGCGTTCGCAAGGCTTTTGATGTGTCCGGTCCAGCCGTGGCGAAAGGAACCGCTTCCGATGCGGTCGGCCATTCCATCACGAACATCGAACCGAATCCTTCCAATACAAGCCGCACGGAGGTGGATTGCGGCGCTACGGCGGGAACGCCGGAAAACAAATCCCGCTTGGCAAACAGGACCAGGCAGGTACGCGAATATTGACGAAGAGCCTGTTGCCGTTCTTCGCGCGCGCTGGATCCCACGACGATTTGCGACGGCATGCAACGACCACCGGCCGGTGTCATGAGATATACGGCGATATTGCGCAATCCGACCGCGTCGTAAGCGATGCTCGTGTCGGCGAAGGCCGAAACCAGATGGCACTCGAACACGAGAAAATTTTGCGTTAAACGATTTACGGCCATGGCCAGTTTCGGATCGGGCGGTGCGCCTTCGGACCGGGCCTGTATTTCGCGTTGCGCGGTGACTTCGGAACCGAGCCACACCCCGTAGGAATCCGGTGAAAAAATGTCCGTGTAGCGTCCATGCGCCAATTGAATAGGCGCGACATAGGCGGCCGGTTGAAACTCCATAGGAACAGCGGCTTTCTCCGGCGTTTTGCCTTCCCTGCGCGTGGTACGGCATGCGGAAAGCGACAGGATCAGGATGGCGCAGCCGGCCAGAGCGAAAAGCCCGCGGTAACGGGATCGGTCCGCTTTCTTCATGGTTTGGGTTCCTTCCCTGTGGCCTTTTCCTTGATTGGCTTGCCGCTTTTTTCGACGCGCATATCCACTTTCATACCACTGTCGGCGCGTTCCTGCCGAATCGAGGGCTTGTCAATCACGCTATCCGCATTGGGACCGCCGACTCCGTGGTTGTGCAGGATGAGCACGCCCTGATCGGATTTCAACTGCACGACACCCATCGGCGCAATAGAGTCGTTCAGCCAAAGATCCACCGTTTTTCCGTCTGTCTGCATGACATAATGCCGGGCTTCGAGAGTTCCTCCATCCGTCTTGACTGTTTCTGTGCCCACGAGGGTCTTTTCCGGATTGTCCGTCAAGACTGCATTGCCTTTTCCATCGTCTTTGGAAGCGATACTCGAAACAGGGACCTCTTCAACCGGATTGCTCCCTTCCCGAAGATAAATTTTTCGGATGTTTGCTAAATCCTTGGCAGGACCGGTCAACAGAAGTTTGTAAACCGTTTCGTAACCAAGCGTCGGCAGAACTTGGACTTCAAGCCAGTAGCCTTCCTTGTCCTTTAGTTTTTCGGAACCGACAATAGCGAGCCGCATGAGAAAATGGGCTTGTTCTTCCGGGCCGGTCAGATCATACCACGCCCATGCGCCGACCTTGGGATTGACGAGGCTGCCGCTGAATACGGCGCCGAGGGCATCTTGCGCCATAGCGGCGTCCGTCATGAAAAGTATGGCGGCAACGAGCAAGAGACGAATTATCCCGAAAAGGCGGAACGGCATGATGGACTCTATCCGTGAGGGTTTGGCCACTTGTTGCCTGTCTAACAGATTTCGATACGCCGCGCGTATCGCGTGTGTTTGATATCTTGCGTCAGATCCCACCGAAATTCTCCTGTAACGCGGCCACGCCGCCGGGATGACCCTTCTTTACAAAGTGTAAACGGATCGGAAGGCCGGGAACAAATCGGGCGCCGTGCGTGCGAGTTACTGGATGGATGGCCGGTATTCAACCTGAAAAAGTGTCCGCGCCGATATGCCGGTAATCGCGTCGCGCGCCTCCAGCGCGTAGGAACCGGCCTGTTCGTCCAAGGCAAGCGGAATATAGGCCGTTCCATGGCCTTTTGGGCATTCGACATCGCGGTCGTAATAGGAAATTCGCTGTGCCTGATTTCTGTAGATGCTCAAATGAACGATATGCTGGTCCGGGGGAGGACCGCCGGTTTCAACAGTTATGCTAACAGGCAACCGGCGCCCACCTTCGATGGAACGCAAGGTATTTACGCGCAGATTTGTTACGGCATAGGGCAATGCGCTTGCGACAAAAGCGGAACCCGGCGCCAGTTTGATTTCAATTTTCTGGGAGTGGGGGAGACGGCGTCCCTGCACCGCATCGTATGCGACAACGTTTTTCCCCAATGAGAGGATCCCTTTCAACAAAGGCGGATTGGCCGCATCGGACGCGCGAAGCAGCACATGGATTGTAGCGGATCCATAGGCAAACCGGTATGCCGTTGCATCCAGTCGTTTTTTCCCGCCGAACGATACGCACGCTATTTTGGGTATTTCCGGCGCTTCCAAAAGGCAGGTTTCGAGATCCGAGATAAGCGGCATGAAAACCGGTGGGGAGACACGGCGCACACCGCGGTCGTCGTATAGGCCGGGGGCCGTATTCGCCCACACATGACCGCCTGTCTCTTGAAATGCGCGAAGGGCCTTGCAGGCGGCGTCGGACAACGCATGCACGCCGGGCAGCAACAGCGCCTTATAGGGCTTCAAGTCCGGGAGGGCCGGTTCTTCAAAGGAAACGATGTCGTAAGCATATCCCGTCCGATCCAGCCCGCGCATTATATCCCGCATCATCGCGTCCGTATCGGCCAATTCCGGATTGGCGGCGCTCAGGTAACGGCTTACCTGGCTGTAAACGATCGCGACAGGCGCCGCGGATTGCCGGGCCTCACGTAATACGGCGCCAAGCCCGGACTTCAAAATGGAAATCGTGTCTGCCATCGCGGAAAGGCTTCCCGTGTTGGCGGTTATTTCGCGTGTATCAACCCACAAGGCATTCATGCCATGAAGCGCGGCATGCCACGGCAGCCAGCGAGCGTCTGCATCGTTGTTCAATCTGGAAATGTGTATCCCCCGATACAGAGAAGCCGCCTTGGGATTTGCGTTTTTTGCGCTCCGCACCGTTTCGATTGCGATGGCGTCGTTGTGTACAACCAATCCGTCCAGAACGCCGGCCATACGCCACCAATCAACGCCTGCCTCCGGACCGGCCGCGTCCATCATCACAGGAGCGGCGTGCGCCGAGGCGTCCATGCCACGAATGGCGTTTTCCGCGCGTTCGTGGGTATCAAGCAGGATCGAATCCATGTGCAGCCGCCAATCGAGCCATGCCCCGTAACGTTCCGTCCCATGCAAAGCGCCGCGCACCGACGGCGCCACATCATGCCATTGTGAAAAGGCGGAACCCCATACGCGGTTCAGGAGATCGATCGATCCGTACCGGTTGCGCAACCAAGTCTGAAAAGATTCAAGACAGGCCGGCGACAGACACACCTCTTTACTCGGCGAAAGCGCCGAGCCGGCTTCGGCATCATGCGGCTCCATGTGCTCTTTCACAACCGGCCCAAGCCGGTTTCCCCGGCCAAGCCCATAGACGTCGCTGCCGACCGCCCAGAACGGCATGGCCAGTTCTCGGATACACTTGATGTCCATATCGCGAAAAACCGGATCGCTCAGGCACGGCGCGCGAATGCCGGGAGGTTCGATGGATTCCGGCGCATAGTGTGCGACTTCGGGAATGGGATTCAATCCCAAGGCCGCGAGATAAAACCGTCCGTCATTCGTCGCCGGAATATGCGCCGCATCGAATCCAAGCGGAATAAGTTCATTCAGCAGCGATCGCGCGTTATAGTCCGAAGCGTCCGGCATATCGGCCACTAGGCTAAATCCGAATGCCATGCGCGGCGCCCGCACGGGTAGATACAACGAAGTATACGCGGCGCGGTTCAGATCCCAGCGCGTAAACCGGGATGCCGCCACTTCGGCGGCGAATACTTCGATCTTGACCATATTGGCGATAAGATCCGCGAATGCCAGCGGTATTTCGACTCGATCTCCATCCGCTCCCACTTCCTTCCGGCCTTCGGCCACAAGACGGCCCAGCGAATCGATCGCTCGAACGTAGACGGAACAAGGCGATTGTTGCCGCAACGGAACACCGCCGGACCGTCTCGGCTGGACTTTCAAGGATACCGTCATCGCGTCGTTGGGCATCAGATAGCCCTTGGAATACACCACATCCGAGATTGCCGGCCAGCCGGCCAATTCAATGGCTTCGGTATGCCATTCGACTACGTTTTGCTTGTCCATGATCCAGAGATCGAGGAAGTAGCGCCCCGGTCCCAGCGGCAGATCAATTCGGCATGTCTCCCTGCCTTTTGCGATGCGAGGCAACTTTGGATAAAGCAGCCTCAGAGGCCGGTTCGGTTCGCGCACCTGCGCCTGAATCCGGTAGCGTTTGTTCCATGGCGTATTGAAGCGGATCCGATAGGTTTGATAAAGGGGCGTCATGGCGGCGGCCCGCATTTGTTCGACATATTCGGCGGGCAAATCCGGCGGGATTTCATTGTCGTCGGGCGCCGAAGGGTTTTCGCGTTCGACCTCTGCAATCCAAATGGCCGGATCGCGTCCCGCGGCCCATCGAAGCGCCTTGGCCACAAGAGAGAGATAGACCTCGAAATAGTCGTCCCGGGCATGGCCGGGATCCGTCAATGGCGGGGCCAGCATATGATAGAAGGGGCGTTTGCCCGGATAGGATAATTTGACAATGCGGCCGGCGCCGTATTGCCAGGCCGATAGGAAATCCATGTTTGTGGGCCATTCCGGCGTCATCGAGGCGCCTATGCCCCGCGTAATGCCCTCCGCATCCGTTGCCGCCTTGGCGTTGTCGAGCAACGTTTTCAACGGTTCAGGCAACGACGCCGGAATATAGGTTAGGATAAGCCCCGTTCCTGACTCGACTTGTTTTGCAATCGTATGCCAAATATCGTCAGGCAAATGTGTAAATTCGAATCCGCCACACACGAGTACATCGAATTTTTCAACTAAAAGATTGGGCAAAGGGCCAATCCCCTGTTTACGGACGGCAATGGTTTCGTACCGCAGGGATAGGCGTGCGGCCAAGGCGTCTGCATCCCGAAGACCGTCTGGAGGTCCCAAGAACAATGCGTGTAGCGGTCCGCCTTCCAGCGGAATGCCCCATGCCACCGGTGGCAACAAAGCCGGGCGATAATAAACATCGCTTGCCCAGCCTAAAGGCCCTACGCTTATCGCAAGAATACAAAACAGTCGCCGCATTCGCTATTTATTTCCGGTCGTTACGGACGCAGGGAAACATAATTGAGCCTAAATTCGGCAATCGAAACCCGATTCGTGTGTGCAAAACGTGGACATCGTGGACATCGTGGACGAAGTGACAAGAAAACCTATCTTTCGGGTAAAGTCCGCTTTGTCCACAAGGTCCACGACGTCCAGAAGTTAGTACTTTACAGTGTGGTTTCTATCAACAACTACAAGAAGTTTTTGGGCAACTTACACAACCAATTGAAGTACAATGATTTGTCGAGTGCGAATACCGCGGAGTTCTTGCCTCGATTACGATGACGAAAACGAGCACGAAAAGAGACTGGGTTGTGGGCAGAGCCCACGTTGGAATGTAGAACCCAAGATTGTCTGGCGAATCCAGCTTGAAGCGACATTATAAACACGATCAAACCAAAAAGAGGACCATTTCGACAAAACATGCCCTTATTCTAACGTTTTCGTCCTGCAGGCGTTGCTTTTTTTGCGTGTCATGTCAGCCATCAGCAGGGATGAAGCGGCGAGAAGGGCAAGATCGGCCCAAGCGTGGCGTGGGGGAGAGGGGGGGGATAAATCGAGACTGCCGCCGATGCAGGTTGTCGTTTCGCCCTCACCTTCACCCTCGCCCTCGCCTTCGCCTTCCCCTTCACCTGCCTCCTGATAGGGCGCAAAGGTGGACAGGGCCATGGCATCGAAACGAAACGTGCTGGTCGTGAAAACCGGATTTGCGATGGCGTCAGTAATCCAGCCCGAAGTTCCGGCGCGAATTGCCAGACCGGTTTCCGGCGTTTGTTGGACATGGGTGTCATGGCTGTATAGGCTTGGATTCTTGGATGGGTCGGGTACGATACCGGTCATTTCGAAGCGAAACGGATTGAGCGATACCCGCGCGTTGGAAATCTCTGCAAAGGACGCGCCGCCGTTGTCGCTTGTCAAAACGCTGGCTTCCACATATTGTCCGCCCGGCACCAAGATGCGCGCCTCGGGTTCCGGGCGCATGGCGGCGGCTTGTGTTTCGCCAAGGAGGGCGTCCAGGCTATCGGCGCTTTCCAGTAAAAAAATCCCGGACTCGGCGCTAGAGATCACCTGCCGTGATGCGGTTACGCGAATGGAACGGGACATGGCATCCCTGCGAAGAATGGAAACGATCAGAGGAAGCGTATCGGGCACAATCGGATCGCCGGAATTGAATCGCACCATTTCGATATACCGTTTGCCCGGTATGCCGGCTACATCCACAACATTCAGCCAGCGATCGCCATCGTTCGCGAGGATGGCAAAGGGGGCGTCCGGCAATCCGTTTCCGTCGGAATCCTGTTTGACCGGGGTGATGATTTCGATGTTGAATTGCGCTTGGGCGCCCAGCGGGTCCGGATAAGGCGCCAGTGTTACGGAGGCGTCCACGGTATGGGCGCCCGCGGAAACAGGCGACCAGTCGGTTTCAACGAGAAACGGCGGCGTTGTGGCGCTGCCGGCCGTTTTACCGTCAATGGAATATTCGACGCGTGAAACGCCTGCCGGCGCATTCAACGCAAAATAAAGCCTTACTTTGGCCACGCCGGAAGCGACATATAATGTCGAGCCATCCCGGGGGCTGGCAATGAAAAGATCCACCGTGGGCGAAGCGCTAAAGTTTTGGGCGGTTTGGGCCGTGGCCACAGTGTCGTATACCCGCGAAGGGGGATCGAATTCATACCCGGTTTTACTGGGCGTGATGGTCCCGCTGAATCCATAGGGAACCTGTACCGTATACGCGCCATTGTTGTCGGTAGTGACCGGCGATGGAAAACCGTGCAACGTCACACCCGCCAGTTTCCGTATGCCCCAGGTGACTTCCCCCGATACCGTATTCGTGATTTGAGTGGCCGTATAATTTTGATCCGTTTGTACGGATTGTACCTTGTTATACTCCCGCGATACCGGCGCAAAGGTGAAACCCGTTTTTCGGGGGGTTACTGTGCCGGACCAGTCGAACGCCACGCTGGCGTTATAGGTTCCATCGCCACGTGTGGCCGGATTACCGGGCAGACCCTGCAAAGTGACGCCTTCGAGCGCTGCGCCGTTCCAGGTCGCTTTGCCGGAAATGCCGAAAGAAGACAGGGATGACGTGAAATTCTGTGAGGATAAAGAGGTTGTGACACTGGAATAACTTTTCGACGCAGGGGTAAAGAAATACCCTTCCAGAACGGGTGTAATAACGCCGCTCCAGCCGTAGGGCACCGTCGTCGAGAAAGTACCGTCGGCGCCCGTTATCGTGGGTTCGGAAAAGCCCTGCAAGACAACTCCACCCAGACCGGCGCCGTTTACGGTGATGCGTCCGGATACGGTGAAGGTAAGCAGGGTTGCCGTAAAATCTTCGTCGGACATGGAAACAATAAAATTGACGTAACTGTGCGCATCGGGATTGAAGGTGTATCCTTCTTTGATTGGCGTGATCGTTCCGGACCATCCATAGGGGACGGTGATCGAATATACACCGTTCGCGTCGCTTGGAGGCGCCCCGGAAATACCCCCAAACGCCACGCCGGCGAGGCCGACGCCATTGGCCCTGACCGTCCCGCCAATCGTTCGCATGAGTTGCGTGGCGGTAAAATCCTGGTTGGCTTGGCTGGCAGCCAGGCTTGAGTAGGACCGGGAGGGCGGATCGAAGGTTACACCCGCCTTGACGGGCGTGACCGTTCCACTCCATTGATAGGGCAGTGATGCGTTATAAAAGCCTCCCGGTCCGGTGACGGGACTTCCGGGCAACCCCTGCAAGGTCACGCCCGACAATGGCATGCCATTCATCAGAATGATGCCGGAGATCGTAAATTGGCCGAGGGATGCGACATAGATTTGCTGTCGTTGGGCATCCGTAACCGACACATACGAAATGGACGGCGGGTCAAAAACATATCCCGTCAGAACCGGCACGACGGTTCCACTCCATCCGTAAGGCACGGTTCCGATATAAATACCGTCTGATCCCGTCTTCACATTGCCGGGCAATCCCTGAAGCAAGACATCTACCAAGGGAGCGCCCAGATATTCGACATGCCCGCTGATGGTTCGAGTAAGTTGTGTGGCGGTATAATTTTGCGCGGATTGGGCGGCGGTCACGTTGGTATAGGATTTCGTTGCGGGCGAGAAGGTGAAACCGTCCTTTTTCGGCGAAAGATTCCCCGACCAATCATAGGGCACCGGCACGGTGTACGAACCGTCGCTTGCGGACTGTACATTACCCAATGGCCCCGTGAAGATCACGTTCTCCAGTCCCTTCCCGTTCCAAGTGACGCGCCCTGTCACGTCGTAGGTAACTTGTTCCGCGGTGAAATCTTGAGCGCCATAATCCTCGGCGATTGAAGTATAGATGCGGGCTTGCGGATCAAAGGTAAATCCCGGTTTTGAGGGCGTTGCTGTTCCGGACCAGCCTTGTGTCGTATGGGCGATGTAAAACCCGGCTGAATCTGTCATGGGACTTCCCAGCAATCCGTTGATCACCACCCCGCCCAATCCGTTCCCATTCCATAAGACCGTGCCCGAAAGGGTACGGGGAAGCACAGGCGGAGTAATCGTTCCGGCGATGAACGATGCCATGACATCGTCCTGGCCGGTCGTGTTCAGATTGTTGACATAGGCCACGCCCCAATCGGCCGTAGTCCATATACTGAAATTCGCGCCATTCAGCCCAAATTTCGTACATGCCTCCAAAAATTCCTGCCGGTTCGTCTTCCCGTCCAAATCCAGATCGTCCGATCCGGTAATCAAATTATAGGCTGCGATGCTGTACTCTTCGATAAGTGCATAGGGGCGCTTGAAATTCTCCGGGACATTTTGATCCACCGCCATTTCCCAAACAGCGAAGTCACGGCCTGTTGCGCTGCTCCCCATATAAAAAGTGAACAATTCAATCATGGCGGCGCCTTCGTTGGTCTTCCAGAGTTTGTCGCAACAATCCTGAAATCCCTGCTTGGCCGCGGCCCGCAACGGATGGGCGGGTTCATCCAGCAGTGCATTGAGGAGGCCGGCTTCGAATACGTCCGGTATGCCATCCGTATCAAGGTCTTTATGGGCAAAATACGGCGCCAGAATACCCCCCGGTCCCCGCAAACCTGAAATAAAGTTCAGGTCTTCGACCATGGGCGCTTCATCGTCTTTGGGAACACAGTCATCCGCATTGCCTGTTCGACAAGCCAGCAAGGCGATGGCTATTGCCGCAACGATCCTCTTGCGCCACACCATCCGACGGAGGTACCGCCTCTGCGTCATCGCGCGCGCTCCGTCCGTTCGTTTCGACTTCCCGTAAACATCCAACCCTTGGAAACCAACACCATGGCCCTCTAAGGAAAACCATCGCTTGATAACATGCAACCTTCGCTTTCACTATAGCCGTTTTACGCATATAAAGCAAACGGTTGGGCAGTGAAAATCCCGAAAGCCGCCCAACCGCTGAAATGAAGACCGATTGTTCCCGTGCAGATCCCTTCAACCTTGCGAATCCTTGGCTTGTTGCGATACATTCGCCGAAGGAAAGCGAGGCGATCATGGGCCGTTTGGTTTACCTGTTTGCAAGTTATGCCGCCCGACACGAAAACGGCGCGACGTGTAGGGAGGGTATGCGGCTTCTGGCCGACACGTTGCATCCGCATGGCGTGAAGATTACTTGGATTGTCGGAGGGGAATCGGCCCGGATAGCCCGTGATTATCTTACACGCTGGCACGAAACCCACGGGGACGATATCGCCGTACATCTGCCGTCGCTTACGGGCGCCTTCAAAGACAAACTGGCCTTGGCGGCCGCGGAACGCGAAATGGTGCTGAAAGCGCTTCCATGGTCGAACGGAACGATCGCCGCAGGCGGTCATACTGACCCCGAAATTACCGCTATTCTCGAAGAGGCCGGCTTTGAGGGACTTTGGGGCTTCTGCTGGGAACAGATTGACGTGGACGCCATCACGGATCGCGGTTGTCCGTGGGGATTTTATTACATGGACCGGACGCAACGGCTGCGCCCAGCCCAAGGGCGGGGCGTTATCGCGATGGAATGGACCGCGCGCGATTTGCTCAAGAGTTACCATTCGGGCAATCCTTGTCTGTATTCAACCGATCCCAACGACGTGGGGCGTGGGGGACTTTGTTCCTGGGAAGACATCGCGTACTGGGAACATCTGGCCGATCATTACGTACGCAATACACGCTACAACGATTATGTCTTCCTGCTTCAACATCAGGAAGCCCACGAGATGGAACGCGAGTTGTGCCAGTGCTATACCGAAGAAGATATCCGCGATGCGTCCGTCATGATCGGCCGCTTCGCCGCCTATCTCAAAGACCGTGCTTCGATGATGACGCTGCCCGAAGCGGCCACGCTTTATCGGGAGCAATACGCCCATACGGCTTCATCCTATATGCTCTGGGAAGATACGCCTACCAAACCGTATAATCCGGATTATGCTTGGAGCACGCCCGTCGGCCCATGGCCCAAAACGTTCCTCTATTACGACCGGGGCGCCCAAATGGTATTCATTGAGGGTAAAGTCGAGCCGGTATGTATCCGAAACTATGCCCGACCCTATGTTTACGGCGAGTTTTTCGCCGAACCGGACATTCCGCGGACACGGCTGATCCACGATACCCGTTTTGCCTGGAGCCGTGATATTGAAATCCAGGTAAACAGTCCACGGCCCATGCCTTACGGTTTGGCGCTTTGGAACGATTACTCGCTCTATCAGATTGCGGATGCGCCTGGTCTCGTCGAAGGTAAAATCATGCCTCATGAACTGCTTTTTCTACGGTATGAACTCCAGTCCGGCGACAACCGCCTTCGGGTGAAATTACAAGGGAAATGACGGCGATGATTATTGATGCCCACAACCATCCCGACTGGCACAAGCATGATTTGAAACGATTCATCGAAAACATGGACCGGCACGGAATAGACAAGACGTGGCTCCTGAGTTGGGAAGCGCCCGCCGACGAATGCGATCCCAACTACAATCGGGCGATACCGCGATCCGGATCGAATGGGCCAATCCCTTTCGAACGTTGTCTTTATTACGTCCAGCAGGCGCCGGATCGTTTCGTTCTCGGTTATGCGCCCGATCCGCGGCGGCCCGAATCCATTGATGTGCTCAATGCGGCCATAGACACCTACGGCGTGCGCGTCTATGGCGAACTGAAATTGCGCATGATGTACGACAACCTCGACGCCATCCGCATGTACCGTTTCTGCGGACAGCGGGGGCTGCCCGTGGTCGTGCATTTAGACTACGAATTCGACACCGGACATACCTATCCGCGTCCAAACTACTGGTATGGCGGCGGTATCGAACCTTTTGCGCGGGCGGTTCAGGCATGTCCTGAAACCGTCTTTTTAGGCCACGGCCCCGGATTCTGGGCGCATATTTCCCGTGATAACCAGTTTGAAAAAAAAGCCTATCCCGAAGGCCCGGTCGTTCCCGGCGGACGCGTGCCGGAATTACTCAGGAAATATCCCAATCTTCACGGAGATTTATCGGCGGGTTCCGGTCTAAACGCGCTCAAACGCGACCCGGAATTTGCCGTGGACTTTATCCTCGAATTTCAGGATCGGTTGTTGTATGCGCGCGATTATTTCGACAACGCACACCAGGAATTTCTCAATGGGCTCGGATTGCCGGAAGAAACGCTCCGGAAGATTTACGGGAGGAACGCGGCCCGGCTGGTTCCTGTCCAGTGATATGATAATCAAATAGAGTCCAACTCGCGAGGCGAGGAAAGGGAATAGCCGTGAACAAGGAATTACAACGCGACGCCATTTTGGCCAAAGTCCGTGCGATACCTTCTTTGCCCACGGCTGCAACACGGGTGATCGGACTGCTTCGCGACCCCAATGTTGAAGTCAACGACCTGCTGCACGCCATCGAATATGACCCCGGTTTGACCTCCAACGTGCTTCGCCTTGCGAATTCCGCCTATTTCGCGGGGCCGCGAAGCATTGGCTCCCTGCGGGAAGCCATTGTCCGGCTTGGCATGAACCGGCTGTTTCAACTGGTAGTCACCACGGCTATTACACCTTTTGGCCGTTCCGAGGTAAAAGGGTATGATCTTTCGCCCGGCCAATTGCTTGAACATTCCGTGGCTTCGGCCGTCGGAGCCGAGGAATTGGCCAGGAAACTCGGGCTCAAGGCGCCGGGAGAAACATTTACCGCGGCCCTGTTACATGACTTAGGAAAAATTGTTTTGGGAACGTTTGTCGAGGCAGACGCCCAAGCCATCTCGGAGTTGGCTTGCCAGCACGGGATGCCGTTTGAACAGGCCGAGGCCCGGATACTCGGCATTGACCATGCCGAGACGGGATCGATCCTGCTGGAACAATGGGGATTGCCCGCGACTATTATCGGAGTAGTCCGGTGGCATCATGACCCGGCCCATTATGAAGGCGACCAAGTGCTTTTCGATCTCGTATATGCCGCCAACTACCTGAGTCACGAAATCGGAAAAGAAACCGGAATGGACGGGATCGCCCGCCGTCTTTCACCAGTCGTGTATGAGCGTTTGGGTATAAATGAGGATATTGCTGAAAAGGTGACAAGTGCAATGCGGGGAGGATTCGAGAGTCTGCGCGGTCTGATGACGCCGGATTTAGGAAAGTAATTTTTCTTCAGGACGGAGTGGGGGAGCCGTCATGTTTTTTTACGGCATCGGCAATGTTCTTCCCGGTGATTTCATGATGGGAAACCGTCCAAACGCAACGCCGGTCCCGCACGAGCAGCACTTGGGGCGATTGGTGTGAGATGCCCAAGTCTTCCATGACGGTGTTCGATACCGGACGTGATTCGATTACCCATACTTCAAAAACCGGGGGCGCTCCAGTACCGGCATCCTTCAGATAATCCACAAGGCGGTTACGGGCCGCCGCCGAAATCGGGCAACGCGTGCTATGTTTGAACACCAAGACCGGTTGTTCAAGTGAGGTCTTGAGGCATCTTTCCCAATCATCCAAAGAGTTCATTCTGATCATCGCATTTCCTTTTTTTCAAAACGAACAGCATGAATTGTGAAACTTATTCCAATGGAGCAATGACCCTAAAATCGGCAGTTGAACGCGGCTCTTTCGACCAAACCATGGACGAGATGGACATTGTGGACCCAGTGGACTTCACCCGCAAGGGGATTGATTTTCTTGTCCATTTCGTCCACAAGGTCCACGACATCCAGAGGATAGCACGTAGAATCCGATCTTGACTGCCGAATCCAGGATGACGGTTTTTTACAGTGGAGGCTGCCCTTGAGCAACAGACGAAATGGCAATAGGTGACGCCTCAGACTGGAGACATCAGGCTTGGTTTGGGAGGGCAAAAAAACGTCTGATAATATATATTATGTTCAATTGGATGACGGGGCTTATACCGGCTCAATCGCCCACAAATTTAGGTCAAACCCCTTCATATAACAAAAAAAGATTTATTTTGAAACACTATAATATTTTTATCGCAATACTTTCTGTCTTTCATATTTCAACCATATTGACTTGTCATATTATTACCTTATAAAAATATTCAGCATATAAATAATAACTTATTGACATTCAATTATTTATGAATATATTCTTTCATATCAAAGTCAGTCCATTCTATTTGATTTTCAGTGTTTTCATGGTATGTTTCACATTGATTTTTTGAAATGGATTACGGCTCTTTTCAAGGATTTTTCTTCGATTATTTCTGGCTGGTAACAAGGGCGTTCGATAATGGAAATTGCTTGTTTGAGAAAGGTTATGGGATTGGCAAATTGATTTTGCATGGCAGAGGTTATCCCCCATCATGGGCAATTGGCTGGTCTACTCGATCAGCCAGCCGGATGTGCTTTACGCCATCCCATTGATTTTTTCCATGCCGATGCTCCCCTGGCGATCATTGACAACTTGGTGTGAAGGCGTCCATGATATACAAAACCAACGATGGGAGAATGGCGATGGGCAAGATAGGAATCGGCATCAACTTGGAGTTTGTAAGGCACGAGGACAAACCTTTTGAATGGGGTGTTCGTAAGGCCGCCGAAATAGGCTATGAATATGTCGAGCCGATGGTGCATTGGGGCCGTGAACTATTGAGCGAGGCGGGCTATTTTCACAGCGTTTCAATGCTGGACGACCCCTTGCGAATCCGCCGGGCGTGCGACGCGGCCGGTGTCAAGTTGTCCGGTCTTTCAGGCCACACCCCACTCTGCAAGCCGGAAATCGGGACCGAGTATTTGAAACAGGCGATCCGGTTTGCGGCGGAATGCGGCGCGCCGGTCGTCAATACCGATGAAGGCCCCAAGCCGTTTTGGACAACAGAGGCCGAGGACTTCACGCTGATGCGTTATGTCTTGCGTGAAGCCTCGTTCGTGGCGGAACCGCGCGGCATTCTGATTGGCCTTGAACCGCATCAGCAATACAGCAAGCTGCCGGCGGGTCTCGAGCGCATCGCCAACCTCGTTGACAGTCCGGCCATCGGCGTCAATTTCGATACCGGCAACAGTTTTTTAGCCGGCCAGGACCCCTATGCCTGGCTGGAATCGGTAAAAGACCGGTTGGTTCACGTGCATGCCAAGGACATCTCGATACAGCAATCGGAAGCCGAGCGCGGAAAGGTCACGGGCACGCCCGTAGGCTGCGCCTGCGGGGATGGCGTCATTGATTGGGCCCGGGTGATTGCGATTTGCAGGACGGCGCCGCGCGACCTGGTGTTGTCGGTCGAATGTGGAACGGTCGCCCAAGCCGAGCGCAGTTTCGCGCATTTGAAGAGTCTGGCATAGCGTATGGCCGGTTTCGAGAAGAGCGTGGCCTACTGGTATCGTGCCGCGACCAAGGCCTATACGATGCTTCCCTATTACCTGGCCAGGTTCGGCCATGCCTTCCCCCCTATTCATTATTATTTTGAAGTAACGCGCCGGTGCAACCTGCGGTGCGCGATGTGCCAGTACATCGAGTGGCTGCGCGAGACGCCCGTTTCCGTCCAGAAGGAAGGCGAACTCACGACGGAAGAATGGGAACGGGTCATTGGCGAGGTGCGCCGCCTCAGCTTGATCACGTTTACGGGCGGCGAACCGTTGTTGCGCGAGGACTTTCCCGATCTTCTCGAACGCGCAGGCAAACGCGCGCGCACCCATTTCATCACGAATGGTCTTCTGCTGGACGGCGACCGGGTCGAACGGGCCGTGTCGCTCGCCCCGAAACGTGTAGGCGGACTCGGTCTCAACTTTATCGGCACGTCGCTTGAAGGCCCCCCGGAAGTCCATGATGCGATACGCGGATTACGCGGGGCGTTCGAGCGAACGACAGATGCGGTACGGCGCGTGGCGGAAGCCCGCGGACGGGCGCGCAAGGCATGTCCGTTGGTCCATGTCACTTCGGTGATCCAGGCAGGAAACGTGGCGCATCTGCACGAGATGCCGCGAATCGTCAAAGAGGCCGGCGCCGACGTGCTCAATCTTACGCTGGAAATCCGGATCTTCGAGATTCCGGGGCTTGGTGCGCATTCGCCCGCGGACGAACGCCCGGAAAATGTCCCGTTTCCGCAGATTCCGCCGGAGCAGATCGCGGAAGCGCTGCGCAAGACCCGCGAGGCGGCGGCGCGTGAGGGCGTCGAGTTGCGCACACCCGACATGCCCGATTCGGCCATTGTTGACTACTACTCGGGACGGATGCCGCTCGGCGATTTCCGATGCGGAAGTCTGTGGTGCAATCTGATTGTCGGCGCGAAGGGTGACATTCATCCATGCTGGCTGTTGCGATTAGGCAACGTGCGCGAAACGAGTCTCCGCGAAATCTGGAACGGCCCCGAAATGCGGACGTTCCGGCGACGCACGAGACGCGGCCTCTACCCCGCTTGCGCCGGTTGTTGCTTTCTTGTCTATCGCGGCGGAAAGCGGGCATAATCTTCGCCCAGCAAGGAGCGAATTCCGTAATGTTCAGCGGAGCAAGACCACGCATACTCGTCGTCGGCAGCGCGAATGCAGATCTGGTGGCGACGGTTCCGCGCATACCGAAGCCGGGCGAATCGCTGATCGGCTCGTCGTTCAGGATAGTGCCGGGCGGCAAAGGCGCCAACCAGGCCGTCGCGGCGGCGCGCTTGGGCGCCGAGACCTATTTTGCCGGCTGCGTCGGTTCGGACGCATTCGGCGGCATGCAACGCGAAACCCTCGCCCGCGACGGGATCAATCTGGACTATCTGAAGCGGCATCCATCGGAACCGACGGGAACGGCCGTTATTTTGGTTTCCGAAACGGGACAGAATTCCATCGTGGTCGTGCCCGCGGCCAATTTAGGTATCCATCCGGAGGATATTGTCCGGCTCGAACCCATCATGTCTTCATTCGACGCGGTCCTGCTGCAACTCGAAATTCCGCTGGATACCGTCGAGACGACACTCGATCTCGCACGCAGGAACAGCGTGCTTTCGATCCTGGATGCCGGTCCGGCGCAACAGGTTCCGGATGCGTTGATTAGACTGGCGGACATTGTGTCGCCGAACGAAACTGAAGCGGAAGCCTTGACGGGCGTCGCTGTGGCAAATGTGGACGACGCCCGGCGCGCCGCGGCCCAATTACTGGGGCGAGGAGCCCAAACCGCCGTCATGAAACTCGGCGCAAGCGGCGCCTTGTATGCTGGGGAAACATTTATTCACGTTCCGGCGTTTTCTATTGCGCCGGTTGACACGACGGCGGCGGGCGACGCGTTTACGGCGGCGCTGGCGTGCGCATGGAAGCGGCTGGCCCCGCGTGAGGCGCTGCGATTCGCCAACGCCGCGGGCGCGCTGGCGGCCATGACCGCGGGCGCCCAGCCCTCGATGCCGTCGTTCGAGAAAGTCGAAGCATTCATGCGCGAACGGGGATCGTCCGCGCGATAACGATAAAAGGAGCGTTGGCTTGAAAAAAATGATCTGTTCCGCGTCGGTCATGTGCGCGGATTTGTTGCATTTGGAGGACGATCTGAAAGACCTCGAAGCGGCCGGCTGCGACGAACTGCACTTCGATATCATGGACGGAACGTTCGTGCCGAACTTCACGCTCGGCCCGGATTTTGTAAAGGCGGCAACGCGCGTTTGCAAGATTCCGTGTTGTGCGCACTTGATGGTCTCGCGCCCGGAAGACTACGTGCAACGGTTTATCAACGCAGGCTGCAAAGCCATCACCGTACACTGTGAATCCACGCGGCATCCTCATGCCCTGCTGATGCGCATCCGCAAGGCGGGCGCATCGCCGGGCATCGCCATCAATCCGGCCACGCCATTGACGAAACTCGATTATCTCCTCGATCAGGCCGACCGCGTGATGCTCATGACCGTCGATCCGGGATACGCGGGACAGAAAATGCTTCCGGGCGCGTACGACCGCGTGCGAATCCTGCGCGAAGTGCTTACCTACCGCGAGTCGCGCGCGAAGATCGAAGTGGACGGCAATATTGACGTGCGAAACGCCGCGTTGTTGTCAAGTGCGGGCGCGGAAATATTCGTGCTGGGAAGTTCGAGCATTTTTCAGGGAGGCGATCCCGGCGAAGCGCTGCGCGAATTTCGCAAGGCTGTCGCCGCCGAACGGCAGTTGGTGTAGCAAATGACCTTGCGAAATTGTCGTAACCGGGCGTAAAATCCCTGTAAAGAGGGCAAGTGGTCCTCAAAGAAAGGCGATCTATGTCCAAGAAATCTTCCAATACGGCACGTCGCGTGGCAATATCTCAAACGGCCCAAAATGTAGTGATGGCGATGGATAGCACGGCATGCCTGTCAGCAGAGGAAGTAGCGGATCTGCTTTTTGCGCTCGATTCTCATCGCCGTAAGGTGACCGCTTCCAAGAAGGAAGCACTTGCCTTTCTCAAACGGATAGGCATGACCGGGAGCAAGCGTGAAAATGCACGCGGCTAGTGGTTCGGTCAGTTCTTTTCAAGCCTTGGTTATCGGTTATCACGGATGTGCGCGGGAATACGGGTTGAAGGTTCTTTGCGGTGAAGCCTATCCAGATCCGAGTACGAACAAGTATGATTGGCTCGGCAATGGTCTATATTTCTGGGAAAACGATTATGATCGTGCATTGTCCTGGGCACAGGATCACTACGGGACAGAAAACGCTTTTGTGTTTGGCGCCCTCATTTCTTTGGGGCGTTGCCTGAACTTGCTCGAAGAGTCGTCATTACGCTTGCTCCCCAAAGCCTATCAGACACTCAAAGAAGCAGCCGAAAAAGCAGGCAGGCCGATGCTTTCAAACAAGAAACCCGCGGACGGGGGAGGGTTTCTCCTGCGAGATCTCGATTGTGCCGTTATAAACACCTTGCACGAAAGCTTACGGGTCCAAGGGAAACCCACTTTCGACACGGTTCGTGGCGCCTTTCAAGAGGGACCGGAACTTTATCCAGGGACAGATTTTCGCGGAAAAAATCACATACAATTGTGCGTGCGGAATCCACAAGCAATTCTTGGCTTTTTCTTGCCGCTCAAAGAACACGATTATCCGAAATGGGCACTGTAAGCGAATTAGTTCGAACGATTTTTTGAGATACAATCGAAAAAGGTGTTGTCCTTGGGCCCGAACCAGCCCACCCCCCACTGCCGGTTGTTGCCGTTGTAAATGTTGAAATCCATCGTCCAGTCAATACGCTCGCTGGTGATGTGTCCGTCGCACCACAGCACATTCGCACGTCCGTAATGACGGAAATGGATGCTCGGATTCGTGAATTCGCCGTCTTTGTCGCCGTGCGGATGTTCAGGGGTGACATACAACGGCGGTTCGATGAAACTGTATTCGACGATATGGCCTTCCTGGGGCATGGCGGCGTCGGCGAACATGACGACTTCCGCGGGATTGCTCACGCGGACATCGAGGGTCGTTTCGGTCATGGAGGCCGGATACGGGTTCGTATAGGCAGTCCCGCCGATATAGGCCGCGTTGTAACCGTATCCGCCCGTCCCGCTTTCAAAGGCATTCGGTACTTCGCCCTTGCGGCGGAATTCGGTAAACACGGGACATTCCTTGACGCGCGCATCCGGCAGGTATTCCGCGAGCGGGCCTTTCTTTGGATCGAAACTTGTATTGGGATCCGGCGTGGCCCGTTTGCCATGCCATCGCGTTCGGCCTCCGAAACCGACCATGATATCCGGTGCGGCGGGGCAATACCGGCCGTTGTGTTCCGAAGCATACATCGCGCAGGCCAGGTAGAGTTGCCGCAGGTTGTTGACGCATTGGGTCGAAAGGGCCTGTTGCCGCGCACGGCTCAACGCGGGCAGCAGGATGGCCGCCAGAATGGCGATAATCGCTATCACCACCAGTAGTTCGATGAGCGTAAAACCTTTTCCCGACCGGTTTACCATCTTCGTCCCAACGCGATTATCGCTCCCATTGCGACTAATGCCACCCACGGCGCCAAGGGCATGGGCACATAGTCGGATGCCGAATAGATGCCGTCGCCTATCGGCGTCTCGATGGCGGGGTCCGCATAGACGACAACCCGAAACAGCGACGCCATGTCGGGAGACTCGATTTCCACGGAGGTTCGACCGCCAACGGTGACAATCTGATCGCCCGGTAGTAGCGAACTGGCGTCGCCCGACAAAACCGCCGCATCCATGCAGACGATCGTCAACAACGTACCATCGCGGACGGGATTGCCGAACGCATCGCGCACGACACCTGACCAGAGCGTCACATGGACCGGCGTGCCGGGTTCCGGCCTGCCGACGGTCCAGGTCACGGGCGCCACGGGCGGTCCCGCGAAAAACGTATAGGCAAGTTCACCGAATGCGGCGCCTTCAACCGATGTCGCCGTCACCATTGTGGAACCACTGGCCGTCGGCGCTTCCACGGTGAATTGAATCCTTCCACCCGATGCAAGTACCTGCACTCCCGGTACGGCTGCATCGGCATCGCCGTCGAGGATTTTTCCCGCCGTAACGGCCACGGTAAACCGGACGCCGTCGGCGACGGGATTGGCGTGTTCGTCCAGAATCGTATCGCTGGTGAACAACACCGTATTCGGCGGGCCGACGGGAATGCCGCCGGGCGGATCCGCATAAAGGACGATGATGCCTTGCGGCCCCGTTTGCGATTCCGCATCGCCCGAACCGGGAACCGACGCCAGTATGAAAACGCCCGGCTCGCGGCTGCGGAACGTCACGCGGTTGGCGGCGGCATTGACCGCCACGCCCGTGATATCCGCGGTCGTATAGCCGCCATGGTCATACCGGTACGGTTGCAATCCATCCTCGGCGAGACCGGTGATTTCCGATGCCGTATAATGCATGACGAATTCCGCATGTTGAATGCCGGCTCCTTGGAAATCGGCGATGTCTGAACGGAATTCGCGCACGCAGGCGCTCTTGACATGGCTCATCGAGGGCAAAGCAGGTCCCGGATCGGCCACGGTTCGAATGTCAACCTTGGTGGACAAGGCGCGGCCTTCGGCAGAACGTTGTTCGGCGGCATACAAGCGTATCGCATTGCCCGAGCTATCCTGTGCCGCGCCGAGCAGCGTGCCGGCCGGACTCCCCCCTTCAATCGCCGGAATTTCGAGCGGTAGCACCGTGCTTTCCGGGCGATTCGGGTCCGTTCCGGCAAGAAGCGTTTCGTACTCGTCCAACAGGCCATCCCCGTCGGTATCCACATCCGGAGCGATATCCGCGACCGCATCAATGTCGGGCGAGCAAACGCCCAAGGGCCCCATGTTGCGCGCGATGAACGAACTCAGGCGTATAAACCGGAACCGTTGCAGATGGGCCGGCTGGCCTGCCGCGTCAATGGCCCAGGCGATGTCGAAGGGGTCGCCTCCCCCACTCCGCGCCGTCAAACCAACCGTCATCGGATCGTCGGGCCGCAAATAGTTGTCGAGGTATGGCTCGGCCGTGGGATTCAACTTGGCATATCCCCAGTTGTATTCGGATTGATCGTTCGCCGGATCGGCATCGAAGAGGTTTGGATTCCGAATGCTGCCTGCGAGATAGTACGGATGACTTGCGTCATTGGCCGTTCCGGAAGGTTCCGAAACGGACGGAAGAGGCGAATAGGAAAATCCGCGGCTGCCGGGAATCAGATACCAGGGACCGGCGGCGTTTTCAGCGATTTCGATGAGCGCGGGTTCCTGCCAGCGCACTTGCGGATTGCCGCCGGTCCAGAAGGCATTTGTAAATACGGTGCAATCCAAGCCCATCGGATTGTCCGGATCGTCCTCGACGGGTGTGTCGAATTCCAGAACAAGATAGCCGCCCGGCCCACCCAGGCTGACGAGACTGTCGTTGTTCGGAGTGGAGGGGCCGCCGCCGGTGGGCGGCCCCAAGGTTTTCGCCGGATCGGTGAACAACGCCCCGGCTCCCGATTGGTACGCCACGACCCGGTTCGCCCACGGATTGGCGGACGCAAGCGGCGCGGCTATCAGCAAGCCAATGCAAAGCCATCGTTTCATGGCGAAACCCTCCACTCCATTGCAATCAGCGAAGTCCGCGGCGTCCCGCAAGAGCCAAGGCGCACAACAACGCGATCCCTCCCGATATACTCCATACGGGCAAGGCGCCGAAGGTGTTTTGCGGCACATAGAGCCGCGTCGTGAATGTATGCCAATCCGTGACAATCAGCATGATGTCGCCGGTCACCGGGTTGTAGGCCGGCGTGTAATTGTAGTGCCAGGGATCGAGCGGATCGCTGAATGGCGCGTAGGTCTGCACGACGGTTCCCGCCGCCGGATTGACACGCTGAACGCCACCCGTGCCGCCGATCAGGACTTGGCCGTTTTCCATCACTTCAGACGGACCGCCCGTGAAGAAATCGTTCGGACCGCCGATGGCCGTCGCGTCCGTATCCCAATTCAGCGTGGACGAGGTTTGGAAAGATTGTATCAGCGCGGCGGCCGGAATGCGCTTGAGTTGCGCCGTGCTGTTCCACATGTCGTCGAGCACGAACGACATGGCATAGACCATTGTTCGTGCTGAATCGATCGCCACCATCGCGCTCGCGGCGCTTTCACCCGGATTGAGCGTCGCCGGTTTCTGCATGACCGCGCGATAGCCTGCCGCCGGATCGTGAAGGTCGAATATGCCCAATTCGTCCGTGACGAAGTTGCCGCTGTCCAACAGGACCATCGAATCGGTCAGAAAAACGCCCCAGTACTGCGAAAAACCGCCGGGATAATTCGCAGGCGCGATTTCACTGGCCGGGCTGTACGGCGCCGGCTCGTTCAGATCCAGCACATACAGTTTCTTCGACAAGCCCGCGGCAAGCAACACCGTATGGCCGTCGGGCGATAACGCCATGAAACCCGGATCCCCCGCATAACCCGTCGCGATGGGATTGAAAACATCCGCATGCGGCAGCGGCTGGCGGTATACCGTGTTGCCGTCCCAGATGAGCAGGCAGCCATTCGGCAAGGTCTTCACGGCAAGGCTTGTCGCGCCGGGCGCGGGCGCCGGCGCGTTGAGCAGCGCTTCGAACTCCAGCGCGCCGCAAACCGTGGAAAAAAACATCGAAACAAAAACCGCGATCGGAAAAAACTTCTTTTGTCTCATTTCAACCATCCCCATTCGTCCATTCGTTCAAGACAACAATCAACCATTCGATTCTGGTGCGACGTTGGGGGAAAAGCGATGGCAGGTACCGCTGCGAGAGTGTGTTGGGCCTGCCGCAACCTTTCCGCGAAGTTGCCGCATACGTTGGTGTGCTTGGGCAGGTCTTCCGGCTTCCGGATCGTTCTACTTCCCGCGCCTTCCCATCCTCTCGGACAGTGGCACTCGGCGGGGTTCGTTCCCGGTTACGGCAGCGCGACTGCGACGGATTTGCACCGTGCTTCCCTTGGCCCGTTTTCTATGCCTGTACACTCACCTCCTCTCTCTCTTCGACGACTACACTATACCCGTTTTCTTTCGCCGAGTCAATGGGCCGAATTGACTCCTATAAACCTGAATCCGGCAGTTCAACCACGAATAGTCACGAATGAACACCCATATCAAGTAGTTCCGGTGTTGGCGGACATCACCTGCCGGGTGAATGAGGCCAACTCCTGCCTTGCGTTCAGGTCCTCTGGAAGATACAGCCCTTCATTCGTGTAGATTCGTGTTCATTCGTGGTTCCACTGACTATTCCAGGATAAAGGGCTATGCACTTCACTCAAGTGGCCGCACCGTGCACCCCGGCACGGGAAACTATCCCGGCAACGAGTACACAAGGCCCTGCGGGCGCGGCTCGCGGGACAGACGGGACAGTCTGCCTTGAAAATAGAATCATAAGTAGCCGACAAATAATGACATAACATAATTCGCAGAACGCTGTCTGGTGACCGCCCGGGCCATTTTCATCGTTAATGGGTGAGGCAACACTTCATGAAAGACTGTCCCTGGAGTTTGTACATTTTAATTCGATGGACTGTATGCACGACCGATGAAGACACCCCTCAAATGGGGTCGCACGAAGGGCAGGTTAGTCCCGTAGGGACGGTTTGAGTGTAGCCCAGGAGGAACTCCTAGGACTGGAGTTTATACATTTTCAGATCGGTCGAATGAGACGGCGTTCGTCACGAAGTCCCGGAGGGACGCCTTGAGAATAGCCCAGGATGCCAGTCCTGAGACTGGAGTTTGTACATTTTTCGGAGTGATTTTGCGCTGTGTATAATTCATCGCCCGAAGGGGCTGAACATAAAAGCCCAGGGCAAAGCGGCGGGCTGAAAGCCCAAAGCGTCGCCCTGGGAACAGGTGTCCAGTAGAATAACAAGCCCTAAAAGGGCGCAACCAGATGATATTGGCGGATAGGAAGGCATTATGCCATTGCTCTTCGATCGAATATCCCAAACCGCGAAACAGGCTTTGAATGCTTCGATAAAATCTTATGCAATCCTTGCTCAACAGACTTGTCCATCCATGTGCGAAATACATGGTTTCGCTCTTTCAGAGCTGAAATACGGGGAAAAACCGATTTTCCCAGGGCGTTGCCTTGGGCTTTCATGTCCATGGCCTTTCAGGCCGAAATGTACAAACTCAAAGCCCAGGAGGAACTCCTGGGACACGGAAAAAAGCCAAACGACAGTCCCGTAGGGACGTGTGAAACGCAGAGCATGAAAGAAAGTATGATGGCGCATTCCCATGCAAGATTATTTGACCATTGTGTGTTTTCGACCAAGGGTAAAACGGCACGGGATCGAATGCGACGAGCGATGCATATGGGACGGAATGAGCGGCTTCAAACGTCCCTACGGGACTTACCTGACACCACGTCGAGATCCCAAGACTGGCGTCCCGGGCTATTTTCCGGGCGTCCCTATGGGACTTTTGTACCGCGCGCCGTCTCATTTGAACGATCCATAAAATGTACAAACTTCAGGAACAGACTGTCCAGTCTGTTTGTCCCTGAAGATCGTTTGGTTTCAGTAAAGGCAGACTGGACAGTCTACCCCACGTGCTGCATACCTGGCACTTCCGTACCCGATCCAAGAGATTCGGCGCTCATTGGCACAAAGATCCATGCAAGACTACTGGATGGGCCAGCCGCCCTCGTTTTCGATGGCGGCGTCAATCCGGCGCATGGCGGCGATGGTCTCGCGTAGCGCGGCTACGATTTGCGCGTATCGGCCAATGTCCTCGAATTCGAGGACGCGGCCTTTCCGGTCGGCCAGCCATTTCCGGCAGACCTGGTATCCGCCGACGTGGAAGTTCCAGATCTCCGGCGCAACCCCGTCGAAATACTGCGTCTGGTTTATGAAGACGCGTTGCGCGACCTCGACGTACTCCGGTTTGCCGACTTCGTTCGAACCGGATATGGGGAACGAGACGCCGTTGTCCGGCGCTTCTTCGAGGAGATGCCGGCGCACCAAGCGCGCACCCAAAGCACAGAGTTCGCGGAACAAACGCGCATTGGAGGTCAGAGGGATGCGCGGGAAATCGGTCTTGAGGAATTCCGTGTATCGCATGCGGTATGCGGGCGCGTGGAGAATCGCGTAGATGTAGTGGAACACGTCCTCCGGCCCGAAGGTCTTCTTCCGATCGCCCGTGCCGTCCGGCATAAAAGTCATCTTGAGACGCTGCGAAATGTCCGCGATGAATTCCGCCGACAGGTTCGCCTTGCGACGGATGCCGTACGCAGCGGCCTCCTCGCGTGCCGCATACGCCTCGATGTCCTGAGGATCTTCGCCGGTGTCGGTGTAGAGATAAAGAGGGGCAAGGCTCAGAATCCCCTTATTACTGTACATGGCGCGGGCGTCGACGACGTGCCGGGTTACAAAAAAGTGGCTGTAGTCGTTGTGCAAAGCGACTTGGCGCATGAACAGCAAAGCCATGTTTTCACCAGCGAGCATGTGGCGCGTTGCGCGTTCGCGGCGGTGTACGGCCACATTCCGGTCGTAGACGGTCCATCTGAGATCGAAGGGGCGGTACAGGATTGGGACGACATCCTTCTTCCATGACCCGCATTTCAGTTCCTGTTTGGCGCGGTCGTAGCTCCACTGGTCTTGCGAACAGAGTCGGAAGAGTTCACGTGCTTCGTCTTCCGACTTCGTTTTCAGCAGTCTTTCGACCTTCGCGATGGATTCCTCACGGGACCAGGAAATAGCGAACTCGTCGTGCGTGGTGACAATGCCTGGAGCCGGATCGCCGTAGGGACGGAACACGTCGGGCAATGCCCAGGCTTGCAAGTATTCCTTGCGCCATTTGCCGTCTTGCGGCACGAAAAGGTCGAAACGCCCATCGGATTCGAGCGTCGTCCATTCTGTCGTTTGAATGTCGCCATGGTTCAGGTCGTGATATTTTCCGGCAACAAGTCTGCGCGATCCGGAAGCGGCCTTCTCCCAGACTTCGCGCGCTCCCCACAACTCGGCGTGCCGGACAACACACGCTTTCTTCTTGGGCGTCTTCGCGTGTTTCACAAATATCCCGATGGCGACGCCTTGCTGGATATCGAAGACGTTCTCGTCCTTCGACCCATCTGGCGCGACTTCCTTCTTCTTGGAATTGCCGTGGAGGTCGAGGATGTAGATGTCGTCGAACGTTCGCATGAGACTTTGCCGCATGCCGCGGAAGGTTGGGTTGTCGAGGTAGCCGTGATTGCTGATGAACGCGAGGACACCGTAGCCGGTTTGCTCGATGCGCCACTGCGCGAAGCGGATGAACTTCACGTAATCGTCGCTCAGCCATTTCGCTTGCCCCGGTTTCCGGAGTTCGGGGCAATCCCGCTTGTATTCTTCGATCATTCCGGCGATCCATTTGCCCTTGTTCACCGAATGCCCGGAATAGGGCGGATTTCCGAGAACGACCATGACGGGATACTTGTTCTTGATGCGGCCGGCGGCGTTGGCTTCTTCGGCGATGATGCTGGCAAAGAGGGGCAAATCGCCGAGCGCGAAGGCTTCTTCGAGCGTATTGGTCAGGTAGACGCGCAGACGTTCGCCGCTCTGGAAAGTGTAGCCCGTTTCGGCAAGTTGGATGCCGAGTTTCATGTGGGCGACCGCGTAGGGGGCCATGAGCACTTCGAATCCGAACAGGCGCGGCAGCAGATGGGCGGAGACGTAGCTGTTCCACGCGCCTTTGCCGTGCTTTCGGCAGACGGCCTCGTGGATGTGGTCCACGACGCCGTGAAGGAACGTGCCGGTTCCGACGGCGGGATCGAGAATGAGCACCTGGTGCGTTTCGCCCACCTTCCGGCGTTCGGGCGCGGAGGCGTTCTTGCCCTGGTGCATTTCGTAAATCGGGATGGTTTGCGTGGCGGCGAGGCCGTCCTTGATGCCGAAATCGCGTTTCAGGATCGCGTCCACAGAGCGAACGATGTACGAGACAACCGGTTCGGGCGTGTAGTAGACGCCGCGCGCTTCACGCATCGCCGAATCGTACGCGGCCAGAAACGTTTCGTAGAAATGGACGACGGGATCTTCCTGGCGCGTGCGGCGTCCGAAATCGCGCAGAATCGCGCCCATGTCCGCCCGGTCGAGGAGTTGGGCCAAGTGGTCCACGGCCCACGAGAGACGTTTGTCGAGGCTGGGTCCGGCGATGTGGCCGAACATCTGGCGGAGAAAGGGGTTCGTTTCGGGCAACTCGTATATGGCCGCCTCGCGCGTGAACGGACCGCGAACTTCGCGGTGGTTGCACCGCGCGGCGAACAGGCCGTAGCAGATGGTCTGCGCGTACATGTCGGCGAACTGGGCCGGTTCGAGGTCGTGGAGGAGCACGCGCCGGAACGCTTCGAGTTGGCCGTGCAACTCGCCGATTTCCGCTTCGGTTTCGAGCGCCGCGCGAATCACCTCGCGCAGCAGGCGCGCCGTGGCCGCCATGCGCGCGGCCAGATCGTTCGGCGTGGCCATCTCCGGAAACTGCGCTGAGAAGAAGGCATCGAACAACGAGGTCAGTTCGCGCGCTCCATCCTTGTTCGGGCGCAGTTTGCCGTCGGGGGCGGTTCGGGCGAGGCGGGCTTCCATGACGAATTCGCCCGCATGATACAGCCGGAATTCGAGGTAGTCCGTGAGGATCAGGTTCGGCAGCCCTTCGAGGTAGCGCGCGAGTTGTTCCGTCCGTTCGACTTGATCGAGGTTTTCCCCGATGTCCTTGGCTTCGATATACCCGACGGTGGCGCCGTTCAGAGCGACGATGAAATCCGGCGCGCCGCAGGCCACGCGCGAGGGTTCGTTGGTGGCCACAACGTTCTTGCGCATGGCGTCAACGAGTTCCTGCAGGGCCGGGCGGTGCGTGTGCTCGGTGGCGCGGCCTGTCGCCAGTTGTTTTTCAATGTTCTTGAGATAGCGCGCTATCGGGTTCATGCCGAAACCGTTACTCCCCATATTGGCCACATAGGTGATTATGCCACCGCACGGAAACGACTGCAAACAAGCGGGCGATTTTTCATTATTTCAACAAGAATCGAACACCTGAGCCTGGAATTGTCCGTTGGCCGCGGCTCCTTCGACCAAGCCATGGACGAGATGGGCGTTGTGGACCAAGTGGACTTCACCCGAACGGTGAAACGCCTTGTGGGGCCATATCGTCCACAAAGTCCACTTCGTCCATGGGTGTGATCCCGAAGTAGTCCATTTCAGAAATTTCAGAAATACGATGACGTGTTTTTCGTGCTCGTGCTCGTGCTCGTTATCGTAATCGAATAGATCGATGCATGCATTCCGAACATAAGCAGGATTACGAGTTGAGATGAATACGGCGTCACCCCGCGGAGGATGAAAAAGGGTTTTCCTGGATTGTCCCGCAAGCGATTGAAGATGTCCATAACTCCTTGTTTCGAGTTCGATTACGAGCACGAGCACGAACAGAGTGGCGGTTGGATGCATTTTCAGAATAGCGCGAATCGGATACGTGTATTTTCCAGAGGGCCAGGGTCCTTTTCGCAGGATCCGAAAATACCTCCGCATTGGTTCAATAACACTTTATTTTCGACGGAAAACGAGTCGAAGGTAAGGCTCGAAATGAAGGAATTGTCGCTATGTTGAAGAACTTGGAGACGCAGGAAACAGAAGACGTGGCAAAAGTGTTGTCTCAAGTAAAGAATTGGCAGCCCGTAGGGGAATCGAACCCCTGTGACAAGACTGAGAATCTCGCATCCTAGACCGCTAGATGAACGGGCCGCTAAACGACAGAAGATTCTGCCGGTGTCGCCAGATGGCTGCCGGACTAGGACTCGAACCTAGACTAGCCTGATCCAGAGTCAGGTGCCCTACCAATTAGGCCATCCGGCAATGTTTCAATGTTATCGCAAATTGATGTGGAAAATCAAATTGTCAGTCGTTGTCTCAGTTGCGTTTCATGCTGTACTGGCCACATAGCCGTGGAAAAGAGGCATTATTACGCGGCTCTTGATGTTTGGGAGGGCGCGCATCCAAGTGCGCCGCTTCGTGTTGACCGGTCCAATCAGGGAACTTTGTGCGAGTGCCGATCGTCGGGGACGCCGGCCATCCCCGTTATTTACGGATTTTGGTTCTGTGTGTGGTTCTGTGTGCTGTGTGTGCGCTTGACTTTGTCGGAAAACGTTTGCTATCGTACTGCCGTGCCGCTTGATAGCGTCAGGACTTACCGGGTGCCGGCTGGCGTAGCTCAGCAGGTAGAGCAACGGATTTGTAATCCGTGGGTCGGGGGTTCGATTCCCTTCGCCAGCTCCAACAGCACGCGGAAGTGGTGATTTATGTTTTCTACGTGGTGAGATGCCCGAGTGGTTAAAGGGAACGGGCTGTAAACCCGTCGGCAATAGCCTACGAAGGTTCGAATCCTTCTCTCACCACCATTGTTGATTTTGGTTGCATGAGCGGGAATAGCTCAGTTGGCTAGAGCGTCAGCCTTCCAAGCTGAGGGTCGCGGGTTCGAACCCCGTTTCCCGCTCCACGTAATGAATTATGGGCCCGCGTAGCTCAGTAGGTAGAGCACTTCCATGGTAAGGAAGGGGTCAGCAGTTCGATTCTGCTCGTGGGCTCCATCTTTTGTTTTGGAAAAGCAGGCGAGACAATGGAGAGCGCCGGCAGACACGGAGGTGTAATGCGAGATGGCAAAGGCAAAGTTTGAGCGGACAAAGCCGCACGTGAACATTGGCACGATTGGCCACGTGGACCACGGCAAGACGACGCTGACGAGCGCGATCACGATGGCGCTTCACAAGAAGGGCATGGC
>Ga0209381_1000963_pt1 | contig 54436 bp, 36 predicted proteins | sample DewCreD2012metaG_FD_184111 | JGI IMG/M metagenome (GOLD analysis project Ga0209381, IMG submission 184111) | Hot spring sediment bacterial and archeal communities from British Columbia, Canada, to study Microbial Dark Matter (Phase II) - Dewar... ... | reverse complement strand
GTGGCTATTCCCTGCACGAATTTCTGTGAGGAACCAAAAACCTTTACGCAGACTGGACAGTCCGCGCCACGAAGCCGGGCTTTTTTCATAGGCGCCGACTCGCTTTTCGGTTGGCTGCCCTGGGCTGACCTGTCACAGCCCTTCAGGCTGTCGGCAGACATTTATGTTACGCCATGACCCTGGCAATTCTTGGGGCTTCTGTAAACACTCCGCGTCGCAGACTGTGGCTATTCCCTGCACGAATTTCTGTGAGGAACCTTATAAATAATGCCGTTTCAGGGCGTGAATCGCATTTGGACATTTCGCTGGATGGCCCTGCGAATTTCGATTCCGGCGTCCAGATACTTTTGCTGTACAAGGGTGTCCAAGAGGGGCGTCATGGCGCCATTATAGGGAATGAGTATCCGCGCCAGTCGTTCCGTATATACAAGCAATTCCGGTTCTTGGCCGACAAAAGAGGCCGCTGTTTTCATGACTTCCCGAACGCGATCTTCGGGGCCGGGATTTTCAATCGTGATGACCACATCTTCTGAAGGGCGTGTGCCGCCGGCCGCGATGGCCGCAGCCACTTGGATGTCGCCGGCGATTTTGGCGCAAGCATCCTGCAGGGCGGCTTGGGTGCTCGCGCCGGCATCCGTGCCGTGAACCAGGGCTTCCGCGGCGAAACTGTCAACCAGTTTTCCATCGGATGCGCGAAACAGGCGCAGCGTCACGTTCGCCGCGCCAACCATCACGTTCAGGCTGCCTTCTTCCGGAGCGATCGACACGTCCGCCTTGCCCAGCACAACCACATCGGCAAAGCGTTCCTTTGCGAAACGGGCCGCCGCCGCATTGTCACCCAGCGCCGCGGAGATGATTTCATCGTCGCTATGGCAAATCTGCACCTGTTCGATGGGCGCGATTTCAAAACCGCGATCCTTGAGGGCTTCCGAGATGGCGGCGGAGGCTGTTCCGCGCGCATCGGTGGTTGCCGGGGAATCGCCGGCCGGTTCGGCCACGACGACCAAGACGCTGGGCGGCACGGGCGTGCGGGCCAACAGGAGAGCGGCGGCGTCTTTGAGGATGTCGCCGCGCCGAACATAACATTCGATTTCGACGCGGACGAAACCGTCGCGTGTGTCGAAGCGCAGCAGTTGGGTTGTGCGAATGTAACGGATGGCTTGATCGAGCAGGCTTTTGACCAGCGCGAAGTGCTCCGAACTGAGCGTTGACTTGAGCACATCGGCCACAATCTCGACTTGGGCGCGGCCAACCGCCTCTTCGCGCGCGCCGGGGGTGGTGTCCGGCACGGAGGCTTCCATTCGCGCCTTGATTATTTCTTCCCGTGCGCCCATGGCGGTGTGGGCTGGAAAAAGGGCTAGCCATAACACACCGGTGAGGAATATCGTTTTCGACATGTGTATTTTCCGAAAAACCGCCGCATGGCGCCATGCAAACAGTCTTATCCCGATAAAAAAGCCAAAGGAATCCTACGACTTTGCCCTTGGCTTGTACAACAGGATGTTGGCCGATACAATGTGCCGTCATGACCGAATTGCGAAACCTTTTCAAATTGGCGGTATTGATTGGACAGTATTTTCTGTACCGCTTGGGCCGGAAAAAACCGCCGGAAGTGGCGCGTTATTATGAACCGGGGCTGGCCGCGCTCGATTTTCTGTTCGGCTGGTCGCGGCGGATGCGTATCATCAACGGCGAACGATGTCCGAAAGGCGGCCCGGTTGTGTTTGCCGGCAATCATGTGTGCCTCGACGATCCGTTTGCCATGGGCACGGCCATTTTTCAGTTGAGCCAAGGCGGGATTCGTCCCCATGCGATGATGCGCGACGATTTTTTCCGTGGACTGCCGGGATGGATTAGACGAATTATCGATCCGGATGAAGTCACGCGCATGATTGGCGCCTTCCAGATTTCGCGGCAGGGGGCGGAACCGGCCCAATTGAAGCCGTTCATTGACTTGCTGCGCCAGTCGCATGCGTTCCTGATTTATCCGGGGCGGAGCCGAACACGTTCAGGACTTTTTATCGAGTATCGGGACTGGATCCATTCGCCGGGCGCCACGTCGTTTTTTCTTGCGCAGGCCCAGGAAGGTTATCCGGAAGTTCGTGTTGGCGCCGTGCCGGTGGTCCGCACGTTCAATCCGGTCAAAAAAACATCCGCGCTGATCTTCGGCGCGCCGCGCTATCTGCCGCCCGGCGCGGACCGCTCGGCCCAGCGCGAATTCGATTACCGGCTTGTGGTGGCCATGTCCGATATGGTCGAAATAAACGTGGCGCAAATTCTTGCCGCGTATTTGTATCTCCATTGTCTCCATGGCTTGCCCGGTGTGATGGAGGCCGCTGTGATCAGGAATCATCTCCATAATATATTCGGACGGATTTCACGGCGTCATGTGGATCCGGCCGCCTTCACGGATCTCGAAAATGAAATCCGGCTAACCCTTCGATTTTTGGGCCGGCGCGGCATGTTGCGCGTGCGCGCCGGAGGTGTGCATTTGAAACGCGGCGCGATATTGTCTGTTCCGCGAACGATAGCCGACTATCGCAAACGGAATCCGGTCAAATATCTTGCGAACCAGATCCTTCACTTGTCCGACGTGGTGCGGGCTGTTGAACAGGAGTTGGGCTGATGGGCGCCGTTTGCAGGCGGACGGCAAGGGTGGTTGGATGATGAAGTATGTGGGGCTGGCTTTCCTGTTTCTTCTCGTATTTGGGCGTTGGATAATGGTCCAGCACAGGCGCCGCCGTTTTTCCCATTGGTGGCAGAAGGGTGTCAAGGCGTACGACGCATCGAATTGGGTCGCGGCGGAAGCGGCGTTTCGCGAATGCGTGCGAATGGAACCGATCGCGGCTCCCGCGCGGCGCCTGTTGGGCGCAACGCTGGCCCGCCGAAACAAACTGGCTGAGGCCGAGGAGCAGTTTCGCGCGGGCGCCCAACTCGAACCGCGGAATGCGGGCGGATATCTGGACTTGGGTTTTTTTCTTGCGTCCTATGTTCCGCATCGCGTCGAGGACGCGATCGAGGCGTTTGCCAAGGCCGTGGCCTGTTCTCCGCAGGCCCGGACCATTCTCGCGTCCGAATCGCGGCTTGCGCCGGCCATCAAGGAACATCCGAAATTCCGCGCGTTATTCTAGCGGGGGAATGAAAGGGCGATGCCGTACTGTTTGCCTTTTTGCATTTTTCATGGCATGAATTTGGCGTTTCATGGTATAGTGGATGTGGGTAATATGGACCCCAACTTAGGGAGGAGTAACGAATGAAGAATTTTGCGGCAATTTCCAAAGCGGCGGCGCTGGCGTCGGTGATGCTGGTCATGGTTTTGGGCAATGTCTCCTGTTCGCAGTCCTTCGAGGTGCCCGTGCCTCTTGGAGAGAACGAATTTCCCGAGTTTCCCGGATTGCAGCCGGGCGATCCCATTCCCGCGGTATTCAACGACTTGTCGTTGCCGGTTCCCAATGTGTTCCCGTCCCGCGCCACGCTGGAAGGCTATATCGAAAACGCAGGTTTCGGATGGCTCCTGAGCATTGTCCGTATCGAATCCGTCGAATTGGTCGAAATGAGGCTTGAGGCGTTCGAGGGTAGTTTCGATGGTCTGACGCGGCTGGCGTTTACCTGGAAACTGGCGGCGGTGAACGGGATAACGCCGGATCCGGTCGATCTCGGCACGGCCCTCTCGCCGACAGGCACATTGGGCGAGAACATCACCCTGACCCCCGCTACAGCGGTTGACCTTCTGGATTTGGTAGACAACTTGGCCACGCATGACGTGGGATCCAATCCGGAACTGAGCATCGGAGTGGCCGGAACCGTTCCCAATCCCTTGCCGGAATGGGATTTCAGCATGCGCATCCGAATCACCATCCGAATATTCTGACCGGTCAACGATCAATCCCTTTGCCGCCGCGCGGAAGCGTTCCGCGTGGCGGCTTGTTGTGTGTGTGCCTTTCCTATGGGAACAGATGAGCCTGGATTCGGCAGTCAAGATAGGGTTCTACGTTCTGCTCTCTGGACGCTGTGGACCTTGTGGACACAGTGGACTTCACCCAAAAGGCGATTGGTTTTCTTGTCCACAAGGTCCACGACACCTGCCGCTTGCGCGCAGGATTCGGATTTCGATTGCCGAATCCAGGATGAAAACGCCGCGCGCTTCTTGTGTTTTTTCGGCGGGTTCGGTATCTTGTTTTCGACTTTTCGACACGCTGATACGATGGGAAGTAAATCATGACATCGCCAGACATGCCGGGTGGGTTCAGCGGACGCCTTGAACGGAATCTTGCCGCCATGGCGGCCCAGTCGTACGACATGGTAATCGTGGGTGGCGGCATTACGGGGGCGTGCATTGCCCGCGACGCCGCCTTGCGCGGCTTGGCGGTCGCGTTGATTGAAAAGAACGATTTCGCGGGGGCAACGACGTCTTCCTCCTCAAAACTGATTCACGGAGGCTTGCGCTACCTTCAAAGCCTTGAATTGGGATTGGTGCGCGAGTCGTTGCGGGAACGCCGGATTTGGTCGAATACCGCGCCCCACATGATTGAACCCCTTACGTTCCTGATGCCCTTGACGAAAAGCGGCATCAAGGATCGCATGGTCAAGGGTATCGGTCTGACGTTGTATGACTGGCTCGCTTATGATCGGAATCGGCTCGATGATCCCGAAAAATCCATCCCGTCCCACAAAAAATTGAGCCGAAAAGAGGCTGTCGCGCTCGAACCCGGCCTGGACACCGAAGAATTGACTGGCGCGATGATTTTCTACGATTACCAGATGTATTCGCCCGAACGTTTGGCGCTGGAATGTATCCTGTCGGCGGTGGAAGGGGGGGCGAGCGTGGCCAATTATGCCCAGGCGGAGGGGTTTGCGCAGGACGAAGGCGGGATAACGGGTGTCTATGTGCGCGACATGATGAATCCAGACGCCGGCCCGCTGTTGCTCCGGGGCCGGATTATCGTCAATGCGGCGGGACCGTGGGCGGATTTGCTGATGGGGCTGGCCAGCGGGCATCCTTCGCGTCATCTGATTCGATCGAAGGGCATCCATCTGCTGACGCGATCGCTGACGCAAGGCCACGCCATCGCCGTGCCGTCCAAGGGCGGGCATTTCTTTATCCTGCCTTGGCGCGGCTACTCGATTCTGGGCACCACCGATACCGTTTACAGGGGCGAACCGGACAAGGTCCATGTCACTGAAAAAGACATCATCGAATTTCTTGGCGTCATTAACAAGGGGTATCCCCATGCGCGGCTCAAGCGTTCGGATGTGTTGTATTTTTATTGCGGACTGCGTCCTATCGTTGACACGACTACCCCCGTCAACCAGGCCGATGAATCGGAACCGGAGGTGCAGGATTCGGATTCGTACAAGGCCAGCCGGGCGGCGGAAATTTATGATCATGAAACGCAGGAGGGCTTGCGCGGGCTGCTGACCGTGATCGGCGGGAAATGGACCACTTCGCGGCATCTGGCCGAAAAAGTCGTGGATCTCGCCTGTGCCAAACTGGAAAAAACGGGTGCGGTATGCACGACAGCGCACGTGCCGACTTATGGCGGGCGGGGCGTCGGCCGATTTACGGAATTTCGGCAGCACGCGTTGGAAACCCATGCGGATTTGCCCGCGGACGTGGTCGAGAATCTTGCGCGCAACTATGGCGGGCGCATGGAAGAGGTCTTGGCGCTGATCGGCGAAAACCCTGCATGGGCCGGCCGGATATCGGACCGGTTTCCCGATATCGCGGCAGAAGTGGTGTATGCGGTTCGACGAGAAATGGCGCTTACCCTGGACGATGTGTTGTTTCGCCGGACGGGCCTTGGAACGATAGGCAGTCCGGGGGATGCCGCCATCGCGCGCACGGCGGATCTGATGGCCCAGGAATTGGGCTGGACCCCGGCGGAACGCGCCGCGCAAATCAACCGCGCCATGGCGCGGTTCACTTCATGGGCGCGGACCCGCGCCATCGTCAATCCGCATGCGTGGGGCGATCGAACCGGCGCAATTTGGCCGCGAATCGAATCCAGCCTCAGCCATGCCATCGGACCGGTAGAAGCCGTTTTCACGGACAGTCCCATGGCCGCGAAGCGGCTGGCCGCCAAAGCCCTGAAAGAAGGCATGGAGCAAATTATCGCGGTGGGCGGCGACGGCACCATCAACGAGGTCATCAACGGCTTTTTCGAAAACGGTGTTCCAATCAATCCCGACGCCGTGCTGGCTGTGCTGACCAGCGGGACTGGACGCGATTTCCGCCGGACGTATGGCATGCCCGAAGGGGTGGACGAACAGATCGAACGCATGGCCGCCAGCGAACTGCGCACAATAGACCTCGGCAAATTGACGTTTATCAACGAACAGGGCGCCGAGGAAACGCGTTATTTCGGCAACATTGCCAGTTTCGGGTTGAGCGGCGCGACGGATCGCGCCGTGAACCGCCTCCGGTTTGCGAAACGGTTCGGCGGAAAATTCGCGTTTTTCATTGGCATGTTGAAAGCGTTGCTGACGTACCGCAACCAACCGGTCCGCATTCAAGTGGATGACGTTTTTGACAAAGTCCTTCGCGTCAGCACGGCAGCGGTTTGCAACGGCCAATATTTCGGCGGAAGCATGCACATTGCGCCGCAGGCCGTGCCCGACGACGGGCTTTTCGACGTGGTCATTATCCATGATTTGAGCCTGCCAACCCTGCTGCGTAACGTGGGGACCATTTACCGGGGGGACCACGTCTCGAGCGAGTATGTGACGATTGTCCGGGGACGGCGCATCACGGCCTTGCCGGTCGAGGGCGCGGGTGAAGTGCTGCTCGATGTGGACGGGGAGGCGCCGGGACGGCTTCCCGCCACATTTGAAATCGTTCCGGCCGCCATCCATTTTCGTTGTTGATTTACATGACGAAATTTGTCACTTGGTAACGTAATTGCGTCCAAGAGCACGGGGAAATTTCCGATAATCATTCGTATGTGAAAGCAGCAACTCCTTATGTTCAACCTAAAATCGGCAGTTGAACGCGGCTCTTTCGACCAAACCATGGACGAGATGGACATTGTGGACCCAGTGGACTTTACCCGCAAGGGGATTGATTTTCTTGTCCATATCGTCCACAAGGTCCACGACATCCAGAGGATAGCACGTAGAATCCGATCTTGACTGCCGAATCCAGGTTCAAAGACATTCAGTCCGCCATTTCGAATTGGCACGCTGCTTGTTTTTTCTAAGCGACAGTTGAATCCAGTCGTGATGCGCGCGGCCCGGTGTCCCTATATGCGCCAACGCAGCGGAGGGGTTTTGTTTTACCTCCGGTGGGGAGATTCGAGGACCTTTTTCTTCGCGGGATTGAGGATACTGTTGATTTTGCCGTTTGGCGCAGTTACGACGGGGACAACCGAAGTTCCCAAGCGCGTAGGCATTGATGCGTGCCCACGAGCACGGCCGCCGACAGGCAAGCCGGAGTCGCGTCCAGTCCTGAAGATTCGCGGCCGTGCTCCCGCGCGGGGGAAATCCAGCCTAACCACTCCTCACTCCCCTTATCTACGTCCAAAGTGCTGCCCGTGTTCGTAGTCCAGCCTTTAGGCTGCCTTGTCTTTTTTCTTTGGCCAAGGTATCATCTTTTGAATTCGGCAATCGAAACCCGTGTCCTGAACGCGAACCGTGGACCTTGTGGACTTTGTGGACGAAGTAGACAAGAAAACCAATCCCCTTACGGGTGAAGTCCATTTTGTCCATAAGGTCCGCGACGTTCAGCAATTAGCGCGTCGAATCCTATCTTGACTGCCGGACCAAGTTTTATGAAAAACCGGCGGCAATGGCGTCCACCGTTTGAAGGCGTTGCGCGTCAAGTGGAGCAGGCGCAGACGATCGCTCGAGTTCGCGCACATGGTCGCGCGCCCGCGTGTAGGTGTCTTTGGAACCGGCGGCTTCCCAGACCGCGCGGGGACATCGGACCGATACGCGCGGCGTCATATATTCGTCCGAGTGCAGCCATTCGAGGGTGTGCGGCGCGGTCAAATACGCGGGATTGCGGGGGCCGAGTTCCCTGATCGTTTCTTGTGCGATGGTTGCGTCATCCACCCGTACGCCGCGAGCGATACGCCGCGCGAAGGCCGACATTTCTTCGTCTATAATTAGTTGTTCATGGCTGCATGTCATGCCTGTGGCGAACATGCCGCAATTGACAATCAGGTCGTTGCCTGCTGCGATGGCGCAGAACAGGCTTAGGGCCTTTTCCCATGCATTTTGTTCGTCGTGAGCGTGATTGTCCGAATTGGGCGCGGTCGTATGCGATGGCACACGGTAGCGTCTTGCCATTTGCGCGCCTGCAATGCGGCATACGGTGGTTTCCGCGGAACCGACCAGCGCGTACCCGTTGCGCATGTCGGTGGTGGTCCATGAATTGGCATACAAGACGGGAGCGCCGGGACGGATCAACTGTGTCATGACCATGCCCGACAGCCATTCGGCATTGTTCATCGCAATCAGTCCCGCCAGCGTGTACGGGCAGGACACGCCCGCGTTGGGTTCAGGCAGGATGGCCAGCGGTACGCCGAAGCGCACCGTGTCTTCCAAGGCATCGCACACGCTGTTTTCCCAGAACAGCGGACTGGTCGGGGAAAGTTGGGCGATTCCATACGCCTGCTCATGAAGATCCCCTGCAAATGCGGCATCCAGCATTTCCATGACGGCGTGATTGATCTCCGGACGGTCCGTCGAGAAGAAGATAGGCTTCCGGCTGTTGGCGATGCACGCGCGCACGCCGTATAGCAATGAGGCGCGTGGATTGGGTGCGTCTTGGGGCATGACCGGGATTCCGATGACGTCAATATCGGCCAGCGTTTCGCAGATCCGCGCGAACCGCTCGACATCGGCCACTGTTGAAGGACGCGTCAATCCCGTTTCGGAATCCACCCAGAAGACGGCGTTGTGTCCCGCGGCGATGCGGGGCTGGCCTTCTCCCAGCGTGAACAGGCGGTTGCCTTCGCGATCGTACACATCGAATTTCGGCGGTATGGCGTCCAGGCAATCCGCGATACAGCCACGCGGAATCCGCACCACGCCTGACGATTCGTCCACAGGCAATCCGTGTTTGGACAGGAACGCGCGCATACGGCCGCTTCCAAGGTTTACCCCCGTATGTTCGAGAATATCGAGAGAGGCCTCGTGAATGGTTTCCATATCATCCGCCGAGAGTACGCACAGCGCCGCCAGTTTCATCTTCGATCTCCGGTCTGTTTGTTTTCGTTGCTTTACGGCTATGTCATGCCGTCAATTCCCAATCCATCATCCTGGATTTGGCAATCGAGATTCGAATCGTGTGATCCGGCGATGGACATGGCGGACTTTATCCGGGATTCAGCAGTTGCAACCCGCGTCTTGAATGCAAGCCGTGGACCTTGTGGGCGAAGTGGACAAGAAAACCAATTCTTTTGGGTGAAGTCCGTTTTGTCCACAAGGTCCACGGCGTCCAGAAATGAGAACGTAGAATCCGATCATGACTGCCGAATTTATTAACGCGGTGCGCTTTTTGGGGAGGCCAAGCCCGGTTTTCGTTGAGGTTCAGCGATCCGTGGCATGCGTGGCGAATTGGGTGGCGGCTCCGGTCGCGGCGAGCGCAAGCCATGCGGCGAGCAATAGCAGCGTGGCGCGCGGGGTCCAGGAAAAGTTCTGGCCGGCGGCAACAGCGCTGAGTGTGCCGTAGCAGACAATCCATGCGCCCACGGCGGCGGAGGCGAGGATTGTGACGCCTCGTTCGAATATCAGCGCGGCCAATCCGCCAAACACGGATGTGGAAACAATGGCGGAAGGGATCCAGTCGTCGGGGCGTCCGGCGAGCGCCATGTGCGCGGCGACGGCGCATCCCAGGGCGCCCACGCAAAACAAGCCTACTTTATAGAGGAAAAATAAGGCCATGGCGCCGGCGATCCCGCCGAGGCAACCCGCAATCGCCATGTAGACCATGCGGCCTTCGGACAGGAATCCCGCCAGAATGGCCGCCATGCCTCCCGCCAGGAGAAAACCCGTCATGCCGAGGGTAAATCGCACGAAACGATAGCCGAGAAAGCAGTACACGGCGCCCAAAATCAATGCGCCGGCCCACAAGGCGCGAAGGTGTTCGGGCGATAATTCCGAAAAGCGCAAATGGGTTATTTCCAACAAAGCAGGCATGCGGCCTCTAGGGATGGGCGGCGGCGCCGCGCGCGGCGACGATATCCGCAAGACGATCCGGTTTTCGGTATACCATGCCGTGGAACAACGCGACGGCCGTACCCGTTTCGTCCGTAACGCGGACGTCGTAAGCGCCAAGGCGGGCCGAACACGATTGTTCGCGCGCTTCGGCGTACAGCACGCCGCCTTTGGCGATGCCCACGTAGGAAATATCGGCATGAATCGCCACTGCCGCCGTTCCGTGGGCATTGCTGGCGACGGCAAACGCAAAATCCGCCAGTCCGAATATCGCGCCGCCATGGACCATGCGCAGGCCATTTCGATGCTTTTGATCCAGTTTCATTCGCACCCGGGCATATCCGCTTTCAAATTCGAGCAATTCCATTCCCAATTCGGCCGCATAGTGATCTTCTTTGAAATATTCGCGCAGTATGGCTTCGCTATCATTCATGGCCTTATTCTCCGATCCGCAAACACGCTATCAAAGCCTGTTGGTTTCACGCAAACCGGCGGCGGAGGTTTTCAGGGCGTTGAATTGTTTCACTTCACCCATTTTATTGATATGATAGACAGATAGCTGGGTAGTTTTTCTGATAGTTATGCCCGCTATCTTACTATGAAAAAACATTATCGGGCGTTTTTCGGCTTTTTGATGGAGGGCTGAAGAGGCACAAAATGCGATTTTTTCAGGGCGATGTATCGTATCTTATTTTACTCCATAGGGTTATGAGTCGCTTTTTTTTTGAAAAAAATGCTTGCGTGTTTTGCAATGATGTGCTAAAGTAAAGAATGACGGTAGTAGAAGTTTTCTCAGAGAGAAAGGCTTGGGGTATGGATTGTGGGCTGTGGCTCCACAAGGCAGATGTCGTTTTACCCGTTTTTGGGCGGGTGCGGCTCGGATTTTTTCAACACGGAATCAAGAGGAGGATTTGAGGCATGTCATCGGAAAAGATAACCAAACACAGAGCAGTAAGCGCCTTTTGGGCGTGCTTGGCGGCTGTTGTGTTGTCGGTGCTGTGGGCGGCTCCGGGCTTTGCGGCCACCTCGCCTTCAGACTACGACAGCAGCGGTGCGCTGGGCGATCTCACCGTGTCGTCTGGTATCATGACCATTGATACGACCATACCCGTGATTCTGGTAGGGGCGACCCCCTATGCGGGCACGGTCACGGCGAACGGGATCGCCAAGTTCGAATTTAGGAACTTGACGGTTGGCTCCGGCGTGACGGTTGTCGCGACGGGTTCGCGTCCGGCGTCCATCTGCGCGAGTGGAAATCTCGTGTGGGCGGCGGATATTGACGCATCTGCCGCATCGGCCGCGTCGGTCAGTCGCTGGGGCGGCGGCGCGGGCGGTGCTGGCGGCGCGGGCGGCGCGGGCGGCAAAGGCGGCAACGGCGGCGCGGGCGGCGCGGGCGGCAGCGGCGGTTTAGGCGGACTTGGCGGCGTTAACGGCGACGGCGCGGCCGGTGCGGCTGGCGCTGTAGGTCTGGCCGGTTCGCCTGGGCAACCCGGCAGCGATGGAACCAGCGGTGTGGCTGGAAGCGCCGGTTCGCTCGGTTTCGGCGGCGACGGCACGGCCGGCAGTGGTGGCGCGGTGGGTATTCGCGGCACCGGTGGCGTAACCGCCGGTTCGGGCGGCACGCCTGGTCCTGCCACGGCAACGCCTTCCAACGGCGGAACAGCCGGTGGTTTGGTCGGACAGCCGGGTACGGCTGGCATCGCGGGCAATGATGGCGGAAATGCCAATACGACGCCTCCCGCGGCGGGATCAATTGGACAAGCAGGCGGCAATGGTTCGAATGCCGCTTTTGCGAATTTGGCTACGGCTGTGAACACCCTTGAACTGTTGGCCGGTAACGGCGGCGGCGGCGGTGGTGGCGGCGGCGGTGGCGGCGGCGGCGCTGGCGGCGGCGGCGGCGGCGGCGGCGGCGGTTCGGCTGGCGCAGGCGGCGGCGGTTCGGCCACGACTATTCTGGCTTATGCGACCGGTGGCGGCGGCGGTGGCGGCGGCGGCGGCGCAGGCGGTGGCGGCGGCGGCGCCGGTTCAGCAGCCGGTGGCGGCGCTTCCGGCGCTAGCGGCAAATTGGCGGGCGTTGTCGGTGGTACAGCAAACGCTGAAGCCAGCAATCCGACAGCCGGAACCGCGCCTGGCACAGGCGGCGGCGCTGGCGGTGCGGGTAATTTCTTGACGACAAGCTGGCCGGCGGCTGGAACGGCTGGCGCGGCCGGCGGCGGCGGCGCGGGCGGCAGTGGCGGCACGGGCGGCAATGGCGGTTCGGGCGCTGCAGGCGGCCCGGGCGCTTCCGGCGGTGGTGCGTTCATTCTCGCTGCGAAGGGTTTGTTGGATATTAGTGGCGCATGCGAATTCGACGTGTCCGCGGCGGCTCCGGCCAGTGGCGGCAGCGGCGGTCCTGCCGATGCGTCGGCGGCTCCTGGCGCACGCAGCGTGCCCGGCGCGCTTGGCGGCGCGGGCGGCGCCAGTGCTTCCGGCGGTGGAGTGACTTCCGGCACGGGCGGCAGCAATGCGGCGATCCGCGGCGGTTCGGGCGGCACCGGCGGCGCCGGCGCTTTGGGCGCCAACGGCGGCGCGGGCGGCAATGCCGGTTATGGCACGCCCGGTATGGTCAAACTGCACGGTTCGGTGGTTCGCGTGGTGAATGCGACCATTACGGCGGACAATGTTTCCGGCGTGGGCGCCAATGTCAATGGCGGCGCGACCGTCATATCGAACATGGCTTCGCCTCCGGCTCCCCAGACGACGGTGGCTACCACCGTGCTGGGCACCGCGGTCAACGATGCCGTTCTCACGCGCGCCACCAATGCGCCGTATCAGGCCACGGGCACCCGTTATCCGTTGATTCCGGATATAGCGGGCGGACCGTATACTTATGGGTGGTATGGAACAGCCAGTTATTGGAACAAGAGCGCGGTGGATGCCGCGATTCCGTCCGGCTTCGGTTCCGCCACGCTGACGGGTGTGTTTGCGGGTTATGAACAACTCGTCGTGAAGAATGGCACGGGCGCCGTGGTTTCCGACGTGCGTGTGAAAGTGGGCGCAAACGATCCGGTCAGCATCCAGGCCAGCCCGGCCGACGGCGGCCATGCCTCGCCCGATTTGGCTCCGGGTGAAGTGTGGAGCGTTGTGTTGGAATCCGGTTCTTCGGCCAGCGCGGGCGTTCCGCCGACCATTACGACGGATCCGACGAGCCAGACTGTGGACAATGGCGCCGATGTAACGTTGACGGCGGCGGCTTCCGGTTCGGCTACACTCAGTTACCAGTGGCGCAAGGATGGCTTGGATATAACGGGCGCCACCAATGCGACGCTTACGTTGAACAATGTAACGGATGCCGATCAGGGATCCTATGATTGTGTGATCACGAATCAGTACCTCAAAGCGGCCGAATCGGATCCGGTCACGGCGGCGGCGACGCTTCGTGTGCGGCCGGTCATAACCGATGTGTCCGTGGAAACGGGTTTGACGGTTCTTGTGACCTTCAGCCAGCCCATGGGCGCGGGTGTTACGGACGCCGGCAATTACGCCATTACGGGTTCGTCCGGCCAAGGCACCTTGGCGAATGCTCCGGACACCGTTGAATTGGTTGCGGGCAACCAGTACCGCTTGGCGTGGGCGGCTGGCGAAATGCGCAACGGATTCGATATCGCGGTAACCGCTACGGGCATGGAAGACGCGGACGGCGATGCCGTGGCTCCGGGCGGAACAACCGGCGCCCATGTCGGCGGCGCCATCGGCGTGAACCCGGATGTAACGGTCGAACAAGCGGCCGGCCAAAACGATCCGGCGGATGACGTGACCGTACATTTCACGGCGACATTCAGTGAGGCCGTGACCGGCTTCGACGAGACCGATGTGACCCTTGGCGGCACTTCGGGCGGATCCAAGACGGTTGTGGTCACCGGCGGTCCGGTGGTGTTCGATATCGCGGTGCAGGGCATGACCGAAGGCACGCTTATATGCAGCGTGGCGGGCGGAGTATGCACGGACTTGGCGGGCAATCCCAATGAGGCCTCGACCAGCGTGGATAACACCATTCTCTACGACGCCAATCTGCCGAGCGTGATAAACGTCAACGTAGTGACATGGCGTTCGGTGGATGTTACCTTCGACGAAGCCGTGTACGATGGTGCGACGGATCCGGCCAACTACGCCATATCGGGCAGCGGCAACAATTCGCTGGCGGTGAATCCCGATAATGTCGTGAACGTCGGCGGTAATACATACCGGTTGACATGGACGGACGGTGAAATGTTCGATGGCCTCGACATCACGATAACCGTGACCAATGTGTTCGACGCTATCGGACGCCCGATGGGTTCGCAGAACTCCGGCACGCATGTCGGCGGCAGTATCGCTCCCGTCCATATCACGGGTGATCCGGTTTCACTGACCGTCAATTGGCACCAAGCCGTTCCGGCCACATTCACGGTGTCGGCGACGGGTACCGCGCCGCTGGCCTACCAGTGGCGGAAAGACGGTCTCGACATGGCCGATGGCGGCAACATCAGCGGATCCAGCACGGCCACGCTCGATATCGCCAGTCCGGAAAATTCGGACGAGGGCGTCTATCTCTGCGGAGTGAACAACGTCGTGGGCAATGAGGCGTTGTCGAATACCGCGACGCTCACGGTGAACGATCCGTACATCGCGACGCATCCGGTTTCGCAATCCGTACTGCCGCATACGAATGTGAACTTCAGCGTGGAGGCGTATGGCAGCGGCGTGCTCGACTATCGCTGGAGCAAAGACGGAACGCCGCTCGACGACGGCGGCAACATCAGCGGCGCCTCGACGGCATCGCTCGATCTGACCGATGTGAGCGCGGCTGATAACGGCTCCTATGTATGCACCGTTACGGGCGCGGATCCAGAACCGGTGGTCTCCAATGCGGCGACACTTTCGGTGACGGATCCCGCGATCCTGACCCAGCCGGTGTCTATCACGGTTGATCCGGGCCAGCCCGCGACATTTACGGTGGTGCTGGTGACGGGCAGCACCCTTCCCGTTGATTACCAGTGGCTGAAGGACGGCTCACCGCTTGCCAATACGGGCACGCTGGAAGCGGGCAATTACACGGCCACGCTTACCATCCCGTCCGCTCAGCAGTCCGATGAAGGGTTGTACAGCTGCCAGCTGGCCGGTGTGGATACGATCGTATCCGACGCGGCCGAGTTGACGGTCAACGATCCGCCGGATATTGATACGGTCGTTGTTACGCCGACAGGCGGAGTCGTGGCGATTGGCGCTCCGGCCCAGTTCGAAGTCGTCATGAAGCCTCACGACGACTATACCCCGTTCAGCTACCAGTGGAAACTGAACGGAGTGGATCTGGCCGATGGTCCGGGCATCTCCGGCGCCAATGCGGCGGTCCTCCAGATAGCCGCGGCGCAGATTCCTGACGAAGGCGCTTACACCTGCACGGTCACCAACAGCGCCGGTGAAGACACCAGCGATCCGGTGAACCTGTGGGTGGGTGGCGCTCCGCTGTCAATAGACAACGTGTTGCCGAATCTCAAACGGTATCTTGGCGAATGGGCGCAGTTCACCGTCTCGGTGTCGGGTGGACGCCCGCCGATCACGCATGAGTGGTGGTTCGTCGAAGAACTGGCCAAGGCCAATACGACGCCTGTTCAGGTGGGTTCGGATAACGAGTATAACACGATGGCGCTCTTCGCGAACGAAGGCTTCTACACGGCGCGGGTCATTGACGACCGCATCGCGTTGCAGTCGAATACGGCCTACTTGGACGTCGAGGACTTCCTGAGAATTCAGACGCATCCGCAGGGCGCGTCGAAACTCACGAATCAGACTCACACGTTCAGTGTGACCACGTCGGGCGGGTTCCCGCCGCTGGCCTATTCGTGGTATAAGATAGGGAATCCGGCGGTGCTGGGCACGACTCCGTCGTACACGATCCCGTCGCTGGCCGTATCGGATTCGGGCGCATACTTTGTGCAGATTTCCGATTCGAACACCAATGTTGTGGTGTCGAATTCGGCTGTGCTCGAAGTGGCGCCCGGCACGCCGGTGGCCGGTCTGATTGGACTGGGCCTGTTGGGCGGCATGGTCCTGTGCGGTGGCGCGTTCGTGGTGCGCCGGCGCAAGTAGCGCTCCGGGCTTGACCCGGCCTAACGCATGATTGCGGGCCACCGATCGAAACATCGGTGGCCCGCTTTGTGTCAGAGTTTGTGAAAAAATACCCAGCAGTGTGGCGCAGACTGTCGAGTCTGCGCAAAAAGGGCCTTTTTTGGTAGAGCCGCACAGACTCGACAGTCTGCGCCACGGGTTTCGTCATTTATTCACAATCTCTCAGAAGATACGGCGCGAATCCGAAGCCGGACCGCATATTTCCGGGAAAGGAAAAGAATGACTGAAATAGATTTGATACATAGTCTGCTGAAAGAGGCGTCGGTTTATGTGCGGGAGCAATATGCGCGCCGGGAACGCGTCGGCGTGCAATCCAAGAGCAATCCCAATGATCTGCTGACGGAAGTCGATCTCGCCGTGCAGGATCTGATTGTGGAAGGTGTCCGAAACTGTTTTCCCGGCGACGCGATAGCCGCGGAAGAACGCGATTTCGCGCATGCGCCATTGGATCCCGATGCGCGCTGCTGGGTCATCGATCCGATAGACGGCACGCAAAATTTCGTTCGCGGTTTTTTCCCGATGTTCGGGATTTCGATTGCTTTCGTCCGAGGCGGCATGGCCGTTGCGGCCGGGGTGGCGCTTCCGATATCCGGCGGTTGTTTTCTGGCCGAACGCGGCGCGGGATCGTGCCGTGACGAATGCCGGCTGCGGGTTTCGGATGTTGCCTCGGCGGCCGTGGCGCGGGTGGAAGTGGATTTTTCAGGACCGCCTGAGCGTGCCGAGACCCTGCGCAGGACATCGCGTCTTATTTGCGGAGCCGGCCAGGTCCGGTGCGCCTGCGCGACGGTTGTGTCGCTTTGCCAGATAGCGGCCGGCGAGATGGACGGATTCGTACACGTCGCCTTGCACCCATGGGACTATGCGGCGGCGCAATTGATTGTCGAGGAAGCTGGCGGGCGTGCGACGCGGCTGGACGGCCGTCCGCTGGGTGTGTTCGATGGCCGCAAAGGCGCATTGCTCAGCAACGGCCACATTCACCCGGAATTGCTGTCGCTGGTGGATAATCCTTGACCGAACCGCTGCCGGAGCCTTTCGAGCACGATGGGCGGCACCGCATGCGAAACGTCCCCGCCAAGCCGGGCCACTTCCTTCACGACCCGTGAACTCAGAAACAGATACGGTTCACTGGGCATAAGGCAAACCGTATCCACGTCCGGATTGAGTTTCTGATTGGTTACGGCCATGCCGTGTTCGTATTCGAAATCCGAAATGGCGCGCAATCCCCGGACGATAGCCACAGCGTTTCGTTTGCGGGCAAATTCGGCGGTTAGCCCAGTAAAGGCGTCTATTTCGACGGTGGGCATGTCCCGTGTAATGGTCTGGAGCATTTCGATTCGCTCAGCCACAGTGAACAGGCACTGTTTTTCATTGTTGGTGGCCACTGCCACCACGAGCCTGGGGAAAATTCGGGCGGCGCGATGAATGAGATCCAAATGGCCGTAAGTCGGCGGATCGAAACTTCCCGGATAGACAGCCAGGCGGTTAGGCATTCCCAAAATCTCCCTTGATGGCGGCGGCATGTGCCAGTTCATAGACGGCCAGCACGCTGATCCCGTGGGCTTCCGCCAAGCGGCGGCAGTCCTCATATTCTGGTGAAAGCGATGCGATCGTGTTCGCATAACGCCCTATTTTGACCCGCACCGCGCCCCATGGCGTCTGAACGAGCCGGAATTCGCGGTCGAGGCAAATCCGCCGTTCCTGCCGAATGCGGACGCCGAATGTTGTCGAAGCATAAAAAATCGCCGGAACAATCTCCGGCACTTTTTCGTCGTCGCACAGAACCGTTACCAAATAAGCAGGGCGGCCTTTTTTTCCGAGAATCGGCGTGAGGAACGCGTCGCGGGCGCCCTTTTCCAGCACGCTGGCGACAAGCGGCGGAAGCAACTCCGGCGTCATGTCGTCAATGTTGGCTTCGATGACTGTGATGGAGTTCGCTTCCGGCAAATCCGCCCGTGCCGCCTCACCCGACTCGCCGATGAGCACACGCAACACGTTGGCGCGTCCGGGCAGATCCCGCGATCCGGCGCCATATCCGGCCGAGGTGATGCGCATGGCCGGTACGGGGCCGTATAGATGCGCGAATTGCGCGATCAGCGCGGCTCCGGTCGGCGTAACCAATTCACCGGGCGCATCGCTTCCGTAGCACGGCACTCCATGCAGGAGCGCGGCCGTCGCCGGCGCCGGCACGGGCAGCACGCCATGCGCCATTTCGACGGCGCCCGACCCCAGATTGAGCGGCGATGCGACCACACGATCAGCGGCCAGAGCGTGCATGGCCCAATGGGCGCCCACGATGTCCGCGATGGAATCGAGCGCGCCTACTTCGTGAAAGTGGATTTTTTCAACCGTCGTCCCGTGGATGTCCGCCTCACACCGGGCGATGCGTTCGAAGGTTTCGAGGCTGCCCCGTTTTACGGGATCCGGCAACGCGCTGTCCTCGATAATCGCGGCGATGTCCGCAAGATGCCGGTGGACATGTTCATGCGGGGCGTGAACGCGAAACTGCGTCGCCATGATGCCGTTTTTCTTGACACGGTCCGCCGATACGGACAGCCCCGGCGCTTTCAACGATTCGAGCGCAAGCCGCAACGACGCCCAATCCACGCCCGCGTCAAGCAGCGCGCCCACGATCATGTCGCCGCTCGCGCCGCACGAGCAGTCGAAATACAGAACTTTCATTTTTTCTTTCCCGGAACGCGCCCGGCCAGCATGCGCCCGATAATCGCCGCATAGGCGCCTGCGCCGAAGCCATTGTCTATATTCATGACCGCCACGCCGGACGCGCACGAGTTCAGCATGCCGAGCAGCGCGGCGATTCCGCCGAAACTCGCGCCATACCCGATGCTGGTCGGCACGGCGATGACGGGCTTGTCCACCAATCCGCCGACGACGCTGGCCAGCGCGCCCTCCATGCCCGCGCAAACGATGACGGCGTAGGCTTCCTCCAGCACCGCGCGCCGGTCAAGCAGGCGGTGAATGCCGGCGACGCCGACGTCGTACACGCGCTGGACCGATGCGCCCATCGCGCCGCATGTGACCACGGCCTCTTCGGCCACGGGGATATCGCTTGTGCCCGCGCACACCACGGCGGCATATCCCGGCAACGGAGTGGGGGGGGTTACAGTCAGCGTAATGGCCCGCGCGGCCTCATGATGCACCGCGCCGGGATAGGCCGCGCGCACCGCCGCCACGACCGCATCGGAACATCGCGTCGCCAGCACGTTGCTACCGTGCGCGTGCATGCGCCCGACAATTTCGACGACCTGAGCCGGCGTCTTGCCCGCGCTGAAAATGACTTCCGGAAAACCCTTGCGCAGCGTGCGATGATGGTCAATCTTCGCGAAGCCCAGATCTTCGAAAGGCAGCGCGCGCAGACGCGCCAGCGCGTCGTCCGGCGAGACTTCGCCCGACGCCACCGTTTCGAGGAGCGCTTTCAGCCTGGCAGGGTCCATTCATTTTTCCTTGGATATTCCAACCGCACGCGTATGATACGCAAAAGGTTCCCCAATTGAAAGTCCGCCGACACATGGCGGTGATGATCCGATCCGGCATTGGTAGGTGTCCGCGCACCGCCGCCCGGCTTGCGCATTTCGCGCAGGTTCCATTCGAAACCCACGGCACAACGGCCTATGGACACAAAACTCCGGGGCCCTACTCTTCTTCGGATGCAATCTGCGTCCAGAACGTGAGGCCGGTCAAGTCCCGTTTCGGCTCAAAAAGGCTCGATATAAGATAGGCAACCACAAAAGTCAGGAGATGCCCGGCCAATCCCACGTAATAGATGTGAACCGGTTTGAGAAGCCACAGGGCGGCCGTCCGGGAACATCCCAGCAGGTTCATGAACTGTTCGGGCGTGATTTTCATGAATTCGATGACGGCCATGTATATCGAAAACACCAGCGTGGCGGCAATGCCGATCGCCACGGATCGGCCCGTACCGCGCGTGGTCAGAAATCCGAGGACATAGACGCCGAGAATCCCGCCGCCCAACACGGAGCCGAGACGGGCGCCGAAATCCTGAAGCGTCAAATCGCTGGCGCGGTAGAACAACACGGCGCCGCCCATCATCAAGAGACAGGCGATGGCCGAAGTGATCCGCGCGACAAGGACATAGTGCCGTTCGCCGGCATGCTTGACCAGATGACGGCGGTAGATGTCGGTGATGAACACCGCCGAGATGCCGCTGATGCTTGCGGAAGAGGCCGACATCGCGGCGGCGAGAATACCGGTGATCACGATGCCCGCCAGGCCGGCCGGAAGCATTTTGATGCAAAAGAAGGGGAGAATGGACTCGGGCTTGGCGCCATGGGCGCCGGAGAGAATGGCCGCCGCCATCGGATCGGGATGTTGTTTGAAGAAAACGTACAGCGAAGTGCCCATGAACATGAAGAAGGCCCAGGTGGGCACGCTGCACGCACAGCAGATCCAGATCGCCTTGAAGGCTTCCTTCGGATTTTTCGCGGAAACGTATTTCTGGACCACGTTCTGATTGCCGCTGTATTCGAAAATCCACCCGGCCAGTCCGCCGATCAGCATCATGATGATGGATTTATCCCAAATGGAGAACCATTTCGCGGGTTCGAGTTTGCCGGTGGCAGTGTTGAGGTCGCCGAGCATGAATTTGCCATCGGCCCACGCGGTCGTGAACACGGCGCCGATCCCGCCGTCAATGCCGCGAATCAGCGTCACGAAACAGAGAATGGATCCAAACCACAACAGAAACGCCTGGAGAAACTGTGCCCAGACGATCGCGCTGACACCGCCCAGCACCGAGTAAACGGCGATGACGCCGCCGCCCATCAGAATGCAGGCGTAGGGGGATGCGCCCGTCATTTGCTGGAAAACCAGCGATACGAGATAAAGAATGGTGGCTATCCGCATAACCTGGCCAATCATGAACGTCACGGACACGTAGGTTCGCACCCCGTTGCCGAACCGTCCTTCAAGATATTCGTATGCGGATGTGCACCGGTTGCGCCGGTAGAACGGCAGAAAGAATTTTGAACCGATGAGAATGCCGAACGGGAGCATGAGCGTGGGCAGCCAGCGCAGGTAGGCGGCCTTGTATGCGTCGCCCGGAAAGGCCACGACGGTGATCGAACTGATGGACGTGGCGAACATGGCCAGACCCAAGAGCCACGCGGGAAACTGGCGGTTTCCGACGAAGAAACTTTCGGTGGACTTGTTGCGCCGGGCAAACAGCGGGCCAATCGAAGCGACCGCGGCGAAATAGGTAATGAGAATTATCCAGTCGAGCGTGCTGAATAGCGTTTGCATGGGCGCTGTCTTCTTTCTTTCATGATCGGCATCAACCTGGATTCGGCAGTCAAGATCGGATTCTACGTGCTATCCTCTGGATGTCGTGGACCTTATGGACGAAATGGACAAGAAAATCAATCCCCTTGCGGGTGAAGTCCACTGGGTCCACAATGTCCATCTCGTCCATGGTTTGGTCGAAAGAGCCGCGTTCAACTGCCGATTTTAGGATCAATGCTTTTTCCGGACTACGGCCTTGATTTTTTCTTGACAACGGTCCTTTGGGCGGCAATGATGCCGAATACTACTCCGCTATGCTCCCGGATTTCCATATTCGGCTTCGGGTTGCCCGGGATGGATCCGCCTACTTGATCGCGCCGGCCATGAGTCCTTTGATGAAGCGCCGTTGCATGGCGAGATAGAGAACCGTCACGGGCATCGAAAGAACGACGACCCCCGCGAAGATGTAGTTCCAGTTCTTGACATACTTGTCGGAGAGAAAGCGCCAGAGTTGCACGAATACGAGTTGGCCCTTGTTCGTGCCCATGATGATGAACGCCTGCATGAAATCGTTCCAGATCCAGAGTCCCCAGAAAATGACGACGGTGATCGTGCACGGGGCGAGCAAGGGGAAGACGATCCGCCAGAACGTCGAAACCGGTCCGCAGCCGTCAATGGAAGCCGATTCTTCGAGTTCTTTCGGGATGGTGGCCATGAATCCGCTGTAAATGAAGATACACAACGGCAAGCCCCACGAGACGTAATGGACGAGCAGCGCGAAGTAGGTGAACTGGATGCCGAGCAGCCGGAACTGCTGGAGCAGCGGAACCATGATGATCTGAAACGGAATCGTCAGACCCGCAAGAAAAAAGACGCGCAGGAACTTGCCGGACCGCATGTCGCGCCGCATGATCGAATACGCGGCCATCGGCGCGGTCGTGACCAGCGCCAGGATCACCGCGATGCACATGAGCAGGCTGTTGAGCATCGGCTGGGCGAGTTTCACACCCGTGAACAGATACGTGTAATTATCCCAGGCAAGGGCGCCGGGCAGGCTGAGCGGCGACAACGTGATTTCGCGCAGCGTCTTGAAGGAATTCAGCAGTGCAATGAAACACGGCGACACGAACAGCAGGCCAAGCAAAAGCATGGCGATCTCGAAGAGGGGTATCCGGCGCTTGCGTGTCATAGCGCCACCTGCCTGCGCCGCAAGATCGCGACTTGGACCGCCGCAATCGTGACCAGCGCCGCGAATGTGATGAATGAAATCGCGGCGGCGTAACCCTGCCGGTTGCTCAATACACCGAGATGGTAAATATAGTAGCCGATCGTAAAGGTTCTCCAGCCGGGACCGCCCTGCGTCGTGACGACGATTTGCGGAAAGAGGTTGATGCCCGTGATCAGCGCCAGCACGCTGTTCGTCGTGAGCGTCGGCAGGAGCATCGGGAACTGGATGCGCGTGAACACCGTGAACGCGCCCGCGCCGTCAATCCGCGCGGCCTCGTAGAGTTCCGCCGGGATGGTTTGCAGGTTCGCGAGATAGACGGTCGTGAAGAATCCCGCGCCGTTCCACGCCACCAGCGCAAAGATGAAATACGCCACCCATCGGGGATCGCCCATCCAATCCTGTGCGAGCCAGCCAAGGCCCGCGCCGCGCAGCAGCGTGTTGATCACGCCCTCGTTGTAGTTCGCCATGTACTGAAACAACAGCGCGCTGACGAGGATGCTCAGGATGTACGGATAAAAAAACAGGCCGCGAATGGCGCCTTTGAACACTCGAAGCCGGTCGAGCAGGATGGCCAGCAGCATCGTGCCGAACGAGAAAAACAGAACGATCAGCGCCGTTTCGAACAGCGTGAACCGTATCGCGTCGAAAAACCGGCCGTCCGTGAAGGCCTCGCGGAAGTTCGCCAGCCCGATGAAACGCGGCGTCCGGTTCCAACCCGTCCAGTCCGTCAGACTGTACGCGAAGCCCAAGACGGCGGGAAACACGATAAACCCGGTATACAGAAACACCGCCGGTCCGCACAGAACCAGCGACGTCAAACCCTCGCCTATCCTCTTCCGCGCACGACGCGTCACAATCTTCCCCTATTCAATGCCATTGACAACCGGGCTACAACCGTTGTTTCCAATAGCCGGGTTGACGATGCAGGTGCATTACCGCAAGGATGAAGATTCTATCCGATTCGATACTGTACAAGATGCCGTAGGGAAAACGGTTGACAAGACAACGACGGATTTGACCTTCCAAGACGGGCCATGCTGTCGCGTAGGCCAGAACATTCAGGATGGATAAGTGTACCTCCCGAGAAAAGTCCTGACCGAGACCGGTTTCGCAGTCCTCATAGTAATCGACAGCTTCCGCGAATTCCGCGCCGGCTTCTGGGTGGAAGTCGAACGTCATCGTCCGAAGCGCTCTGCGATTCTCGCGAACACCTCGTCTCCCGCAATAGGCGCGACGCGGCTTGACCGCAGTTCGGCAAGGCGGCGCCTTGCAGTCTCGCCCCATGCGCGGTCAATCTCCGGGTCAGGGGCATTCAATGTGCGCAAGAGCGAATCTACTACGAACGCGCGCTCTTCGACAGGGAGGGCGGCCGCTTCTTCGATGATTTCCTTTGTGCTGTGCATGAGTATCTCCTTGAGTCCGCACATCACAGTACCAAAAACCCGTGAATATTGGCAATAATCCTTGATTCGGTTGTTTTGGCGGAACTGCTCCGCTATGTGTAGAATGGCTTGAAGCGAGTAAGCGGAATGCAGTCGGACGGTTTGTAACACCGGTTTTCCGGGAGGATTCGGGCCATGTCTCAAGTATCGCGCCGCGATTTCGTGAAGACGGCGGCGGCCGGATTGGCGCTGGGCGGATGTTCGACGACCGGAGGCGGCAAGGACAAGGATGCATGCCGGCCGCCGAATCTCGTGTTTGTGTTTCCCGACGAGTTTCGGCGGCAGGCGGTTGGGTGCATGGGTGGAGATCCGGTCATTACGCCGAACCTGGATCGTTTTGCGTCGGAAGGCGTCGTGTTCACGCATGCCGTGAGCAACCGTCCCGTGTGCAGTCCATACCGCGCGTCGCTGCTGACGGGCAAATACCCCTTCTCGACCGGCGTGACCACGAATTGTTACGACGAGACCGTGCCCTACAACGTGTTTCTCCGCGAATCGGAACGGTGCGTCTCGGATGTGCTGCACGACCGCGGCTACCATTGCGGCTACATCGGCAAGTGGCATCTGGAAGCGCCTCGCGAGCCGTACCTGTATTCGCGCGGCAAGGGCGGCGTCTGGGACGAATACACGCCGCCGGGGCCGCGCCGCCACGGCTTCGAGTTCTGGCACTCATACGGCTGCCACGACGATCACCTGCACCCGCACTATTGGATCGGAGATGCGCCGCGCGACAAGGAAACCACGTTCGACGAGTGGTCGCCCCGGCACGAGGCCTCGACGGCCATCGAGTTCATCCGCAACCGCGGCGAACGCCCGTTTGCGTTGTTCGTCTCGATGAATCCGCCGCATATGCCGTTCGAATTGGTTCCGCAAGAGTATGTCGAACGTTACGGAAACAAGACCTGCGAGGAATTGCTCACGCGGCCCAACGTGGACCTGAACACGAAACCCGGGCAGACGGCGAAACGCTGGGCGAAGCACTATTTCGCGGCGGTCACGGGCGTGGACGAACAATTCGGCCGCATCCTGCAATGTCTGAAGGAAGAAGGACTCGACGATAATACGATCGTCGTGTTCACGTCCGACCACGGCGAGATGATGGGCAGCCACGGTCTCATGTACAAGAGCGTCTGGTACGAGGAATCGCTTGGCGTGCCGTTTCTGATCCGGTGGCCGGGGCGCATACGGTCCGGCCGCGACGGCCTGCTCCTGGGCGCGCCCGACGTGATGCCGACCCTGCTGGGCTTGATGGGGCTTGAGGGCGATATCCCTTCCGCGGTCGAAGGGACGAATTACGCATCGGTGCTTCTGGGCAAGACCGCCAAACGCCCGTCTTCGGCCTTGTACCTGCTTCACGACCCGGCCGCGCCCGACGTGGGTGCGCGCGGCGTCCGCACAAACCGGTACACGTATGTAATCGAACGCCGGACGGATGGGGAGAAACAGTTCCTTTTCGACAATGAAAAAGATCCGTACCAGATGGCCAACAAGGCGGGAAGCGATCCGTCTTTGGAAAAAGAACTTCAGGCCGAACTCGAACGTTGGCTGGAATTCACGCGGGATCCCTGGCGCAACACGCTCGCCGGATGATCTGGCGGCGTGATCCCGCGGATTGCCGCGCTCAGGAAGTCCGCGACACTGTCGTGGGACGCTTGGGGGAGAGCGTGACTATCTTTCGCCCGTCTTTGCCCTGTTTTTCGCGCAGAGCCTTTGCCAGCGCATGTACATCGTAGTTGTACTTGGCCGCCATGGCGTCCTTCACGCCCCAGAGTTCACGTAGTACATCATCTTCATACATCGTTCTGACCCAACAATTCGTCTGGCGTACATACGACAGGCGGGCGAAAACCCTTTTCGACGAGCAAGGCGCTCATCTCGCCCATCAATTCCGCATTGGCCAGATGACGACAGTTCCATGTCAAGAGGTAGTCTACTCCATGAACCGCCGCAACGCCAAGGTGAAGTGCATCTTGGATGGCCTTTGCTGGTAGACCGCCTCGATCCACGATGAAACCCGCCAAGTCTTCCGCCGCTTCCGTCACGTTCAGCACCGGAATCCCCGTAATTGCTTCAAGACGGCGCAAGACGGCATCCGAATCACCCTGCGAGATTTCCTCGATGACCACCTCTGAGACGAATATCTCGAAATCGTGCCGCCTCGCGGCCCACCACTCGTGTGTGATTTGCTGGCGTGCAGCCTTGATCAGATCCCGGCTGGGCAGCGCGGCCAGATAACTTACTATGCTGCTTTCAAGGTACAGGCGTTTCATCGCACGGCTCTATAACTCCATTGTATTTTAGCAGAAGAGAACTTGTCCAATTACGCAGAATGAATCGCATTAGCTATCTCAGTTTCCGCTAAGCCTCGCATTGGTTCGGATGGCAGCGACAGTGCAGACGAAAGGGACTATTATGCGCTTGCTTGGTCCCGTCAATTTCAGAAGATCCCATGCAAGAAGACCCCAGCCAACGCCCGACACTAGCCGGGCGATGACTTTCTGCGGAAGTTGGGTCAACAAGCGCTCGAGAATCTTAGTGGCCGCTTCCTTCCCAAGGAGCTTGGTGAGAAGTTTCGCGAGGACAGCCTCAATGATCTTCGTGACAGTCTTCTTGCCCAGGACTTTGACTAGAGCTACAACGCCGCCACCCACTGCCCCGCCATGAGCCAGCTCCTTTGCCGCGCGCTCTGCCGACTCCTGATCCAAACCAGCTTCGCGCATCATCTGGAGAATCTCCGCCTCTTTCTTGCCGTTGAACCGGATTTGCAGAAGTATTGTGGTCAGCATCTCCTTGTATTCCGCGACTGTCGCGACGCGTGGCACTTCGAGTGGCTTCTTGCTATTCTGTTTTCCGAAGTACCTATTCTTTATACGATCCAAGATTGTCGGTTTCAGCTGTTCATTCAGGAAAACGATTACAGTCCTCAGCACATCATGATAGTGCTTTCCCGGTTCAGCCCGGGCCAATCGGCAAGCTAGGAAGACCAAGAGGTTCGAGCCATGATAGAGGAAGACATCGACCATCTTCTTGGCCAAATCCTGGCGCTCGTCTGTTCTTGCCGCAGGCACGTCAGCAACTGCCTTGACATGTTTGAATGGCTTGGGCCAGAAGGTAAGGATCGCGTTTAACATTTCGGCTAGGCCGAGAACTGTTTCCTGATCGGCGTCGCAAAGGAAATTGAGGAGATCCTCGTCCGATTTGTTAGCAGCCAACATCATTCACCATCTCCGATTTTGCCTACCCGGAAGGATTTCACCCATGCTATCATTCACCGAGCTAAGTTTATGTTGGCATTGGCATTCATTTCAAGCCTTGGTTAGCCTTGGTTGGCACAACGTTTTCGGAACGCTTGAGGCTGTGTGACTCGGAGAGGTTACGTGGTTGTGGCGTTTGGGCGTGAAGTGGGATCTTGTCAATGGGCAGCATTTTCCAGCGGCACTTTCCGGCGGAATGGCCGAAAATGAAGAGGAGGCGATCTTGACGCTGAAGAAACGTATCTTTGTTGGTGTGGGCGCGATCATGGCAGTGCTGGCTTTGGTTGTCGCCATAGTTGTTTTTCTGTTGGTTCACCGCGTGGAAGGCGAATACTTCGACTCGAACGGCTGCCGAATTCATTACACGGTCGAGGGCCAGGGCGAACCGGTGATCCTGGTGCATGGCGTCGCCGCGAACGCGGATCTGAACTGGCGGTATCCGGGCGTCATCCGTGCCTTGTCCAAGGATTTCAAGGTCATCGCGTTCGATCTACGCGGCCACGGTCTCAGCGGAAAGCCGCACGAAGTCGAAAAGTACGGTATCCAGATGGTCGAGGATATCGTCCGGTTGATGGATCATCTGCATATTCAAAAGGCGCACGTGGCCGGCTATTCGCTTGGGGGATTTTTACTGTTGAAACTTCTGGCGACGCATCCGGACCGCGTGGCGAGCGCGGCGATTTGCGCGGCGGGATGGAAGAATCCCGACGATCCGTCGCCGCTGCCCAACCCGTATACCGCGCCCAAGGCGGACGCGCGGGAATGGCTCGAAGCGTCGTTTTCGGCGCCTGTGGCTTCCACGTCGAAATCGCTGTTCCATCGCGTGCGCAACGCGGTCGGCGACCGGTTGATGGACAAGACGGCCAAGAAGGCCCTGAAACAAAAATACGCCGAGCTTGCGGTTACGGAAGCGGAACTCAAGGCAATCCGCGTCCCCGCGATATGTTTCATCGGGACGCAGGACGGTTTTCTTTTCCTCGCGCGCGATCTGCGCGCGCACATGCCGGGCATCGAGTTCTGCCAGATTGTCGGCGCAGGGCATTTTACGACGCCGTTTCGCCGCGTCTTCAAGACAGACCTCCGCGATTTCTTCATCCGGCATCGCAATTTGGCGCAATAGCGCCGTGCATGTTCACTCCTTCGTATCCTTGATCCTAAAATCGGCAGTTGAACGCGGCTCTTTCGATCAAACCATGGACGAGATGGACGTTGTGGACCCAGTGGACTTCACCCGAAAGGAGATTGATTTTCTTGTCCATTTCGTCCACAAGGTCCACGACGTCCAGAGGATAGCACATAGAATCCGATCTTGACTGCCGAATCCCGGTTGATAGTCTTGCGGAATCCGGGGGCGTTGACGGTGAATCGGTCGGCGCGGAAATCCGCGTGGACCTCGCCGCCGGGCGTGGATAGATCGAGCGTGGCGGGTTTGCCGGGTTTGGCCGACGCGGTGACGGGCGCATCGTTGAGCGTCATGAGAACGAGAAACTCGCGATGCCGGACGCGATCGGTGGCATCGGCGGTGAGATGCCATTCTTTCCAGTTCATCTTGACCCAGTCGCCGGGCGGAATGTCGAACTGGTCGCTCTGGGTGAGTGTGAGCGCGGCGGGCTGAAGGAATTGCACGTCCACGGTTCCCGTTTTCGTTTCGCAACGGACGTTCTGTCCTTCGACGGCGAAGGGCGCGATGGCGTGCAGGCGCCACTGGAATGTCGCGGGATTGGGCGCGTCGAGCATGTCGTGTATCAGGATCGCGTGCGGTTTGAGGAAGACAATCCGGCGCGTCCACCGGTCAAGGTTTTCGTAGGAACGCCCGGCTTCGCCCACGACGATATCCACGGTGGGCGATGTTTCAAAGGCAACGATCCGTCCTTGCGCTTTGGGCGAGTGCTTGATTTGTCCCTTGCCGTCCACCAGGATGGCGTTGTCGGCGAACGTTTCCCACATCCATTGCGTGTGATGTTTGCTGCCGTGCAGATCCCGTGTGCCGGAGCTGATGAAAACGCGTTCGCCGCCCATGTGGAGCAGGAAGGCGTTGTTCGAGTTGTAGCCGTGGCTCTGGCGTCCGAACGGGCTGCTCTTGAAGTGCAGTGCGATATTGTCCCGGGCGTCGAGCAGACTTGTGTTGAGCGCCGCGATGCCGGCGTCGTGGAAACAGGCCGACGCCGGCATGTCTGAAGGCGGTTTTCCGGACAAGTCCGGAGCATTGGCCGCGTAGATGAAATCGAGGTAGCCGCCGCCGAAGGCGTGGCCGCACGCATCCGCGTACCATTTCCAATGTGGATTGCCCGCGCCCTGCGCGAGCACGGCCACGAGCGGCGCGAGACTGTTCGAAGTCGTGGAGAGCGCCAAGTCGCCGAAACCGCCGGTCTTGCTACCGGGCGGGGCGATATAGAGGGCGTAATCGCCGATGCGCTCATAGAAGGGGCGTTCGAATACATCTATGCCGAACGCCGCGCGGACGACATACACCCAGTACATGAACCGGCTGGTGTAACTGTTCCAATAGGCGGCGCCTTCATGCCAGCCGCCGTCATCGCCGCCCCAGGCGGGATAGACCGTGTAAAAAATGGTCATGGCGTAGTCGAGCCACGCGGGCGCTTCCGGAATCGTGTCGTAGAACGCGATGGCGAGTTCGCCCAGGAAATGCCATGCGCGATTGCTGTGGCTATTGTACGGTTTCCAGAGGTGCTGGCCGCGTTGCAAATGTTTGAACGCCTGTGCGCCGCGTATACGCATCATTTCGACAATGGCCGCGCGATCCGCCTCTGAAAGCAGCGGATACGCCCACGTGTAGGCGCGCGACGCCAGATACAGAATCGGCATGGCCGCTTCGTCGTTGTACTCGTACTCCGTCGCGCCTTGGGGATCCCATGCCGCCATTCCCATGAGCAGGTCCCGCGCCGCCTTGCCGTACTTTTCATCGCCGCCAATGCGATAGGCGAACGCCAGCGTCGCGGCAGCCTCGCCCGCCGCCATCGAACGGTCGTGATTGCCCCACCATATTTTGCGCCATTGGCCGGGCGTGTTGATACGCGACACTTCCGGCGGATATTTGGGTGGTTCGGAGAGGTCCGGAGGCGAGGTGAGGAGTGCGCCGGCGGCGGCCAGCAATTGTTCCCAGTTTTTCGCAAGAGCGCCTTCGGCCAATTCCCTGAAACGCGGCACATCTTCCGGGCGGAAAAAGAGGCGTGGATGTTCCTTCGGCATCCGTTCGGCCAGTTCTCCGCGTGTGGGTTGCGGACATGCCGCGGCGTCCTTTGCGATATCGAACGCGCGCGCCTTGCTCCATTCCGACCACTCGCCGTCCTTGCCGCGCGCGGCATAACGCCAGTAGTGCCTGCCCGGCGCGAAGGGTTGCGCGGGGCAGTGCGCGGACCATGGCACATCTTGCGCCTCGTAGGCGATTTCCCGGAAACGTTTGTCCCGCGCGACCTGAAGCCGATAATCGGCTGCGTCTTTGCAGGGCCGCCACACGAAACCCGGCGGATTGATGTTCAACGTCTGGCTGTCGGGCCGGTAGCCCCACTCGTTTTCGGCGGCCGGCGATTCATTCAGAATGGGCGCGGCCACGGCCGCATACCCCGCCGATACAATGGCAATGACAAGGATGTGTCGCATGAAAGTCTCCTCGTGATCTTTGCCTATTCGGCGATCCGGAATGCCGCCTTATTCATATAGGGCGCACAGGGCTTCCTCGATAAAAACATCCGTGATGGGTGTTTCGTCCACAACGCTGAAGAACATTTTTTCCCTGTCAACAAAAGCCTTGAGGGTTTCCAGGCATTGCCGGATTTCCTCGCGCGTCACGCCGGGCACGCGGTAGCGGAGGCCGAGGCGATCCATCAAATCAACGGCCCATTCGTGGTGGTTGTCCTGCAAACGGGTCATGAGGAAAATGCCGAGCGCGACAAGGTCGCCATGCACGAAATGGCGGCGTGTCAGATGTTCGATATTGTAAGCGACCAGGTGCTCCGACCCTTCTTCGGGCCGGCTTGTGCCAATCCGCGCGCAAAATTCGACTTCGCGGCGGTACAGATCAACAATGGTGTCGATTCCATGCGGGGTGACATCGTGCACGTCGCCGGCGGCGCGGTCGAGTTCCGCGAGGCAATCCGCCGCGAGTTTGGCCACGTCCGGATCGTATGATTCGCCGCGCCGGCGGTGGGCGAGATCCCAGTCATGAAGCGCTGTGTGAATGCTGGCGATATCCGCCGCGCCGGCGCGGTTGAGTTCGGGCGGCGCCTGGCGGATGAGGTCGTAGTCCACAATCACTTCGCGTGGAAAGATATCACCGACGTATTTCACGGCCTTGTCCACGCGGACCGCGACCATATTGGTCAGCGGGGCATCCACGGACACAATCGTGGGCACGAGAATCATGCGGCAGCCGCGTTTCCAAGCGAGATATTTGGCCGTGTCGCAGCAGGATCCGCCGCCAAGTCCCACAACGATGTCGCACGGGGGCAGTGTGCGTTCCAGGCCTTCGAGGGTGGCCATATCCATGTCTTCGACGAAATGAAGATGGAATGGATCCCAGCCCACCTGTTTTCGGAACAAACGCCAGGGTATTTCCATGGAGACTACCAGGACGGTTCCGGGCAAATCGCCCAGTTTTCGGGCAACGCCGGCGCCGGATTCTATCGTTGGGGCAACGTACATGCGGACTTCCCTTTTTAATGGTGAAAGAACGAAATGGATTTGAAAACGCGGGGCGCCGTTCTCGACGACCGGCGCCCCGTTCGGAACAATACTATTTGGAGGATCCCAATTTCAGATAGTCGTTCAAATCGAGATTTTGGAACGGCTGGGCGCTCGCATCGGCCGTGCCTTCCGCATAGGCGAAATACAGCCTCAATGTGTTTGCGTCGTAAACGACATTGAGCAGGTTCGACCCGGGCTTTGCGATCTTTCGGGCAATGGCCTGCATCTTGGCGGCGTTCAAGGTCCCGTAATTGGCCCCGATGCCGTCCGAACCGCCCCATGCGTCGCGTCCCTGTGCGTCGAACACTACGCCGGGCTTTATGTTCGGGCTGTTTCCGTCGTTGGGATCGTTGTCGTAGACGGCTATGAAATCGGCCGGATACGCGCGTCCGGCATCGGCCAGGATCTTGGCGGCGGCCCGCTGCCAGCGTCCATCGGCGACGATGTAATGATAATTTTTGATTCGGCGCGCGGCCTGCATGATGTCAACCGCCGCGTCGAGATTCTTCGCGTCATAAAGGATCGTACGGAAGAACGAAAAGAAAGGTTCGCCGCGCAGGTCGTATGGTTCGGGCGCCGTATCGCTCACTTCCGCGAGTGAAAGCCCCGAAAGATTGAATCCCGTGTGTGCGCCCACCATGCCCGCGAACGTCACGTTCACGTGCGGTGTGCCGTTTTGCGGGATGTACACGACGATGCACGGATAATCCTGCAGGCTCGCGTCGAGCGGCCAGTCGAGGTCGCGGGCGTGCAACATGCCGCCGTCGGCCGTCGCGGATTTCCATGCGGCCACGGAAGCGCACGAGTAACTTTGCAGAACGGGGATCATGTGCGCCCGGCGCAGCACATTGGTCCAATGCGTCGCGTTCGTGGTGGCCGTGGCGACGCTTTCGGCGATGCCGCTCATCTCGTCGGCCAGGCGTGAATCAACATAGGGCGAAACCTTGGCCCATGCCTTGTCCAGTTCGGTATTTGAAAACTTGACGGGATCCTTTTGCTGCGCATTGGCGATAAACGCCGGCAGGAACGCGCGGATTTCACTCGCCATGAGTTGGCCGTATCGCCGCCCCATCTGGTACGGGGAGCCGTTCAACACGACGACCGGCGCGGCGTAAATCCCTTGGCCGGCCTCGGTGCGATACCCCCGGTTTTCATAGAGTTGCGGCTTGTGATACGTGTTGGGCAGCACGTTGACCTGTGTCGTGAAGATGTACGGCTGCGTCGGCAGCGGACTACGGTATTTGAGTTGGACGAAGAAGGCGGTCCACTGCGCGATTGGCTCGGCGGGCCGGGCCACGTAGACTCCTTGATCTATGCTGGATAGTTTTGTCGGGAACCAAACGGGGCCGGTGATGCCGAGGCGAAAATCGCGCGCATCGGGGTTGGTGGCTTGCCACATGTTTACCTCAAGCGGCGCCAGATCCGTCGTGACCCGTATGCTGCCGTCCTCTTCGACGGTCCATTTGATATCGGGCAGGTTGGAGCCGTTCAGCACGGAATTATAGAACGTCAGCACGGCGGCGACGGCCTCGTCCCAATTCGCGCTGGCCGTCGGATCCGTGGGATCGAACTGTTCGAGGCTGTGGTGCGAATTTGGAATGTAATGGAGCATGTTCTTGCCGAACATCTTGTGGAAATAGAACTGGGAAGAATCCGGCAGGAAGAATTCGTCGCCCGTCGAATTCAGGATCAATTTCGGCAGCGTCAGGCGGTGGCGGTAGCGATACGGATCCACGATATCCAGCAGCCGCTGGCCCGCTGGCGTGTAGAATTCGTCGAATATGTCGAATTCGACATATTCGGCGACGGCGCTCGAATACCCCTTCCAAATGTAAGGATACTCGTTATATTCCGCTTGGTTGGGGCGTAGGCCATAGGAACTGGCATAGGCCAGTTTTTGATGCTGCATCTGAAGCCCCATGTTCAATACGTCTATGACCATTGGGGCGATCGCCTTTACGCGGCGCTGCGCGGGAGGCAGATGGGCGTCGGCGGCCGCCGTCAGCCATGTCGTCCAGCCGCGTTTCGACCCGCCCGTGACCACGAAATTTTCAACGTTGACGGGCGGCGTCAGACCCGCGCAGATGTCCTGAACCGCATCCATGCCGCGAAATGCGCTCTTGACCATCGGCAGGAGCAGCGGCCAAGTGTCGGGATCGCGCGAGCCGGGAGTCGCATATTTATCGTAGGTATACGCGATAATCGCGTCCTCAGTCCGGCTTCGTCCGGGTTCGTCCGCAAAGGTAATGGGTTCGTTGGGCACGGCCTCAAGGAGGGTAACGACCGTTCCGGTTGTGGTGGAGAGTTTGGTTAGGTTCGACAGATACGGATCGTCCGGATTGATATTCGACACGTTCGGTGGGTCCGTGGGAGAATAAGAGCCGCCGGATACGACCAGCAGCGATGTCGTGTTGCGGACGATTTTCGGAACCACCATGGTCATCCAGTGGCACCAATACGTGCGTTGCACACCCAGATTGTCCGGCCATGTCGGCGTCAGAATCTCGGAGGTATTTCGCCATTCCTGCGAACGCAGAGAGGCCACGTAAATGGTGCAATCCTGTTGATAGGCGGTGGAACCGGTCTGGACTTGGTAATCATAGGCGGGATCGGGATTTGGCGTTGCAATATAGCGGTCCAGCGCCGTTTCCAATTCGCCTTCACCCTCGCCTTCACCCTCGCCTTCGCCCTCGCCTTCGCCTTCACCTTCGCCTTCACCTTCGCCTTCACCCTCGCCTTCGCCTTCGCCTTCGCCCTCGCCTTCGCCTTCGCCCTCGCCTTCACCTTCACCTTCACCCTCGCCTTCGCCTTCACCGCCTTGACCTACCGTGATTATCTTGGTCACAGAACTCGTTCCGGCCAGTGAAATGACGTCGAGTTGCACTGTATAGGCGCCTGCCGCTGTGTAAACGTGTTGGGGATCTTTTATGTGGCTTACGGGGCTGTCGTCCCCGAAATCCCATGTCCAAGCGATTACAGGCGAGGTGCCTTCCGCGGTCAGATCGCTGAACTGAATGACTTGTCCCGCCACGGGCGAGTCTGTATCCCACGAAATACCGGCCTTGGGCGGCACGGGGGTCTTGGGCGGCGCCACGCGCAGTTCCGTGCACATCTTGAACGGAGTGGGGTCGCCGTTGAGCGAATAGGCGCTATCGTAAATCACTTGTACGAAGAATCCGGTCCATGCGGTTTGTGAACGGGCCGGCTCCGCCACATAGCGGTTCAGGGCGGTTGGTTGCAATTCGCTCGATGTCCAGTTGGTGCTCAAGCGGAAATCGCGGTTCGCGGAAGTCGCTTTCCATAGTAAGACCTTGGCGGGCTTGGTCTGCGTGAAGACTTCGATACGGGAGTTGTCCTCGGAGGCTGTCCATGAAAATGCCGGGCGATCCGTCTTGCCCGCGGCGATGGACTGGAACCATGGCGCCAGAAGCGGCGCAGCGGTCGCGTAGCCTCCCATGCCGTGGTTCGTGTTCGGCGCATAGGTGAGATAATTTTCACCGCCGAGTTGCTTGAAATAATATTGGGCGCTGTCCGACACGAAGAATTCGTCGCCCGTCGAGTTGATGATCAGTTTCGGCATCGTGAGCCGGTCGCGGTATTCGAACGGATCCACGATCTTGAGCAAAGACTGGCCCGCGACGGTGTTGAACCGCTCGAAGACATGCAGGTCTACATAATCCTCGATGGCCGACGAGAAACCGCCGTACACGGCGCGGTGGTGTTCCATTTGCACGGCCATGTTCAGCACGTCTATGACGATGGGGGCAATGGCCGTGACGCGCGGGTCCGCGGCGCCGGTCAGCCAGGTGGTCCAGCCGCGTTTCGACGCGCCCGTGACGACGAAGCGGCGCAGCAGCGGCTCGTTGCGGTTCAGCGGATTTCGCAGCAAATCCTGAACGGCGTCCATCGCCCGGACCGCGCTCTTGGTCATGGGCAACAGCGCCGGCCATGTCGCATCCATGGTCCGCAAATACCGGTCGTAGGAAAACGCGATGATTTCGTCCTCGGTGCGGCCGGAGGTCGCATACCGCTTGTCGGGATCGTTTGCAAAAATCAGCGGCTCGTTGGGCACTTGTTTGATCATGGCGACGACGGTGTTCGCTTCTTTGGCGAACTGCGCCAACTGAAGCACGTCGGAACCCGGGGAACACTCGCCGCTGTTGCTTCCCCCTTCGATGAGGAGAAGTCCGACCCGGTTCGTCGTGCCGGACGGTTTCAGGACGGTCATACAATGCCGCCACAGCGAACGGTTGACTTCGTAATCCGTCGAATTGGCCTTTTCGCTTTCGTTCTCATCCGCGCCCTTTCGCCACCGCTGGGAGGTCATCTCGAACGTGTGGACGGTTACATCCTGAATGGAAGCCGGCTTGGATTCCTCGCGGAACGCGAAGTTTTCGTCTTGCAAAGCAATGTAATTGTCGAGGGGGCGGCTCGCGAACACTTGGACCATTTGCTGCGTCTTGGCCTTCGCGCCCCCCAGTCCGGTGACTTCAAGCGTGACCGTATATTGTCCCGGCGTTGTGTACATATGGCCCGGATGCTGCTGCGTGGAGGATTGACCGTCGCCGAATGTCCACAACCATTGCGAGACCGGAAGGTTTCCCTGCTTGGATTCGTCTGTAAACTTGACGATCGAAGTCGTCAGCGCGCGCGGCTTGTCGGTGAAGAACGCGGCCACGAGCGGCGGCGGTTCGACGCGGATTGTTTGTTGAATCTCGTTTTCGCCATGAACCGTGGTCACTTTCAGCGACAGTTGATAGTCGCCCGGCTGGGCAAAGGTACAGGACAATTCAGGCAGCACGCTGTCGAAGGTTTGGCCCTGTCCCTCCACGTGCCAGCGACGCTGAGCAATCGGCATGGAACCGGCCGTGGAAGTATCCAGGAATTGCATTGTCGTTCCAACAAGGGCCGGCGTGCCCGCCGCGCCATCCTGTTGCGTGACGATCGTGATTTCGGCGACGGGATACACGTAATCGCGGTCTTCGCGCGCCGTAAGATTCGCGACATTTCCCGTCAGGGGCTCCACGTTCTTTTGCGCCAGAGCTCCCTGAAACGTGCATCGGTACGGGCCGCCGGCCACGCCGGTCACGCTAACGCCGCCCTGCCCGATGGACGGCAAGGCTTCGAGGGCTTTCTGCACGGCGTTCCCGTCCCCGTTATAAGAGATGGCGGCCGTGGTGTGGCCGCGGAAAGCAAGGGTGAACGATCCGGCCGATGCCGGAGAAATCACGACCCGCTGAATTTCGTTTACGCCTTGAACGAACGCGGCTTTCGGCGGCACTTTCGCGCGGACCAAGACCTCGCGTGTTGCGGTGGCCGAGACGCCTTTGCTGCTTGTAACCGTCAGTTTGACGTTGTACAGGCCCGATTTCGCGAACACATGGGACGGATTGCGCAAGGAACTGGCCGTGCCATCGCCGAAATCCCAAAGCCAGCCGGTAATGGCCGCCAGGCCCGACGAGGACGTGTCCGTGAAGAGCACGGGATCTCCCGCGAACACGGAATCGCTGGACACGGTAAAACTGGCGGCGGATTGCACATCACCGGCCAGGACATAGGCCTCTTTGGTGGTGGTCGCGGTGCGGCCCAAGGCCGTGCGCACGGTCAGCGACACATTGTACGATCCGGCGCTTGCATACACATGGGTGGGGTGTTGTGCCGTGCTGTTGGAACCATCTCCAAAATTCCATTCCCATCGGACAATCGAATCGGCCCTCGGCGCGATCGCGATCTGGGTTTGATCCGTGAATTGGATTTGTTGTCCCGGTTCGGGCGTACGATTGTTCACCGTGAAATCGGGCTTGACTTGCAGATTGGCCGTGACGGTCACTTCGACCGTGGCCGCGCCCGCCGATTCGACCAGAATGGTTCCGGCGTTGGCGCCCAGCGACATGAGGGCGGGATTCAGGCGAACCGGGATAATCAACTCGTCCGAAGGGGTTCGTAGTATACAGCCGTCTCCTGTGGAGCGGCAGGCGCCGGCCACGATCCACGGCTCGACAGGCGTAACGACCAGCGGCGCCATCGGGCGCGTTGTGGCGTTGATACGCACCGAAAACGAAAGCGGAAATGTCTGGGATCCGAAGTCCAGATGGGTCGTGCTGACACGGAGTTGAATGCCGATGTCGTAGATCAGCCACGGACACCCGGCCAACCCGACGATGCACAGCATTGCCAGAAGCGCCATTCGGGCCGGGGCAACCCCCCGCCGTCTTATTACACCATTCCGGAAGCCAGCCATGAAATTCACTCCTCGTTGCCGATGCGCCGTCCCACACTCCACCCGTCCAGCAGGCAAAGTCCAGAAAGAAACCAGACGCCTCCCAGCGTACAGTTCAAAACACTTTCTTACCGTAAAACAATCATGCCAGTTTCCACGTTCCGTGTCAACAGTGGATTGGCCCAATTTCCGGAAAAAGATACGGCATCAATTTGAAGCCGCCGCCGGTGTTTTGGCCGAAGCCGTGTTGTGCGTTGACGTTACGGAGGCGCGCCGGCAAGCAGTTCTCTCCCCGCGGCATGGCCGGTCATTCTGGAGTGGCTGTGGCCTGCATAATGGCGTCGCAAATCGCGCCGGACGCTTGCAGGGAAGGGAAATAGTGTATTCGTTCGGCGTGAAGGCCGGGCGTTCCGCTTGTATCGTCTTCCGCGCCGTACAACACAATAGGCAGTGATTCGAACGATTTGTTCGCACGTATCAACCGGCAAACGTCCAGTCCTTGCATATCCGGCAGCGTGCGGCTTACAAGGAGTCCAATGGGATGGAGCAGTTGAAGCCGGAAAATGCCGTCCACCGTCGAATTGGCTGTAATGACTTCGCATCCGCGCGCGTCGAAGGCTCTCCATAGAAGGCCGCGATTGGCGTGGCTTTGGTCAATCACGAGGACGCGCGGGCGATCGGAGACCATCCCATCCGAGGCCGTCCGCTTGCACGTGATGAAAAAAGCGATTTCGCTTCCAATGTGGGCTTGTCCCTCGGCGAATTCGCAGCCTAGACAGGTAGAAGCACCGCTTGTATCCACACGCCTTACGATGGCTTCGACATCCTGCAGCGGGCCGCATCCCGGCAAGATAAACGAAAGTTTCAGGCGCGTGTCTTTATCGAACACCATGTCGCCGGCAATGCGGCATCCGCCCACGCTGATGTCGCGAATCTCTCCGTTTCCCGTCCGTCCGTCTTCGCCGGAGAACGTGCAGGGAATGTTTGTCTCAACCCGTTGATGGCGCCGAAAACCAACCGAATGAACCTCCTCCGGCCATGCAATGCGGCACCAACTGTCCGACTCGAAATTGCTCCAGTCAATCACGGCGGAAGCGAATCCACACGCGGCGCCTTCGCGCACGAACCGGACCACGCAGGTCATCCCTTCCGCCAAGGGCAGAAAACGGTCGCGTAGCCGGGGCCGGTCCAGAAAAAGGTACGACTTGGTTTTCCATCCCAGGATGCTCGTTCGTATGCTGGGGGCCCCGCCCGGTTGTAGTCCCGGTTGAAACAGGGCCGCACTTCCCACTTGAAGAAACTCCGAAAGATCATTCTCGTTGGCCATTTCATTTGCCTTCTTTTCGTTCATTGGGCGGTCATGCTAAAAGAGACAATAGCCCCGATCGTTTCCCCATTCGCCGATGCAATACGCATGATCGCCTTTAGCCGCCTTGTTCGTTCGCTTTTCCTCCGCTACATTTCTCGCAGATTTGATTTTAGCAGTAGTCTAACGGGAATCGGGGAGTTTGTCAATAGTTTTCTGTCTGAACGAAAAAATTCAAGCCATTGAAACAGTGCGGGATCCTGCGGACCTCATCCGGGAGGCGAAATACCGGAGTCCTTCTTGTCTCGAAGACCATGTGCCGGTGTTTTGTGCCGTTTGGCCGCGATAAGGTAGAATTTCGTAATCGTAAAATGGCATAGAACAGGAGAATGCGGTGTCTTTGTTGCGCACGGTTGCAGCCCATGAACGAATTCCTCCGGTGCGCGGGCTTGTGTTGTCGGAGAACAGCCGAAACCAGCCGGTGGATCTCGTGGATATTCGCCGGTGGCTCCGCGTCAATCATGACCTTTTCAAAATGGAAAAGGTGGACCTGCTTTTTCATCGTGCGCGCCAGCCTATCCTGGCTTCCGTGTTCGATATGGCCGAACAGTTGGGCTTGCGCGTTTCCCTGCGAACCAATGCCTCTTTTGATCCCGCGGAATTGGGTTCCCTGCGCGACTATCCGTTTCTGGACGTGTTTTTGACCCCGGATTCACCGGACTCGCCGCATCTGGCGGCATGGTTCGATGCGTGCCGTGAAGCGGATTTGAAGGCGCGCCTTCAAATCCATGCGCCATTTTCCGCGTCGTTTGATGTCCAGGCCGCGTCGGATCGGATAGCCGCCGCGGATGTTGTGGCCGTTGTCAATATCGCCTTGTCGGATCCGTTTGTAATGCGTCCGCCCTGTCCAACCTCCGTGGCGGCCATGGATACCTTTCGCGTCATGAATGCGTTGACGCGGATGCTGGCGGCGCGCGATATCGAAACCAATCTTGTCGGGTTGCCTTTCTGCCACGTCGAACCGGACAATCTGATCCGTGCCGCCAATAGCCGGCAATTGCTGCTGGATCATCAGCAGTATGCGCGGGCCGCCTATGAATTTGCAGCCAAAGTGTTCCGGTGCCGTCCCAACGCGATCGGCAAGGCCGTCATGATTCTTTTGGGACGCAACACCATGACGACCGGATATGTGGATAACAAGTTGTTGCCGTGGATCGTCGAAGGGCCGTACCGTCACATGGTGTTACTGGCGTTGCGTAAGTTGACGCGTCCGCTGCGCGCGATTCGCGGCAAGCCCAAGCCGTTGCCCGACAATGAAACGGCCTGTCTGCGGGAAGTCGAACGCATACGGCTGAAAGTGGAAAAAAACATGGAGCCGGCCTGTCGGCCTTGCCGGTTCCGGCGCATCTGCGATTACCGGTCGCCGACCTTTATACGCATGGCGCCGTCTGTTCCCGTCAAGACGCAGGAAGGCGATGCCGTACCCGCGCCTATGGCGTATGCCGCGATCCAGCCCAAATATTACGATGCGGTGGACGCGCCCCGGCTGGCCTTTGGTGATCGGTATCTGGCCTTGGCGAAAGAGGCGCATGATCTTGTCATGAAACAGAGTCCGACGCGGGAAATTGACTCGGATCATTATGACATCGAAGGCCAATGGACGCATCACATGCCCGGCGGCAACCGCTGGCATTCTTTTACCAACACCGAGAAATTGAGCACGATCCTTGCCCGCGTGTCGCCGCCGGTCACGCTGTCGTACACCTTGGGGGGCGGTATCGCCGAATTTGCGGGGTTTAGTTTCGGGCGGCACAGTAAGATCGTGTGTCCGATGGAGTCCTATTCGCACCGGCTGGTGCTGCACGTGGATGCAAAAGGCCATTACGTGCTGTTGCGGGACGATAAGCCGGTGCGTCCGGCTGAATTCGAGGGCATGCCGTATGCTCCTCCGCGGCTGGCGGGCATGCTTGAGCCGCGTATTTCCCTATGGAATATAGACAGTTCAATCGTGACGCAGACGGTGCTGTTGTGGGAAGGGGATTCTGCCGGCGCGAATGAGACGCCGCGGATTGATTATTCGGTCGTTATTGTCAGCACACGCTATGCCCGGCGCCTGCAGGCGGTTCTGCTGTCCATTGTCCATCAAAGGGATATTGATCTCTCGCGTCTTGAAGTCGTCATCGGTTACGTTCCCGGCATTGACGCCACGGACGATTTGATCGAAAGCATGCGGCTGGCGTATCCCCAACTGCGCATCGTGCGATCCCCGTTCGATCCGGCCTATGCCCTTTCGAAAGGTTTCCTCATCAATGAATCGGTCAGGGCCGCTTCCGGCGATTGGATTATCCTGTTGGATTCTGACATTCTCTTTGCGCCCAACTGGTTTTCGGAAATGGACAAGGTGGCCGCGGACGCCTTTTTTATCGCGCCCGACGGGCGCAAGATGCTGACGGCCGACACGACCGCCCGTATTTTGCTGGGCGAGATAGAACCGTGGCGCGATTGGGATGCGCTGCTGGCGGGTGCGGGCGAATTCCGGTTGCGCGAGGCGGACGGCGTTCCCATCGGATTTTGCCAATGTGTTCGGAAAGAATGCCTGGACAAGGTGAAATACGTTGAACTGAACCATTTTGAAGGCGCCGACTGGTTGTTCGGTTTTCAGATGCGCAAGGAATTTGGCGCCGAAGTCCGCCTGGCCGGCATTCCCGTGCTGCATCTCGATCACGGCGGCAGCCAATGGTACGGCACGCGCAAGCACCGGTAAAATGGCGTGAAAAGGGAATGTCGCGGCGGGACGGGCGTTGGAGTTCCGGAAACGGGAGATCGTCATGAAAAGAAAGTGTCTGTATTTCTTGTTCTTTGCGCTCGATGCCGTTCTGATTGCATGCGTGGGGTTGGCGGCGTTTCTCTATTATCTGGCCTATTCGCGCGGGCCCAACCCTAGCCTGACTATCGTTCATCGTTCGCTCACGGCCGCGGTATCGGTCATACGGGACGATTGGGGCGTTCCGCACATCAAGGCCGATACGGAGACCGACGCCTATTTCGCGCTCGGTTATGTCATGGCGCAGGATCGCCTGTTTCAGATGGAACTTGTCCTTCGTCTGGCTGCCGGCGAGTTGGCTGAAATATTGGGTCCGCCGGCCGTTCCCATAGACAAACTGGCGCGGACCTTTCAACTGCGCGCCCACGCCGCGAAATATATCAAAGCACGGGCGGAGGCGCGGCCTGAAATCAAGGCGGCCGCCGAAGCCTTCGTCGCCGGAATCAATCACCGGGTGGATCGGGAAGCGTTGCCTTTCGAATTTGCCGTCTTGCGAATTCCCAAGCGACACTACACGATCGAAGATTGCCTTACCGTGGCGGCCATATTGCCCATCAGTTTCGCGGAAGGACTGCGAAGCGATCCGCTGTATTCCCTGATTGAAGAGCGTTTCCGCCAATTGGGTATCCAGAGGGATGTTCAGGAACTGTTTCCCGGTTATGCAAAAGAACCTCCGATCACCGTCATGGAAACCCTAGAGGAGGCGGAAGCGTTTCTCGCGGCCCGGCAACCGCAAGTCCGTAGCGCGGGGGACGCGGCGGGCGGCCAGGCGCTGCGCGCGTTCCTTGATGCCACGGAAACGCTGTCGAAACTGTTTGGCCCCTCGCTGGGAAGCAATTCGTGGGTGCTGGGTCCCTCGCGCACGGAATCGGGCAAACCCATTCTCGCCAACGATCCCCACATCGCGCTGACCAATCCGGGCGTTTGGTACGAGGCGCATCTGATGTATGGCGAAATCAATACCTATGGATATTTTCTGCCCCTGATTCCCTTTGCGCTGATAGGCCACAACAGCGACTACGGCTGGGCGCTGACCATGTTCGAAAACGACGACGTGGACCTCTATCGAGAGACTTTCGATCCGAACGATCCAGGCAAGGTTATGTATAAAGGCCAGTGGACCGATGTCCGCACAACGACGGAAACCATCAAAGTCCGGCTCGGGCGTGACAAGACGATTGAGGTGCGAAGCACGCCGCACGGGCCCATTATCACCGATCTTTTCCGGACCCTTCATAAGTATGAAGGGCCGGATATCGCATTGTCCTGGGTGTGGCAGCACACACAGTACACCGACATGGAAGCCCTGTACGACATGAACCACGCCCGGTCCATGGAACAGTTCGGCGCGGCGCTCGCCAAAATCACGTCGCCGGGGCTCAATGTGTCCTACGCCGACCGCGCGGGAAACATCGCGTGGTGGGCGGCCGGCCTTCTTCCCATACGGCCCCGGCATGTCAATCCCAAGTGTTTGCTCGACGGGGCTTCCGGTGAAGACGATATTCTCGGATATGTGCCTTTCGATGAAAATCCGCGCCTAATCAACCCGCCGTCCGGATGCATCGTCTCCGCCAACAACAAATCCACCGTGAAACCCGTTGGGCCTATCCAGGACCTGGAGGGATATTGGCAACCCAGTGATCGCGCCGGACGCATCGAACAATTGCTTGACGCCCGCGAAAAATGGAATATCAACGATTTGCGCGCCGTCCAGTTGGACGACGTGGCCTACAACGGATCCCGCATGGTGGGCGCAATTGCGGATGCGCTGAAACCCGTTGCGGATCGTCTCAATCCATCCCAGCGCCAGGCGATGGATATTCTGGGGACGTGGGATTTCGGGCACGGCAAGGGATCGGCGGGCGCCGCGTTGTTTCAGGTGCTGTGCGACGAACTCCTTGGCCAGATCCTTTCGGATGAACTGGGCGCCGATTATCTCGGCGTCTTTTTTATGTGCGCCGATCATTGGAATTTTCTCAAGTACGTTCTTGCGAATCCCGATTCGCCTTATTGGGACAATTGCACCACGTCGCCGGTCGAAACACGAACGGATGTCGTATTGAAGGCGCTTGACGCCGCCGTGGGCAAACTGGCGCGCCTGCTGGGGCCGGACATGGCCCAGTGGACTTGGGGCGCCATCCATGTCATGGAATTCAAACATCCCTTTGGTTATCTTCCGCTGTTGGGCCGGATCTTCAATATCGGTCCGTTTCCGGCCGCCGGTGGAAGCCACTTGGTCAACAACTTGCTCTATTCGCGGGGAAAACTGCCGTACAAGGTCCTGGCGGGTCCCTCGACGCGGCGGCTAATTGATTTCGCCGATCCGCAACACTCCCTTACGATCCTCCCCACGGGAAACAGTGGTCATTTCATGGATCAGCACTACGACGATCAGGCGGCGCTGTTCATGACGGGCCAGTATCGCGAGCCGCACGTTATCGTGGCGGAAATAAAGAAGCACATGGCCAGCGCCATGCTATTCCTGCCGAGTGATTCCGCCCGGGATCACGCCTCGGAGTCCGTGAAAAAATAGCCCGGCAACGAGGCGCAGTAAAAGGGTTTTTTATTGTAGATCTGCGCAGACGTGACAGGCAGAGCCATGGATTTCGTCATACATCTTGGATTCGGCAATCAAAACCCGAATCCTGTGCGCAAGCAGTGGACATTGTGGACCTTGTGGACGAAGTGGACAAAAAACCACTTCCTTTTTTGTGAAGTCCGTTCTGTCCACAATGTCCACGACGTCCAGAAGTGAGAACGTAGAATCCGATCTTGACGGCCGAATCGAGGTTATTGATTGGCGTCTTCGGCGGATACCGGGGGCGGCACTTCCATTTCGACGGTGCTGGCCGACACGCGGCGTTCGACGGGTGCGGATGGCTGAAATACGACGGTGTAGGTGATCCAGCCCAGCAATACCACTGAGGCGACCACAGCCCACGTCATGGCGTCTTGAACCCAGCCCGGAATGCGGAATTCGCCGCCGTCCGGACGGCTCAGGAAACGGTTGCCGGAGGCCGGGCGCAGGCAGGCGCGGTAACTGTCCACGTACCGTTCGGCGTTGAGTCCAAGAAATTCGCAATAACTTCGAATGAATCCAATGGCGTAACAGGCCGCGGGCAGGCCGCGCGTGTCGCCGCGTTCCATCGCGGCGAGGTACGGCGCGGGCACGCGCGTCCGTCGAAACGCCTCATATATGCTCAACCCCAACTTCTCGCGCTGTTCGCGCAGCTCGTGGCCCGGAAAAGAAGTTTCTTTCATGGTTCCCTGTCCCCGGGAGCGTAGTCCACGAGAATTTCGCGGGCCTTGCTCCCCAAATGTGGTCCCACAATGCCTTTCAGTTCCATCATGTCAATCAAACGAGCGGCTCTAGTATACCCCACCCGGAGCCTCCGTTGCACCATCGAAATCGAGGCCTGTCCCGTTTCCAGTACGACCCGCACCGCCTCGTCGAAAAGTTCGTCCGCTTCCGCGTTCAATTCCTCTTCGATTTCTTCCTTGCTCCTGCCGAAATTCTCGATTTCGTCGCGATATTGCGGCGGGGCCTGCGTCTTCAGGTATCCCACCAGCGCATTCATTTCATGGTCGCTGACGAACGCGCCCTGGATGCGCACGGGCACGGAACGCCCCGCGGGCAAATACAACATGTCGCCGTTTCCGATCAGGCGTTCGGCGCCTATTTCGTCGAGGATGCACCGTGAATCCGTGCGTGAAGACACCTGGAACGAGATACGCACCGGGAAATTCGCCTTGATCACACCGGTCAGCACGTTCACCGACGGGCGCTGCGTCGCGATGATCAGGTGAATGCCGACGGCCCGCGCCAGTTGCGCGAGACGCATGATGGCGTCTTCGACTTCTGTCCGCGCCAGCATCATCAGGTCCGCCAACTCGTCAATCACGCAGACGATATACGGCAATTTTCGAACCAGGTTGACCGATTCGCCCGCGGCGTTGCCTTCTTCGTCGGGCATTTCGATTTCGCCGTTCTCGACGCTTTCATTGTAGACTTCGATATTGCGCACGCGCAGTTGCGCGAACAGACGGTAACGTTCCTCCATTTCCGTAATCAGCCAGTTCAGCGCGGTGGCGGCCTTTTTCGGCTCGGTCACCACGGGTGTAATGAGATGCGGAATGTCGTTGAAGATCGAAAATTCGACCATCTTTGGGTCAATCAGCATCAGTTGTACTTCTTCCGGCGTCTTCATGAAAAGAAGGCTCGCCAGGATGGATTTCACGCAGACGGTTTTTCCTTTGCCGGTGGCGCCTGCGATCAACAGATGGGGCATAACGGCGAGATCGGTTGCGATTACGTCGCCCGCGATGTCCTTGCCCAGCGCCAGCACCAACGGACCTTTCGTCTTTCGGTATGTCTTCGACTGAAGCAGTTCTCGCAGGACGACCGGCTCGCGATCGCTGTTGGGCAATTCGATGCCGACGCGCCCCTTGCCGGGAATCGGCGCTTCGACGCGCACACCGTCCGCTTTCAAGGCCAGTGCGAGATCGTCCGCCAGCGAAGTGAACCGGTTCACTTTGATGCCGGGCGCGGGTTCGAGTTCGAATCGCGTGATCGTCGGCCCGCGGGTGATGTCGGTCACGCGCGCTTCGATGCCGAACGTTTCCAGGGTGCGTTCGAGCAGCAAACTGGTCTGGTGCAACGATTCCGTCAGCAATTCGGGCGAACGGGGCGGGGGCGCCAGTTCCAGCAGGTCGAGGCTCGGTTTCTTGTAATGGCGCGGATAGACGTAGTCCGGCGGCAATTCGTCGAGTTCCGCATTTTTGCGGCGGGGCATTGGACGGGCGGCGCGGGGTTTATAGGCGGGCGTGGCCGCGCCGTTCGTGCCCATGGGCGCCGGTGGTTCTGTTTTGACCTCGTCTGGAGCGGGCAATGATATTTGCGCTGTTTCCGGCGGCGCGGCATCCGTTACGGCCGGTTCCGAGAGGGCATGAAACGGGATTTCTTCCTGGACGATTTCGACGGGGGGCGGGGCCGTTCGGATTCGGATACGCGTGGGAGCACGCTCCGGACGTTCCTGGGCGGCCGTCGTTTCTTCGCGCACAAAAGCGGAGTCCGTCGGCGCGGCCATGGAAACGGCTTCGGCGGCATTGGAAGGCGGATCCGGCTCTTGAAAAACGCCATGAATCCCGCGAAGCGGTTTTTCCTCACGTTTGCGCCGCACCGCCGCGGCTTCTGCGTGGCGTTGCCATGCCTGCCCCAAAAGGCCGTACAGGGCGTTGCTGGCGCGTATTATCTGCACGGCGATGAAATAGAACCATGCCGCCAGGCGCACGAACAGAAATTCCGTCGCCAGAAGAATGCCCACAACGGCCAGCGTGGCCGCGATGACATCGGAACCGATCCGGCCGAATGCGGGCAGCAGCAGACGTCCCACGTAGGCCCCGATGATCCCGCCCGGAAGACCTTCCACTGCGCTTGAAAACAGGTGAAGATGCAGCAGGCCGGCCGCCGAGCCGGACAACAACAGCAGTCCGGCCAGCCGAAGCGCCAGCCGGTCGAGCGGACGATGCCAAATAAGCATCATCGCCCATACCCCGGTCATGATGTACAATATATGCGCCGCATGGCCCAGCAGCACCGACAGAAATCCGGCCGTGTAGGCCCCTGGGCGCCCGCACAGATTGAAAGCCGCGCCCAGATCGTCCAAGGGAACCGTACCTTGGTAGTGAATCGAAGCCAGCGCGAAAAACAAAAAACACGTTACTGCCAACAAAGAAACGCCGAGGATCTCGCACGCACGATCCCGCGGAAATTTCGCCGGTACGCTCATGTTCCTAAACCCCAACACGTCAACCATCCGCCGAACGTATCGCATCCTAACACAAAAGCACGCAAAATGCAACAAAATATTGTGGTTGTCTAGGATTGATCCACTATCTGTTGTGCGTATTTATGATATATTTAGCAATATAATCATAATGAGCATAAATCCGGCTGGCGGGGCGTGAACAATTATTGCGACGCCGGTGCGATTGTGGTAAGGTGACCGCATTCCACAGAACAAGGAGTTTTTCGAAATGAAAAATGGGTTTTCCGTTGCGATCGAACCCGATTGGCGCGGTTTGCTCGATACCATTCTGCGTAGGGGCCAGCCGAAACGCGTGCATTTCATCGAATTGTTTCTGGATCCGGAAGTGTCCGATGCGCTTGCGTCCCGCTATGGCGTTCTGGATGGTTTGAATCCTTCGGATCCCTATTACACGGAGAAGCGCGAGGTGGCCATTCAGTCATTTCTCGGCTACGATTATGTCCGGTGCAGTCTTCGTGGAATGGATATGCCACTTCACTATTCAAGCACGATAGATACGGCGGGTCTTGCGCGGCGCGATGGCCGCCAATATGTGGACGAACATAAAGGCCCTGTCACCACCTGGGAGGAATTCGAGCGTTATCCGTGGCCCGATCCCGAAGCGGCGAGTTCGCGATCGCTTGAATGGTATGAGGCGCATTTGCCGGAAAACATGTGCGTGATTGGCAGTGGCGGATTCGCTCATTTCGCCGAATACATCACGTGGCTCATGGGCTATGAAACGCTGTGCATCGCGCTGTGCGAACAGCGGGATCTGGTCGAGGCGATTGCGCGGCGGCTGATTGATTCGTACCGGATATTCCTGAAACGGCTTCTCGCGTTCGATCGCGTGAAGATTGTCTGGGGCAGCGACGACATGGGCTATCGCGGGGGTCCGTTGATCGGCCCGGACGACTTGCGCGCGTTCGTGCTGCCCGGCCACAAACTGATGGCGGAGATGTCGCATGCTGCCGGGCGCCCGTATCTGCTGCACGCCTGCGGGAATCTGAGTCTCATCATGGACGACCTGCTCGACGATGTGCGCATAGACGGTAAACATTCCTTCGAAGACACGATCGAGCGCGTGACGGATGCGAAAGATACCTATGGCCGCCGCATTGCGTTGCTTGGCGGGATTGACGTTGATTTTCTCTGCCGTGCGTCCGAATCGGAAGTACGCCGCCGCGTGCGCGAGACGCTCGAAAAGTGCATGCCTGGCGGCGGCTATGTGCTGGGCACCGGCAACAGTGTCGCCAATTACATCCCCCTCGGCAACTATCTCGCCATGCTCGATGAAGGCCGTAAATTCGCCGTATAGGACGCCGTGCAATCAACCCGGATGAACAAAGGCGGAGGGACACGCACGTTGGTTTGCAGGGCGCGCGGATGAGCGAAAAGTATCTTGACGGTTTGAATCCCGCGCAACGGGAAGCCGTGCGGCATACCGAAGGGCCGTTGCTGGTGCTGGCGGGCGCGGGCAGCGGCAAGACTCGCGTGATTACTCATCGCATCGCGCATATCGTGGCGCGCAAACTTGCCAAACCCTCACAAATACTCGCCGTAACATTTACGAACAAGGCCGCGGAGGAAATGCGCGAGCGGGCGGGTGAACTCATCGGGGCGAAGATGGCCGGAGAGATCATGCTGACGACGTTCCATTCGTTTTGTGTGCGCGTGCTCCGTTCGCATATCCAGCGCATCGGCTACCGCAAGGATTTCACCATCTGCGGCGAGGGTGACGCGCGGACGATCGTGCGGCGCATCCTCGGCGATCTCGATGGCGTCCGCGAGACATTCAGTCCGCAGCGCCTGCAATCCGCCATCAGTCTTCATAAAAACGGTTGCGACAAGCCGCCGCCTTTTCCCGTGGAGGGCACGGCGGCGGCTGTGACGGAAGAGAAATACCGGGCATGGCTGCCGGAATTCATTGAGCGCTATCAATCCGCGCTGCGCGCCGCGAACAGCCTCGATTTCGACGATCTGCTGTCATTGACGCTTGAATTATGGCGTAGAGAACCCGAAATTCTCGCGAAATTTCAACAACACTACCGTTATATTTTGGTGGACGAATACCAGGACACGAACCGGATCCAGTACAGCCTGTTGCGCGCCATCGCCGAACCCCGCCGCAATCTGTGCGTGGTCGGGGATGACGATCAATCCATTTATGGCTGGCGCGGCGCGGAGCCGGCCCACATTCTCGCATTCGACCGCGACTATCCAAACGCGCGTGTGATTACGCTCGACCAGAACTACCGTTCGACCGAAACCATCCTTTCGGCTGCGAACGCCGTCATTGCGAACAACGCCGATCGGCGCGCCAAAACGCTTTGGAGTATGCTGGGAAAAGGGCGTCCCATTGAATGGATCGTGGCGGGCGACGAGGAACACGAGGCCCGGGCCATTATGCAATGGCTGACGCATATTCAAAAGAAAACGGGCGCCGCGAACGGCGATTTCGCCGTTTTGTACCGGTCGAACCTCCAGTCGCGTCCCATCGAAATGGCTCTGCGACAAGCAGGCATTCCCTATGTCGTCGTCGGCGGCCAGGAATTTTATGAACGGGCGGAGGTCAAGGATATCCTGGCCTATCTGAAGATCATGGCGAACCCGCGCAATGAAACCGCGTTTCTGCGCGTGGTGAACATGCCGCGCCGGGGCATCGGCGACGCGGCGTTACATCGTGTTCACGAACTCTGCGGGAAGGAGTCGCTTTCGCTTTGGGATGCCTCGTTGCAGGCCGTGCGCCGCGGCCTTGTCGAGGGAAGCGCCGCGGCCGGGCTGGATGCTTTTCACCGGCTTGTCGAAACGTTCCGCGCACGCTTCCGCCGTCCGGACGCGTCTTTGCGCGCCATCGCCGCAGAACTCCTCGATGCCATCGCCTACCGGGCTGAAATAGGGAGAACATGCAAAACGCCGCAACAATTCGAGCAGCGCTGGAGCAATGCCGCCGCTGTATTACGCGCCATTGAAATCTATGAACAATCGGCAAAAGCGCCGTCTTTATTTGGTTTTCTCGACGAAAATGCGCTGGACGGCGACGACGACCGGCCCGGCAAGGAAAAACGCCGTGAAGACGCCGTTACGCTCATGACCATTCATAGCGCCAAAGGCCTGGAATTTCCCTTCGTGTTTATCGCCGGTTGCGAGGAAGGACTCATCCCGCACGACCGGTCGCTGCGCGAAAACGGGATCGAGGAGGAGCGCCGCCTTTTTTATGTGGCCTTGACGCGCGCGAAGCGCCATGTCACGGTATTCGAAGCCGTTGCGCGCAACCGTTTCGGACGCGATTGCATGACGAAAACCAGCCGGTTCCTGGAAGAAATTCCCCCGGAATTGATGCACCGGCGTGTGCTTGCGATACGCGAAACGATCCAGGCGGCCATGGCGCCGGCGAATGTAAAATCGCGCAGGAAACGCCGTCCGCGTCCGCGTGGGTAAATGCGCGGACACGGCGCTTTTGAATCGAATCGGCGGAGCGTGCTATAGTTTCAGCGATGCTGCAATGGGTTCATTGCGGCATACAATTGGTGCGGAATCGGCAGATTCAACAATCCCAAGGAGTACACGAACATGCCATTAGTTCCCATGCGTCAGATTCTGGATGAGGCGGCGAAGGGCGGATACGGTGTCGGCGCCTTCAACGTCAATAACATGGAGCAGATCCAGGCCATCATGCAGGCCGCCCACGACACGAAAAGCCCGGTGATCATCCAGGCCAGCCGCGGCGCGCTCAAATACAGCAAGATGATTTACCTGCGTAACCTGATCAAGGCCGCGGAAGAGGAATTTCCGGAAATTCCGCTCGCGATGCACTTGGATCATGGCAACAGCGTCGAGACTTGTGAAAAGGCCATCGAACTCGGCTTCACGTCAGTCATGATTGACGGTTCGCTCGCCGAAGACGGAAAGACGCCCAACACCTACGAAGCCAATGTGGCCATCACGAAGAAGGTCGTCGAAATGGCTCATCCGCTCGGCGTGACGGTTGAGGGTGAACTGGGTTGCTTGGGCGGCATCGAGGACGGTCACGGCGCGGGATTGAGCGTGGACGAAGTCAACGCCCACCTAACCGATCCGGCCCAAGCCGAGGAATTCGTCGCGGCCACGGGTGTGGATGCGCTGGCCGTCGCCATTGGCACCAGCCACGGCGCGTACAAGTCCGGACGCAAAGATCCCGTCACGGGCAAAATGCTCCCGCCGATGCTGGCCATGGAGCGTATCCATCAAATTCATGCGCGCATGCCGAATTGCCACATGGTTATGCACGGTTCGAGTTCGGTGCCGCAGGAACTCGTGGACATCATCAACCAGTACGGCGGTAAAATGCCCGGCACGTTCGGCATCCCCATCGAGCAGATTCAAGACGGTATCAAGCACGGTGTGCGCAAAATCAATGTGGATACGGATAGCCGTCTTGCGATGACCGGCGCCGTTCGCAAACTTTTCGCCGAAAAACCGGAGAAATTCGACCCGCGCGACTGGCTCGGACCCGCCCGCGAAGCGGCTTACCAGGTGTATGTCGCGCGCATGAATGCGTTTGGCCAGGCCGGCCATGCGGGCGACTATGCCCCCATGACTCTCGACGACATGAAGAAGGTCTACGCCGCTGCGAAATAGGCGGAAATCATTCCGTTGTAAATGCCATTGCAGGAAATCCCGGCTGGGATTTCCTGCAATGGGTGTTTATGGACGCGGAAAAGGTGTCACAGTGTTTGTGAAAAGATAGGCCGACAGCATGGCGACTGTCGAGTCTGCGTAATGCGGGCTTTTTTCTGCCGATCTGCGCAGACTCGACCGTCTGCGCCACGTTTTTTATTATTTAGCTCGTCAAGAGAATCTGTGCGACTATTTGAGGCGCGATAGTCCCTATACCCTTATGTTAACTGGACTTAGATCGTTGGAACGGCACTAGAGAAGTCAGTGACATCAACCAAGTCAGCACGCCCATCAGTCTCGTATTCCCATTCTCGTAATAAGAAGTTGAGAACAGGCATTTGATCCTAAAATCGGCAGTTGAACGCGGCTCTTTCGACCAAACCATGGACGAGATGGACATTGTGGACACAGTGGACTTCACCCGCAAGGGGATTGATTTTCTTGTCCATTTCGTCCACAAGGTCCACGACATCCAGAGGATAGCACGTAGAATCCGATCTTGACTGCCGAATCCAGGTTGATAGCACGCAACATCGCCTGAAAGGCGAATACAGGCCAGCCCAGGGCAACGCCCTGGGAGAATAACAGCGCCCATCCACCGGATAGCCCTGAAAGGGCATAACATCATGTATACCAATAACATGTAGCGCCCTTTCAGGGCTGACATGTGGGGTATTCCGCTTTCCCAGGGCGCTGCCCTGGGCTGGCCTGTCACCGCCCTTCAGGCTGTCGGCAGGCATTTATGTTACGCCATGACCCTGGCAATTCTTGGGGCTTCTGTAAACATTCCGCGTCGCAGACTGTGGCTATTCCCTGCACGAATTTCTGTGAGGAACCAAAAACCTTTACGCAGACTGGACAGTCCGCGCCACGAAGCCGGGCTTTTTTCATAGGCGCCGACTCGCTTTTCGGTTGGCTGCCCTGGGCTGGCCTGTCACAGCCCTTCAGGCTGTCGGCAGGCATTTATGTTACGCCATGACCCTGGCAATTTCGGCAGGCATTTATGTTACGCCATGACCCTGGCAATTTCGGCTGGCATTTATGTTACGCCATGACCCTGGCAATTCTTGGGGCTTCTATAAACATTCCGCGTCGCAGACTGTGGCTATTCCCTGCACGAATTTCTGTGAGGAACCAAAAACCTTTACGCAGACTGGACAGTCCGCGCCACGAAGCCGGGCTTTTTTCATAGGCGCCGACTCGCTTTTCGGTTGGCTGCCCTGGGCTGACCTGTCACAGCCCTTCAGGCTGTCGGCAGACATTTATCCTGGATTCGGCCGTCAAGAACGGACGAACTTCTGGACGTCGTGGACCTTGTGGGCATGGCGGACTTCACCCAAAAGGGAGCCATTTGATAGCACGCAACATCGCCTGAAAGGCGAATACAGGCCAGCCCAGGGCAACGCCCTGGGAGAATAACAGCGCCCATCC
>Ga0209381_1000960_pt1 | contig 54511 bp, 47 predicted proteins | sample DewCreD2012metaG_FD_184111 | JGI IMG/M metagenome (GOLD analysis project Ga0209381, IMG submission 184111) | Hot spring sediment bacterial and archeal communities from British Columbia, Canada, to study Microbial Dark Matter (Phase II) - Dewar... ... | reverse complement strand
GGTGGAAGCTCGCCGCCGCTCGGCCTGGGTAAGCCGAAAGCTCCGCTTGCTGCGTGCCCACGGGCTGATCACAAAAATCACGGGCACGTATCGCTATCAACTCACGGTCTCCGGGCGCAAAGCCATCCTGGCCATCCTGACCGCACTCCGCTCTACGGTTCGGCAACTCACTCCGGTTGCGGCGTAAAAATCTTCGCGGGAAGAAAAGAATCTACGGGCTAGTAGTACAGAGAAACACGGAGAAGACAAACCACGGGGGACAAGGAGGGCACGGAGAAGGTCAACCGATTCCAGGGTGGCGCTGGGTGAGGGTTGGCGGTGCGCGCCGGGAGGGCGGTGGGTAAAGGGGGCCAAGGCCGACAGGAATGTCGGCCGCAGGCCTGGAGGCCTGCCCCACATGGCAATGCCTGAAGCACAAAAAGAGCCTGCCCCACAATGGGAGGCTTGCGCTACTGCTGCGCGGGTTTTAGCCCAACTTCCGCAGTTTGAAGAATAAGGTCTTTGCTTTCAACGGACAAATGGCCGAGTTTCCACTTCATCGCCGCTGTTTCCAGCGCCGTGGGCAGCCTCAGGCCGGGCCGGTGGGGCAGGATCCGCTGGTGCCCGGTGGGCTGGCTGATGCAGCGTTTCCGGATCAGCGTTCCGGATCTGGCCGGCAGCACCACATCCACCTGTGCGATCTCGGACAGGGCTTCGAAAACTTGCCGCGGCTCGTCGCCCAGTCCGGCTTGCCGGCAGCTTGCGGTTAGGGTCCTCCAGAGCAAGTAGGCCAAGAGTCAAACCAGGATGTGCGCATGCACCCGGTCTTCCTTCTGACGCCACGCCGGGCGGATCGCCAGGTCCGACTTGTGAATGCGAAACGCCGCCTGGGCCTCGGTCAACTGGATGTAGGCCCGCCACAGATCTTCCGCACTCCGATCGGCCACGTTGCTGCGCAGCACGTAGCAGCCCTCGCTCAACCGGGCCCGCTCGCGCCAGGCTTCCCGCTTGGACACCGCAGGTGCGCCCCACCGCAGGCGCCGGCTTCCACCTGCACGTCAAACAGCGCCGCCGCCCGTGTGTTCCACTCCAGCAGTCGGCCCACACGCGTAGCGATGCCCAGCAACTTAGGGAGTCTGCTCCCACCCCTCGGGCCAGGTCTGTTCCAGAAAGCGGTCCGGTACCAGCAGGCGCAGCGACTCCAGCCCCAACCAGGGGCCGCCGAACTTCCGGCTACGCCCGACACGGACTCGCTATATCTCGACTTCCACCCAGCGGGGCTCGACGTCTCGCAACAGGTGGCCCGCATGCGTGGCCGCGCGCTCGGCGCAGCGTTTCACTCCCAGGCGGCCGTGTTCATCCATCACACCCAGCCAGGCCACCACCCGCTGCCGCGGCCCGCGCGCCGTGCGATAGCTCTCGACCAAGGCCCAATACGCGTGGCGCTCGCCGTCCTTGTTTCGATAGCAGCGCCCCAAGTACATAGCCCCATACTACGGATCTGCCCATCAGATTCGAGAGGGTTGGTCGTCACTACGTCGGCGTTTCGGCAGTCTGCCGACAGGGCGGCCCAGCGGCGGGCTGGAAACAAAGGGGAGCTGTCTTGTTTTCCCGCTCGAATGGCCTCCCAGGCCACTCAAAAAAGTCGCAGAATCGCTCCAATTACGGAAGTTGGCCTAATCTCCCGGTGGACCTCCTTGGCAGGGAGGCAATCAGAGTACAGTTTCCGACCAGTTCTCCAGGATGCCCTTGATCTTCTGCATGAACTGGTCGGCCAGGGCGCCGTCGATCAAGCGGTGGTCGAACGTCAAGCCCATCAGCGAAATGCTGCGGATGGCGATGGCGTCGTCCACCACCACCGGGGTCTTCTCCACTACGCCCACGCCCAGGATCGCCACCTGGGGCTGGTTAATGACCGGTGTGCCGAACAGCGCGCCGTTGGAGCCGAAGTTCGTGATCGAAAAGGTGCCGCCCTGGACCTCGTCGGGCTTGAGCTGCTTGGAACGGGCGCGCGTCGAAAGGTCCACGATGGCGCGCTGCAAGCCAAGCACGTTCATCTCGTCGGCGCGGCGGATCACCGGCACGATCAGGCCGCCTTCGAGAGCCACGGCGATGCCGATGTTGATCTCGTTGTGATAGACGATGTTGTTGCCGTCGATGGAGGCGTTCACGATGGGGAACGCCCGCAGGGCCTCGGCGGCGGCGCGGGTGATGAACGGCAGGAAGGTCAGCGAGTAGCCGTAGCGGGCGCGGACTTCTTCCTTGTTGCGCTCGCGGATCTTCGCCACCCGGGTCATGTCGATCTTATGAACCGTGGTCACGTGAGCCGAGGTCCGCTTGCTAAGGATCATGTGCTCGGCGATCTTGGCGCGCATGATGCTCATCGGTTCGATGCGCGTCTTCGGCGCGCCCACCGCGGCTGCGGGGGGCGCCACGGGCGCGGGCGCTGGAGGAACCACAGGCGGCACAGAAGGCGCCGGGGCGGCAGGGGGAATCTCCATAGCTGGGGGAGCCGCGGCAGGAGCAGCAGGCGGCGGCGCGGCGGCGGCCGTGCGGGCCGCCAGGTATGCCTCCACGTCTTGCTTGGTGATGCGGCCACCGGCTCCGGTGCCTCTCACCTGCCGCAGATCAATGCTGTGCTCGCGGGCCATGCGCCGGACCAGAGGGGAGATTGGGCCGGACGGCTCTTCCAGGGGGGCCTCCTCAGGGGCGGGTGGTGGAGCAGGCGCCGCCGCCGCAGGCTCCTCCGCCGGAGGCGCGGCTGGTTCGGCGGCGGGGGTCGGGGCTGGTTGCGGGGGAGGCGCGGCTTGCACAGCAGGCGCAGGAGCGACCTTGGCCTGGCCCGTTTCATCGATGCGGCCCACGACAGTATTAACGGCTACAGTCTTGCCTTCCTCGACCAGAATCTCCGCCAGCACTCCGGCGGCGGGGGCGGGGATTTCGGTATCCACCTTGTCGGTGGAGATCTCAAAGAGCGGCTCGTCCCGCTCGATGCGGTCGCCAGGTTTTTTGAGCCACTTGGTCAGGGTGCCTTCCACAATGCTTTCGCCCATCTGCGGCATGACGACGTCGGTCATATGGCTTTCTCCTTGTCCAGCGTTGCGGGAACCATCTCCCGCCCGAATACCCGTCCGAAGTTCGAAACAATGGCCGCGGTCACTTCCTGCCAGCTTGCGCGGCAGCCCAGCTCGGCCATGGAGGTGACGGGATTGGGCAGCCCGCAAGGAACAATGTAGCTGAAGTAAGACAGGTCCGTGGTCAGATTCAACGCAAAACCGTGCGAGGTGACCCACCGGCTGATATGGATTCCGATCGCCGCGACTTTGGCGCCCTCCACCCAGACGCCGGTCTTGCCCGCCACCCGGCCCGCCGCGATGCCGAAGCCGGCCAGCATGTCGATGAGCACCTGCTCGACGGCGCGGACGTAAGCCGCCACGTCCCGCTTCCACTCGCGCAGGTCCAGGATCGGATAACCGACGATCTGGCCCGGACCATGGTAGGTGATGTCCCCGCCGCGGTCCGTGTGATAGAACGAGACGCCCGCGCGCCGCAGAACCTCTTCGCTGGCCAGCAGGTGCTGCTTGTCGCCGCCGCGTCCCAGAGTGATCACGTGCGGGTGCTCCAAAATCAGGAACTGATCCGGGATCAAGCCGCGCTGGCGCTTCTCCACCAGATGGCGCTGCAACTCCAGCGCTTCCCCGTAGCCGGTCCGCCCCAGATCGCAGTATTCGCATCTAAGCATTGATGGCCAGTCCGTAAACCGCGTTAAACGCCTCGCCCACGGCTTCGGAGACCGTGGGGTGCGGGTGAATCGTGCTCATCAGAGTCTCGACCGTGGCCTCGGCTTCCATAGCCGCCACAGCTTCGGCGATCAGGTCCGTGGCATGGGGCCCGATGATGTGCACGCCCAGGATTTCGCCGTAGCGTTCATCGGCGACTACCTTCACGAAGCCGTCATGGCGGCCTAGAATCGTAGCTTTGCTGTTGGCCAGGAACGGGAACTTGCCCACGCGGACCGCGCGGCCGTTGGCTCGCGCTTCGGCTTCGGTGAGGCCGACGCTTCCAATCTCGGGCTCGGTGTAGGTCGCCCCGGGGACGCGGCGGTAGTTGACCGGCTTGACCGGACGTCCCGCGATGTGCGCCGCCGCCACCATGCCCTCGGCCGTCGCGACGTGCGCAAGCTGCGGACTGCCCGCCACGACGTCCCCGATGGCGTATACCCCCAGTTCGTGCGTCTGCATGTACTGGCCGGTGCGGATGTAGCCGCGGTCGGTCTCCACCCTCAAATCCTCGAGCCCGATGCCCTCGGTGTTCGGCTTGCGGCCCACGGCGACGAGCAGCTTCTCGGCTTCGAAGGCTTCCGTCTTACCTCCGCTGAGCGTAACCCGCAGGCGGACCCCGGAGTCCGTCCGCTCGACTTCCTCGACGCGTGCGCCGGTTTCGACGCGGATGCCGGATTTCTTGAAAACGCGGAGCAACTCCTTAGAAATGTCTTCGTCTTCGAGAGGAACGATGCGGGGGAGCATCTCGAAGAGCGTCACCTTGGTTCCGAAGCGGTGAAAGATCGATGCAAACTCCACGCCCACCGCGCCGGCCCCGATGATGGCCAGGCTCTCGGGAAGCTGCTCGAGGTTGAGGATCTCGACATTGGTGAGGATGGTCTGCGGGTCCGGAGCAAGTCCGGGCAGCATGCGGGCTTCCGAGCCCGTGGCGACGATGATGTTGAGAGCTTCCAGCTTCTGAGGCCCGTTCGCAGTTTCGACCAGCACTTCGCCGGCTCCGAGCAGCTTGCCGCGTCCTTGAATCCAGTCCACCTTGTTCTTCTTCATCAGGAACTCGATCCCCTTAGCGTGCTTGGAGACGACCGAGTTCTTGCGCGCGATCAACTTCGCCAGGTCCAACTTCGGGGGGCCGCACTGGATGCCGTGGTCGGAAGAGCGCTGAATCTCCTCCCAGAGGCCGGCGGCGTGGAGCAACGCCTTGGTGGGGATGCAGCCGACGTGCAGGCAAGTCCCGCCGAGCTTGGGATCCTTCTCCACGAGGGCGGTTTTGAGTCCATACTGGCTGGCGCGGATGGCGGCGGAGTAGCCGCCCGGCCCGCTGCCGACAACGACGACATCGTAGGGCATTAAGCCCATGTTAGCATCCGCCTGCGCGTTGGCCGAAAAGTGCGCCGTTCAGGCCATAGCCCATGAAGGCGCCGGCCGCGTACAGAGGTGCGGGGCTCAGAAGGGCCAGATCCGCCGCAGGCGCAATTCAATGGATCCAGCGGTCGCGCCCGCCGGATTCGTGCCGCCTGCGGTAGACTTCGAACTTCCGCTTCAGGCGGCGCAAGCGCCAAGCCTGGTAGCGTTCCTGCACCGACCGCCAGGGCGCTTGCGCGATGCGGCCCCGCTTGAGGTACAAGTAGCCCAGCACCATCCCGCCCAAGTGAGCCACATGGCTGACCCCGCCTCCGCCCGCCCCGACGGAGCCCAGGAACGAGATTGCGCCGTAGATGAGAACCAGGTACTTCGCCTTGAGCGGAAACAGGAAGAAGAACAGGATGATGCGGTCGGGGTAGAGCACGCCGTAGGCTAGCAGCAGCCCGTAAATCGCGCCGGAGGAGCCGATCGTGAAAACGTCCAGTTGGCCGCGCAACGCATTCACCGCCACCACGCACACGCCCGCACCCACCCCGCACAGGAAGTAATACTTGAGAAAGAAACGGGTGCCCCATCCGCTTTCCAGCTCCGCGCCTATCATCCACAGGATGAGCATGTTGATGAGGATATGCATGAAGCCGTGCGGATCGTGCAGGAACAGGTAGGTGACGAGCTGCCAGAGGGCGGGGAACGTGAGCACGGCGCGCGGCCACAGGCCGAAGTTGGCGAAGAAGTCGCCGTAGCCGGCCCGAACGCCAAAGAAATACAGGACGAAAACCGCGCAGTTAATAATCAGGAGCCATTTAACGCCGGGCGGGAAGCCCACCGGACCCAGATAGGTGGAGCGAGGCGTTCGGACCGCGTAACCCATGCCGCAACCAGTTCGCTAATGTTCAGGATAACAGATGCAGTGCGGCAGGCGCGCTCATTTCGAACAGCTTCCTCAGCGGCGCGAGCGGGGCGACTTGCCCGGCCGCACCAGCCTGGCGGCGCCGGTTGGACGCCGGGCAGGCCCGCTCCGGATGGGAGCGCCTGCGGCCCCGCGTTTTGGTAGATTGTGGGATGGCGCCAGCCAAGGTACATCATTCGAGAGGAGCATAAGGACATGCGCAAGATTCAGACTGCCGTGATCGGCGCGGGATTCATGGGCAAGGTGCACACGGAGGCCATCCGCCGGTTAGGCAACGTGGAAGTGGCCGCCATCTGCGGGGTCTCTGAGGAGGAGGCGCAGAGCTTCGGCGAGAAGTACGGAGTTCCCAAGAGGACCGGCGATTACCGGACCCTGGTGTCGGATCCATCCATCGACGCCGTGCACGTCTGCACGCCGAACGTGCTCCATCATCCCATCTCGAAGGCCTTCATGGAGGCCGGAAAACACGTGCTCTGCGAAAAGCCGCTGGCCTTGTCGTCCAAGGAGGCGCAGGACTTGGTGGAGACGGCGCGCAGAACCAAGGTCGTCGCCGCGGTCAATCACAACCTCCGCTACTACCCGGTGGTGCAGCAGGCCCGCCGGATGATCGAGAAGGGCGAACTGGGCGAGATTCTGGTGGTGCAGGGCACCTACTCGCAGGACTGGCTGCTCTACGACACGGATTTCAACTGGCGGATTGAGACTAAAGACAACGGGCCGGTCCGCGCCATCGGCGACATCGGCTCGCACTGGATGGACATGATCCAGCACCTCACCGGCCTCAAGATCAAGTCGCTCTGCGCCGATCTGGCGATCTTCCACAAGATCCGCAAGAAGCCCAAGTTCGCCGTGGAGACCTTCGCCGGCAAACAGCTCCGGCCGGAGGATTACGAGGAGATCCCGATTGACACCGACGACTACGGCGCCGTCCTGCTGCGGCTGGGCGACCGCGCCCGGGGCGCCTTCACCGTCAGCCAGGTCTCGGCGGGCAACAAGAACCGCTTCCAGTGGGAGATTTACGGGACCAAGGCCGGGCTCATGTGGAACCAGGAGAAGCCGGACGAGCTGTGGATTGGCCACCGCAACTCGCCCAATGAGCTGATCATCAAGGATCCGTCGCTGTTCCATCCGGAAGCAGCTACCTTCGCCGACCTGCCCGGAGGCCACAGCGAGGGTTACGACGACGCACACAAGCAGCTCTTCCGCCGCTTCTACCAGAAGATCGCGGATCCGTCGGCGCCGGTGGACTTCCCCACGCTCGAAGACGGACAGTGGGGCATGCACCTGCTCGAGAAGGTTCTGGAGAGCGTTGCCCGCGGCGGCTGGGTGGATACGATGTAACTTCCGCCCTGGGGCGGCCGCGGCCGGGCGCTCCGGAGCGGGCTGCGGTCACCCCTTCGGCGGCAGATTCACCAACTGCCAGTAGCCCTTGGGGCAGAGGTTCTTGCAGGCGGGGAACTTCTGCCCTTTTTCAAAACGCTGCGGACTTCGGCACACAGTGCACCAGTACACGCCAGTTTCCGGCACTTCAGAGCCGGGCTTGTGGTTCACGTTCGAGACACTCCTTTCGGATTGCGGTCGGCCAGGACCATATCGGCGAGATCGCTGAAGCGGTCTACCAGGATATCGGGCGGTTCGGCGGCGAGGGTTTCGGGTTGGAATCCATACGTGACGCCGCAGACGGCGATGCCGGCGTTGCGGGCTGTCTGAACATCCACCGCGCTGTCTCCCACCATCAGGGCATTCTCCTTGGGTACTCCCGCTTCGGCGAGCAGCGCATGAACGCCTTCCGGATCCGGCTTCTTGGTCGCAAAGCTGTTGCCGCCGTAAACACGGAAGAAATGATCCGCAATGCCCAGTCCTTGCACGATGTCCTGGCTAAAGCGCACCGGCTTGTTCGTGAGGATAGCCATCTTGACTCCGTCGGCGCTGAGCCGGTCCAGCGACTCGGCCACGCCCGGGTACAGCCGGGTGTGGTCCAGCATGTGCTCCCGGTAGCGGGTGAAGAAGGACTCCAATCCCCGCTGGATCTCCTCCTCGCTGAACTGAGGTCCCAGGGCGCGGCGGATGAGCACCGGCGCACCGTTGCCCACATAGGAATAGACCTCCTCGTTCGGCAAGGGAGGAAGACCAAACTCGGCGCGGGTTGCATTGACGGCATTGGCCAGATCCAGCTTGGTGTCCGCCAGCGTTCCGTCCAAGTCAAAGATGATCAGATCAATCGCCAAATTTCATCGTATCACCGGCGGCTTGAAATTCCGGCCAGGACGTTGGGCTTTGTGCAGCATTTCCTCCCAGAGTTCGCGGGCCCGGGCGTAGCTGTCCTCGACGGCTTCGCGGACTTCGTGCGGTGCGATTTGCGCGCACACGTGCGCGGCGCCGATCACGTAGGGCGCAAGCCGCGACCGGACTACCGACTGCGGCGGCGGGTGCCGCGTAAAGGCCATGAGGGCCAGAACCAGGGCAATGGCCACGAGCATTCCTCTAGCAAGGCCGAAAACCCCGCCCAAGGCCCGGTCCGCCCAGCTCAATCCGGCCCACTTCAACGCCTTGCTCAACAGTGCGCCCAGCAGAGCGCCTGCCAGCAGGATCCCGGCAAAGATCAGCACGAAGCCGATGAAGTTCGCAAGACCGGGGTAACTCACATAGGGCCGCAGCCACCCGCCGGCGGTCCCGTAAAACCAAAGGCCGCACAGCAGGCCGGCGATGGCTGCGAGCAGCCCGATGACCAGCTTCGCAAAACCCTTCAGGATGCCCCCGATGACGGAAGCGGCGAGGATGGCGATCAGAGCGATGTCCAGCCAGTTCAGACTCAAAGCGTCTTTCCAGTAAGCGCGCGGTATGCTTCCTTGTACTTCTCACTCGTCTTGGCCGCCACCTCGGGAGGGAGGGCCGGGGCCGGCGGCTGTTTGTTCCAATGAATCGACTCCAGGTAATCGCGGACGTACTGCTTGTCGTAAGAGGGCTGCGGGCCGCCGGGCCGGTAGGTCTCTTTCGGCCAGAAGCGCGAGGAATCCGGCGTGAGGACTTCGTCGGCCAGAACCAGTTCGCCGTTGACGAAGCCGAATTCGAACTTGGTGTCGGCCAAAATGATTCCGCGGGTTTCGGCGTAAGCCGCCGCCTTCTCGTAGATGGCCAGAGTCAGATCCCGCAACCGCGCCGCCAGCTCCGCCCCGATCATCTCGGCCACCCGGTCGAAGGAGATGTTTACGTCGTGGCCGGTCTGGGCTTTCGTGGCGGGAGTGAAGATGGGCTGCGGAAGCCGGTCGCTTTCTTTGAGGCCAGCCGGCAGCGGGATTCCGCAAACGGTCCCCGAGGCGCGATACTCTTTCCAGCCGGAACCCGACAAGTAACCCCGCGCGACACACTCGACGTCCAGCATGCGGGCGCGCTTCACCAGCATGGAGCGGCCGTCGAGTTGATCTCGGTACTGACGGGCCACGGCCGGGTACTCATTGACGTCCGCTGAGAGGAAATGCGTCGGAGTGAGGTCTTCCAGGAAATCGAACCAGAATACCGAAAGCTGCGTGAGAACCCGGCCTTTGTCCGGGATGCCCGTGGCCAGCACATAATCGAAGGCCGAAATCCGGTCCGTGGCCACGATGATCAGCTTGTCCTCCACCGCGTACACGTCGCGGACCTTGCCCCGGCCCACCAATTGGAGCGCGGGCATGTTGGTTTCCAGCAGAACAGGCGTAGGCATGGATCTCCTCAGGTCAAAGTGGGATGCGGACCGCCCGCGCATCGATCACCGCGCCGAGCGCATCCAAGGTCTTGCGGGACATCCTTTTTTGGATGTCCTCAAATAACTCGTTCTCCTCGCGGCGGATGTGAGAGCGGAGCAGGGAAGTAAACTGGCGCAGCGTCTCGGCATCGGCCTGGGTGCGCAATTGCTCGATGAGCTTCTCCAGTTGGCGGTGCTCGGCGATCAGCTCCTGCACCAGCGGCGATGGTCCGAGCTCCTGTTCCATCGCGGGGAAGACCACTTCCTCTTCGATGGCGAAGTGATTGGAGATCTCTTCGTCATAGCGGTCCACCGCCCGGGAGGCCAGGCGTTCGAGGACTTCGGGCGCAACGTCCGGAGTCAGCCCGCGGTCGGTAAGGACGCAAAGGGCCAGCCCGTTGTGGTGCTGCTGAGACAGCGGTGCCAGTGCACGGTCGCGGAGCATGTTCTACTGGTATCACATCTTACGCCAAAAGTGGAAGGGGCATCAGAACGGTGACTTACCTCATGCGAGCCGGCCCGGCCACACCGGCAGACGGCTGCCGAGTCCGGGACTGGCGCGCAACAAATATCGCGGTGGCGGAGAAGGCCTTTGGGCGCTGGGCAGGCCGGATCGCAACGGCCTGGTGAACCCATGTTCGGACCTGTGGGAGAATATCCGAGACGATGGGGCGCAGCCAACCGCACGAATCTCCGGCCCAATTGGAAGAACTGGCGCGGCTTGCGCTTGAAGGGAACCGAGCGTCGTTGGAACAACTGGTGGCGGCGATCCAGGGTGACATCTATAGTGTCGCCCTCCGCATGTTGGGCAACCGGCAGGACGCCGAAGACGCAACCCAGGAGATTCTAATCCGGATCGTAACCCGCCTGTCCCAATTCGATTTCCGAAGCAAGCTGAAGACCTGGGCTTACAGGATTGCCGTGAACTACGTCCTGGACTTCAAAAAGAGCCCGGCGGAAAGGCTGAAGCCGAGCTTCCGGCAGTTCGCCGGCGATCTGGTTGCCGGAATCAGCAAGGATTCCCCTTCGGAAACCGAGCGGTCGCTCTTCATAGAAGAGGTCAAGGTCGGCTGTACCCTGGGTATGCTTCAATGCCTCGACCGGCCGCTCCGGATGGCTTACATCCTCGGAGAAATCATGGAGCTTTCCGGCCCGGAAGCAGCGGAAGTCTTGGGGATCTCCGCGGCGCTGTTTCGGAAACGGTTACAGAGCGCACGGTCCGCTATGGTGAGGTTTATGAGAAGCTACTGCGGGCTTGTGTCGGACGAAGCGCCGTGCACGTGCAACCGGCAGATTCCCGCCGCGCTCCGCTCAGGCCGAATCCATGCCGGCGGCTGCCCGGCGCCTGCCACGGAATCCTCTTTTGAGGAAGTACGCGCGAAGGTGCGCCAAGTGGAGAAGGCCAGGTGGGCGCTCGAAGCACACCGCGCCGGCCAGCCCCTCGCCTTTCCCGTGGATTTCGCACGTCGGTTAATCGCCGCGCTCGACGTACACCTCGAACGGTCAAGCGCACCCTGACCGCGACCCCGGCGCCCCATCCTTAGAACCTACACGGACGAAGTTTTCACACTGCTGGCCGCTCCGTCGTCAAAGAGGATGAAGGAGGAATCCCCAGGGTGCTGAACAGACGAGAGGTCATGAAGACGGCCCTCTATGCCGGGACGGGGAGTTTGCTGGCGCGTGGTCTGGCGGCGCAACCGGCGCCTGCGATGGAGATTTGGGTGAATCCGGCTGCCGGCGCCGATCGCAATCCGGGCGAAAGGTCGGCTCCTTTGCGTACCCTGGCCGAAGCGGCGCGGCGGGTAAACCAGAGCGAAGGCTCGGGCCCTGTGACGGTTTACCTCTCTGAAGGCGTCCACGTGATCGCAGAGACGACTTTGATCAAGCCCGAGAGGAGGTCGTTCACGAAAGAAGCGCGGCTGACTATCCGGGCCGAAGTGCTGCCGGATGACCCAGAGTGGCACACGGGCAGGATGCCAACTCTCATCCATACGATGCCTTTGTCTCCGACATGGAACGGCCGGCCGGACCCCCTCGGCGGCGCGGCCGACGGAATGCTGATCGAAACCAGCCATGTCACGCTCCGGGGCTTGAAGATCCTCGGCTTGCCTGTGGTCGAATCACCAAGGCCGGGGCTCATCCGGCGGCTTTACGCCATCAGCAGGCTGCGCCGCGATCTGGAAGACCTGGAAATCGCGCAATGCCTGTTCGCCGGCGAGGAAGTCACTAATCCCATTCACGTCGGCATCATCGCCAACGGCGGCGGCGTGAGAGTCCACCACTGCATCTTTCGCGGCATGAAAATCTCGGTGGTCTTCTGGACCCCAGGCAGCAAAGGGCATGCCATGACCCATTGCTTCTGTCATGGGATCTACGGCAGCGCCGTGTGGACCTCCAATATCGCCAACGATTTCGAATACCGCAACAACGTCGTCGACAGTTGCAACTATGTCTGGACAGCCCAGCAGGCGGCCTCAGCGCTGGCCGATGCCGTTGGCCGGCAAGGCGCGCAGACCACTCCCGCGGGCAGAATCGAGCCGGTGCGCCATACAGTGGCCGACAGCTATTTCGCCAACAATCTCAAGCTCACCGGGACGGGCACCGGGGCCAGGCTTGAATACAAGGACATCGACCCTTCGATCCTGCAATTGACCGGCACCAAGATCACCAATGAACCCGTAGCCATTGAACGCGACCAGACGAAGCGGAACTATCTTCACCCGGTGGCGGGCTCTGAGGCGGCCAAGCTTGGCGCAGGGCTGTTCCTGAATCCCTGAAGGAAATATGATTTCGATTACGCGAAAGGAGCTTGATTCCATGAAGTTGTTCTTTGCGATTCCCTTATTCCTGCTGGGCGGGTGCGCTTCGGCGCTCGCGCAGAATCCCATGACCGAAGGCCAAAAGTTCCTTCATGACATGGTAAAGGGTTACATCCTGCGCTCCGCAGAGAAGATGCCGGAGGAAAACTACTCCTTCCGGCCAACTCCCGAGGTGCGCAGCTTCGGCCAGTTGCTCGGGCACGTTGCGGACGCCCAGTACTTGTTCTGTTCGGCGGTGTTGGGAAAACCAAATCCCGCACCGGGCATCGAAAAGTCGAAGGCCTCGAAGTCTGACCTGTTGCAGGCCTTGAAGGACGCCTTCGCCTATTGTGACTCTGCGTACGCGGGCCTCACCGATGCACGGCTTGCCGAACGGGTGAAATTCTTTGGCAACGAGCAGGCCAAGGTCACAGTGCTGTCGTTCAACACGGCGCATAACAACGAGCACTACGGCAACATCGTGACTTACCTGCGGCTAAAGGGCATCGTGCCGCCTTCGAGCGAGAAGCGCTGACGGTGCGCCGTCGGTCGGCCGTTTGGCGTGCAGGACAAATGGCAGCATCTGCGGCGTGAGGCAGGTGCTGCCACCTGATCTCGGCGGAGGACCGGGGCGCTGTTGCGCATGGCCGGGCGGGGGCTTGTCTGAGAGTAGCCAGCAGGGTTACGCTCTCGTCCGGCCTATCATTCAAGCCGCACTGGTCAGCGGAGAAGACGGTGAAATTCAAGGGTCGAGCGAGCCGACGGGCTAGACCACGACGGTCGATTGCGCTGTCCGGCGGGAGGCGTTGCCAACAGGACAACCCCGGGGAAGCTCAAGTCCTCGCCGACGTTTGCGCTGTGGCGCAGCCGCAAACGGCACCCGTGTCAAGCGGAACGGGCTGGCCGGAAGTGGGAGCTGGGGGCATGGTTCCCACAGCCGCCGCTGCAACTCCTGGGCATGCCCTGCGGTGAATCTGCCCATTCAAACGCCGCTGGTGTTCGTTCAGGGATTGCCTTCAGGAGATCCCGTGTGCCGCTCCGCCTGCTCACACGGCCTCAGTCCTGCTCGGAACTCCCCGGCATGCCTCGCGTTTGGGACTCGAAGCGAAGGATGGGGGCAACTTCCGGCTCGCCGGCGCGCAGTATGCGGTGCGCCCGGGGTCCCATCACACAAATCCAAGAATGGCAGCTCCGCGAATTGGCATGTTTGCGCAAGCAGACCTCGGCCAGAAATGTAGCCAGGCCGTCCTGCGATCGGAAGTGCACGGTGGTTTGCCCGGCTCCTCCGCTGAACTTCCGGGCTACAAACTCGTAATGAATGCCGTGGAACATGATCAGCGATAAGCATGCAGGCAGCCCCGCACTTTCCCATGCAGCCGGCAGCTTGCTCTCAATCACCCTCTCCGCACTTTATCTCTGCGCCATTGCCCTTTTTCGCGGCCTAGCCGCAGCCAGCCTCTACGTTCTACTTGGCGGCGAAGCCCTCCCCCATGATTCGTGTCGAAGGCGGAGCCTTCCAGATGGGCGACGTCCGGAATGACGGCGATTACGCCATGCAGGAGAGGCCGGTCCACGAAGTGCGCGTAGACACCTTCGACCTTGGCCGCTGGGAAGTCAGCGTTGGGGAATTCGCTGCCTTCGTCGAAGCCACGGGCTATCGAACTGTGTCGGAACAGGAAGCAGGCAAGCATCCCCGGCAGGCGATCACACAGGACGGGGAACCATTCTTCCCGAATTGGCGCCGCCATTGGTCCTACCAGCCGCCGGACCACCCGGTTGTCGCCACGTCATGGGAAGATGCCATCGCCTGCTGCAACTTTCTCGGCCGCCGCGACGGGTCCAGTTATCGAACCGCCACTCAACCGCTTCGGTGAGTCCTTGCTGGCGGCAAAGCAGTGGCCGCGGGGTCAGCAGGGAACTGGTTTTTGGGGTGTGGCTCAAATCGCCCCTGACAAAATGGGCTGGACAAGCTGCCGAAGCGTATTGCAACAGAAAGACTTGTACGGATCTCCGGGTGCCGGGGAGTCGCCAGCAAACCGTTACCGCCGCCCATTCTTCTTCTCCGTCAGCTTGAAAGGCAGCAGCCCATACCGTTGTGTGCCAGCGATCTCCTGCGCGATTGCGCTGAGGGAGGGGCTCTCCACCCTGCTGGCGCCGCTATTCGGCGTCGGTCAAATAGCGCGGCCTCACCCAATCGTGTCGCACCTGGCGGGCCGTGCCCTGCAAGCGAGCCTGGCGCTGGATCTCCTTGGCCAGACGCCGCAGTTCGACAGGCATGAGCATGGGCCAGACTTGTGCGCCCTCTTGGTTTGCCTGGAACAACAGACTTAGCCGCCTTCACATCAAGGGACTCGACTCCCGGCGTGTCTCGCCGAGTCGGCGGCGCTATGGTGACGGCCAATGCACGACGGCCAACCGGACTTGGTGACGGTCGCCCATGGAGCGACACAGCGGCCCCGACGACCTAACCCCAATACAGTTCACTTAAGAACATTTCTGTTCTATTCTGTTTGGCCGCGGGAGGCCCCAGGGATGGCCCGTACCGCTGCGTCATTGCCCGCCGGAAGCCGCATTGCCGATTACATCAGCCTCGGCGTGATCGCGAAATTCTTCCCTCTCCCGTAAGTGCGTGAAGTGTTGACGGAAACCAAACGCGCCGGCGTTCGCGAGCGGGATCTGGCTGCGGACGTGGTGGTGTCCTACGTCATCGCCCGGGCGCTGTACATGCGATCGTCTTACCGTGAGGTGCTGCGCTGCCTGCTGGAAGGCGTGCAGTGGCCGTTAGACCCGTCGGTCCCGTTGAAGGTCGCCGGCAAGTCCGGGATCTCGCAGGCCCGCAGCCGCCTGGGAGCGGAGCCGCTGAAGAGACTCTACGAGAGCGGACCTGCTCTGGGGGGTCCGCCAAAGCGCGCCCCTGGAGGCCGATCAGCGACTGCCGGATGGTTCTTACCTCAGCCGCATCTATGCCTCGGCTTCCGACCGCCGGAACCAGCGCAACGGAATTGTTGTGCGAGTGGTCGACTATCGGCTGCACAACCTCCCAGGCTCCGAACCGCTCGACCGATTCATCACCACGATCCTCGATCCTCTCCAGGCTCCGGCCAAAGAACTGGCTGCGCTCTACCATGAGCGTTGGGAGATTGAGACCTTGCTGCACGAGTGGAAGACGCATCTGCGCGGCGCCCAGATCGTGCTGCGGAGCAGGACGCCAGAACTGGTGGAGCAAGAATTCTGGGGCCTGCTCATAGCCCACTTCGCCATCCGCGGACTGATGCATGAGGCGGCGCTGAAAGCCGAGGAAGATCCCGACCGGCTTTCCTTCCTGCACCCGGTGCGGATTGTCCAGTGACGCTGGGCCCGCTCGGCCGCTATTCCCCCCTCGACAGAGAACCGTCCTGCATGAAGTGATTCTGAGCGAGACTCTCCAGGAGCGAGTGGTCTCCAGCGGAAACCGGGTCAACCTTCGCGGGGTAAAACGGAAGATGAGCAACCACAACCTGCGACCCTGGACGCGTCAACCGACATCCCGTATCGACGTCTCCAAGCAAATCAGGATCGTTAAGTGAACAGTATTAAGGCTGGCGGGACTTGCAGTTCCCGGAGCGTGCAGGCTGGAGCTGCGGATTGTGCCTCCGCCTCAGCATCCCACTATGCCGGACTATCGCAACAGCAGGACCGCCATCCGCCCGTCCGTTTCGATCTTATCGCCCGTTGCGTTCTCCGCCGAAGTTGGGGCGGCGGGCCTGGCCACCAGCGCTACGCCCTCAACCGCTCCGGCGTGCATGAGGTCGAAGACCACTTTAGCCCGTTCCCGGTCGATCTTCCGATCGATTAGATGAATGAAGGTCCGGTTCTCCGGGGAAAAGTCGATGCCGATATCGTGCGTGGCAGCGCAAACCCACACCTCACGCCCCTGAAACTTCTCCGGCCTTTGGAAGATGCGAAGGTGGTGCCGCTTGGCGAAGGTGTTGTACTGCTTCTGGAAGACCAAATCGGGCGGCTTCCCCTCCAGCAACAGCACCGACATCGGAGCTTCTTGGTAGCCCCGCTGCTCGGCCACCGCGCGCACCGTCTCCAGCCCTGTCGCCGCGTTCAACTCCGCCGCTGTGGACCATCCGGCTGCGTGAAAGGCCTTTTCAATCTGCTCGCGCGTCCCCAGATACATCAGGTTGGTCAGGTCCGACGGCTTGGGCGGTTTCTCCGCCGTTGTCCGCATCGGCAGAGAGTTGACCAGCGCCGTCAATTCTTCTTCGGGCTCGATCGGAACCACGTCGGTGATGGGATGGGCCCTGGAAATCTCCAGCGGCTCAAGCAAGGCCAGATAAAGCTCTGTGCCCGCTTCCAGCCGGATTTCCGTGTCCACTTTCTGAATCATCGCGCCTTTCATCGCTCCCAGAATCCGGGCCAGCCGGCTGAAGCGGTTTCCCAGGCGCTCGATCCCCTGGTCCATCTGCGCCGCCAAGGTCTCCGACTCCAGGATGCCGTGAATCACGCCGTCCTCAGTGACCACCTCCCGCGCGTTGTCGACTTCGGTCAGCCGCAGCGCCAGCTTGTGCCGGGCGCCGTCCGGCATCGTCAGGCTCTCGAACGCCAATAGCAGTTCGGCCCGCGCATCGGGCTTGGCCGGCTGTGCAGATTTCACCGTCCCGCTCAGCCGCGCACCCATCGGAATCCAGACCTCATCGCCAACGATGACCGGGGCGATCACCACCGCGTCCACCGCCTGGCCCGGCTGGGATAAACTCGACGCCGCCGTGGTCAGCCTGGCATGCAGTACGGTCCCGGTGGCTAGGGTCTCAGCGCCGGCGCCTGGCAAGAATAGCAGCCCTAAACACAAAGCTACAGCGGCAGAGAGCCGCGCCTCTCGATCCCCGCCGCGCGAGATTGCCTTAGGGCTGCCAATCCGAAGCACTTTACACAACCACAATACAATACTGCCCGGCGAAAGCCGCGTCCCGGCCGCAAGCGGGCGTGTTCCGCCGAACTCGATCCGGATGAAAATCGGCCTTTCTAGAACTCTGGCGGCGCCACGGCCGAATGCAAAGTTATGGTTCCACGCCTGCCGGCCGCAGCTTGGGGAAACCCGGGCTCGATTTGATCTCGCGGATTTGCAAAATGTGGCGCTGGCAGTGTGAAGTGATCAGCAGGAGCCATTGATAGGCATCACAGCCCTGCCTGGGGACGATGCGCGAGCGCAGGTCTTCCTTGGTGGCGCTCACATAGCGCAGGATCGTGGCTCGCAATGCCCGGAAGGCCTTGAGACCGGCGGAAAGATCTTGGAGTTGACCTTTCACATCCTCGGAGGGTATCGCTTTTTCACGGCGGGTCCGGTCAATGCCATACCACAGGATGTCGTCATCTCCCGCGTTCGACTTGAAGCTGGAAGGAGGCATCTTCACGGCGCGCTGAAAATCCTGCCAGTAAATAGGCTCGGAAATCACCAAGTGCTCCACGACTTCTAGGATGCTCCACGCGCCCGGCGCGGGGTGAAAGTGAAGCTGTTCGTCCGAAAGCCCCGCCACCTCCTCCGCCAGCCAGCTCTCGGTCATCTGCATGTGGGCGATCAGGCGCTGGCGCTCCAGCCCGCTCAAAGGCGCGGCCGGTGCAAACTTCACAGCCAAAAACAATAGGGCGGCGCTTATCTTTACCTCGAGGCGAACTCGCATCCCGCCTCCTCCTGCGACACACAAGTATACCGCCGCCCGTGCGCCCCAGGACCGTTCCCGCCTAAGACATCTCTATGTAGGCCGTTCCCTGCCCTTTGCGGCCATCCACGGGGAGAATGCTGCGGCCGCCCGCACGGGCGCACGGCTTTAGAATAGCCCTTTGGGGAAGAGACAATCCAACCGCAGAGGCGGCTGGCGCTGGATTCGAGCCGCTCTCCGGCTAATCCTATTCGCCGCACTGGCCCTGTTCCTCGCTGCGGCCTTCGGTCTGATCTTGCTCCGCTGGCTCGATCCTCCCACGACGGTTGTGCAGATCCAGCGCCGGGCGCAGGCGGTCCTCCACGGACGCGCGTACAAGAAACAGTACCGTTTCGTGCCGCTCAGCCGGATTTCGCCCCAGCTTCAACACGCGGTGATCGCCGCCGAGGACGGCAGGTTCTACCAGCACCACGGCATCGACTGGCTCGAACTCCGCAAGGTGGTGGACAAGAGCGTGGAGAGGGGCCGGCTTGGGCGCGGCGCGTCCACCATCACGCAACAGCTCGTCAAGAATCTGTTTTTGACCACCTCGCGGTCCTTCCTGAGAAAAGGTGCGGAGTTCGTTCTGGCTCCCGTGGCGGAGTTGGTGCTGCCCAAGCGGCGCATTCTGGAGCTGTACCTGAATGTGATCGAGTGGGGGCCGGGCATCTACGGCGCGGAGGCGGCGGCGCGGCACTATTACGGCATGCCCGCGGCGCGCCTGAACCGGGGGCAGGCGGCGCGTTTGGCGGCCATCCTCCCGAACCCGCTGCGCTGGAAGCCCGCTCACATGGACAGCTATGCAGCCGAAATCCTGGACCGCATGTCGAAGATGGGCTGGTGAAGATCGATCTACGGGTACAACTACGAGCAGATTCTGAACCGGGGCATCCAAGATCCCTCTTTCATCCAGCCCGGGGCGCTGCCCGCCGAGCGCCTGGTGAAAATGAGCCACCTCCAGTACCGGCTGAAGCCGAACGTGAGCTTCACGCCGGATCAAAAGTGCGTCGTGTTCCGCTCCAATATTCTCGGCCTCAGCTACGTTTTCACCGCCGAGGTGGCCAAGACCGGTCCCACGGCCAAGCCTTAGGCGAAGATGACGAGCCGGCCGCGGCGTCCGCTCATGCGCACTGCGCCCGCTAACGCGCGAGTGGCTCAGTAGAGCGTCAATTGCGGAGGGCGCTCGCCATACTTGCGGTAGGCTTCACGCCAGCTTGCGGTTATTTGGCCGCGGAGCGCCTGCTCCTCCGGCGGGGCCGGCACGCTGAACTTGGGCCGGCTGGCGCGGTTGAAGAGCCGGAAGCAGCCGCAATAGCGGCACAGCCGGCTGCACTGGTCCCGCAGATCGTCCTGCGGCACAGGCAGCGACTTTCTGCCGATGTCAAAACCGAACACCCGGTCGATGCCGCCGCAGGCCGGATGCGGGTAATACCCGTGGCGCGTCAGCCCCAGCCCGAAATGCGCCGGCTGCATGCAGCCGCCCGAAAAATCGGCCCCCGCGAACTCCGGCAGATCCACCGGCGCAACATTGAACGCCAGGTGTTCCGGCTGCACGCGGCCCCGCTTTTCGGAAGAGTAAACCTCCCAGCTCCTCGGAAGCTGAGCCAAAACGCGCCGGCTGTAATCCGAGTAACCGTTCGTGTTGACCTGGATCCAGGTTCCCGGGCTATGCTTCCGGCGGTACTCCTCCAGGATGGCCACAAGCTCATGAAACTGCGGATGCAGCGCCGGTTCGCCTCCTTCGATCAGAATCGCATCCCAGCGCCGTCCTGCCGCCACGCTCTCGGCCGCAAAACGTTCGATCTGCGCCGGGCTCATGTGCTCACGCGAGGGCGCTTGCTCCGGAGCGCAGGAACGGTTGCAGTCCACGCAGCCCAGGTTGCAGTCCGTGGTGATGTCGATGATGATGCGGCGGTGCGAAGGCCGGTAGGGCGGTCCGGTGCGCCAGGCCCGGCGCAATTGCATCTCGTGCTGCCAGCGGAAGACGTGCAGCGGTAAAGACTCCAGACGGCGTCTCCAGGCCACAGGCAGCCGCCCCGCGGCCCTCATGTACCACGCCCGCAGGCTCATGCCGTGCCGCCTCGCCGCCGCCCAGAAGCGCAAGCTTCCAGAATGCTCAGATATGCCTCTGTGTGCCCTTCTTCAAACCAGACTGCGGGCAGCCCGGAACGCGCCGCCCGGCTGAGGCGTTCCCGCACTCGATCGTCATAGGCTAAGGTGCGCATGTGCTCGGCCAATTGCTCTTCCTCATCGTAAAGGAATCCGCCGGAGGTGGCTTCGATCAACTCAGGCAGGGAGCCCAAGTTGCGCGCGATCACGGGTGTCCCCAAACTGAGAGCCTCCGCCGCCGCCAGACCGAACGTCTCGGGGAATCTGGAGGGGACCAGCACGGCGCGGGCCCCCGCAAACAGCAGCCGGATGCGCTGGTGATCCAGCAAACCCAGGAAGCGGACATTGGGCAGATCCTTTGCGGCTCGCCGCAAGGCGGACTCAGCCGGTCCAGCCCCGGCGATCCGAAGCTCGACATCCGGGAGATGACCCATGAGCGGGATCAGCGTGTCGAAGCCTTTCTCCGGAACCAAGCGTCCGGCGGCGGCGAAGTACGGCTTGCCGTTTGGCTCACATGCGTCCGCCGCACTCCTCCAATCCCCAGGCAGCACACCGGGGAGCACAAACTCGCGGTTGCAACGAAGGCCCCTGCCGCGGTAGATCTCCCGGGCGCTGCGGCTGGGGAGGAAAACTGCGTCCATCGCACCGAGCGCCTCATTGAACCAGGCGCCACGGCGCCAGAGTTGCGGCGGGCGCCGCGAGCGCAGGTTGCACGCAAAGCACGATGGCTCCCTGCATGTAGCCCTGCGATTTTCCCACAACAAGCTGAGAGGACAAACCCACCAGTAATCGTGCAAAGTGGCGACCCGCAACGCCTGCTGAGTCTTCAGCAAGCAGCAGATCTCTTCGGCTCCCAGAAGCGAGAGGTTGTGAACGTGGATCACGTCGAAGCGGTGATGACGGAACAAGCGCTCCAGCCTAAGCCGGAACCACAACGCGCGCCCGGTCTGGTGCGCCCAGACTGCGCTGATCCGGCCCGCCAGTCCATCGCCCAAATCATGCAGTACGAGCCCGGGCGGCGGCTGATAGAAGCGCACGGGAAGCCGGTCCGGCAGGGCATGATATGCCCCGCTGCTGAAGGCGGCGTGAACTTCGTGCCCGCGGCGCAGTAACGCTCCCGACAGGCGGTCTGCATATACAGAGTCGCCGCCAAAGCTGTGGCTGCCGAAGAAAGTCGTTACGATGCAAAACTTCACAAACGTCCTATCGGCCGAAACGGCCTCGGATGCGGGTTTCTAAGGCCCCGAGGCTTTCACCAAAAGCCCATAGCGCGTGACCAGCGATCTGGACCGGCAGGGTCCACAGAAAAGCCATCCCCCAGCCGCACTGGAACGCGTCGCGCGCGGCGCGAATCAACACCCACGGCAGCGCCGCCCAACTGAATAACAACCGGAGCTGCGCGCTCCAAGCTCCAGGGTACATCTCAGTGAGTTGAGCTCGAGCGTAGTCCTGGCCTCGCCGGAACCGTTGAACGCAAAGCGCCCGTAGTCCGTGTTCGTGCCTGTGCTTCACCACGGCGCGGGGCTCAAACCAGGGAGGGCTGCCAACCTGCGCCGCCCGGTGGCTCAAGATGCCGTCTGAGGCGAAGTAGCCGTCCGGAAAGGGTCCAATCTTTGTCCACAGTCTCCGGCTGTAGGCGGCGTTCGCCGTCGCTGCGCACTTCTTCGGCCCCGGCGGAAGCCCCTTCAACAACCAGTGAAACTTCAGCAGGTGGACGCCTTGCTCCCACCAAGTCGGGTTGAGCAGGTCCATGGCGCCGACAATCGCTTCGTGCCCCTGCCGGTAGGCGCTCCAGATCGCCTCAAGCCATCCCGGCTCGGCTTCGCAATCGGGGTCCGTGAAGACCAGCAGCTCACCACGGGCCATCTCCACGCCGCGGTTCCTGGCGTCATGCGGATACAAGCGGACGGGGCTCTGGAGGAAGCGAACCTCGGGATAACGCTCCCGGATCAATGCTCCGGTTTCCGCTTCCGGGGAGGAATTGACGACGACTACCTCGAAGTCCCGCCAGCTCTGCCTTTCCAGAGCTCCCAGGCAGCCGGACAGGGTACCGACTGAGTAGTAGGCCGGGATGACGACTGAGACCCTCGGCGCCGGCCGCACGCTCATCGGGATGCCCTCTCCGCCTCCAGCTCCATCCAAACCAGCGACCTGCCGCTCACCCCCGCGCCTCTCAACAGCCCTGCGGCCTCCCCCAATCCTCCCGCGCAATAGACCAGCAGAATAATTGGGAGAGCCTTCCATGCTTGGGCAGGAAGCGGCGCCCGGCCACGCAATACACGGAAGAGCCGGCGGATGCGCAGCAGTGGAACGGCCAAAGGCACGATGGGCGCCGCCGTTATTCGTTTGAACAGGCTCCACCGCTCATGCTCCACCCGGCGGCTGGCAAAGAGAAGGGCATAAAGAAAATGAACCGAGACCAGCTCAGCGAGCCGCGCGTTCGTCTGGTGATACACTACCGCGCGCGGCGCGGTCCGGCAGCGGAAGCGATCCCCCATCGCCTTTTGGAGGAAGAAGTCCATCTCAAGCAGCGAATCGAGATCCGCGCCCAAACTCAGTAGGGCATCACGACGGTAGGCAATGTTGTTGGCCGCAGCCGACGGAGCCGGCCCTTCCGGCAGCGGGCAAGCGAGAGCTCCGTATTCGGCCATGAAGGCAGCCCTGTAAAAGTAGGTGTTCGGGCTTCCGTTCCGGAAAGCGTAGGCAATCGCCGTCACCCCCGTCTCCGCACATTCGAAGGCATTGAGCACTTGCTCGGCCCAGTCCGGAGCCGGTTCAGTGTGGTCTTCCAGATAAGCGATGTACGGCGCTCGTGCCCGCCGCGCCGCTTCCGCCCGCGCATGTCCAAAATCCGCACTTCCAGGATGATGGAGAACGACCAAGTCGAGCCCGTCCGCCAGCTCAGCGAAATCCGGGTTAGCCTCTGCAAGACTGACCACGATGACTTCCATCTCTCGCGCGATGGTCTGACGGCGCAAGTGGCCCAACAGCTCTGAGGCTTTCCGGGCGTTGGTGCCCAACGTGATCGCGACTGTCAAAGAAGGCATGAGAACCAGTCTCCGAGCTCAAATCCTAAGTGTATGGGGTGCGACAGCACAGCTCCGCTCCCGGTGCGGAGGACCGGAGAAGCGGTACGTCCGGATGCCGGGTGGGCCGGCCCTTTGGGCGGCGGCCGCGCCTTCGGACCACCCTGGATACAACAGTACCATTACTCGGAACGAAAAACCGGCTATCCGTGGCTTCGAGCTTTGCTCCGATACTGTTCCGTCTCCCCGCAAGGTCCGGGAGGCGCTCCGGCGGTTGCTCTAGTTCGAAAGAAGCTCCGGCGGGAAGTCCAATTCCCTGGCCGTTCGCCCTCGCGAACAGTGCGGTACGGTGCATTATGCTCCCCGGCCGGAATCACCACCGGGTAGCTCATGAGCGGGGCGCATAATGGGCGATGGAAAAGGGCGGCGGGTGGAGGGAGCCCGAGGCCGGCCAAAATGCTTGCCCCACACGTGTGGCGTGTGCCTACAGGCTCCCGCTGCCGGAGGTAACACGGGGCCCTGCGGGCGCAGACCCGTGGTCCACGGCGCCCGCGGGCGCCTGCTCGAGCCGGGCCGGAAATTCGGGCGGCAGGCGGTTTCCTGTTAGACTGAAAGCTTAGGATCCGGCGGCGGAGAAACGCCGAATCGGCGCGCAGCGTCTACCATGAGGCGAAAAGCTCCTGCCAAGAGTCCGGAGGGTTTCCGGATCGTAGGAGGAATGACGAATTGAGGCGAGCGTTTGCTTGCATTCTGATGGCTGCTGTTGCGGCGCTCGGGCCTGCTCTGCCGCAGGCGCAGGCGCCGGGACCCTATACCGTCTCCACTCTGGCCGGCACCGGCACAGCGGGTTCTGAAGGAGACGGCGGCCCCGCTACAGAGGCCCAGGTCAACAATCCATTCGGGTTGGCTCTGGACTCCTCCGGCAATCTTTACATCGCGGACCAGTTCAACAACCGCGTGCGCAAGCTCACCCCCGACGGCAAGCTCTCCACGGTGGCCGGTACCGGTAAAGCCAGCTATAGCGGCGATAACGGCCCCGCGACCGAAGCGGCCTTGAACCACCCCTGCGGGATCGCCGTCGATTCAGCCGGCAACCTTTACATCGCCGACACCGCAAACAATTCCATCCGGAAGGTGACATCGGCGGGAACCATCTCCACTTTCGCGGGCACCGGCAGCATCGGCAACAGCGGCGATGATGGAGAGGCGACAAAGGCCGTGCTCGATCACCCGATCGGATTGGCGCTCGACGCGCAAGGCAAGCTCTACATCGCCGATACAGGGAACAACCGGGTCCGCGTCGTGGGCACAGATGGCAAGATAACGGCATTTGCCGGGACAGGAACGGCGGGCAGCAAAGGCGACGGCGGACCGGCTAAGGACGCTCAACTCAACCGCCCCCAGGGCGTTTTTGTCACACCCGGCGGAGTGGTCTACATTGCCGACACGTTCAACCACCGGATCCGTAAGGTGGACCCCGACGGCACCATTACTACAGTGGCAGGCACCGGATTGCCCGGCTACTCCGGCGATGGCGGACCCGCAACCAAGGCCGCGCTGCGTTACCCGAAAAGCGTTGTGGTTGACCGGGACGGCAATCTTTTCATCGTGGATGCGTTCAACGCCCGGGTCCGGATGGTGACTCCCGCCGGCATCATCCAAACGGTGGCCGGCGACGGCATCCACGCATATGCAGGGGACGACGGGAATGCCTTGAAGGCACGCTTCCGGTTCCCCTCCGCTCTGGCCGCCGACAGCGCAGGACGGTTGTACTTGACGGATACGCAAAACAACCGCGTGCGGCTGCTGGCGCCTCCCCCCTCGATCCGGAGCAGCCCCAGCTCGGTCCGGCCCGCGCGCAGCCGGGATCGCTGAACTGCCGGCGGCTTGGGCCTTCTCAGCGGACTACCACATCTTGGGTCACGGCTGTGATCCGGTTCTGGGAGGGCTCTTCAGCTACCAGCCTCAACTGGTAGTCGCCCGGCGGCGCCTCGATCTGGAACCGAGTCGTCAGCCCCCGGCCTGTCAGCCACTCGTAACTTGTCATCCTGAGAGCGAACTCAATGCTCCCTTCCCTTCCCGTGACGAAATTACCCTGCCGGTCCAGCAGCGCGGCAATGAAGTTGAGCTGGGCGTGGCGGCGCCCGGATCGGTCTACGAATGGCAGCCCCTTCACGTCCACCCGTAGCAGACCCACCACGCCGTGCCCGCCATCGGCCAGCGGGCCAGGTTGAGTGGCCAATTGAACCGGCGCCTCGTTGAGCGTGGTCCCGCTGAGGACCTCCTGGTCGATCCTCCGTTCGGCCGGCTCCCGCGCAATCTCCGTCTGTTTCGCGGCAAAGTAGCCGGGCCGGGCTTGCACCGAGTAGCCTTTTCCCGAAGTCACCCGCACGCTAATCTTGTGAAACTTGCCGTCCGGTTCCGAGCCCGGCACAAAGCCCAGCAGGTAGCTGACCTCCGGAACCGCCGCCAGCTCCCGAAACCCGTCTTCAAGATCGTTGCTGCTGTGAAAAAAGCGGCCGCCGGTGGACTGCGACAGGTACGCCATGGCGTCATTGGAAGCGTGCAGCGGGCGGGTGCCGATCGTCTGCGCGTAGGAGATGGACCGCGCGTCGCCTCCCCTGGGCATCTCCACCGGCCCGCCTGTAAAAAGCCCCTTGGCGTCCAGGGCGTTGATGACCACGCCGCCGCGCAGCGCCCGGCTCACGATCCGTTCTTGTTCGTGCTCCAGGGTCCCCGCAAGAAAGCCGCCGCTGGCTAGCAGCAACATTCGCGTCCCCGGCAGCGCCGCCATGTACTCCACCACGTTGCGGATGGTGTCGAGAGTGTTCTGAGCGGTCCAGCGGATCTGTTGCCAGGTCGAATTGGCCTGCGCCAGCACAGTCCGGACGATTGGGTCACTGGACAGCGGGCTGGGCGGCACCCCGCCCCTGCCCCCGGAGGCGGTAGGCGGAAGGTTCAAACAGCGGCGAGTTTCGTCAACTTTGATTTCCAGCAAGGTCCGGTCCAGGTTGTTGGCCAGAAGGTAGGACTCATAGGGGGAGATCTCCGGGCACGCGCCCCGGTCGAAGCTTCGCTTGCGCAGTTTCAGCGATCCGAGGACGGCCAGGAGCCGCTCCGGATCCGCCGTAAACGGCGCCAGTTGGGCTTGGGTGGTTGTGAAGATGGCCACCTGGTCCCCCGCTGCCATCCCCTCTTTGATAAAGCGTTCTGCGGCGAGCTGGGAGTTGCGGAATTCGGCCAGATCCGAATTCAGATCGTCGAACAGCAACCCCACGAACCGGCCGCGGGGAAGCACCGCCGCTGCTTGCCCCTGTTGGGTGGCGGCCTCCGCGCGGGCTGGGACAAATGTCAAGACCGAAAAGGCCTTGATCTCCCGGCGTTTGCCGCCTTCGCGGATCTCAAAATCGCGGCGGTCCAGCCCGCTCACCGCTTGGTCGCGGCGGTCGCGGACCACCACCCCCACTTCCACCAGCCGCGCCTCGGTGCGGAAAACATAGGGTGCACGCGGCAAATAGGGGCGCGTGCGCGCCACGACCTCTCCCGGCTCCAGCTCGGGCTGCGCCCAGCACAGTCCAGCGCCCGCCGCCAGCCAAGCCGCGGCCCGCGTTGCATTTGCCAGCCTGAGAAAAGCTCTCAAGGCAAATCCACCACTTTTGACCCTTCTGCCCTCTTCAAATCTATGACGATCTGTTTGCCGTTTACCGTTACCTGGTGCCGACCATAGAAGGCGCGCACCACGGCCAGCCCGTCAGCCCCCGCCGCGCCGTTCCAGCGTGTCCACCATTGCCGGAGGACGAGGTCCTTGTATGCCTCGGCGGCGGGCGTCGGCGTCCAGTCGCGCTTGAACAGCGAGGATTGTGGGATCCAGTTGGCTCCTTCCCAAAAGCCCCACATCAAAATGCCGGTCACTGCAGGATGCGCGAAGCAGATGCGGTAGTACTGCCGGATCGCCTCGGCCTTGGCGCGCTCTTCTTCAGCCGTCAGCGCCAGCTTGCGGTTCTCCGGCTGCGTGTAGTACTTGGAACGCTGGCCGGGAAAATTAAACTCGGTCACCCGGATGGGCAGGTTGAATTGCGCCAGTTCGTCCAGCGCCTTGCGGAGCGCCGCCGCATCGAAGGTGTCCCCGTGCAAGTGGCCCTGCACGCCGATCCCCGCGATAGGAACGCCCATATCGAGCAGGGTGTGGATATGCTTCACATAATCCGCCAGGCGGTTGCCGGTCAGGATGTCGTAGTCGTTGAGGAAAAGCTTGGCCTCGGGATCGCCTTCCTTGACCCACATGGCCATTTCTTTGGTGATCCCCGCTCCGAGGCGCTGCTCGTAGTAGTTCCCGTGGATCATCTCGTTGTTGAGGTCGTACTCGGCGAAGCGGCCGCGGTAACGTGCGCCGATCATGCGCCCGTGCTGCATCAGAGCCAGCCGGAGCTGTGAATCGTCCACCGCTTTCTGCCAGTTCATGACGCGGTTGGGAATGCCCCAGTAGATGCAGTGCCCGCGGACCGGGATTCCTAGCTGATCCGCCCAGGCCAGAGCGTTGTCGAGGGTAGTGAAGTCGATCCGGCCGCGCTCGGGTTCGATCTGATGCCACTTCAGCGCATTCTCCACAACGGCGGCATTGAACAGCGACGGAAAAACCTCCTTGAAACGGGCTGCGTCCTCTGGGTTGCCGCGGCCGCTGAATACGCCATTCGGCAGCGTGGCCCCGAACCAGAACTCATGCCGCAACTGCTCGACGCTCACCTTGGCCCCGGGCGTAGTGCGGATCACCAGCACACCGGTGCGGTTCTTTAGAATGGCGGAATCCAGATCATCCGCCGCCGTCAGCCCGGCGGCGATGCTCAACAGAATGCAAACGGAGAGAACAAGGATTCTCATGGCGGTACCAATCTAGCACGGCGGCCGGCGCCTGGAGCGGGGCACAGTCCTGGGGGTTGATACACTGTTGAACGCGGGGAACAACCAAATGACGGACCGTCTTCTGCAAGCGCGCGAAACGCTGCTCAAGCAAATCCGCCGGACGCCTATGAGCACAACTCCGGGCGACGCCATGCTGTTGCGCATCCTCATCCAGGCATCCCGCGCCCGCCGCGGCATCGAAGTGGGCGTGTTCGCCGGCTATGGCGCCATCCACATGGGCATCGCTTTCGAGCGCACCGGCGGGCGCTTGTACAGCCTGGAGATCGACCCCAAACGCGCCGCCACCGCCCTGTCCAACGTCCGCAAGGCAGGCTTGGAGAAGACCGTAACCGTCCTGTGCGGCGACGCTCTGGAGCTGATCCCGCGCTTGCGGGGCCGGTTCGACTTCCTGTTCCTGGACGCCGCTAAACGCGACTACCTGCGGTACCTTAAAGCCGCTGAGCCCAAGCTCAATCCGGGTGCGGTGGTGGCGGCCGACAACACGATCGTCCACGCCTCTGAAATGCGCGAATTCCTGCGCTACCTTCGAACGAGCCCGGATTACGAAACCGTCCTCCTGCGCGCCTCCATGGAGAAGGGCGACGGCATGACCGTGAGCCTGAAGCTCAGGTAGAAACGAACAGACAGAACAGCCGATCCAGGGCTACCCACAAGCACCAGCGACTTCGTTAACGAACATTAATGCCTTTTTTGGGCTCGCGATCGAAAAATCTGAATTATAATTTGCCTGCGGAACCGGGAAGCTAGAAGCGGCCGCGTGTATAGCGAAAGCTAGCGCCGGGTAGCGCGTAGGGGAGGAGTTTTTCGGAACCGGCGCGCCGCTGTCTCATGCCGATACTTCTGCGGTGCCGCACTGGTCATGCAAGCTGAGAGTTGGTAAGGGCAGAGGGCGTCCGGCCAGAATTGCCGGGATGATCTCGATCCTTACTTGGCGTTAGGAGAGAGGGGGCGGATCCTTCTTCCGCCCGCTCACAGCGGCGCCTTCTAGCAAAGACAGGGTGCACTGGGGGCATCAATGAAGACAAAACCAAGCACCACCAGCGGGACGGCTTGGTGTGCCATTGTAGCCGTAGCCGCAGTTTTGATTTTGACCGTTTCGGCCGCCGCGCAAACCGGCGGCTTGGCGACGTTGGTCGGAACCGTCCGGGATACCACGGGAGCCGTGATCCCCGGCGCGAAGGTAATTGTCATCAACACGGGCACAAATGTACGCTCCGAAGGCGTGACAACGCCAGAGGGGAACTATTACATCCCTTATCTGAATGCCGGGACCTACCGCTTGATTGTGGAGGCGCCTGGGTTCCGACAGTACATCCAGGAGGGCATCGGCCTGCGGCCGAATGAAACGCCGCGCATCGACGTGACGCTGGAAGTGGGCGCGCTCACCGAGGCGGTGACGGTAAGCGGCCAAGCTCCGCTGCTGAACACGGAAACAGTGAGCGTCGGCGCCTCGCTAGACCAGGATGTCCTGATCAAGATGGCCAATGTGCAAAAACGTATCGTCCGGGCGCTGTACTACTTTCCGGGAGCGGTAGGGACCACGCAGGTTGGCTACCATATCGCGGGCCAGCAACAAAACGCCATCGGCTACACGCTGGACGGCATTACCGGGAAGACTCCGGGCAGCGACACATTTGACCACTTGCATCAGACGATCCAGACGACTCAGGATGCGCTCGAAGAGATCAAGGTTCTGACGAGCGGCCTCTCTGCCGAATATGGACACTCAGCGGGCGGGGCCATGAGGCTGGCGTTTCGTTCGGGAACCAACGAGCTGCACGGATCTTATGAGGAGCGTTACATTGACGACAGCTTCGTTCACCGGCATTATTTGCAGCAACTGCCCACTTATGACCCATGGAGCTACAAAGCCATCGACGCAGTGGGCAGTGGGCCGTTGTGGCTCCCCAAGATTTACAACGGCAAGAACCGCACCTTCTGGCTGTTCGGCTACGCCGCGCATCTGGAGAACTGGCAGGGCGACCAGAGAACCACCGTGCCAAGCGAAGCCATGCTTCGCGGAGATTTTTCTTTCCCTGAGGCCGCCGGCGGCGGTCTGCCAATCTATAACCCCTTTACTACGCGGCAGAGCGGCAGCACCTGGATCCGCGATCCGTTCCCCGGCAACATCATCCCGCAAGACCTTTTCGACCCGGTGGTCAAGAATTTCTTGGCCAAGAACCCCTGGGCCAAACCGAACACCGAAGGCGTCGCGACCAGAACCGGTCCGACTCAAAACTTAATCGGATCGGCCGAGAAGATCATCCACCGGATCCGCTGGGACATCAAAGTGGACCATCAAATCTCATCCAATCACAAGATCTTCGGCCGCTATTCTCAAGCCCATCACCGCGCGTATCGCGGCGCCCGCGACATCCGGCTGGCCTGGCGCGATATCGACCCCAATGTCAACCCACAGCCGATCGACAACATCAACGGCGTGCTGAACGACACTTATGTTTTCGGCCCGACCACCTTCAATGAATTCCGCATCGGCTACAACCGCCGTGCTTCCTCAACCGACGCCTTCACCTATAACCAGAGCTGGGGCCAGAAGCTGGGGATCACGGGAATTCCGCCGGAAACCTTCCCCTACTTCAACATCGGCTATGGACTTTCCTCGTTGAACCGTTCCTACGAGGTGGGCGAAGATATTGTCCTCCAAAACAATTTCACCAAGATCGTCAACGTTCACACAATCAAAGCTGGCTACGAGCTGATCCGGACTCGGGTAAACAGCGCCAGCGGCGATCTCCCCTCCGGGAACTACAGCTTCGGCGGCACCAACATGCCCTACACACCCAACACGGGACAAACCTTTGCTTCCTTCCTGCTCGGGACGGTCACCAGCGCTACCTTCAGCCAGCGGCGCGCCAACAACCTGCCCCGCTGGTGGCGGCAGGATTGGTATGTTCAGGATGATTGGAAGGTGCGGCCGGGCTTGACCTTGAGCCTGGGGCTGCGCTGGTCTTATCACTCACCCTACTCGACCAAGTACGGACAGCAATCCCAGTGGAATCCAAACGTGGTAGACCCACTGACAGGCCAGATGGGAGCCATCACGCATTTCAAGGGGCTGACCGGCAAGCGCGATTTGAACAACTTTCAGCCAAGATTGGGCCTTGTTTGGAATTTCCGGCCCAAGTGGGTTTTCCGCTCATCGTTTGGAATTCTCACCCAGGACGAGCCGGGCTACGCCGGTTTCGAGGAATACAACGCGACCTACAATATCGTGCAGCCCACCGGCGATCCCAGGCACTTGTTCCGCCTGCGTGACGGCCCGGGCGAGATCCGGTACACGATTCTACCAGACGGCACCGTCCCCTTCAGTGGGGCCAGTTATAGCAGCCGTGGCGCGACCTGGCGCGATCCGAACCTCCGCAATCCGTACGTAATGAATTGGTCGGGTGGATTCCAGTACGAGTTTGCACGGAATTGGCTCGCCGAACTGACCTATCAAGGAACCGCCGGCGTGGGGCTGACAGGCACGTGGAACATCAACGAAATCCCGCTCACCATTACCCTGTCCGGCAACCAGGCCCTGCTGGACCAAATCTATCCCGTTCAGCAGAATTACAAGCCTTATACCCATTTCGGAACCATAACCCTGCGTTCGAATTTCAACCACAACACTTACCACAGCGGGATCGTGCGCCTGGAGAAACGCTACTCGCACGGACTCACCATTAATGCCTTCTACACCTATTCGAAGACGCTCACCGACTCCGGCGCCATCTCCTACTACGCCCGGCGCGCCAAAACCCGCGCCGGATACGATGTCCGTCACAACAGCACCATCATGACCATCTATGAGCTGCCCGTGGGCAAAGGACGCCGGTGGCTGAATCGCGGGGGGATCATCAACGGCATCGTAGGCGGCTGGGACCTCACCTGGACTCAGACCATGCAGTCGGGCGTGCCGATCTCAATCGGCATGAGCGGCAGTCCGCACCGTTACATCACAACTCCTCATATCAATGCGCTCGTCCCCATCGAAGAGGCTAGAACGCCGAACTGGAACATTGGCCCTCACCGGTTCCCCACCTCGGCGCAAAACCCATACTTGAAGGCCAGTGCGTTCGCCTATCCAGCTCCGTACACGGTGGGAAGCTTGGCCAACAATGTCCTCGAAGCCACAGGCATCTTCTGGGGCCAATTCGCCATAGCCAAGACCTGGACGATCAAGGAGCGGGCCAGAATCACTTTAAGGGCCGATGGGCATAACCTCCCATTCAAACGCCCGCAGTTTGACACGCCCAGCTCCACCTACAATCAGAACAGTCTGAGCACCTTCGGAACGCACTCGAGCTGCCGCGGCGCATGGTCGGAGTTTGGCACCGCGCAAGCCAACGTCCAGCTTTCCATCCGGGGAGAGTTTTGACACCATGCTAGGGGGCCTGAGCCATCAGGCCCCTTCATTGCGCTGTCCGATGCCGATGCAATACAGCCCCGCGTAGAGCCACCGTAGACCTTATCAGTACTTCGGCACCGAAGGGTCGACTTTGTCGCTCCAGGCCAGAATGCCGCCGGTCAGGTTCCTCACCACAGGAAAGCCGCTCGCCCGCAGCAGTTGCGCAATCTTAGCGCTGCGCGCGCCGCTGCGGCAGTAGACTACGATTTCCTGGTTCCGGTCCAGATCCTCCAGCCTCTTCGGCACCTCCCGCATGGGGATTAGCACCGAGCCGCGAAGACGGCAAAGCTGGTGCTCGTGCGGCTCGCGAACGTCGAGCAGCAGGAAGCGGTCGCCGCGGTCGAGCTTGGCCTTAAGCTGCAAGACGTCGATGTCCGGTCCGGCGGGCTCCTCCGCGGCGCTTCCCGCCCGCGGCACCCCGCAGAACTGGTGATAGTCGATCAGCTCCCGGATCGTGGGCTTCTCGCCGCAGAGGGGGCATTCGGCGTCCCGCCGGATCTTCAGCTCCCGGAAACGCATGCCCAAGGCGTCATACAGCAGCAGCCGCCCAACCAGCGGCTGCCCCACGCCCAGAATGAGCTTGACCGTTTCGGTCGCCTGGATGAGGCCGACGAGCCCCGGCAGGACGCCCAGCACGCCGCCCTCGGCGCAACTCGGCACCAGACCGGGCGGCGGCGGCTCGGGATACAGGCAGCGGTAGCAGGGTCCGCCAGGATAAGCGAAAACCGTGGCCTGCCCCTCGAAACGAAAGATGGAACCGTAGACGTTGGGCTTGCCAAGCAGCACGCAGGCGTCGTTGACCAAATAGCGCGTGGGAAAGTTGTCGGTTCCATCCACCACCAGGTCGTAGTCCCGCAGGATCTGGAGCGCGTTTTCGCCGGTGAGTGCGGTCTCGAAGCGGTCCACCTGGACATGGGGATTAATGTCCCGGAGCGTCTCCGCGGCCGAATCCAGCTTCTTGCGCCCCAAGTCGCTGGTGCCGTGAATGACCTGGCGCTGTAGATTGCTGGCGTCGACCACGTCGAAATCCACGATGCCGATGCGGCCTACGCCGGCCGCGGCCAGATAGAGACCCACCGGAGACCCCAATCCGCCGGCCCCCACCAGCAGCACCTTGGCCCGCTTCAGCTTGAGCTGGCCCTCGGCGCCTACCTCTGGGATCAGCAAGTGCCGGCTGTAGCGCAGGATCTCCTCTTGAGATAGAGCCTCGGGCGGGGCCTCCGTCCCGGCCGCGATCGGCGCGCCTCCGGCGATGCTGGGAACGATTGAGATCGTGTCCTCCGGCCGCACGGCCGTCTTCTCGCGCTCCAGATGGCGGATGTCCTCGTCGTTGACGTACACGTTCACGAAGCTCCGCAGCTTCCCTTCCGGCGTGAACAGGTGCTTGCGCAGCTCCTCATGGCGGCTGGCAAGCTGCTCCAGCAGCTCCCCCACCGTACCCGCCTCCACCACAACCGACTCTTGGTTGCCGGCATAGGGCCGCAGGGGCGTGGGGATTAAGACTTTGGGCATAACTCTAAAACTCTCCTTTCGGACTCATCATCGGTTCTCGGTCCGCGCGGGTCAGATCCGGATCCGGCTTCCAGCAGCAGGCGTGATTGAACCGCCCTTCCCGGATGGAGAGAACCACGAATAGGTACCAGGGGCAACTGTGCTTCAGGTCCGTCGCCGAAAAGTACGCATCGCAATCCGGGTGCGAGTGGTAGATGCCGATCAGCGTCAATCCCTCCGCGCGGGCGGCCTTCTCCGCCGCCAGCAGATCCTCCGGCCGGATCTCGTAGCGCGCCGACTGCGGCCCGCCAAACGCATTCTCCAGCGGGACCGCGCGGGTCACCAACTTTTCGCTCGCGCCGTTGATCCGGCCAAGCATCGCGCCGCAGCATTCGTTGGGGTAAGCCCGTGAGGCGTGCTCCAGCATCGCCTCCCAAGGTGCCTCGTCAATCCGGATCATCCCAAAAACTCTCGCTTAGATATTTAGATCCACCGTCGCACAGGATCGTCACAATCAGTCCCCGCCGGCCCTCCGCGGCCAGCTCTTGAGCCACGCGCAGCGCAGCGGCGGCGTTGGCCCCCGCCGAGATGCCCACCAGCAGGCCCTCTTCCCGCGCCAGCCTCCGCGCCATCTGCTGCGCCTCCTCGGTGGCGACAAAGATGTTGCGGCTGGCAAGCGCCGGATCATAAATGCCCGGCCGTTCCAACGCCGATGGCATGTGCCTTGCGCCTTCAATCCCGTGAAAGCCCGCGTCCGGCTGAACGGAAACGCACACCACGTCAGGAAGCTCCTCCCTGAGCCGCCGCGAGACGCCGGTGAATGTCCCGCTGGTCCCCATGATGGCCACGAAGTGGGTCAACCGGCGGCGGGTCTGGCGCAGGATCTCGGGCGCGGTCGTCTCGTAATGCGCCCGCCAGTTGGCCGGGTTGTTGTACTGGTCCGCGTAGAAATACGCCTCCGGATCGCGGCGGTAGATCTCACGGCAGACCTGAATGGCCCCATCGGAGCCCGCTCCCGGGTCCGTGAAGACCAGCTCCGCGCCGTAAGCCCGCAACGTGCGCTTGCGCTCCAGCGACGCATTCTCCGGAATGCAGATCTTCGTCCGGTACCCCCGCGCGGCGGCGATCATGGCGTAGGCGATCCCGGTGTTGCCGCTGGACGCATCGAGGATCACCTTGCCAGGCCGAAGTCTGCCCTCGCGCTCCGCAGTCAGGATGATGTTGCGCGCCGGGCGGTCCTTCACCGAACCTCCCGGATTCAAAAACTCCGCCTTCGCCCAGATCTCCACGCCCTTCAGTCCCGCCGTCAGTCTTTCCAGCCGCACCAGGGGTGTATTTCCGATCTGTTCCAGCAGCGACCCGCGCCGGCGGCTTTGTCGCTGCGCTGCGGCCGGGACGATGGCGATCATCGGAGCTTACTCACCTCGATACCCTCATCCTATCGAACTACTATTCCACAGTCAAGATTCGGATTTCTATCTCCAAAAACCGAATGACAGCATCTAAACGCAATTCCCTGGATTCTAGTCGGGATTGCATCCTAACGCCCCATCCCTTACAATCAAGAAGCAAAGAACCCGCCGGGGCAGACTCCCCCGTCTGCTCAGGCATCGCTCTCAGAGGAGGACGGACTGTATGACTGGGTACGCTTTTCCCGAGGTCTTGGTCGAAACCGACTGGCTTGCCGCCCATTATGCCGATCCAGGGCTTCGAGTCGCAGAGGTGGATGTGGACACAGCCGCCTATCAGGAGGGACACATTCCTGGCGCTGTGGGCTGGTCTTGGAACACCCAGCTCTGCGACACCGTGAGGCGCGACATCCCGTCCAAAGAGGCGTTTGAGGACCTGATGGCCGCCTCCGGCATCAGCAACGACACCACGGTGATCCTTTACGGAGACAACAACAACTGGTTTGCCGCTTGGGCCTTTTGGCAAATGAAGATTTACGGGCACTCCGACGTGCGCATCTTGAACGGCGGGCGCAAGAAATGGATCGCTGAAGGCCGGCCGCTGTCAACGGAGTTGCCGAAGCTGGAACGGACTTCGTACCGCGCCAAGGGCCCGGACTTCTCCATCCGCGCCTTCCTCCCCCAAGTACAGGAAGCGATGCGGAACCACGCTGCCGCGCTGATCGACGTGCGGAGCCCGCAGGAGTACACCGGAGAGATCCTGGCGCCCCCAGGGCTGCCGGAAACTTGCCAGCGCGGCGGCCACATCCCCGGCGCGCGCAACGTCCCTTGGGCCACCGCTTGCAATGAAGACGGCACTTTCAAGAGCTGTGAAGAGCTCAAGAAGCTCTACTCCGTGCAGGGAGTGTCGGGCGATAAGCCGGTCATCGCTTACTGCCGGATCGGCGAGCGTTCCAGCCACACCTGGTTTGTTCTGAAGTACCTGCTGGGCATTCCCAACGTGGCCAACTACGACGGCTCCTGGACCGAATGGGGCAATTTGGTCGGCGCCCCGGTCGAGAGAGGGAAGGCGGCTTAGGCCGTCTCAGCGTGACTCCGATGATGAATCCAACGGATTACCAAGAAAGGCAACTTGAACTCGCCGGCTGGCCCGTACGGTTGACTTCCTACCGGCTGGGAGACACGTTCTACTGCCGCGCGGACAATGTCTCACCTGGCGCATGGCTGGCCCGCACAACCGGCCGGACCCGGGAGGAGGCCGAGAGCAAAGCCCTGGAGCGCGCGCAGCAGCTCCTGAGCCGGACGCGCAGGGTCCCGGAAGCCGGACCGCGCTCATCGTAGGCCGGACCGGCCGCGCCCGCCGCCTCCCGCACTATTCCTCGAGCGCTCGCAAAAGCTCTTCCCACTCGCCCAGGAGCCGGTCAAGCGACTGGCGCATTTCAAAAAGATCCCCGCTCAGCCGGCGCGTATGTTCCGCGCTGCGGAATACGGCCAGCTCCTGCTCGGCCGATGCGATTTGCGCCTCCAGCCGCGCGATCTCTTCCTCAAGTTCCGCGCAGCGCTCCTGCATCTGCCGCGCTTTGATCGGGTTCAACCGCCGCCTCCGCGGTTCGGGCTCCGGCGGCGCGGGCGCTGCTTCCGGCGCCGGCTCCGATTCTGCCGCGGCAGGCTGCGCCACAGGCGCTTGATTGGACTTGCGCCACAGGTAGTCCTCGTAGTTGCCGGGATAAACCCGCACCTGGCGTTCGCCCACCTCGAAAACCTTGGTTGCCAGGCGGTCGATGAAGTAGCGGTCGTGCGAGACGAAGACCAGCGTGCCGGAGAAGTCCTGCAAAGCTTCGAGCAGCACGTCCTTGGCGCGCAGATCCAAGTGGTTGGTGGGTTCATCCAGCAGCAAGAAGTTGGCCGGGTTCAACAGCAGGCGGGCGATGGCGTACCGGTTCCGCTCTCCGCCGCTGAGCACGCCGATGGTCTTGAAGACGTCGTCTTCGCTGAACAGGAAACAGCCCAGCAGGCTGCGCAGCTCGGTCTGCGCGGCGCGAGGCGCCAGCTCCGCCAGGTCGTCGATGAGCCGAACCGAAGGGTCCAGCTCTCGGTACTGATCCTGAGCGAAGTAGTCCAGCTCCACGTTGTGCCCCAGCCGCAGCTCTCCCGAGCTAAGCGGCTCCACGCCGGCCAGGATGCGGATTAAGGTGGACTTGCCGGCCCCATTCGGTCCGACCAGGGCGATGCGGTCGCCACGCTCGACGAGCAAGTTCACATCCTCAAACACGCAGAGATCGCCGTACCATTTGCTCGCTCCGCGCAGCTCCGCCACCACCCGGCCGCTCGCCTTGGGCTGGGGGAAGGAAAACCGGATCGTGGCTTCCTCCTTCGGCGGAAGCTCGATCCTCTCCATCCGCTCCAGCTCCTTGATGCGGCTCTGCACCTGGCGGGCTTTGGTGGCCTGGTAGCGGAAGCGCTGGATGAACGCCTCCAGTTGGCGCACGCGATCCTGCTGATTCCGGTAGGCGGCTTCCAGTTGCGCCCGCCGCTCACCCTTCTGCTGCAAATAGCGGGAGTAATTCCCCGCGTAGAAATGCATCCGTTTGTTCCAAAGCTCGACGATCTTTTGAACCGTCACGTCGAGGAAATAACGGTCGTGGGACACCAGCACGAAAGCGTGCGGATAGGCGCACAGGTACTCCTCCAGCCAGTTGCGGGCTTCCAGGTCTAGATGGTTCGTCGGCTCATCGAGCAGCAGCAGATTGGGGCGGGCCAGAAGCAGCTTCGCCAACGCCAGCCGCATCTGCCAGCCGCCCGAGAACTCTTCCGTGCGCCTCAGCCAGTCCTGCTTGCGGAAGCCGAGTCCGTTGAGCACCGCCCCCGCCTGGGCCTCGATCGCGTAGCCGTCGCGCGTGCGGAACTCGTGCTCAAGCCGGTGGAAGCGTTCGGCGGCCGCGGCATACTCCAGGCTGTGCGGGTCCAGGGAAGCCATCCGGCGGGTGAGCGACTCGAGTTCCTTCTCCATGCTCTTCAAGTCCTCGAACACGGAGAGGCATTCGGCCAAAACGGTGCGCCCGCTCAGCGACAAGCCAAACTGAGGCAGGTAGCCGCACTGGATGCCCTTTGTGACGCTCAGCTCCCCGTAATCCAGCGTCTCTTCGCCGGCCAGGATTTTCAGCAGGGTGGTCTTACCGCTGCCGTTGGCCCCGACCAGGCCGATCCGGTCGCCGGGGTTGATCTGCCAGTCGGCATGTTCGAAAAGAAGCTTTTCGCCAAAACGCTTGCCGGCGTCAACGAGCTGGATCACTTCACCGGACCGCAGAAGAAGTCGAGCGCGCCGGCGATGTAATCGCGCAGCTCGGCGCGCTTCACCACCGCGTCGAGAAACCCGTGCTTGAGGAGGAACTCGCTTCGCTGGAAGCCCTCGGGCAGCTTCTGCCGGATGGTCTGCTCGATGACCCGCGGCCCGGCGAAACCGATCAGCGCTCCCGGCTCCGCGATATTGAGATCGCCCAGCATGGCGAAGCTGGCCGTGACGCCGCCGGTGGTGGGATCAGTCAGAACGCTGATGTAGGGGACGCGGCTGTCATCCAGGCGCGCCAACGCCGCCGAGATCTTGGCCATCTGCATGAGGCTGACGGCGCCTTCCTGCATGCGGGCCCCGCCGGAGGCCGAGACGATGATGAGCGGCCAGCGCTGCGCCATGCAGCGTTCAATCATGCGCGTGATCTTTTCCCCCAGAACCGCGCCCATGCTGCCGCCGATGAACTTCAGCTCCAAAGCGCACATCCCGACCGGACGGCCTTTCAGCTTGCCCGAAGCGGAGATGACCGCATCTTCGAGCGACGTCGCCTTCTTCATCGCCGTCAGGCGCTCTTTGTACGGGCGCTGATCCACAAAGCCCAGCGGGTCGGTGGAGGCCAGCTCGCGGTCGTACTCTTGCCAGGCGCCGTCGTCAAAAAGCTGGCGCAGACGCGTGGCTGCGTCCACTTTGAAATGGAATTCGCACTTGGGGCAAACCTGGAGATTCTCCTCCAGCGCTTTGCGCCAGATGATCTGGCGGCAACTGTCGCACTTGAGCCAAAGTCCCTCGGTGCGGACGCGTTGCTCTTCCGGCGGCGGGCCCGGCTCGCGGGCGGGTTTCTGTCTGGTAAACCAAGCCATTTCAGGCGTTCCGATCTGCTATTGTCCTATATTTGCGCAGCCGCTTTGCGGTCCTGCGCCGCTCCGCGCCTCCCTGGAGCGTCATTCCAACGTCCGGTACAACATATCCCGCAGCCGGAGATACCACTCCGGCCCAAGGCGGTCTGGGAACACCGGCGCGGCGCACCACTCCCCGGCCATCTTGGCTCCGGCCAGCCGCAGGATCTCCGGCAGAAGTTTTTCGCCCGGCTTGGCCTCCCTCGTTCTGGCCAGAGCTAGATCCTGCCAGACGTTGCGCAGCAGGAGCCCGCGTCCGGTTGTCATCTCTGGTTTCTCCCCGCTTGACAAGCCGCACAGATAAATTCTCAGCGCCTCGCGCGCCGCTGCATCGGCTGGTTCGCTGGGCGGTGCCAGCTTTCCTACGAGGGTGGGCGAGGAGGGAACCGTGGCGGGTGAAATGCGCACCTCCATCGGATAGATGATCCAATCTCCGCCCGTATAGAGTTGAAGTTCCACTCGCACCCTCGACGCCGGACGGCTGGCGGCCGCCCACAGATCCACCAGGAACGGGATGGTGGTTTGCCCGGGAACCGGTGCGGAAGGGCCCGGCAACGTCCCACGGGCGGGCAGTGCGGCCGGCTCGACTGCATCGGGGATCCACTCCCCGCCCTGCCGCACGAAAATCTCCCGGTAGAGCGTGACCTGAAACACGTCATCAGGATTCTGCGCGACGTACAGCGTGTAGTCGCTCCCGGCAGGCAGCGTGATGGCGGCGCGGAACGTGCTATGCGCGTTGCGCGGCACGGCGGGGGAAAGGATCTCACGGGGACGCACCGCCGGATCCCGTGGCCGGTCGGCGTTGATCACCTGACCAAACGGATCGATGCGCTGCAATTCGGAGTAAACGCGGATGGAGGCCACCTGAGCCCCTACCGGGGCAGCCAGCAGAGCGCACCCAACTACCCAGCCTGCCAGCCGAGCCAGCCTCATGCCATGTCCCATTTCTCCTGGTGCAGCAGAGGATCCCCGGTCACCAGCACTGGACGGCGCAGGATCTCCTCCAGCTCTTCCAGGTAATCGTTGCCGGTGGCTTTCAGGACTTTGGCCACCTCCGGATTCACGCGCAGCACCACGTTAGGCCCCTCGACGGCGGGCGCAATCCTGCGCGCCTCTTGCAGGATCTCGCCGACCACCGTCTGAACACTCTTTACGTAGCCGGCCCCCTCACAGTAGGGACACGGAGAACATAGCGTCCGCTCCAGGCTCTGCTTGACCCGCTTGCGGGTGATGGCCACCAGCCCGAAGTCGTTGAATTGGAGGATCTTGTAGGGCGCGCGGTCCCGCCGCATCTCCTCCTCCAGCGCTTGCATCACCTTCTGGCGGTTCTTGCGCTCCTCCATGTCGATGAAGTCGACCACGATGATCCCGCCCAAATCCCGCAGCCGGATCTGCCGGACAATCTCGCGGATCGCTTCCAGGTTGGTCTTGACGATGGTGTCTTCCAGCCGGTTGGAGGAGCCCACGAACTTCCCGGTGTTGACGTCGATGGCCACCAGCGCTTCGGTCTGGTTCACCACGATGTAGCCGCCGCTCTTAAGCCAGACCTTCGGGCGCAAAGCCTTCTCCAACTCGGCGGTAATGTTGAAGGCGTCGAAGATCGGTGCCGAGCGGGTGTAGAGCTTGACCCGGGATACCATCGTGGGATGCACCCGTTCGACGAACCGTAGCACGCTCTCGTAAACTTCCTCGCTATCCACCCAAATGGCCTTGTAATTCTCGGTGAGCTGGTCGCGCAGAGTTCGCTGCACGATGTCCAGATCATGATGAATCAGGGCGGGCGCGGGCCGCTTCTCCGCCTTTTGGCGGATCTCCAGCCACAGGTTGTACAGGTACATCATGTCGGCGGCAATCTCTTCCTCCGACTTGCCTTCGCCCGCGGTCCGCACGATAAACCCCCCAGGCATCCCTGCGCGGTGGGTTTGGATAATCCGGCGCAGACGCGCCCGCTCCTCTTCGGAGGCGATCTTGCGCGAGACGCCGGGATGGTCCACCGTGGGCATGTACACCACGTAGCGGCCAGGCAGGGCGATATGCGAGGTGATGCGCGCGCCTTTCTGTCCCAGCGGCTCCTTGGCGATTTGAACCAGAATCTCCTGGCCTTCCTTAAGAAGATCGGCGATCGAGGGCGCCGGTCTTTCGGGTTCCGCTGCCGTGACGGTTTCGGTCTCCCCGGGAGCGGTTGCCGCCGGCCGCGGCGCCTCTGCTCGCAGCTCCACTTGGGGCTGCCCCCGCAGCTTTCGCCTCATGCGGCGGGAGATTCGGTGCGGCAGCCGGGGGGCGGGTTCGATGACCGCAGCCGAAGCGGTTCCGGCAGCAGCCATTGTCTCCTCCCCGGCGGTTGGTGACTCTTCTCCACCGGCTGGTGACTCGTCTCCAGCGGCTGCCTCCGCACTCGGCTCGAGTTCCTCTTCCCCCGGTTCGTCGGCAGCCGTGAATTCCTCCAGCGGTCCCGGCGAGGCAGCCGTCTCCGGCGTCTTCTCCTCGGCGGATTCACTGCCGAGCGGCAGCGTGGACGGCTCGCGGAACAATGCATCAAACGCGCGAGCCGCCCCCTCAGCCGGAGGTTCACTCTCTGGTTCAGACGAGGGCGTCTCAAGCGCGGACCGAGCGGCCGCAGCTTCCTCCGCCGGTTGGACCCCGGCCTCCGACGCTGCGGCTTCGTGGACCTGTTCCGCCCCCGAATCCGCCTCTTCCACCCCCGGCAGTTCGCGCTCAAACAGGAAGGCCGCCGCCCGTGCCTCTAATTGCCGGATCTCTTCCTCAGGCAGATCCGGACCGGCGCTCTGCGCGGATTCCTCCAGACCGGTTCCCTCCCATTCATCCGAAGCTTGGGAGGCTTCTCCCGCCGTGGCTTGGTACTTGGCCAGAGATTCCCCCGGAAGAACCGTCAGCTCCGCCTCCTCGGCAGGCTCTTCCACCGGCGGAACAGGTGACGCGTACTTCGACTCGGGGAATTCCCGTCCGCGGCTTCTGCGCCTCCGGCTCCGGCGGCTCCGTCGGTCGCGGCTACTTTCGGCCGGCTCGGCTGCCGGAGTGGGAGCGGCCACCCCGCGCGGCGCTGGGACCGGCATCTCCCGCTGGCCGCGGCGGCCGCGGCCTTCCGGGGCCAGGGGCATCTTGTCGTACTCCTCTTGTTCTTCGTAAAAATCCGAAACATAGAGGAAGGCGTCCCGCTCCAGGCCGATGTCGACGAAAGCAGATTGCATCCCGGGCAGAACCCGAGTCACACGGCCCTTGTGAATGCTGCCGGCCAGAGAGTACTCGTTTGCTCTTTGGAAATAAATCTCGACCAATTGGTCGTCCTCCAGCACGGCCACCTTGGTTTCGTGCCGGTTGGAGGAGATCACTAATTCCTTCGTTGCCATGCCTGCTCCTCGATTCAGGCGAACGGCGGGCGGCGTGGCGGGTGAAACGAGGCGGGCTCGGCTGCGCCTGCCAATCATGCAGGCGCCCGGCTCGGACTGCCAATCGAGAGCGCTCTGGCGCAACTTACAACGGCGGGATACTCGCCGCGTCCGCGGCTTTCGCCGTCTGTGATTCCGGCTCCTGGCCTGACTCCGCCGGCCTGAGGCGCCCTCCTAAACTCGAAATCTTTTCTGCCTTCGAACTCCCCGCTATTGCCGCGGCTCGATCGCTTCAATGAACAAACCGCTGGAGGCGGACGTTGTTGACCAGACCGAGCATCGCGAACGTCGCGAGCACGCTGGATCCGCCATAACTCATCAGCGGCAAAGGGAGACCCGTCACCACCATCCGTCCGACGAGCATCCCGACGTTGACAAACACTTGAAACAACAATAACGCGCCCACTCCCATGCAGATATACATGCCGGCGCGGTCCGGCGCTGCTTGCGCCACCTGCACAATCTGCATCAGAAGCAAGAAATACAAAACCAGCACGGCCGTAACGCCGACAAACCCGTGCTCCTCGGCGAAGGCCGCCAAAATAAAATCCGTGTGTGGTACCGGCAGAAAGCGCAACTGGGTCTGGGTGCCGTGCGCGACCCCCTTGCCCCAGATCCCGCCTGAGCCGACTGCGATCATCGACTGCAACACTTGATAGCCTGAACCCAGCGGGTCGCTGGCTGGATTACGAAAAGCTTCAATCCGCGCCTTCTGATAATCGCTCAGATAGAGCGGACTCGCCGCTGCCAGCGCCGCCACCAGCGCCAGGGCCAGAGCCCAATGTCTCCACTGGAGGCCGGCAAAAAATAACCCCGCCGCCGCGATCACCCCGAATGTGATGGCCGTGCCCAAGTCCGGCTGCTTCGCAACCAGCAGCATAGGTATGGCTACCAGCGCCGACAGCTTAAATGCATCCGCCAGCGCCGGCCGATCCGTCTTCAGATCGCTAAGGTACCGGGCCATCAACAGGATAATCATTATTTTAGCGAATTCCGAAGTTTGAAACGTGAAGCCCCCCGGCAACGGAATCCAGCGCCGCGCGCCGAAAACCTGCCGTCCCAACAAGAGCACCCCCACCAGAAGCACAAGGCATAGCACGTACAAAACCGGCGCCTTCTCCATCCAGGCATGGTAATCGACCTTGGAGACGGCGTACATCACCAGCAGCCCCGCTGCCAAATACAAGCCCTGCCTCCACCAGGCCGACGACCAGCGAGTCCCCAGCGTGGCGCTGTATATCTGCACGATGCCTAGCCCGCTGAGGCTCAAGGCCAGAACCAGCAGCCTCCAGTCCAACTGCTTCCAACTTCGTTCCGAAGTCATGGAACCGTTCTGCCTCCAGAATCGGCGCCAAGCCGGGCGGTTAAAGCCGGGACCGGTCGTCTGGTCTTCTTCTCAAAGTGCACCCGAATTACCTCCCGAGCCACTGGCGCCGCCGCCGTAGATCCATGAAGCCCTCCTTCCACTAGGGCGACCACCACAATCTCAGGAGCCTCCCGCGGAGCAAAACCGACGAACCAGGCATTGTCTTTGAGCTGCTTGCCCAGTTCCGTGCCCTTCAAAACCTCGTTCGAAGCCAACTGCGCCGTCCCGGTCTTGCCGCAAACTTCAACGCCGGGCAAGCGGGCTCTGGCCCCCGTTCCATCTTCCACCACTGCGCACATGCCGCGGACCACCATTGCGACGTTTTCCGGATTGAGGCTGGCCCGGCGGGCCTCGGGGCGCCGCTCGCTTGCCGGCTCGGCCAGCAAGCGCGGCGTGTGCCAGATTCCCCCCATCACCACCCCCCCGATGGCATGCGCAAGTTGCAGCGGGGTCACCGTCAGCGCACCTTGGCCGATCGCGACCGAGATGGTCTCCCCCGCATACCATTTTTCTCGGACCGTGCGGATCTTCCAACGGGTCGAAGGCACCAGCCCCTCCCTCTCGTTCGGCAGGTCAATGCCGGTCTTCTGACCCAGGCCACACAGCTCGGCGTACTCGGCGATCTTGTCGATGCCCAGCCGGTTGCCGAGCGAGTAGAAGTACACGTCGCACGATTGCGCTATGCCCTTTTCCAAATTGACCACACCGTGCCCGCCTCGCAGGTGGCAGCGGAAATAGCGGCCAAAGTAGTTCGCGCCTCCCGGGCAGTACTCGGTCTCGGAACCGTCGATGGCCCCGCTTTCCAGGCCCGCCAGAGCCACGATCGGCTTGAAAGTCGAACCCGGCGCATACTCGCCCTGAATCGCCCGGTTGAGCAACGGGTTGTCCGGGCTGGTGTTCAGCTCCCGCCAGTGTGCCGGGCGGATCCCACCCAGAAACTGGCCCGGATCATACGCCGGCCGGCTGACCATCGCCAAAACATCTCCATTGCGCGGATCGAGCGCGACCACTGCCCCGCGCTGGCCCTCCATCGCCAGCTCCGCGACCGCTTGCAAGTCCAAGTCAATGGTGAGCCGGATGGTTTGTCCGGGCGCCGCCTCCTTCAAACCGATGACCTGCTGCTCGACGCCGCGGTGATTCACCACCACCTGTCGCTGTCCGTCACGGCCGGCCAGCAGCCGGTTGTACTGGCGTTCGATCCCGCTCTTGCCGACCAAATCCCCGGGATTGTAACGGGCGAATTCGGCGGTGTTGAGTTCCTGCTCACTAACTTCCCCCACATAGCCGATCACGTGGGCCACCAGCGAATCGCGCGGATACAACCTGCGCTGGAACGGGATCAGCTCCAGCTCCGGAAAGCCCGGATCGCCGCGGTGCGCCTCGACGAAGGCCAGCTCGCTTGGACTCAGCCGTTCTTTCAGTAGAACCGGCTGGTAACGTGGACGCGAAGAGTATCGCCTCAATCGTTGTTGAAGATCGTCATAGTCCAGGTCCAGCCCCTCCACGACCTCCCGCAATCGCTCCGTCTCCAAATTCTCCCGCGGCAGCAATAGGCTGTAAGAGAAATGGTTGTCGACGATCACCCGGCCCTCGCGGTCCAGAATGCGGCCTCGAGGCGCCGGAACCGGAAGCGAGCGGATGCGGTTGCGTTCTGCGCGTTCGCTGTAAAACTCCGGGTTCAAGACCTGGAGCTCCCAAAAACCGGACAATAGAAACAGAAAAACGCCCGCCAGGATGTACTGGAAGGCGACGATGCGCCCCGCGGCGAACCGCACGTCGTCGCGGCGAACTACTCCGTAGGGCGAACGGGCCCGCTTCCAGCGTGGCAGATTCAGGTTCATGAGCCAACCGTGCGCTTCACGAGCTCTCCCTCAGTTTATCCAATAGCCCGAACAGCGGCGCCGCCAAAGCCCCGTTCACCACAGCCGCAGCAAGCGTGGCTCCCAGCGCCAAGGCTGCCGGTTCGTTCAACAACGCCCGGCGCAGCGCCCACAACAAAATCTGGTGGCCCCCGAAAAACACGAAACCCAGCCCAAAACGCACCACCGGATTGTCCGTGTCGAGACGGAGGCCCAGCGAGGAGGCGGCAAAACCCGCCAGGGTCTTCACCATCCCTAAGATCCCAATCGGCCAGTGCGAAAGGGCGTCTTGGAAAAGACCGATCGCCGCACCGAGCATCATACCTGCCACCGGGCTCCGGCGGTTCATCGCCAAGTAAATGGTCACAAGCAAAGGCAGTTCCAGGTAGGAAAGCAGCCCCACCAGCAAAGGGGCATAGACCTGAAACAAGATGGCCGCCACTGGGATCGCCACCGTCAGCCACGGACGGAGCTTCCGCCGCACCGGCCGGCGCCGCGCAAACAAAGATGCGGTATCGAAGGACTCGCTCATGGTCGAACCGGGTTCGGCTTGGCGGGCGGAGGCGCCGGGGCCGCTTCCTGCTGAGTGGCGCTGCCGCCCTCGAGGTGGACCGCGCCGCGCGGCGCCGCTTCGCGGCGGTACCGCTCGAGGACACGGTCCGCGTCGGTCCCCATCGATGTGCCGGGTTCCCGCAAGGCGGGTGCCTCCGAGCTCCCAGCCGGCTGTGGGGCGGGCAGCAGTGGGGCGTTTCCCGCTACGGGCCGCTCGTCGGGTAGTCCTTGGTGGATCGGCTCCGTGACGATGAGCAGCTCCTCCAGTCCCCCCGCCAGAGCCGCCGGCTTGAGCAGGATCTCTTTGAATACCCCGCTGCCCCCTGCGGACTTCACCTCTCCAACCGGAAGCCCACGGGGGAAAATGCGGTCCTCACCGGACGTGTAGAACCAGTCGCCGGGCTTGACGTCCTCGTCGCTGTGAACGTGGCTGACCGCGCACTCCGACCGCCCCAATCCGCGCAGAATCCCCTGCACCCGGCTGCGCCCGCAGATCACGCCCGCCGAAAAGCCTTCCGCGGTCACCAGCATGACTTGCGAAACGGACGGATAAACCGCCGTGACTCTCCCCGCCAGTCCTGCCGGATTGATGACCGCCATGCCTGTGCGGACCCCCGCCTCCGCGCCGCGGTCGACAAAGACCACACGGACGTTCAAGCCCGATGCAGCCGCTACCACGCGGACCGCGATCGTCTGCGAGGGAGTGCGGGCGCGGAACTGGGCCAGCGCTTGGGCGCGTTCGGCGGCCGTCAGTTCCGACCTCAAAAAACGGTTCTCCAGCTTCAGCCGGCCCACTTCCTCCCGCAATAGCCGGTTCTCCCTACGGGCATGCACCAGCCAGAGATACTCCGACCACCACCCCGCCACGGCGGAACGGGCGGCCTCGATCGCCTTTCCCGGCGGCGCCGTCAGACTCACCGCCCACACGCGCAGCAACCGCACATCGCCGCCAGTGCGCACTTGATAAGCGACCAGCACAAGCTGCGCCAACAGCACCGCCAGCAAAACGGTTAGGCTGCGGTAGCGGTTGAGCAGTGACTCCATAAGCGCACCGCCGGGAGCTTCAGTCGATCGAAATGCGGCGTAGCAGGTCGAAGTCGGTGAGCATCTTGCTCGTGCCCAGCACCACCGAGGCCAGCGGATCTTCAGCGATGGAGACCGGCAGTCCGGTTTCCTCGCGGATCCGCTTGTCCAGGTTCTTCAACAGAGCGCCGCCGCCAGTCAGAACGATGCCCCGGTCGCTGATGTCGGCGCTCAGCTCCGGAGGCGTGCGTTCCAAAGCTACACGGATCGCATTCAGAATCGTCGCCACGCACTCCGAGAGCGCCTCCCGGATTTCGCTGTCGTCGACGGTGATGGTCTTCGGAACCCCCTGGATCAGGTTGCGGCCCTTGATCTCCATGGTCATCGGTTTGTCCAAAGGGAATGCGGAGCCGATTTGCATCTTGATCTGTTCCGCCGTGCGCTCGCCGATCAGCAAATTGTACTTCCGTTTCAAATACTGCACGATCGCTTCGTCCATCTCATTGCCGGCCACTCGGACCGACCGCGAATAGACGATGCCGGACAGCGAAATGACCGCCACATCCGTGGTCCCGCCGCCGATGTCCACGATCATGTTGCCGCACGGCTCGGTAATGGGCAAACCGGCCCCAATCGCAGCCACCATCGCCTGCTCGACCAGGTGCACTTCGCTGGCTTTGGCCCGGTAAGCGGAATCCACCACGGCGCGTTTTTCCACTTGGGTGATCTCGCTCGGCACGCCAATGACGATTCGCGGATGCACCAGCATCCGCCGCCCATGTGCCTTCTGAATGAAGTAAGCCAGCATCCGCTCGGTGACCTTGAAGTCGGCGATGACGCCGTCCTTCATCGGACGGATGGCAACGATGTTGCCCGGCGTCCGCCCGACCATCTCTTTGGCGTCGTGACCGACAGCCTCAATCTCGCCGGTGTTCTTGTTGATGGCCACAATGGATGGTTCATTGACCACGATCCCCTTGCCCTTGGCGTACACCAGGGTGTTGGCGGTACCCAGGTCAATGGCCAAATCCGAAGAAAACAAACTAAATAGAGAACGAAGATTCATTTTGGAAACTTAGGATGCCCGGACAATAACCGAATCCCATCAAAGGCTAACACAGCCCGCCGATCCTGCGCTACTGCGCCGCCGGTTTCTCGTTGCAATACAATGAGTTCCTGGTGATTCTCCGCCGCCAGTTCCTGTCCCTTCCGCTGGCGCTGCTGGCCGCATGCCGCCGCCGCAGCCCTGGTTACCCCGGTTACGCCTTCGTCGCGCTCGGAGAAGGCCGCGCCTTGGCGGTTGTCGATCTTCTGGCCTTCGCCTTGCGCCGACAGATTCCGCTCCCGGCTGTCCCCTCCGAGGTGGTTGCGCCGCGCGGAGGCCCGGCTGTGTACGCTCTGCTGCCCGAAGCCGGCCTCATCTGCGAAGCCGACTCTTCCCGGCTCCAGATCACACGCCGCTTGTCCACCCGCGCGCGGCTGCTCCGCATGAAGGCTGCGCCCGGCCGCGGAACCTTGTGGCTGCTGGCGGCTGAGCCCCGCCAGCTCATGGCCCTCTCGCTTGATGATTTCCGAATCAAGACGAGGCTGAACCTCCCGGCCCCGCCCTTCGACTTTGACCTCAGCCCGGATGGCGCTCTCGCCGCCGTCACCTTCGGAGACGCCGGACTTCTCAGCCTTGTCGATTTGAAGCAGAACCGCGTGCATCCCCCGTTGCCGGCTGGACAGAGCTGTGAGATCGTCTGCTTCCGGCCCGACGGACGGCACGTGCTCACCGCAGATCCGGCCGAGCGCCGGCTGGTCGTGGTCAGTGCGGAAACCGGACAGCGGGTCACCTCTCTGTCGGTAGCGATCCGCCCGCGTCACCTTTGCTTCAAGAACGACGGTGGAGAACTCTTCGTGACTGGAGAAGGCATGGACGCCGTGGTCATCGTCAGCCCTTATTCGACCGAAGTCACCGAAACCGTCTTGGCGGGACGCGCACCCGGCCCCATGGCCGTTTCCCGTTCCCCCGAATACCTCTTCGTCGCGAATCCACCCTCCGGTGATGTGACCGTCCTCGACGTCGAAACGCGGCGCGTGGTCGCGGTCACCCCGGTAGGGCAGAGGCCGGGTCCGATTCTGATTACCCCGGACGACCGTTACGCTCTGATCCTGGATCAAGCCACAGGGAGTGTGGCGGTGATCCGTCTTGCCTCCATTCTGCCCCGCCGCACCCGGGGTGCGCCTCTGTTTACCGCCATCCCGGTGGGGCTCGACCCCCGCAGCGTCGCGGTTGCCGCCATGACGTAAAAATGCCGCCCTGCCTGGCATCCATTGGGCCATTGGCCGCATCCCAGATGCCTGCGATCGCATCTTATAAAGCAAGCCGGCGCGGGGCCAGTGCCCCGGCCTTTCCGGCAACCCCGTCAACACGATTACGGCTCGGGTCCAAAAAGCCGGAAACGAGAATCAGGCCTGAAGTAGGGGCCCCTTGGGCGCTACAAGCCTCAGGGGGCCCTCTCAACAAAAAGCTCCGCACACCTCCTTGGCGCACGCTCTACTTGCGCGGCAGGCTGTTCTTGTGGGACAGGCCTCCTCTTCTGGAGTAGACCGCTTTTGGCAAGTCTCTTGTGGGGCAGGCCTCCAGGCCTGCGGCCGGCTTTCGAGCCGGCCTGGGCGCACCTTACCCACTGCCCTCTGCTCAGCCCAATCGCATCACCCCTGTTTATGGCGTAGGCCTCCGGGCCTTGGCGCCCTTTACCCGCCGCCCTTTTTCATCCCCCGTTGTGCGCCCCGCCTCAAGCCGCCCTGTCCTGCTGCACTTCCACCCCGCTGACCTTCCAAAGCCCCCAAAAATCTTCTCCCTCGCCTTCACATCCCGATATACCGCGCGTAAAGACTCCGCGCTAAACCGGTATCCATGGTCCCTTTAATGATCGCCCGGCCGTCGGGGAATAGCGTGATCTCGTACGGCGGAACGGAAAACCTCAGTACATAAGGATTCACCCGGACTTGGCCCAGCGGCTGAAGACGCCGGGCCGTCTCTTCCAGGTTCACTTGCCGCGGAACCTCGTGAATCTGTACGGCATTCCGCCCGCACAGCATCAATGGCGCACGCCGGGGAGCCTCAAGATGCACGAATTCCCGCCGCCCGCAGGCGGCGCACTCTGGGTCCGGTCCCGGTTGCTGGACTTGACGCACCAGCCCGTTCCAAACGTCGACCGAGGTGATTCGCCGTGAAACCGCTTCCCGCCTTCCAGCCAGGATCTTGATGGCTTCGCTCGCCTGCAACGCCGCCACAGCCGCCGGAACCGTGTTCAGAACGCCCACCGTCTCGCAGGTCACGTTCCCGTTCGGCGGCGCCACAGGGTAGATGCACTTTAGACAGGCGGTTTCTCCAGGCAGCACGCTCATCACCGTCCCGTAGGTCGCCACCGCTCCTCCATAAACCCAGGGAATGCCGTGTTTCACGCAGAAGTCGTTGAGTAAATAACGCGTCTCGAAGTTGTCCGTGCCATCGAGCACCACCCCGGCGCCGTCCAGCAGCCGCCCAATGTTGTCCGCCGTCAGATCCGCAACTTCGGCCTGGATCTGGATGTCGGAGTTCACCTCGGCCAGACGCCGGGCCGCGGCCACCGCCTTAGGCAAACCCTCCTCCGCATCCGATTCCCGGTACAGGCATTGGCGTTGTAAATTGCTGAACTCCACATAGTCCCGGTCGATGAGCACCAGGCGTCCCACTCCGGCCCGGCACAGCGCATCCGCGAGAAATGTGCCTAGTCCCCCGCAGCCCGCAATGACCGCTGTGGAGTCCAAAAGCCGCTGCTGTCCTTCTTCCCCCAAAGCGCGGACGAGGATCTGGCGGCTGTAGCGCTGGCGGTCGCGAGAGGTCATCCGATCCAATCGTAGCAACCGTTGCAGTATGATGCAGGTAGTGCGCTGTGCTGGATTGCGAACTCAGAAGGCGCTGGCTTTCCTCCTCTGCTTCAGTGCCGGATTGCTTGCGGGCACCGGCGATTACGAGGGCCGGACCATCGCCAGCGTGAGCTTCGAGCCGATCTTGCAGCCTTTGCCCGCCTCAGAGCTCAACACCATCCTCTCCTTGCGCCGCAACCAGCCCCTGCGCATGAAAGACGTGCGCGAAACCATCGACCGTCTTTACGCCACCGGCCGCTACAGCGACATCGCGGTGGAAGCCGACGAGGTGAACGGCCAACTGGCCATCCGCATCCGCACCAAAGGCAACTGGTTCGTCGGCCCGGTGTCCGTGGTGGGCGCTCCTCAGCCCCCAGGCAAGGGTCAGCTCGTCAACGCCACCGGACTGAAGCTCGGCGCGCCCTTCTACACCCAAGACCTGGACACGGCCGCCGCAAATCTGAAACGGGTCCTTGCGAACAACGGATTCTTTCAACCCACCATCGAGCCTCGCGTCTCCTACGACCATCGCACCCAGCAAGCCGCTATCACCTTCGAGATCCAGCCAGGCCCGCGAGCCCGATTCGGCCCGCCGGTTTGGGAAGGGCAGTTTCAAGATCCACCTGGCCGGCTCCAAAAGGCTGCCGGATGGAAAGGCTGGTTCGGCTGGCGCCAGATTACCGAAGAACGCACCCAAAACGGCATCCAGCGCATCCTGCGCTCCTTCAGCAAGAGAGATTACCTCATGGCCCGCGTCTCGTTGGACCGGATGGACTACGATCCGTCCACCGGGACCGCAATCCCCCATCTCACCGTTACCCAGGGACCACCCATCGTCATCGACGTGGAAGGCGCTAAAGTCGGCCGTAACCGCTTGCGCCGGCTGATCCCTATCTTCGAGGAGCAGACCGTCGACCGGGAGTTACTGGAAGAAGGAGCTCGCCAGCTGGCCGAATACCTGCAAACCGAGGGCTACTTCGATGCCCGGGTTACATACGCGTCTTCCCAAGACCCCGCCGGACGCATGCGCATCGCCTACAAGATCGAGCGAGGCGATCGTCACAAGCTGACTCACATTGAGATCCGCGGGAACCGCTATTTCGACGAACGGACGCTGCGCGAACGGCTCCTTGCAACCCCGGCCGGCACGCTCCACCTCCGCCGGGGGCGGTTCAGCGCCAACATCATGGAACGGGACTTGGACTCCATCCAGAGCCTCTTCCGCGCCAACGGATTCCGTGAGGTCAAAGTCACAGCCCGTCTGGAAGAGAACTACCGCGGCAAGCGCGGACAAACGGCCTTGACCTTCCAGATTGAGGAAGGCCCGCAGTGGCTCGTCGCCAGCGTCGTTTTCCAAGGCATCAGCCCGCAGCATGAAGCCGCCATCCGCAGCATCCTCCAGTCCGCCCCCGGGCAGCCCTTCAGCGAAGCCAACATCGCCGCCGACCGTGATAACATCCTGGCCTATTACTACGACCGCGGTTATTCCGAAGCCCAGTTCGAATACGCCTACCGGCCTTCACCCGAACCGGCCCGCATGGAGCTGCAATACACCATCCGGGAAGGCCCCAGCCGCGTGGTGCGGGAGGTGCTCTTGGGAGGACTGGACGCCACCCGCCCTCAATTGGTCCACCAGAGGCTGGGAATCAACGTCGGCGACCCGCTCTCGCCCACGCAAATGATCCAGACCCAGCGCCGCCTTTACGACCTGGGTATCTTCGCCAAGGTCGAAACCGCCATCCAGAATCCGGACGGAGAAGAGCTGGCTAAATACGTCGACTTCCAAATGGAAGAATCCCGCAAGTACTCCGTAGCCGGCGGCGTCGGCGCCGAAATCGCCCGCATCGGAGGCAGCCGCACCGATCTCACCGCCCCCGCCGGCCAAGCGGGCTTCAGCCCTCGCGTCTCCTTCGATCTGAGCCGTTTGAACTTCCTCGGCCGTGCGCACACCCTCAGCCTCCGCAACCGCGTGTCCACATTGCAGCAACGCGTGCTGCTCAGTTACCTGGCCCCGCAGTTCCGCGGCCGGCAGAATCTGGACCTGACCCTGAACGCCTTGTTTGACACATCCAAGAATGTGCGCACCTTCTCGGCCCGCCGCTGGGAAGGCTCCACCCAGATCGCGCACCGCTGGACCCGCTCGAAGACCTTCTTCTATCGTTTCGCCTACCGCCGCGTCTCGGTCGACCAAAACACCCTCAACATCAGCAAGGACCTCATCCCGCTGTTGTCCCAGCCGGTGCGCGTGGGAGTCTTCTCGGCCTCTTACGTCGACGACCGCCGGGATGATCCGATCGAGTCCAGCCGCGGCACTTACAACAGCCTCGACCTCGGCGTCGCCTCCCGCCTCTTTGTCTCCGAAACGGACTACGGCCGCCTGCTGGCGCGCAACTCCACCTACCACCCGCTGCCCGGCCGCCTGGTGCTGGCCCGTAACACCTCCTTTGGGTTGATGACCACCTTGCGCCGCCGCCCCGGCCAACTTCCCAGCCCGCAGGACATACCGCTGCCGGAGCGCTTCTTCGCCGGCGGCGCCAGCTCCCACCGCGCCTTCCCCGAAAACCAGGCCGGCCCCCGCGATTTGCAGACCGGTTTCCCCCTGGGCGGCAAATCCTTG
>Ga0209381_1000957_pt1 | contig 54613 bp, 33 predicted proteins | sample DewCreD2012metaG_FD_184111 | JGI IMG/M metagenome (GOLD analysis project Ga0209381, IMG submission 184111) | Hot spring sediment bacterial and archeal communities from British Columbia, Canada, to study Microbial Dark Matter (Phase II) - Dewar... ... | reverse complement strand
ACACGTCAAGGGGCAAAAGTCAAGCCCTTTCTCGAATGCGAATCTGCTCTGCGGCTACCGTGGAACCCTAACTCAAGGCGGGGCAAACACTAATCGCTCCCCTCTCTCAGCCAAAGCGGAATCGCTGGCCGTCCGCGGCTTGACGCCGCTGCGCCGGCCGCGGTAGAATCGGCCCATCGCATTGGGCAAACCCTGGCAGGAGGAAGAGCGATGGCCGAGGCGAGCATCAAGGCGTCGCGGCGTGAGTTTCTGGGCGCGGCCGTGGCGGCCGGAGCGCTGGCCGCGGCCGCAGAACCGAAGTCCGACCGCAAGATTCGCATGGGCATCGTAGGCGGGGGCTTCGGCTCGGGCTTCCAGTGGCACCTCGACCCCAACTGCCAGGTGGTGGCGGTGAGCGACCTCCAGCCCGGCCGCCGCGCGCATCTCCAGCGCACCTATGGGTGCGAGACGGCCTACGAGTCGCTCGAGAAGCTGGTCCTCGACGACAAGGTCGAGGCGGTGGCCGTCTTCACCGGCGCGCCGGACCACGCGCGCCACGCCATCGAGTGCATGAAGCACGGCAAGCACGTGATCTCGGCCGTGCCCGCCTGCCTCACGCTCGAAGAGGCCGCGGCGATGAAGGAAACGAAGGAGAAGACCGGCCTGAAGTACATGATGGCCGAGACCAGCTACTACCGCGCCCCGTGCATCTTCGCCCGCGAGCTGTACGCCGCCGGCAAGTTCGGCCGCTTCCTCTACTCCGAGGTCGAGTACTACCACCACAACGTCCAGCGCGTCGGCGGCGCCAAGGCGGTCTGGCAGGGCAAGGAGATCGCCAACTGGCGCTGGGGCCTGCCGCCGATGTTCTACCCCACCCACTCGACGGGGCTGCACATCGGCGTCACCCGCGAGCGCTTCACCGCCGTCAGTTGCCTCGGCTGGGGCACGCCCGACGACCCGATGCTGAAGGACAACCCCTACAACAACCCCTTCAACAACCAGGTCGCCCTCTTCCGGTGCAGCGGCGGCAACATCTGCCGCTGCAACGTGTTGTGGTGGATTCACGCCGACGGCGAGCGCGCCCAGTGGCTGGGCGAGACGCTCTCACTCTACATGCCCCACTCGAGCGGCCAGGCGTTCGCCGTCAGGACCGCCGACAAGAGCGTGCCCACGGCCATGCCCGATTACAACAAGCGCCTGCCCGCCGCCATGGTCGGCGATGGCGGCCACGGCGGCTCGCACCCCTTCCTCACCCACGAGTTCATCACTGCCCTCATCGAGGAGCGCGAGCCCGCGGTGGACCTCTACGAGTCGCTGGCCATGACCGTCCCTGGCCTCGTCGCCATGGAATCCAGCCGCAAGGGCGGCGAGCAGCTCACGATCCCCAGCTTCGACAAGGCGTAGGCGGTCACGATGAAGCGGGCGGGCGGCTGAGGAAGCCGCCCGCCCGGGGTGTGCATCGAAGGCCGCCTGAAGCGGAACTACGAGCAGGGTCCGCGTGCAAGCATGCACGCCCTACCGCAGCATCCCGATCGTGGGCGCCGGCCGCTCGCCGATCTTGACGCGCCATTCGTCGCTAAGTCCCCGAATGTCTGGCACATACATCGCGTAGCCTGCGGTGGGCAGGGCGTTGAAGGTGCCAGGGACTTCGGCCCGCAGGACGTAGGTGAGCTTGTGCTTGCCCTGGGGGAGGTGGCTGACGAAGAAGGCGGTCTTGACGTCGCGGACCTCCATGTAGGCGCTCAGGCCGCCACCCCAGTGCCAGCCGCTTCGGATCTCGACAGGCTCGCAGCCGCTGGCCTTGGGGTCCTCGAAGACGAGGTACTCGTAGTCGTTCTTGGCCTCGATGTCGAGGGTGACCTCGATGCGGTCGCCGCTGTTGAGGGCGGCGCCGTAGGCGAGCGGGGTGCGGACCTCTTTGTTGTCCTTGTCGAGGGCGAGCTTGGCGTAGGTGCGGTTGACGAATAGCTCGTTGCCGGCACCGGTGATCTTCTCCTCCTTGGTGTAGAAGTACATGCCGGTGGTGTAGTAGAGGTTGCCGGCGCCTTCCTTGACGATGCGGATCTTGTTTTCGCCGCTCTTGAGGTCGGAGTCGCCCAGGGTGATGCGGCCGTCGAGCTTGAGGGCGTTGTCTTTGTTGACCACGAGTTCTTTCACCGGCTTGTCGTTGACGAAGACGGTGACCTTGTAGTTGGGGTCCAGCTCGCGGGTCTGTTGGACGTAGTCGGCGAGGGCGTAGACGGCCTTGGCGGTGTCGCGGGTGGACTTCCACTGGTTGCCCTTGCGGTTGTAGACGAGCCATTTCATGGCTTGCTTGACGAGGGGGTTCTTGGGCTCGATGGCGAGGTAGGCCTTGAGGGCGTAAGAGGTTGCCTCGACGGCGTCGTCGCTCCAGTGCCAGTAGCCGTGGGTCTTGCCCCAGCGGGCGGTGCCGTTCTCTTTGTCGAGTTCGAGGCGGTCCTCGAGGTTGCGGAGCATGATGCGGGCGCGCTCGTTGTCGCCCAGGTTGTGGAAGGCGAGTGCCGCGAGGGCGCGGGTGTAGGCGTTGAGGTTCTCGCGGCGGTTCCACACGGCGTCCAAGCGCCTGGCATCGCTGATCTTGTGCTGTGAGAGGACGTAGAGGGCGTAGGCCATCACGTCGTCGCGCTTGTCAATCTGGACAAGGTTGGCCCGGAGGGCGCCGATGCCGCGCTGGAGGCGGGCATCGTCCACGTTCACGCCGGCCTGCTTGGCGATGGTGAGGGCGTAGGTGGCGTAGGCGGTCATCCAGGGGTCGCTGTCGGGCGCGCCGCCCCACCAGCCCCAGCCACCGTCGCCGCGCTGGGCGCCGTAGATTCGGTCGAGGCCCTTGGTGATCATGTCGGGCAGCTTGGCCTCTAGGGCCGGGTTGCGCACGCCGAGGTCGCGGAGCGTCTTGGCCGTGACGACGGCGGGGACGAAGCGCGACAGGGTCTGCTCCACGCAGCCATAGGGGTACTGCGCGAGGTAGTCGAGGGCGCCCAGCATCGTGGAGGCGATGGAGGGGCTGAGGTCGATGTTGAGGACAGTTGCGAGGTTGTTGCGTTCGGCGGGGAGGGTGAGGGTCTCGACCGCCTCGCTCTTGAGCGGCGGGCTCTTGCCGGGCTCGGGTTCGGCGACAGCCACGGGCTCGCCCACGCTGCCGCTCTTGGCGAGGAACTTCTCGACGCCGTGGGGCAGGACGGCGAAGGTCTTGCCCATTGCATCGGATTCGACATCCGTTTGGGCCATGACCTGTATCTTCGCCTCGCCCGGCTCGGTGACCTGCGCCAGCCAGTCCACCCGCTGCTCGCCGCCCTTGGGCACCTTCACGGTGACGACGGGCGCCTGGGTGATGCTCAGGCCGCTCTGCTTCATCGTCACCTTCACGTCCTTGTCCACGTCCAGGTAGTTGTGCACGATGGCCGACAGGGTCACCGAGTCCTTCTCCTGGAAGAACCGCGGGCACTGGAGGCGGACGATAATGTTCTTCTTCGTCTGCGTGCTGAAGGTCACGTTGCCCACGGCGGTGTCGGGGGTGACGGCGCGGGCCGTGGCGGTCCAGTCGGTAAGCGAATCGGGGAACTTCACCTGGACGATGGCCTTGCCCGTGGCATCGGTCTTGATGGCGGGCTGCCAGAAGGCGGTCGCGCGGAAGTCCTCGCGCATCACGGCTTCCGCGAGGTCCTCCGGCCCGCCGGCCGGGCCGCCATCCTTGTCGAAGCCCTTCTTCTCGGCGCGGTCCATGGCGCGGCCTGCCATCGCCCCGTTGGCCGCGAACTCGGCCTCGGGTGCGGCTGCGGCCTTGGCCATTTGTGGCATGGCCCGGCGGGCGTCGGCGTAGCCGAACTGCTCATCGAAACCTCCGCCGCCCAAGCCGCCGCGGAGGCGCTGGCCGGACTCCTGAAGCTCGCGTCCGACCGCGGGCCGCGCCTCGGGCTTCTCGTCGTCCTCGCCCACGCGCTTGTGGCGAATCCACGAGAAGCTGGAGTTGGTGTTGATGGCCAGTTGGCGCTTGCGCCCGTAGAAGAACTGGCGAATGTCGGGCGCATACTCGCTCTGGATGTAGTAGACCGAGCTGTCTACGAGGCCCAACGACAGTTCGGCGGCCACCGGCTGGCCCTTGTGGTTGGTGGCGGTGACCTCGAACTGCGCGGTTTCGCCGGGCAGGTAGGTCTTCTTCGCCGTGGTGATCTTGACGTCAATGAAGCGGTCCTCGGGCGGGACCACGATTTCGCTCTGGTGGCGCCAGAGCATGGCATCCTTCACCAGGTTGGCGGTGAGGAACACGTTGGGCGAGTACTCGTCCTTGATCGGCACGGTGATGAGCTTCGAGCGCTCGCGCACGGGCACGAGCTGGCTGTCGTAGATCTGGTCGCCCTCGATGCCCAGCCATACGTGGGCGTCGGGGAACTGCGACACGAGGAGCACCTGGGCGGTCTCGCCCTTCTTGTAGGTCTGCTTGTCGGGGATCACCTGGACGCCGCTGAGGCGGACGCCGAGGTACTGGTCCTTCTTCGAGGCCACCCAGGCCCAGCCCGTGCCGATGACCTTCTCTTCCTTCTCGGTGAGGGCGGTCATCTCGAGGAGCAGATAGCCGGGCTCGTCGGGGGTGAAGGCGGCCATGGCCGTCCCGTCGTCCTTTGTCGCCATCTTCTCGGCCTGGAGTTCCTTGAGGTCGTAGACGTCGCGCACGTCGTACGGCTTGCCGTCCTTCTGGAGCTGCTTCTCCTTGTCGGCGTTGTAGGTGGCGCGGAAGACGCGGAACATGCCCTCGGTCTTCACCGGCGCGTCGTTGGCGTTCTTCGCCACCACGTTAATCTCCACGCGGTCGCCGGGCAGGTACACGTGGTTCTTGGGGTTCACGTAAACGTAGAAGGGCTTGACGGTTACGCGGATGCTCTTCGAGCCCGTGATCTCGCGGCGGCTCTTGTCCACCACGCGGGCCTCGACGCTGTAGGTGTAGTCGCGCTGCTGCGCGGGGTCGTCGGGCAGCGCGGGCGTCTCCACCGTGAGCGTGGCCACGCCGTGGGCGTCGGTCTTGAGCTTCTCGGTCTTCACCACGGTCTCGCCGCCGCCCCAGCCGCGGCCCCAGCGGCCGCGACGCATCGCCATCGCGTCCTCATAGTACCAGGCGTACTTGCGGTAGGGCTGGTAGAAGTGCCAGTACTGGCCCTGCTTCACCACGGCCTCGACCTCGGCCTCCTGCACGGGGCCGCCGAAGTAGTAGTTGGCGGCGATCCTGAGCTCCAGCTTGTCGCCCACGCGGTAGGTGTCTTTGCTCGTGGTGATCTCGACCTTGTATTCGGGGAGCTTGTACTCCTCGACGCGGAACGCCGCGCTGCCCACGTTGCCCTGGTTGTCGGGGCGGCGGATCTGGACGTTGTACTGGCCTAGCTTGGGTTCCTTGGCCAGCTTCACGCTGTCGGCCAGGGTGCCCATGTCGTTCGTGGTGAGCACCTTCTCGTAGAGCTTGCCGCCCTGCGGCTCGTGGATGATCACGCGGTACTGCTGGCCCGCGGCGTTCTGGAACACGTTGCCGTCGTAGTTTCGGACGATGAACTTGAACTGCACCTCCTCCTCGGGGCGATAGGCCGGGCGGTCGGTGTAGCCGTAGAACCAGAGGCCCGGCTGCATCGGCTGCCACCAGCCGCGGTAGCTGGTCGAGAAGGCGAACGAGTTGCCCTTGCGGGCGAGGAGGTAGTACTGGTGGTGGCGCTGCGGGTCGCCGTGGGCGAAGGTGTAGAAGCCGCCGTCGTTGCTGGTGCCCTTCGCATCGGCCCAGCGCTGGGCGTTGTTCTCCCACCAGGTCCAGGCGATCTGCGCATCGGCGCCGGCCACGGGCTCGCCGCTCAGCGCATCGGCCACGTAGGCCACCGTCTTGTCGCTCGCGCTCTTGGTCACCACGGCCAGGCGGGTGACCAGCACCAGGGTGTCGGCGTGCACGCCGCCGCCGTCGGCGGTGACGAGATAGGCGCCTTCCTCGGCGAGGTCAAGCGTTTGCTCGGCGTTGTGGTACTCGTGTTCTTTCTTGTTCTCGAGCGGCACGTCCCAGGTCTTGAGTTCGGTACCCTTGCCGGCGCGGGCCATCTCGAGCAGGCTCGTGAAGTGGGCCTGGCCGAACGGCTCCGTGCGGAAGATGCGGAACGTCGCCTTGTCCTGGTTGCGCCACGAGTAGTTGACGGTGGGCTTCATGCCGGGCATGCAGGCGTACTGGGCGTTGACGCTGAGGACCGGCTTACGGATGTTCTCTGCCCGCTGCCGGGCCTGGCGCGAGTAGCGGCTCTGCTGGTCGTTGAAGCGCTGGGTGAGCTTCTCGTAGTAGGCGAGAGCCTCGAGGAACTTGCCCTGCCCCTCGCGGCGCGAGGCCACGTGGAACACCGCCTCGTCCCAGTACTCCGTATCTGCATATTTTTCAATGATTTGCAGCGCATACTCCTCCGTGCCGCTCCGCTGGGCGACGGTCCAGCGCGCCTTCGCCTCGAGGTCCTTGCCGGCGCCGAGCGCGTCAATCTTCGCGATCAACGCGTCCACCCTCGCATACCACTCCAGGCGCTTCTTGAGTTGTTCGTCCTGCTCTGCAACGGGGCCGGGCCTGGGTCGGGGCGGAACGGGTGCCTGCAAGCCCTCCATCTGGGCCGCGCGCCGCTGCGCGGGGGCTGGCGCGGGGGCGGCTCCGGCAGCCGGCGCCGCCTGCGCGCCCTGTTCCGCCGCCTTCTTCGCATCCTCGCGCTGCTTCATCATCTCCTTGACCTGGTCTGGGGACATGTAGCCCAACTCGTTCATCCCCGCCTGAACACGATCAATGTAAACCTCTGCCAACTCGCGCTTTAGGCCGACCTCTGACTCCTTCTTCACTACCTTCTCGAAGCCCGCCATCGCCGCCTCGAGCAGGGCGTTCACCTTGTCGCGATTGCCCCAGTAGTTCCACTGGGTGTGCAGGCGGGCGAGGCCGGCCTGGGCGCGGAACTTCCACAGGTCCTCGGTTGGCGCCTCGGTGAGCACTTGGTAGGCCTTGTCGGCCTTCTCGTACGTGGATTCGCGCCCGAACTGGCGGGCGATGCGGTAGGCTTCGGCGGCGAGATACTGCACTTCGCGCGCCCTGGGCGACTTCGGGAAGCGCTTGAGCAGCTCCTCAAACGCCTCGACGGCCGGCTTGAACGACTTCTCGCGGAAGCTCTGGGTTCCCTTGGAGTAGAGCTCCTCCTCGGAGGGCAGTTGCTGCCCCACGGCCACCAGCACGATGCCTGTTGCAGCCAACAGGCCAGCCGCCTTCACCACCAGTTTGCGAATCGGTGACATTGCCTCCTGCTCCTTCCTCAAGGCGAGACTTGTGCCATGGCCGCGGCGCGGCCTCATCCTGTCACCACCATTAGACGCGCCGCAGGCCCCGTGGTTCCACGCATTGTTCTCGATCGGGCGCCCTCCCGAAGGTTCCAATACCTTCGGGAGGGTAGAGGGAGATCCCTCTGCCATCGTCAACGCAAGCGTACCCTCCCGAACGTATTGGAACGTTCGGGAGGGGGAGGCGTCGCCTCCCCGGAGTTGAGCCGACGTAAGGCAATGGCAGCGGGACACTTACGTGTCCTACGGCCTCCTTCCGAGGCGGAAGGCCAGGATGGATTCGATCGGGATCCGGCCCACCGGGGCCTCGACAGTGCCCGTGACGCGCATGATCGGCAGCCCAGCCTCCAGGTAGTCGGCCAGGTCGGCGGGGATGAAGGCGACTTCCCGCGGCTTGCGCACGAACAGGCTGTAGTCGAGCTCGCCGTCGAGGGTGTTGTGCCCTCGGATCACCAAGGCCCCGCCCCCGTGGGGGAGCGTGGCCGTGGAGGTCACCCGGCCGCCTGCCACGGTGAAGGAGGCTCTCGAGTGGCCGAACTCCAGGGCGCGGACGGCGGGCCTGCCCTTCGCCTCGGGAAGCAGGCGCAGCAGCGGCACTCCCACAACGCGCACACGGTCCAGCATCGCCGCGCCGGCGCCCGTAAGGGTGGAAGCCAGCTCGCGGGGCGCCAGGCCACGGGCGGCCAGGGCCGCATCCAGCGACGCCACGAGATCCAACGCCTCGGGCCGGCCGCCCGCCATGGCGTATAGGATGCCCAGGACCGGCAGGGGACTGGTCGCCAGCACGTCCTGGTCGAGCGGCACGCCGTCCATCGCCACGCGCGCATCGTGACGCCAGGCGCCGTCGAGGACGCCGCGTGCGGCGAACTCGACGCGGCCGGCGGCCGGGCGGCCGCGTGGGAGACCGACGAGCACTCGCAGGCCCTCGGGCCACTGGGTGAAATCGGCCGAGCCGCCGAGCGAGGAGGCGCCGGCCATTGCCGGGAACTCACTGTTGGGGCCGATCGCTGCGCGCGCGGCCTCGGCGGGCCGGGCCTCGGCTCTCGCCTCGGCGCGCAGGCCGATCGTGCTCAGCACGCACCGCGACAGCTCGGCCGAGAGGTTTCCGAGGGAGAACCGCGCGTCGAGGTCCAGGCTCACCGGTGGCACGGGCAGGCGCGAATCGCCATCGAAATGGGCCTCCGCCCCGTCGAGCCTGGTGCGCAGGGCCACAGTGGCCGCATCCAGGGTGCCGCGGAGAGTGGCCTCGAGCGAAGCCCGGCCCGCGGCCAGGCGCGTGCCGGGCAAGCCGCCGCGGGCCAGGTCGACCGTGGCGGCCACGGCGGCGGCGAGCACATAGTTGCCCATGTGGAACGACGGCTCGGTGCCGTCCGCCACAATCTGCTTGAGCGAGGCGGCCAGGCGTATCCCGTCGCCGGGCTCCGAGGCGACCGCGAGGTCGAAGTGGGGCTGGCGTGCCGAGAGTTCGCCCGTGAGCGTGGCCGCGAGCGCCCGGGTCGGCCCGATGAAGCCCAATTGCGGCGCCTCGGGCAGGCCCGTGAGGCGCAGCCGCGCCGTGCCCCGCACCAGCCGCTCGGTGCGCAAGTCGAGGTCGAAGTCCGCATCCAGCGCTGCGTCGCGCAAGGCGGCGGGCGCCGGGCGCTGAGGCATCAGCGCGGCGGCGAGCGGGCCCAGGGCGAGCGAGTGCACGGCCACGTCGAGCCGCGCGTGGTCGAAGGCCTCGGGCTCGGGCGTGAGATAGATGTCGCCCGCGACGATGGCGGCTCCGCCCGTGGCCACGCGCGCCCCGATGCGCACGGAGCGCTTGCCCCCCTCGACCGGGCCGAGGGACAGGTCCGAGAGCGTGACCGCCGCGGCGCCGCCGCTCGCAAGGTCCCTGTATCGCACGCGTAGATTCGAGGCCGCGAGGCGGCCAAGGCGGGCGGCGTCAGGCGGACGCTCCACGAGGTCCTGCGTGTTCAGGCGCCCGTGCCGGTCGCGCACGAGGACGATTTCGGCCCCGTCGCCGATGAGGATGCTGGAGCCGCCGAGCGTCGCGCGCAGCGCGGGGATTCGCGCGAAGGGGCCGTCGCCGAAGCCCGGGCGCTCCTGGATCGTGATGCTGCGCGCCTGGATACCCGAGAGGAGGCTGAAGCGCGCCCCCGCGACGTCCACCTCGCGCCCGAGGGCGGCGGCCATGCGGCGCGCCACCAGGCGGCCGACGAGCGCCTCGGGCAGGAGCGGCGGCACCAGCAGGGCCACGGCGATCAGCAGGACCAGGGCGGCCGCGGCGAGGCGCAGCACCCGCCGCGCTTTGCCTCGGGCCGGCCTGGGGGTGGTTGCTTGGGCGGTTAGCACTTGGTGTCTGCCGCTTGTGGTTCCGTGCCGTTCAATCGTCGTGTGCTCTCGGCCAGGCCCACAGGCAAGACGCCTGTGCCACCTGCTGAGAGCTCATCCGCCGGGCGCGCCACGAGCGCCCTCCCGAAGGCTCCAATGCCTTCGGGAGGGTAAACGCGTGACCGCCAGCGTCGCCGCCGCACAGTACCCTCCCGAACGTATTGGAACGTTCGGGAGGGGATTGGCCGGTTCCCTGTCCCTTCTGCTGCGGGGAGCTGTACTCAGGGCTCAGCCGCCCGGCGCGCCGAAGCGGCGGGTGAGGGCGGCGCCCTCGGCCGCGTGGTCGCCGAAGCGCGGGAAGAAGCCCACGATCACGCCGTCGGTGGCCTTGATGTTTCTGAAGGCGAACTCGTAGGCGCGCTCGGTCTGCTCGGGGCGCTCGGCCAGGCGGCCGCCGCCGAGGATCTTGAAGGCCAGGCACGGGCGCTTCACCGCGCGGATCACCTCGCACATGCGCACCGGGTCGCTCGGCAGGAACTCGCCCCAGAGCGGCACCTCGCCGAGCATCCCGTGAAGCTCCTCGGGCGTGCGCGTGAGGCGGTAGAAGCAGGCCATGTAGAGGTCAAGGTCCCACCCGCTATCCTCGGCGTAGCAGAGGACCTCGGGGTTGTGGGCCGAGATGCCGGCGAGCACGCCCAGGTCCTTCACCCGCTTCGTGAAGTCGCGCACCTGGCCGATCTTGCCCTCGCGCCAGAGGCGGTCGGTCACGCCGCCGTGGTGCACGACGGCGATGGGGCGGTAGCGCTTGACCGTCTCGGCAAGGGCCGCGGGGTCCTCGGTGTGAGGCGAGTTCGCGAGGAAGATCCAGTGGATGCCGCGGCCGCTCTCGCGGACCCGCGTGAGGGTCTGGCCAATCTTCTCGTGCCACGAGGTCTGCCAGGCATTGATGCCGAGGTCCACGCAGTGGTTGATCAGCCCCACCGTGCGGTCGAGGGTGAAGTACTCGTGCATGAAGCGGCTCACCAGGCCGCCCATGTACGAGTAGCCGAGGATGGGGTTGGCGCCCACGACGAGGCGGCTGACGCGGTGCGGGCCGAGACGGATCGACGGAAGGGGAGGGGGCGTGTTCATCGGGGGCGCACCTGCTCGTAGAGTTGGCGGGTGTTGATCTCTTGCATGTGCCGCGTGACGCTCTCGCCGTAGGGCTCGCTGGTGATGCGGTTGCCGTCGGCGGTGTAGAGGCCCGAGGGGTCGCCGCGAACGTAGCCGGAGGCCCCTGCCAGGTAGTCGTACTCGCCCATGATCATGCGGGTGGTGAGGTACGACGTGTAGTCCTGCACGCGCCCGCGCTCCATGTGGAGCGCGAGGTTCTCGCGGCGCATCTGCTCGGAGTTGGCGGCGATCTGCGCGCTCACGCGGCGGATGCCCTCGTGGTACCGGCGCAGGCCGTCGGCGATGTATTCGCCGACCTTCTCCTGGTTGAGCCGGTACGAGGTCATGACTTGGGCGAGCACGGGAACCCAGGAGTCGAACTGGGCGGCCGGGGCCCAGATGGTGATGTGGCCGAGGCCGAAGCCGGCGTCCATGTAGTTCCCCACGCACCAGCCGAGCGAGAAGCCCTTGTAGGCCACGCCCTTGCGGTTGAAGGTGTAGACGAAGTGCTCGATGCTGCACGGGCGGCCGCCGGTAAGGCCGGCGCGGGCCTGCTGCACGAGGTCGGGGCGGTCGGTGACGTCGAAGCGGAAGTTGGTGCCGTGGCCCTGCTTGACGCAGGCCGTGGCCAGCGCCTGGTGCGGGCGACAGAAGTCCGACACGAGCATCCCCGGCAGGCGCACGAGGTGCGCGTAACGCGGCGTCATGAAATCGCAGGTGGCGGCGACGAAGTAGACCTGCTGCGTGGGGTCGCAGGCGATCACCTGGCCCTTGCCCAGGTCCACCTGCTGCCAGTTCGAGGGCGCCACGTAGCTGCCCCAGCCGCCGGCGAGGGCGCGCTGGACGAACGGCGGCACCTGCACGGGCTGCGGGCCGGCCTGCCGGGCCGCCGCCACGCTGCCCTCGTCGAAGGCGAACACGTTCTTGGCCACGCGCAGGTTCGCGAGGGTCTGGAGCAACACGGGCGCGATCTGCGCCAGTTGGCCATCGGGCGCGTCTAGGCGTTGGGTGAGCATCAGCCCGTCGCCGGCCGCTACCAGGCAGCGCAACTGGCGCTTCTGGCCGCTGCGGGCGACGTAGGTGCCGTCGAACACGAAGGTCATCTTCTTCCCCGCCGTCCGGCAGCGCGCCGTGGGCGCAAGCTGGAGGTCGACTGTCCGCTGCGACAGATCGGCCACGAACCACCGCACGGCGGCCATGCCGTCGTTGGCGACCGGCAGCACGCCGTGGAAGTTGGCCACCTCGTAGAGGCCATTCGGGGCGGCCACGGTGAACGCCCATGCGGGCGGGTCCTGCTGCCAGAACTCGTTCACGCCCCACCCGGCGGGCTTCAGCAGGGTGAAGGTGAGGTGCTTGGAGACGTAGTTCTCCCACCGCACCGCCTGCGTGCTGGGCGGAGGCACGGGGGCAGGGCGCGGCGCTGGCGCGGGAGCGGGCGCGGCGCCGGCGGGCACTCGCAGGCTCGCCATGAGACGGGCGAACGTGTCCTGATACGCTGCCAACTCCGCCTTCGGGCAGTTGCACGATAGCATGACCTGGTGGCGTTCGCCCTTGAGGAGAAGGTAGTAGGCGTGCATTGGCACGCCCTGCGTCGCGCTCGTGGCCGAGGCGAGGAGCGCCGGGCGGCCCGACACGGTGAGCGCCTCCGACCCAACGAGCTTCCACCCGGGCACCTGCTGCTGGAGGATGGCTGCCAGGGATTGCAGCCACTGCTCGGCCGTGCCCGGCTCGAGTGGGCCGGCGAACACCACCACGTTGGCGCGTCCGTCGGCCGACAACGCCATCGTCATCTGGCCGACCCGCTGCGTCTTCCAGTCGGCCGGCGCCGCGATGCGCCACGCGCCGTCCGGGTCGGCCACTTGCTGGGTCTCGGCGGCCCACGCCATCCAGGGAAGCGCCAAGGCCGCCATCCACACGAATCCCGGCCTGAGCAGACTCATCTCGCCCTCCTTCCCCGCGTCCCGGCGGTGGGTCCGCAGCGGAGTCTACAGTCCCTCCACCTCCCAGCCCTTGCGATAGGTGCGGCGCAGGAGGCGCTGCGCCTCGTCGCTGTTGGTGACCTTGAGGTTCGCGGCATCCCACTCCAGCACGGTGTTGGGCACGCGGATGGCCACGGTGCCGAGCAGGATGGCCTCAGCCATGGGGCCAACCTGCATGAAATGGCTCTCGGTCGGTTCGCCGCCGAGGCAGGCGTCCACGAAGTGATGATAGTGGTCGCGGCCGGGGAGCTTGGGCCGCTCGATCTTGGCGAACTTCTCCTTGGGGAAGAGCTGGGGGCCGGCGCCGTGCTGGAGCAGCAGCGCGCCCTCGGTGCCGATGACCATGGCCGATTCGGGCGGGTAGCCGGGCTTGCCGGCCTCGAAGCCGGCGAGCTTCTGCACGTCGTCGGGCGGGTAGAACTCGCCGTCGAACCACTCGAGCGTGAGGTCGCCCTCGGTGGCCTCGCTGGCGGGGAACACCCAGGTGATGTGGTCGCCCTGGGGCCAGGTGTCGGCGCGGCGCTCGGGGCTCTCGAGCCAGGATTTCTGGACCTCGGCGATGACGGACTTGGGCGCGGTGAGGCGGAGGCCCTTCCACACGGCGTCGAAGATGTGGCAGCCGATGTCGCCCGACCAGCCGGTGCCGAAGTCCTGCCAGGCGCGCCAGCGGGTCGGGTGGTAGATGCCGCCGCCGGCGTAGGGGCGCTCGGGCGCGGTGCCGAGCCAGAGGTCCCAGCTCAGGTGCGCGGGGGGCGTCTCGCCCTTGGGTGGCCTGGGGCCCTTGAGCCGGTAGTGTTCGATGGCGCCCGGGCGGTTGGAGCACAGGATGGCGCGCTTGGCCTTGCCGATGACGCCCTGGCGGAGGAAGGCCACGGCCATGCGGTCGCCGATGCCGCTGGCGGCCTGTGTGCCGAGCTGGGTGACGACGCCGGCCGCCTTGGCCGCGGCGGCGATCTGGCGGCTCTCGTACACGTCGTGCGTCAGCGGCTTCTGGCAGTAGACGTGCTTGTTCTTCCGCAGCGCGGTCATCGTGGCGGGGGCGTGGGTGTGGTCGGGCGTCGAGACGTTCACCGAGTCGATCTGGTCGCCCTCCTTGTCGAGCATCTCGCGCCAGTCGGCGTAGGTGCGGGCGCCGGCGTACTTGGCCGCCGCGGCCTTGAGGGTGTTCGCATCCACGTCGCACAGCGCGACGATCTGGGCCTTCGGGTGGCCCTTGATGGCGTTCAGGTCGCCGCCGCCCATGCCGCCCGAGCCGATGGCGGCGTGGCAGAGCTTGTCGTTGGCGCCGAACACGTTGCGGGCGAGAACCGTGGCGGCCAGCCCGGCCGCCGTGCCCTGGAAGAAGGTGCGACGCGAGACGCGGGGTGCCATGGAGGCCTCCTGCACGTACAGGATTATCGGTCGCGGTCCTCACGGATCAGCTCAGCGCTGTCGGAGAATCTGCGTCCCTTGAAACGCTTTCGGAAGTCATCTACGCGCTTCAGAGCAGCGTTCATGTCGATCTGGGGTGCCTCTTCCACAATCATCTTCGCCTCGGACTCGAGCGAGCGCCCCTCCCGGCGGGCGCGCTCCCTGAGGCGCTCGACCACTTCGTCGTCGAGATCGCGGCCGAGTATCTGTGCCCTGCCGCTTCTCCCTGCCGGTCGCTTGCTGGCATGATGATAGCATGCGGGGAGGGGGAGTCAAGAGCGGCCACGCATGCAGCGGCGCCGGAGGCACGGAGCCGCCGGCGCCGCGGGTATCAACGCACGAGGCCCAAAGGCCGTGTCAGACGGCGCGGCCTTTGGTGCCCTTGGCCTTGGCGGCGCCCTTTTTGACGCCCTCGCAGGGGCGCAGGGCGCGCACGGCGCGGCCGGCCTGCCAGATTTCCTTGTTGCCCAGGGCCTCGAGCTCCTTGTGCAGGATGTCCTGGTAGTCGGGGCGGCCCAGGCACTTGATCACGCGGCGCGTCTCGGCGCCGTTCTTCACGCTCTCGTAGAGCTGCTTGAAGAGGGGGGCGACGGCCTTCTTGAACTTCGGCGCCCAGTCGAGCGCGCCGCGCTGCGCCGTGCTCGAGCAGTTCGCATACATCCACTCCATGCCGTTCTCGTCCACCAGGCGGATGAGACTCTGGGTGAGTTCCTCGACGGTCTCGTTGAAGGCCTCGGACGGGTCGTGGCCGCGGCGGCGCAGCTCGTCGTACTGGGCCTCCATGACGCCGGCCAGCGCGCCCATGAGGATGCCGCGCTCGCCCGTGAGGTCGCTGTAGACCTCCTTCTTGAACGTCGTGGGGAAGAGGAAGCCCGAGCCGATGGCGATGCCGATGGCCAGCACGCGGTCGCGGGCGCGGCCGGTGGCGTCCTGCTCGATGGCGAAGCTGGAGTTGATGCCGGCGCCGCTGAGGAAGTTGCGGCGCACGCTCGTGCCCGAGCCTTTGGGGGCCACGAGGATCACGTCCACGTCCTTCGGCGGCACCACGCCGGTCTGGTCCTTGTAGGTGAGGCCGAAGCCGTGGCTGAAGTAGAGGGCCTTGCCGGCCGTGAGGTGCGGCTTGAGGATCGGCCACACCTTGAGCATGGCCGCGTCGCTGACCAGGAACTTGATGATCGTGCCCTTTGCCGCCGCCTCGGGGATGTCGAAGAGGTCCTTGCCCGGCACCCAGCCGTCGGCCACGGCGCGATCCCAGTCCTTCCTGAACTTCGGGCTCTGGCCGATGAGGATGTTCTTGATCCCGTTGTCGCGCATGTTCAGGGCCTGCGCGGGGCCCTGCACGCCGTAGCCGATGACGGCGATGGTTTCCTTCTTGAGGATCTGACGCGCCTTGGCGAGCGGGAACTCCTTGCGCGTCACCACTTCTTCCCAGACATTGCCGAACTGGATCTTCGCCATTCCTGGCCTCCTGTGGTTTGAGGAATCCCTTTTATAGCACAAACCGCCCCCCAGGTCAAAATCGGGCCATGGAGAATCAAGCCCGGGCATAGCCGCAGCGCCGCCCTCCGCTCATCCGTTCAGGCATCACGGGCTGGTCTTCTCGCGCCTCAGGATGGCGACAAGGGCGCGCACGTCCTGCCTGCGGAAGCCGTGCTGCTGGCGCAGCCGCCCGACGCGCCACGACGGCCCCTCCGGTGTGCCAGAGCCTCAGGCGGCCCCTAGGGCCGCCTCGGTGCGAACGACTCCACGAGCCTGCGCCGCACGCGGTCGCCCAGGCGGCACGTGATCTCGTAGGGGATGGTGCCCGCGAGACGGGCGAGGTTCTCGACGCTGTGCGGGTCCGCAGGGTCGGGCGAGACGATCTCGACCTCATCGCCCACGGCGGCCGCGGGCACGTCGGTCAGGTCCACGATCGTCTGGTCCATCGAGATGGTGCCGCGGGCGGGCACGAGCTGGCCGCGCACGCGCATCACCGACTTGTTCGTGAGGCAGCGCAGGTAGCCATCGGCATAGCCCACGGGCACGAGGCCCACGCGGCTGTCGCGCTGGAAGGTGTGGCGCAGCCCGTAGCCGCAGCGGCTGCCGGCCGGCATCGGACGCACCTGCATCAGGCGGCCCGTCAGGCGCAGGCAGGGCTGGAGCGGCAGGCGCACGTGCATCTCGTCCGACGGCTGGTACCCATAGACCGCGATGCCCGGGCGCACCATGCCCAGATGGGTCTCGGGCAGGTCAATGGCCGCGGCGGAGTTGGCCGCGTGGAGCAGCAGCCCGCGGCGGCCGCCGCACGACTCCACCGCGGCCCGGAAGCACGCGAACTGGCCGAGGGTGTACGCCTTATCGGCGGCATCGGCCACGGCGAAGTGGGTGTAGAGGCCCACGAGCTCGAGGCTCGGCTCGGCGCGCACGCGCTCGGCCAGCGCCGCGGCCTGGGCCGCCGGCACGCCCGATCGGCCCATGCCGCTGTCTACCTTCACGTGCACGAGAGCTTGGGCGTTGACGTGCCGGGCCGCCTCGGCCACGAGGCGCACCTCGGCCGGCGCGGTCAGCGTGAGCCACACGTCGTTGGCCACGAGCTGGGCGAGCGCGTCGCGCAGCTCGGCCCCCTCGCCGTAGGCGCAGGCGGAGAAGAACAGGAGGATCGGCTTGCGGAAGCCGCGGTGGCGCAGGCTCACCGCCTCCTCGGGCGTGGCCACGCCCAGCACGTCGGCCTGCTCGCCCAGCACGTCGAGCACGAGCTCGAGCCCGTGCCCGTAGCAGTTGGCCTTGGCCGCGACGCACAGCTTCACGCCGGGCGCGAGACGCCGGCGCAGCGCCTTGAGGTTGTGCCGCAACGCCGCGGCGGAGATCTCGGCTGTCAGATAGCTTTCCACAGAGATTCCTCGGGTCAGGTCTGCGAGCCTGCCGCGGGTTCGGACCCCGCGGGAGGCTGGCGCACTTCGCGTCGCAGGGGAATCTCGGCCGCCGAGCGGATGTGCAGGTCGCGCTGCGGGAACGGGATTTCGATCCCCTCGGCCTCGAAGCGGTCCTTGATCGCCATGTTCACCTCGTCGCGGATGCGGAACTGGTCGTGGTAGTCGCCCACCCAGTAGACCAGCATCAGCTCGAGCGCCGACTCGCCGAAGCCCGTGAAGAACACGGCGGGCGGCGCCGGCTCCCCCCGCACCTCGGGGTGCGCGTTCAGCACGTCGAGCAGGGCGGCCTTGGCCTTGCGCAAGTCGGTGCCGTAGGCCACGCCGAGGGGGGCGCGAATCTTGAACTGGGCGTCGGGCGCACTGAAATTGATGATCTGCGCCTTGGCGATCTCGGCGTTCGGCACGGTGATCACCGTGTTGTCGAACGACAGCACGCGGGTGCTCCGCAGGCCGATGTCCAGCACGTCGCCCGTCTGGCCGCTGCCGAACTGGATGCGGTCGCCGGGCTTGAACGGGCGGTCAATCATGAGCACGAAGCCGGAGATCATGTTGGCGATGGTCTCCTGCGCGGCGAAGGCGATGGCCAGCGACATCACGCCGGCCGTGGCCAGCAGGCCCGTGATCTGCACGCCGAAGTGGTCGAACACGATCGTGGCCGCGATGAAGAAGAACACGAACTTCGCCAGCTTGCGGAAGAGGACGAGGAACTGGCTGTCCACATGGGCCTTGGTTCTGGCGGCAACGTCGTGGCTGTACCAGTCCATCACCGCATGCACCACGCCATAGGCCAGGCCCGTGCCGCCGAGCACGAGAGCAACGTAGAGCGCGCCCTGAAAGAGGCCCCAGGCGGGATGGTCGGTGACGGAGGGCAGGCCGCGGAAGCTCGCCTTCGCGCCCATTTCCGTGAGGGCCAGGAACATGACCCACCGCATCGGGCCGCGCGTGGCCTCCAGGACCCCCACGTCCAGAGTCGTCTTCGTGCGGCGGGCCACAGGCAGCAGCGCGTGGTCCCACACCCAATGGACCACCTTGGACGCCACGACGGCGCCCGCGAGCCAGACGCCGAACCAGATCCATCCCTTCGCGAGGGGGGAAATGCCCAGGGCGCCAGCCGTCGGCGCCGCCTCCTCGGCCCGGGCGGCCCGTGAGCCGAAAGAGGCGAGGGCCGCGGCCAATGCCTCCATCGTTGCCTCAATCCATCGGCGCTCGGTGAGCTTGCGTTGAGGGGCCAAGGGCGTCTCCTGTCACAGTGCCGCGGCGATTCGCCGCACGCGCTCGGCGGCGGCGAGCGGCGAGCCATCCTCGTCCACCACCTTCACCGAGCCGTGCACCAGGCGCGTGGGCCATCGCAGAGCCTCGCGGAACTCCTCGCGGCACGCCCACAGGTAGGGCGCGGGCAGGAAGCCGAGGGCGAATGCCCTGTAGAGGCCCTCCGCAGTGTACAGATTCGGCACAGCGGCTTCAATTGCGCGGAGCACGAGCCGACTCTCGGCCAGCAACTCGGCTGTGCGGGCGGCCACGTCGGGGTGGCCGGTCATATCGTCCACGTCGCCCTTCGCCCGCAGGCGGCGGTACTCGGCGAGGGCGTGGCGCGTGATCTGGATGCTCTCGTTCACCACCGGCGGGTCGGCGAGGTGCGACGCTTCGGAATGGCTCACGACGTGGAGGATCGGCGGGCTGGCCGGGTCGCGCGGCTCGATGTCGTCCATCAGAGCTGTCACGGCCGCGAGCTGGGCCTTGGCCCGGTCGAGGTCGTGCGAAAAGTAGTCGAGTCCGCCCCGCGGCTGGAGATGCACGCGAAAGCGGCCATCCTCAGACTCGCGCACGAGGGCGAGCATGGCCCGGGCCTTGGCCAGGTCGGCCACGCCCCAGGTGGCCTTGGGCGTGTTGAGCATGGCCTGAAGCACGAGCGTGCGAATCCCGTGGGCCTTGGCCGTGCGCGCGGCCAGCACGGCGGCGACGATGCAGGTGACGTCGTCGGCGCCGCGGAAGGCGAAGTGGTGCGAGACGTTGGGCTCGTAGGGCTTGCCCGTCGCGGCGATGACGCGAAGCGTTTCGACGTGCTGCTCGAGGTTCTCGCGCACGCTGTACGGCCCGCGGCCGTCGCTCTGGCAGAACCACCAGAGCGAGAGCGCGTGCCAGGCGATGTGGATCGTCTCCTCGTACATGCGGGCGAGGGCGGGGATGTCGCGCGTGCCCGCGTAGGCCCGCACGAGCATCGGCCGGGCCGCGCGCCACACGGCGGCGAACTCGTCGGGCGAGTTCAGCGGCACGCCGCCGCCGTTGGGCCGGCCGCCCCAGTCGTCGCCGAACGCCTCTTGCGTGAGCTGCGAGGTGCCGATGGACAACACGTCGAGCAGCCCCGCCGCCGCAAGCTGGCGGGTCCAGTCGAGGAACTGCCGCACGGCCTCCGCGCGGTCAGGCAGGTAGGGCCCCACGTGGGCCCGCACGACCGGCGGCAGCCGGTGGGCGAGGCCGTGGTTCACGCGGGCGACCAGGGTGTCGGCCTCGGTGCCGAAGCCGTCGTAACCGCTGCGGTCCACGGGGCGAACGGCCCGGTAGTCGGCCTTGCGCACCAGGTCGCGGCCGAAGGCGAGGCGTGCCTCGTCGTAGGCCATGCCCTCGGCCATCTCGCGCGGCAGCCGCGAGGCGTCCACGCCCAGGAGGCGGAGGGTTTCGGCCGGCGTCTCGTCGCCGCAGAAGGTGGCGGCGACCTCGGGTACCGCTCGCCGCACCCGCCCGCACGCCTCCGGCAGCCCGGCGAAGTAGAGGGCCTTGAGCGGGCCGCCGTGGCTGGCCAGGAGGCGCCGGTCCTTGAGCCGCGCGACCAGGCGGCCGAAGAGGGCCGCTCCGTCGCGTGGGTCGAGGCGATAGCTGAAGCCGAGGATGGTGATGCCGCGATCGTGGAGCCAGCGCTCGAGGGCGCCGAACGCGGCCGGGTCGTCGGGCCGGCCCGCGGGCTCGCAGGCGGCGGCCGGGGCGCTTTCGGCCGCATAGCCGCAGTCGGCCAGGGCCTGGGCCACGGCCGCGATGCCCAGCGTGTGCGCATCGAGGGCGGGGCGCAGGAGGCCGAACCGGTCGTCGCGTGTCGCAGCGGGAGGCATGACGCCCTCCTGGTCAGAAGTCGCCCAGGCTAGGCCGCCCGGGGTCGTCGGGCGACTCGGCCGGCCCGGCGCCGACGACGAGGAAACGCAGGTCTTTGACCGACATGCCCCGGATGCCCAGGCGGTCCACGGTGCGCCCCTCGGCCCAATAGTCCGTGCCGTGCATGATCGAAGCGAGCGTGATCACGGCGCGGATGGCCGGCGTGGGCACCCCGAACCTCTCGCCGATGGCGGCGATGGGCACGAGGCTGTAGGGCACGTCCTCGCTGATGTAGCGGTGGTCCACCGTGCCGGGCGCCTTGAGGCCGCCGTAGCCGGGGTTGGCGCGCATGGCGTCCAGCAGCGTCTTGCCGGCCGCGTCGTAGGCCAGGTAGAGCCACTCGCGCGCCGTGTTGGCGCGGATGCCGAGCGCGGCGGCCACCTCCACCCGCTCGCGGTCCACCGCCTCGAGCACGGCGGCGACGGCGGGGGTGACGCCCTCGACGTAGTACTCGAAGTCGCCGTGGGTGTCCTCGATGCGCGCGGCGTTGAGGACGGTGATGGCCGGGTGGAAGACGGCGCCGATGTTGTCGAGGCTGGTCTTGAGCACGTTGTCGCCCGGCACGAACTGGGGCAGGGCCTTGCGGATCACGGGCAACACGTCGGCCGCCTGGTACGAGGGCAGGGTGGCCAGGGGCACGGAGTTCTTGATGCCGAAGATGCGCACCTGGCCTGGGTTGGTGACTCGCGAGGCATAGAGCAGCGTTTGGGCCTCGGCGAGGAAGGGGCGGACGGCGGGGTTGCGCTCGCGGAACACCTGGGCCGCCTCCAGGGCGCCGCCGGTGCGGCCGGGGTTCAGCACCAGGATCTGCCCGTCCTTCACGTGTGGAGCCAGCAGCTCCACCATCGTGCGGTGGGCAAAGGCAGGCACCACCACCATGATCACGTCCGCATCGCTCACGGCCTCGGCCGGGTCATCGGTGACGCCGTGCAGCGTGGCGAAGCCCTCCACCTCGCCCGTGACGTCCAGCCCGCCGCGCTCACGCACGGGCGCGATCCGCTCCCCGGTGCGGTTGAACAGCGTGACCTTGCAGCCCGTGAGGGCGAGGTGCGCCGCCATGGCCATGCCGCCGTGGCCGGCGCCGGCCACGCAGAACGTGGGCATCCCCTCGGCGGCGGCGAAGTCGCCCAGTGGCTCCTCGGCCGCGCCGAAGCACCCGATGACCTCCTGCGGCGACGCGGCGGCGAGCAGCCCGCTCAGGAACCTCTCGCGCTCGCACAGCCGGGCGATGCGGCTGAGCACGCGCAGGTAAAGGCTGTGAGTCTCGGGCGGGCCGAGGAGGACGGCGATCAGGTGCGCCCTTCGGCCGCGTGCCGACCGCCAGGGCACGCCCTCGGGCGACACGCCCACGCCCACGAGGAACTGCTTGCAGGCCGTGGTGATGCCGTGGGGCACGGCCACATGGTGCGCGCCCACGGGGAGCAGCGTGGGGCCCTTGCGCTCGCGGGCCGCTACGGCCTGGAGGGCCAGAGGCACGTCCACCGGCCTCTCCTGGGCGATGGCCTCGACCAACCGAGCCACCGCCGCCTGGCCGCTCTCGGCGGTGAGGCCCGGGATCACGGCGCCGGGGAGTAGCATCCCGCTGAATCGCATGGCATCTCCTCCTGGTCTTCGGGCGCCCCCGCTTGGGTGGCGGGCGCCTTGTTTTCCCCGGACGCTTCTGGGGACGGACTCGCCGCCACGAGCACTGTGTCACAGTCTCACACACCGGCCGGTCGCTGCGATGCGCGAGGGGTTTGCCGTATCTTACCCCATCCGGGAGGGCCGGTCAAGCTCGGCTTGCAGTGCGAGGCGAATTCGGGTATAAATGAGGGGCGTCGGCACGGGTGCCCGAGTAGCTCAATCGGCAGAGCACGGCTTTCGTAAAGCTGAGGTTATCGGTTCAACTCCGATCTCGGGCTCCACGCGGCCCGTCCTGGGCGCCCCAGGGCGGGCCGCTTCGTTGACGGGCCGATTGACCCCCTCGCCCAGCCGTGGTAGGGTGGCGTCGGCGCGGCACGGACGCGATGGAGGCAGTCGCGCGATGCGGTACAACGTGAGCCAGAACGGGCACAGCTCCTGGGCGGCGGAGCCGCGCGGCGTGGCGTTCCCCCGCCTCAGCCCCGCCGTCAAGTGGCTCATCCTTGCCAACGTGGCCGTGTTCCTGGTGCAGATCTACTGCGCATCCGCGCACCGGGTGGACCTCTCGCAGTACCTGGGCGTGGTGCCGCGTGGGGTGATCGAGCGGCTCCAGGTCTGGCAGGTCGTCACCTACATGTTCCTGCACAGCACGTCCGCGAACCACCTCATCCACATCGTGGTCAACATGCTGTTCCTGTACTGGTTCGGGGTGGAGCTTGAGCGGGTGATGGGCCGCGGGCGGTTCGTGGGGCTGTACCTCGCGGGCGGCGTGGCGGGCGGCATCGCGTACGCGGCCACGCAGTACGTCGTGCGCATGGAGAGCCCGGCCATCGGCGCCTCGGCGGCGGTGATGGCCCTGCTCGTCGTCTACGCCTTTCACTTTCCGAACCGCACCGTGTACCTCTTCTACTGCATTCCGCTCGCGGTCAAGTGGTTCGTGCTGGCGGCGATCGCGATGGACGTGCTCTACAGCGCGAGCGCCTACGGCGACGGGGTGGCGCACACGGCGCACCTGGGCGGCGCGCTCTACGGCCTGCTCTACTGGCGGCTGGGACCGCGCCTGGGGCAGTGGTTCGACGAGTTCGGCGACCGGCACCGCGACCGCGAGGCCCGCCGCCGCGCGGCCGACGAGCAGCGCATGGATGACCTGCTGGCCAAGATCAGCCGCGAGGGTTTCGACAGCCTCAGCCGCCGCGAGCGCGACTTCCTCACCGAGCAAAGCCGCCGCCGCCGCGAACGCGGCTATCGCTCATGATGCCCGAAGATGGGAAGCGGGGGCACCTTCTTGGGCAAGAAGGTGCCCCCGCACCCCCTCCAAGAACTCTCACCTGGGCGGCAGCGGCGGCTCGCCTGAACGCGAGCCGCCGCTGCCGCCCGGTGTGAAGGTCTTTGGCAAGGAGGGGGGAGGGGGAGGAATCCCTTTCTCCCCAGAAAGGGATTCCTCCCCCTTCGCACGATCACTTCAGCTTCTCGATCAGCGCCTTTGCCTGGTCGGCGAAGACGGTGTCGGGGTGTCTTGTGATGATCTGGTCGAGGAGGTCGCGGGCCTTGTCCGGCCGGTTATTGGCGATCCAGCTCCGGGCCAGGGTGAGCAGCTTGCGGCACTCGGCGGCGGCCGCGCCGGAGTCCGCTGCGGCGGGCGGTCTGGCCTCCTCGGCAGCGGCCATGCGGTCCAGCGCGTCGAGTTCCTCCTCCGTGAAGAAGTCGCTGGCGGGTTCGTTCGGGTCGGGGGGGGCGCCGGGTTCGGGCCCTGCGGCAGCAGCCTCTTTCTTCGCGGCCTCCTCGAGGGCGGCCTTGGCCTCGGGCAGGGCGCGGAGCTTGGCCAGTTCCTCGTGCGCTTCCTTGGACTCCGGCAGGGGGCTGAACGTTTCGACGAGGTCGGCGAGCTTCCGGGCCGCGTCGGGGTACGCCTTGTCGGTGAGGTCGGCCCGCGCCGATTCGAGCTGCTTCTTGGCCAGCTCCTCGATGGTCGCCAGCTCCTTCTTCGCGGTGTCCACGGCGGGCATCTTCACGCCCGCGTCCACGATGCTCTTGTAGAGCTTCGCGGCGCCGCCGTACTGCTTCTTTGCGAGCAGGGCGTTGGCGCGGTCGAGCGACTCCTGCACCTCGCGCGTCTGCCTGGGCGAGGGCGGCACGCCGTGCTTCTTGAGGAGGGTGGCCATCTCCTTGGCCAGGGCCGTGGGGTCCTGCCGGCCGTCGAGCTTCTTGAGGATCTTCTCCTCGCCGTCCACGAAGAAGATGATGGGGAACGAGAGCGCACCCTCGCCGGGCGGGAACTTCGAGAAGAGGCCGTGCGACACCGTGCCGTTCCTGGCGGTCATGCCCACGTAGATGTAGACGAACATGCGGTGGAAGGGGGCCAGTTGCTCCTTGTCGAAGGTCTTCTTCGAGAAGGCGCCGTCCTTGTCCTCGTCCAGGCCGAAGACGATGATCATGAGCCTGCCGGCCTTCTTGGCCGCTTCGAGGCCGTCGTTGTAGTCGTCGTACCAGCGGATGGCGGCTCGGCACGGCACGGCGGCGCCCATTGCCACGAGCAGTCCCACCAGCATCCAGCGCTTCGCCATGTTCTGCTGCCTCATCGCAGGGTTTGTAGAAGGGCCTTGGCGTCCAGCGCGGCGAGGGCGAGCCCCCCTGCCGCCACGCTGCGTGTCGCCTGCATGGGCCCGCCTCCGCAGAGTCGCCCAGGCCGGCACCCCCGGGTCGCCCGCCGCGCTGAGCGACCGATGGCCCCGCCGGCGTTTCCTGTATCATAGCTCTCCGACATGGCTCGGTCAAGAGGATTGTGGAAAAGCCCTGGAGAGGTCCCCGCCCTCATAAGCCTATATGCTTCAACGCCTTGCGCCGGCCCCGGAAAAACCGCGTAGGAAGGCCTGTACGCGACCCGGAGCCGCCCCCTTGACCCAGGATACCTCCGGCCGATCGGGGCAGGGAGCACTATCCACAAGCCTCGATACGACAGGATCATGCAGACTCGGCCCACCCCCTTGGCTACGCAGCAGCCAAGGCCGCAAATCGCGTCCGGCTGAGGGCGCCCTGCCGGGGCCGGGCACCGCTTGCGTCCATGGGCACCATGGGGGCCGCGAGGGCGGCTGTGCCCAGGTGCTCCCCCGCCTGGTTCGCTGTCCCGCTCATTCTCTCTCGAACCGCGCGGGGAAATCGGGCTTGAGGCCGACGGTGCGGAGGTCAATGGGCTCGAAGCCGAGCTGGAGGGCGGGGCTGCCGGGCCGCAGGCGGAAGTCGCGCCCCGCCAGGTCGCGGAACAACGGGTCGGCAACCACGCTGTGGGCGTCGAATTTGCCGCCTTGCAGTTGCCGCCATTCGTCGAGGGGGATGAGCTTGCCGGCTTTCTTCACGAGAATGCGGCCGCTGGGCTTCCAGAAGAGGTTGCGGTCGGCGGCGGCCACGCGGTCGTCGCTCCAGTTGTCGAACTGGTAGACGGTGCGGCGATCGGCGTCGGCGCCGGGGCGGATGTGGGACTCGGCCTGCACGACGATGAGGTGGTGCCCCTTCGCGGGCGGCTCAAGCTCGGTCCCCTGGGGCTTCCAGGCGGGGTCGGTGCAGAGGGCGAAGGCGTCCCAGTTCAGCCCGCCGCCCTGGGCGTTGGTCCACGTGAGGGTCTGCTCGCCCTGCTTGAGCGGGAGGGCGGCGCAGGCGGCGGGGCTCCACTTCTGCTCGCCCCAGCCGCCGGTGTCGGGCAGGTTCCGGAGGGCGACCGTTTCGCCCCCGGCGACGGCCATCGTGAAGCGGCCGTCGAGGTCGGCGCGGCCGTAGGGCTTGTTGAGGGCGGCGTAGCGGAGCCAGAGGTGATAGAGGCCGTCGGCGGGGATGGCCAGCTTCCAGGCGAGGGTGGTGCCTTTGTTGTGGATGGCGCCCACGCCGCCGCCCCAGGCGCCCCGGGGCGACTCGGCGGCGCCCTCGCACACGATGATGTTGCGGGCGTACTCGTGCTGGTCGCAGCGCTCGTCGGCCATGAAGAACGAGCGGATGGCGCTCACGTTGGAGGGGGCGACGACGAGGATGTTGTTCACGATGCGATTGCCGATGCCCTTGGCGTAGATCGGCTGGTCGCCGCCCGCGCCCGTGACGCCGTAGATGACGTTGTTGGTCACGGTGAAGTAGTCGGTCGCGTCGTCGAGGTAGAGCCCGCTCTGGAGGTCGAAGCGGGTGTTGCCCACGTCGTGGATGAGGTTGTGGTCGTAGGCGTTGTCGCGCCCCGGCCCCCAGGATTCCAGGGCGCCGGTGTCCTGGCTGTCCTCGTTCACGTGGTGGATGTGGTTGTAGGCGATCACGTTGTTGCGCGAGTGGAGGAAGTCGTGGCGGTTTTCAAAGGTGACGCCTTTCACCTGTTCCTTGAGCACCTGATAGCGGACGCCCTTGATGGTCGTCGCATAGCGGGGCATGTGGTGGATGTGGTTGTGGACGACGCGGTTGTGGCCGCTCTGGGAGATGTAGACGCCGCAGCCGTGGCCGACGAGGCGCCCGCAGTGGTGGATGTGGTTATTCTCGACGACGTTGTGGTGATTCACGTCGGGCTGGCCCGGGCCGTTGCCCTGGAGATTGACGCCGAAGAGGCCGTGGCCGCGGATGAGGTTGCCGTAGAGGGCGATTCGCTGGGCGTGGCCGTGGAGCGAGATGCCGCACGCCCCGCCGTTCTCCACCTTGCACAAGCGCAGCGAGCAGTCTTCGGCGCCCGCGATGCTCACCACGTCGCCGTTGGCGATGGAGAGGTCGAGGCCCTCGAAGTGCAGGTTGCGGACGAGTCTCCCCCCCTCGCCTCTGAGGGTGAGGAGGCTGGGCGCGCTGGCGGCCACCAGCGACTGCCGCTCGATGGGCGTCCGGCGCGGCGAGACGTAGAGCCTCCGTTCCTTCAGGCGGATGACGCATTCGCCCGGCGCGTCGAGGAGGGCGAGGACGTTCTGGACGAAGTAGCGGTTGTTCGCGCGGATGTCGTAGCCGTCGCTGCCCTTGAGCGTGATCACGCGCTTCTCGGGGTCAATGCCGACGATGGGCTTGTCGGCCGAGAACCAGTCGTGCGTGGGCCACAGGAACACGCGGCCTTCGGCCCAGTCCCAGCCCCTCGTGTCGAGGTCCTTGGCGCGATAGACGAAGGCCGTCTTCGGCTGGCCGGGCACGGGGTTCTCGATGTGGAAGTAGCCCTGGTTGGGCGCGCGGGCGAGGGCGAGGCGTTCGCCGTTCTCGAAGAGCTGCGTGGGCTGAATGCCCTCGGGGATGGCGGCCTGCCAGATGCTCGGGGCGTGCGGCGTCCAGCCCGTAACGGCCACGCCGCCGAGGAGCGCGGGCACTTCGCCCGGCCAGGCGGCGTACGTGATGCGATGCTCCGCGGTGCCCGAGTCCTCGGGGCCGAAGGCGACGCCCTGCGGCAGATAGTAGGTGCCGCCGCGAAGTAGAACCGTCACATCCTTGGCCAGCCCGGCGGCGATGAGTTGGCGCACGGCGTCGCGGGCGCGGGCGAGCGTGGCGAAGGGCTGAGCGGCGGAGCCCGGCCCCGCGTCGCTGCCGTCGGGCGCGACGACGAAGTCGGCGCTCGCCCGGCGTGACGGCTCTGTGGGGCGGGAACAAGCAGCCATGAGCGTGACCCCCAACAGCCATGCTGCGATCGGCCTCACTTGGCTTTCTCCTTGGGTGGTTCAGGCGGAGGTGGCGGGAGCTTCATCGCGTAGATCGGTGGCGGGATGGCGGGAATGGGCGCGTCCACGTCGCGGAAGGCGGGCTCGAGGCCGGCCCGGGCCGCGGCCTCCTTGGGGAACTTCGGGTCGTCGGGCGGCACGCCCAGGCTGTTGTCCTTCCAGGCGTGGTCGTCCTGCTTGTTGCGGTTGAAGCGGATGGGGGCCTGGACGGTGGAGTGGATGACGTTGCCCTCGATGAGGAAGCCCTTCGAGCCCTCGTCGAGGAAGATGCCGTTGTTGGGCGCGGAGCCCGTGAACTGGCTGCGGCCGATGTGGTGGATGTGGTTGCCGCGGAGCACCGTGCCCGGCTGGAAGCCGAGGCTGTAGATGCCGCCGCCGTCGGCGAGCAGCATCATGGCGTCGTGGATCTCGTTGAACTCGACCACGCTCTCGCGGCACGAGGTGGGCTTGTCGTTCCAGCTCCAGCCGACCGAGAGGCCCGAGTAGGGGAGGCGGCGGATGACGCTGTGGTGCACGTGGGTCCTCTCGGCGATGCCGATCCACACGCCCAGGGCAGAAAAGTGGTCGAGGCCGCCGTCCGAGATCACGCAGTTGGCCACCGTGTTGCCCGTCGGCAGATAGGGCGGCCTGGAGTCGGTCTTCGTGTTGCCGATGAGCACGCCGCCGGCGCCCAGGTCGGCCATGCGGGTGCCCACGATCGCGTCGTCGGCGCAGCCCTGCGCCAGCCGCACCGCGTAGCCGCCCAGGTGGGCGAGGGTGCAGCGCTCGATGCGGCAGTGGCGCGCGAACTCGGCCTCGATGGCGGCGGGCAGGTTGATCATGCCCTGCCCCGAGCTGTAGCCCTTGGGCGGCAGCGCCCAATTCGTGTGGGCGAAGGCGAGGCCGCGGAAGGTGAGGTGCTCGACCCATTTCGGCGGCCGCAGGACCATGCGCGGGTCCGATTCGTCAATCGGGATGGCCCGCTCGGGCTCGCCCGTGATACGGAGGAGCGATTCGAGACGGGGCGCGACCACGGTCAGTCTGCCCATCTCCTCGCCGGGCAGCGGGCGGTACGAGAGCACGCCCGTGGGGCGGTCGAGATGCCACTCGCCGGGCCGGAGGCCGGCCTCCTTGACATTCTCGACGTAGTAGGGGTTCCGCCCGCCCTTGTACCAATGGCCGATGCGGTAGACGGGGAAGCCGGTGAAGCGCACGACATGGCTGGCCAGGTCGATCTCGCGGATGCGCAGGCGCGAGGCGCTCCAGTCGTGCAGAGCGACGACCTCCACGTCGTCAAGGTTGGCCCACTTCTCGATGTCGCCGGGCGCGAAGCGGAACTCGTCCTGGGCCTGGCGGTGGCGCAGCGCGTTCTTCAGGGGCGGGGCATCGGTGAGGCCGGCAATGATGAACGGCCCCTTGCACGGGCGGTAGCGCCGCTCGAAGCAGTTCTGGTCGGGCTTTTTCACGAAGAGCTGGCGGAAGGCCCACTTGCCCTCGCGCACCTCAGGCAGAGTCACTTGGTAGACGCCCTGCTCCTCCTGCTCCCAGCCCGTGATGGGGCGGCCGCCGCTGAGGATGGGTGTCTCGCCCGGATAGGCCGCATAGGTGATAGGGCCTGCCTCGGAGCCGGTGTCGCGGGCGATGAAGTCCACCGGCTCCGTCAGCCAGTAAGTGCCGCCGCGCAGGAGCACGGTGACCGGCTGCTTGAGGGCGCCGCCCTCGTGGTGGCGGCGGGCGGCCACGGCGTCGCGCGCGCGGGCGAGGGTGGCGAAGGGGCCATCCGTCCTCCCGGCGTTCGGCTCGGCGAGGGTGCCGCTCCAGGCGTCGTGGCCGTTGGCGGCGACGTAGAAATCGGCCTTCGCGGCCTCGCCGCCCGCGACTCCGATCATCCGGCTGCATCCCATGAGAGCGACTCCCAGTGCGGCGAAGAACGACCCTCTCATCCGTGGCGTCTCCTCTGAGTCGTGAGGTTCCCTGTCTCGATTGTGCGATATTTGGCGGCGGCCGGCAAGTGCGTCCGGGAAGCGGCTTGACGCCCGCCGCGCGCGGCGCTAGACTGCACGGGCGGCCTGTGCAGAGCCGGGCGGGCCGCCTCTGCGCTCCCGGCGCGCCCGCCGTCCGCGCACGGCCCGTGTAACCTTGCAGGCCATGCGGGGTCTGTACACGCAGAAGCGAAGGAGGAACGCATGGCGCTCGCGAGCCGGCTCGTCGAATACTCGCTCGACCATCCCAGGCGCATCACCGCCACCATGATCGCTATCACCCTCGCCCTCGGGGCCATGATCCCGCGGGTGAAGGTGGACACCGATCCCGAGAACATGCTCTCGGAGCATGAGGCGGTGCGCGTGTTCCACCACGAGATGAAGCGCGAGTTCGTCCTCAACGACATGGTCGTGCTGGGCATCGTGAACGAGAAGGACCCCGACGGCGTGTTCAACCCGGCGTCCCTCGCGCGGGTCTACGAGCTGACGAAGTTCGCCGAGAAGCTCCGCTGGCCCGACCCGAAGAACCCCGGCAAGGAGATCGGCGTCGTCGAGGTGGATCTGCTGGCGCCCTCGAAGGTGGACAACATCGAGCCGGTGCCCGGGCAGCCGGGCACGGTGCGGTTCGAGTGGATGATGCCCGAGCCGCCGACCACGCGCGAGGCGGCCCGCGCCATCCGCGAGAAGGCCAAGAACAACCCCCTGCTCGACGGCACGCTCGTCAGCGAGGACGGCAAGGCCCTCTGCCTCTACCTGCCGCTGACCTCGAAGGACCTCTCCTACCGCGTCTACAGCGCGCTGCGCGAGAAGATCGCCACGTTCACGGGCGACGAGCAGTACCACATCACCGGCCTGCCCGTGGCCGAGGACACGTTTGGAGTCGAGATGTTCAAGCAGATGGCCATCTCGGCCCCGCTGGCGATGCTGGTGATCTTCATCCTGCTCTTCGCCTTCTTCCGCAAGCTCACGCTCATCCTCAGCCCCATGATCCTGGCAGTGGTGTGCGTGATCATGACGATGGGCCTGCTCATCGGCACCGGCCACACGGTGCACATCATGAGCTCGATGATCCCGATCTTCATCATGCCCATCTCGGTGCTCGACTCGGTGCACATCCTCTCGCAGTTCTTCGACCACTATCAGCGGACACGCGACCGGCGGAAGACGATGGTGGCGGTGATGCGCGAGCTATTCCTGCCGATGCTCTACACGTCGCTGACCACGGTGGCCGGCTTCGCGTCGCTGGCCCTCACGCCCATCCCGCCGGTGCAGGTGTTCGGCGTGTTCGTGGCCATCGGGGTCGCGCTCGCCTGGGTGTTCACCGTCACCTTCATCCCCGCCTTCGTGATGTTCATCCCCGAGAAGCGCCTCGAGAACTTCGGCACGATGCACCATGGCGAGGCCCCGAAGTCGCTCCTCGCCCGCGTGCTGCACAGCCTGGGCGGCTTCGCCTACCACCGCGCCAGGCTCATCCTCGCGGCCGTGCTGCTCGTGGGCGCCGTGGCCGGCTACGGCATCAGCCGCATCAACATCAACGACAACCCGGTGCGCTGGTTCGAGCCGAGCCACCCCATCCGCGTGGCCGACAAGGTGCTCAACCAGCACTTCGGCGGCACCTACATGGCCTACCTCGTCCTCGAGCCAGAGGCGACGACGCGCCGGGCCGACGACGTGGCGAAGGCCCTCGACGCCCGCCTCGCGAAGGCGGCGGAGAACTTGAAGGCCGACTTCCCCGAGGCCGCGCCGACCCTCGAGAAGGGGCGGACCCTCATCGCCGAACTGGCCAAGGAGGCCCCGAGCGGCGACACGCTGCTCGAGCAAGCGGCGCAGCGGGTGGCCGAGCTGAAGGCCCAGGCGTCCGGCGACGAGGCCGACGCCTGGGCCGAGGTGGCCGGCGCCATCGGCGCCGAGCGGCTTGCCAAGCAGGTCTTCAAGAGCCCCGAGGTCCTCCGCTACATCGAAGGCCTCCAGCGCGCCCTCCTGTCCACCGGCGTGGTCGGAAAGTCCAACTCCGTCGCCGATATCGTCCGCAAAGTGCACAAGGAACTCATGGAGGGCAAGGCCGAGTTCTACCGCATCCCCGACACCGCGGCCGCCGTGGCCCAGTGCCTGCTGTCGTTCCAGAACAGCCACGACCCCGACGACCTGTGGCACCTGGTCACGCCCGACTACGGCAAGGCCAACATCTGGGTGCAGCTCCGCAGCGGCGACAACCGCGACATGGAGAAGGTTGTGCGGTTCGTGGACCGCTACATCAACGGCAACCTCGGGCCGTCGCCGCCCGTGCCGCTGGCTCACCGCTGGTTCGGCCTCACCTATATCAACGTGGTGTGGCAGGACAAGATGGTGAGCGGCATGCTCTCGTCGTTCCTCGGCAGCTTCGCCATGGTGTTCGTGATGATGGTCGTGCTCTATCGCTCGGCGCTCTGGGGCCTGCTCGCGATGGTGCCGCTCACGATCACCATCGGCCTCATCTACGGCATCATCGGCCTGGTGGGGAAGGACTACGACATGCCCGTGGCCGTCCTCTCGTCGCTCACGCTGGGCCTGGCGGTGGACTTCGCGATCCATTTCCTCTCGCGCTCGCGCGAGCTGGTGCACGAGCTCGGCTCGTGGAAGGACGTGGCGGCGAAGATGTTCGGCGAGCCGGCGCGGGCGATCGCGCGGAACATCATCGTCATCGCCATCGGCTTCCTGCCGCTGCTGGCCGCGCCGCTGGTGCCGTACAAGACCGTGGGCTTCTTCATGGCCAGCATCCTGGCCATCGCCGGCGTCGCCACGCTGTTCGTGCTCACGGCGCTTGTCACCGTGCTGGCGGCGCGCCTCTTCCGCCGGAAGGCCCCGCAGGCCGCCGCGTGCAACTGCGCGCTGTGCATCGCCGCCTCGATCGGCACCGTGGCTGTCATCGCCCTGAGCATCCACAACTACATCACCTGGCACTGGACCACCCTCACGTGGCTCAGCGCCGCGGGCATTGTGTTCCTCACGGCCCTCTGCGGCATCCTGTCGCGCAGGCAGGCGTGCCACAGAGCCGAGGCCGCGGCAGAGGAATGAATGTCGAATACCGAACTGAGGAAAGGAGAAGACAGATGCGTGCTTGGACCGCTCTAGGCATCGTGCTTGCGGGGCTCACGGCCTCGGCGGGAGAGGACAACCCGACCGTCGAGCAGATCGTCGAGAAGGCCAACCTCGCCGCCTACTACCAGGGCGACGACGGCCGGGCCAACGTGCACATGGTCATCACCGATTCGCAGGGCCGCACCCGCGAGCGCCAGTTCGTGATCCTGCGCCGCGACGTCAAGGACGGCGCCGACCAGAAATTCTATGTCTACTTCGAGGAACCGGCCGACGTGCGCAAGATGGCCTACCTCGTGTGGAAGCACGTGGACAAGGACGACGATCGCTGGCTCTACCTGCCCGCCCTCGACCTCGTGAAGCGCATCGCGGCCAGCGACAAGCGCACCAGCTTCGCCGGCTCGAACTTCTTCTACGAGGACGTCTCGGGCCGCGGCCTGGCCGAGGACACCCACGAGTTGGTCGAGACCACCGCCGAGCACTACGTGCTCAACAACAAGCCCAAGGACCCCAAGAACGTCGAGTTCGCCTCCTACAAGGTCTGGATCGACAAGAAGACCTTCCTGCCGAAGAAGGCGGAGTACGCGGACGCCGAGGGCAAGGTCTACCGCGTCGTCGAGGCCCTCGAGGTCCAGGAAATCCAGGGCTTCCCCACCGTCGTCAAGTCGCGCGTCCAGGACCTCAAGAGCGGCGGGAACACCGTGAGCACGTTCGCCGACGTCAAGTACGACCTCGGCCTGCCCGACGACGTGTTCAGCGAGCGGTACCTGCGCCGCGCGCCGAGGAAGTACCTGCGGTGAGCCCAGCGGCCCGGCGACACTTTGCCATCGCCATTCTGCTGTGCGCGGCGGCCTTTGCGGCCGCGATGGCTGGCGAGGAGGCCCCGGCCGCCGGCCCCTCGCTCAAGGAGATTCTCGAGAAGCTGCCCTTCGGCCTCCACGGCTTCGTCGAGACCCGCGCCGGCACGCGCGTCCAACGCAACCGCTACATCTCCGAAACCGCCTCGATGGCCGAGGCACGCCTCCAGCTCGAGGCCAGCAAGACCTTCGAGATCGGCGACTACCGCCCCGAGGCGCGCGTCAAGGCCGACTTCTTCTACGACGGCATCGAGAAGCACGCCTTCGCCGACCTCCGCGAGGCCAATATCGTCTTCTCTCCCTTCGAGTTCCTCGACCTCAAGCTCGGCCGCCAGGTGCTCACCTGGGGCACCGGCGACCTGCTCTTCATCAACGACCTGTTCCCCAAGGACTGGGAGTCGTTCCTCATCGGCCGCGACGACGAGTATCTCAAGGCCCCGTCCGACGCGGTGAAGCTCAGCTTCTTCGCCGACGCGGTGAACGTGGACGTGGTGTACACCCCGCGCTTCCGCTCGGACAAGTATGTGGACGGCTCGCGCCTGAGCTACTGGAGCGACGCCCTGGGCAGTCTGGCCGGCGAGAAGGCAGTCGTGCGCGACACCGAACCCGACCGCTGGCTCCGCGACGACGAGCTAGCCCTGCGGCTCTACAGAAACCTCAGCGGTTACGAGATCGCCCTCTACGGCTACCACGGCTTCTGGCGCGCCCCGGCCGGCATGGACCCCCTGACCGGCAAGGCCACGTTCCCCCGCCTGTCGGTCTACGGCGGCAGCGTGCGCGGCCCCGTGGGCAAGGGCATCGGCAACCTCGAGGTCGGCTACTACGACTCGCGCGACGACCGCGGCGGCGCCAACCCCCTCGTGCGCAACAGCGAGGCCCGCTTCCTCGCCGGCTACGAGCAGGAGGTCGCCCGCGACCTCACCGCCGGCGTCCAGTACTACCTCGAATGGATGATGGACTACGGCGACTACCGGCGGACTCTCCCGCCCGGCGTGCGGCCCCGCGACGAAGTCCGCCACGTCGTCACCACCCGCATCACCAAGCTGCTGATGAACCAGAACCTGCGGCTGTCGCTGTTCGTCTTCTATTCGCCGTCGGATTCCGACGCCTATGTGCGGCCCAAGGTGCACTACAAGATCGACGACCACTGGTCGGTCGAGGCGGGCGCCAACTTCTTCCTCGGCGCCCGCGACCACACCTTCTTCGGCCAGTTCGAGGAGAACTCGAACGTCTACGGCGCCCTGCGCTTCAGCTTCTGAGCGCGACTCCGCACCCCGAGCCGAGGCGCTCCCCGACAGCCGGGTGCGGGCCGGAATTGTGGGCAGGGCCGTTCTCTCTGGAACCTGTAGGCGGAGCGTCCCCGTCCCGCGGGCCATCGGGGGATTCGCGGGATGTGGACATCCCGCCTGCAGCCCAGCCCTGGGCCATCCATTTCGCTCCTCTGGAACTCCCGCAGCCACCTGCCATTCCGGCCCACCCCCCGGCAGCCCGGCCACTTGCTCCCGGGAATCCGATCGGATAGACTCCGGCCCACGCCGCGCGGGCGCGGGCAACGCAGCCCGCGGGGGTCTGGAGACAACTCCTGAGCACAGGAGTCGCCGCCATCCGAGCCACGCTGAACAAGGCGCTTGCGAGCATCGCGGGCCGCCACTGGATCGTGGCGCTGGCCATGGCCAAGTCGGCCGCGGGCGGCATGCTCATGGTCGGCCTGCCCGTCAAGCTCGACCGCCTGAGCTGGAGCGACTGGGAGCTGGGCCTCTACACCGCCGTGACCTCGGCCACCTACATGGCCGTGTGCCTGGGCTACAGCCTGCTGCTGCACCGCATGCCGCTGCGGCGCATGTTGGGCTTTGCGGCCGGGTTGGCCGCTGCGATGGCCGCGGGCTTGTGGCTGTTCACCTTCGGCCCGCTCCTCTTCCTCTTCGGCGCAGGCTTCTCGTTCGCAGCGGCGCTCTACTGGCCGTCGCTCATGGCCTGGATCGGCGAGAGCGAGGAGACGCACCTGGTGGGCGACATGTCGGCATTCAACTGCGCCTGGACCATCTCGCTCACGGCGGGCGCCGTGGTGGGCGGGCTGGTCGAGTCGCTGATCCCGGGGCTGAGTCTCCTGCTCGTGGCCGCGGTGCTGGCGGCGCTCATGCTGCTGGCCCCCTTCGCCCACATTCGCGGGCGCGACGCCTTCCCCGCCACCGTGGCCTCCGAGCCGGTGCCGCCCGTGCTGCCGCGGCGGTTCCTGGCCGCCGGGTGGCTCGCCGCGATGATCGCCACGCTGGCCACCGCCGTCCCCGCGTCCATCTTCATCAAGCTCAACAGCAGCCTGGGCTACGCGGCGCGCGATTTCGGAGCGTTCCTGGGCCTCCAGGGCGCGGTGCAGGCGTTCGTGTTCCTGGCACTCGGCGTGCTCCAGGGCTGGCGCTATCGACGCTGGCCGCTGGTGGCGCCGCTGGTGTTCGTGGCGGCCGGCGGCCTGCTGCTGGCCACGCCCACGGGGGGCGGCACGTTCGGCTGGTACGTGTTGGCCCTGGGCTTCGCGCTGCTGGGCGCCGGCATGGGCCTGGGCTACGGCACGGGCTTCTACTACACGGTGCGCGGCGGCCGGCGCCGCAAGCGCAACGTGGGGCTCTTCGAGGCCGCCGTGTCGCTCCAGCACGTGCTGGGCGGCGCCGCGGGCGGGCTGACCGCCACGCTGCTGTGGCGTCGAGCGCCCTATCTGGCCGTGGCCGGCCTCGCCGTGCTGGGCATCCTGGCCCAGGGCAGCCTGCTGCGGGGCCTCGACCAGCCCGCCCCGCGCGGGCCGAACGAAAGGGCTTTTGACACGCCGCGCGGCGCGCCCTACAATAGCGGCCCGGAAGGCGGACCCGATGCGCGTGCTGGGCATTGACCCGGGGCTTCAGGTGACCGGCTACGGCCTGCTGGCGGCGCGCGGCGCGCGGGTGAGCGTGGTCGAGGCCGGCGTGCTGCGCACCAGCGAGCGCGACCCGCTCGAGACCCGGCTCCGCAGGCTCCACGGCCTGGCCCGCGACCTCTTCCGCGAGCTGGCGCCCGAGGCCATCGCCGTCGAGGACCTCTACTCGCATTACCGCCACCCGGTGACGGCGATCCTGATGGGCCACGCGCGCGGGGTGCTCTTCCTGGCCGCGGCCGAAGGCGGCGTGCCCGTCGTGAGTTACGGGGCCACGCGCATCAAGAAGTCGCTCACCGGAGCGGGCCACGCCAGCAAGGCCCAGATGCAGCGCATGGTCCAAAGCGCGCTCGGGCTCAAGGCCCTGCCCGAGCCGCCCGACGTGGCCGATGCCCTGGCCGTGGCTCTGTGCCACTGTAATGTGGTGGCGCGCAAAACCTGGGGATAGGAGACGCTGCAAGCCGCAAGCCGCAAGCCACAAGCTCACAGAACGGCTGTCTCTTCAGCTTGTAGCTTGCAGCGTGCCGCTTGCGGCCTGATGCGATGATCACAAGGATTCATGGCCGTCTCTCGGGCATGCGCGGCGATTCCGCCATTGTGGACGTTCACGGCCTCTTCTACGAGGTCATGCTGCCCGGCGGCCTCGCTCAGCGCCTCACCCGCAGCCTGGCGCCCGACGAGGCCCGCGAGGTGACGTTCCACACGCTCCACTACATCGAGGGCTGGGGTGGCGGAGGCGCCCAGCGGCCCCGCCTCATCGGCTTCACCGAGGAACTCGACCGCGAGTTCTTCGAGCTGCTCACCACCGTGAGCGGCCTGGGCACGAAGACGGCGCTCCGCGCCCTCACCATCCCCATCGCCGAGATGGCCGCGGCCATCGAGGCCGGCGACGCCCGCACGCTCGCCAAGCTGCCCCGCATCGGGCCGCGCATGGCCGACAAGATCGTGGCCGAGCTGAAGGGCAAGGCCTGGAAGTTCACCCTCCTGCCGCCCGGCGCGCCGCTCGCCTCGCCCGCCAAGGCCAAGCCGGCCGAGCAGCCCTTCGTGGCCGAGGCGCGCGAGATTCTCCTCCAGGTCGGCTACCGCGCCTCCGACGCCGCGGCCGCCATCGAAAAGGTGCTCCAGGAGCGGCCCGACATCGCCACGTCGCAGGCCCTTGTCCAGGAGGTCTTCCGGCAGAGAGGGAGCAAGCAAGGATGAAAGCCGCAATCTGCAATCCCTAGTCCGCAATCCGCAACAGGTCAAGAGCACAGAGGACGGAGTCTTCGGCCCTCAGGCTTCTCCGATTGCGCATTGCGGGTTGCGCGTTGCGCACGATCACAGGAGTTGGCCGACAAGTGGCAGGAATCCCCGAGTTCCAGTCCCAGCTCAAGTCCGCCGACGACCGCGAGCGCTGGCTCGCCGCCTGGCACCTGGCCCAGGCGGGCAAAGAGGCGGCGCCAGCCCTCGTCGAGGCGCTGAAGCACACGGACGCCGTAGTGCGCTACTGGGCCGCCGTGGGGCTGGGCCTCGCGGGCGACAAGGCGGGCCTCGAGCCGCTCCGCACCGCGCTGAGGGACGACTCGGGCGACGTGCAGGTCGCCGCCGCCGAGGGGCTCGTCCGCCTCGGCGCCCAGGCCGAAGGCGTCCGGGGCCTCGTCGCGGCGCTCGAGCACGCCAGCGAATTCGTCCGCCTGCGCGCCCTTCATGCCGTCGAGGCCCTCGGCCCCCTGGCCCAGGGCGCGTTCGACGCCGCCCGCAAGGCGTCCAGCGGCGACGCCGGCTACCCGGGCCGCATGGCCGAACACTTCGGCGAGGCGGCCCCCGAGCCGCCAAAGGGCAAGGGGCGAGACAAGGGGAAACGCGCGAACCCGTGATGCGTGATACGTGACCAGAGGAGAGAGAACAGCCTGCTCCTGCCTTCTCACGCATCACGCCACGTGCACCGAAGCAGAAGCACCAGGAAGCCAAAAGCCATGCCCGAGGATCGCGAACGCATCATCTCCGCCGAGGCCGCCAGCGCCGAGGAAGAGCAGTTCAACTGGAGCCTGCGGCCGCAGAAGCTCGACGAGGTGATCGGCCAGCGCGAGCTGGTCGAGCGCCTGCGCATCTCCCTCGGCGCCGCCAAGGGGCGCGGCGAGCACCTCGAGCACGTGCTCTTCTACGGCCCGCCCGGCCTGGGCAAGACCACCTTCGCCCACGTCATCGCCAACGAGATCGGCTCGCGCCTCTCGCAAACCAGCGGCCCCGCACTCGTCCGCCCCGCCGACCTCCTCGGCCTGCTGACCAACCTCCAGCCGCGCGACGTGCTGTTCATTGACGAAATCCACCGCCTCCCCGCCGCCGTCGAGGAGTTCCTCTATCCCGCCATGGAGGACTTCCGCATCGACTTCGTGGTGGACAAGGGGCCGTTCGCCAAGACCGTGCCCGTGCCGCTCCAGCCCTTCACCCTCGTGGGCGCCACCACGCGGGCCGGCCTCATCTCCAAGCCCATGCGCGAGCGCTTCGGCATCTTCCACCACGTCGACTTCTATCCCGTCGAGGACCTCAAGGAGATCCTCCGCCGCTCGGCGCGCCTGCTCGAAGTGGGCGCGGACGACGCGGCCCTCGACGAGATCGCCAAGCGCTCCCGCGGCACCCCCCGCGTCGCCAACCGACTCCTCCGCCGCGTGCGCGACTACGCCGCCGTCAAGGCCAGGGGAAAGCTCTGCGCCGCCGTCGCCGCCGACGCCCTCGCCCTCGAAGGCGTGGACGAGCAGGGCCTGGACGAGCACGACCGCAAATACCTGCGCGTCATCATCGAGTTCTACAAGGGCGGCCCCGTCGGCATCGAGGCCATCGCCTCCACCCTCAACGAAGACACCGACAACATCCAGGACCTCGTCGAGCCGTTCCTGCTGAAGCTCGGCTTCCTCAAGCGCACCCGCACCGGCCGCGAAGCCACCGACCTCGCCTACAAGCACCTCGGCCTCAAACGCGGCGGGGGACAGCGGTCGCTGTTCTGAGTGAGTCGCGGGGGCGGCCCTCTCTCACCCGTCCCACAGCTCCACCCCGCCCTTGAGCGAGCGGCAGGCCTGCTCGTAGTATGCGGCGTCAATCTCGAAGCCCACGAAGTCCACGCCGAGGGCCTGGCACGCCAGCGCCGTGTGGCCGAGGCCCAGGAAGGGGTCGAGGACGAGCCTCGTGCGCTCGAGGCCGTGGAGCCGAATGCAGCGCTCGGGGAGCTGGACGGGGAACGTGGCGGGGTGCGGCCTATCTCGGTCGCGGAACTTGATGGTCTCGTAGGGGATGAACCAGGTGTTGCCGCGGCACCGCAGGCCCCCGCCCGCCTTGGCCCAGCGGGCCACGTTCGACTTGTCCTGATACGGCACGCCCACGGCCAGCCGGTCGAGTTCCACGTCGCCGCGATGGGTGAGGTGAAAGACGTATTCGTGGCAGTCGTTGACGTAACGCTTGCTGTTGATCGGCTTGTAGTGGCCCACGGCCACGTCGCCGGCGATGCCGGGGTAATCGCCCACGTCGGCCTTGGCGATGGCGATGCTCTTGATCCAGTGGATGACGTTCTGGAGGACGAAGCGGGAGCGCACCACGCCCAGCACGTCGAAGGGCACGTAGGGGTCGGAGGGCATCGAGCCGACGTTGAGGAAAAGCGAACCCTTATCGGCGAGGACGGCCTTGGCCGCATCGGCCCACTCGCCCAGCCAGGCAAGATACTGCTCGCGGGGCGCTGTGTCGTCGTAGCTCTTGTAGCGGATGCCCAGGTTGTAGGGCGGGGAGGTCACCACCACGTCCACGCTGCCGGGCGCGAGGTGCTCGCGCATCCCGGCGACGCAGTCGCCGCGGTGCAGCACGATGCGGCAGGAAGAGGTTCTCAGCTCGAACATAGGCGGCCTCGCCAGGTCCGGGGCGGGTGAATCGTACCGCCCGATGGGGCGGCTGTCAAGGCGCAGCGCGGGCAAACATGCGGGGAACGCATGAAAGGGGTTGACGCGGGCGGGATGGGCGGGTATGCTAGCAGGGACGGCGCTGCCTGTTGCAGGGGCAGAGTCCGGTCGCTGCCGCTTGCTCGGAGCGGGGCCGCCCGGTATACTGACCGCGTATCACGGCCCTTATTAGGAGCACGCCGAATGCTACTCCCCCGAAGCGCAGCGCTGATGTGCGTGTTGGCCCTCGCCGGTGGCTCGGCCCTGGTGGCCGGGGAGGCCCCCCCTGCCGAAGCCTACGCGGTCGTGAAACCCGCCGACAACCCGCTGGCGAAGAAAGGCGGCGCCGTGCCCGTGCCCACGATCACGTGGGAGAAGGTCGCCGTGCGCCCCGACCACCCGCGCATGCTCTTCACCAAGGAGACCAAGGCGGCGCTGGCCACCCGCATTGACCAGAGCCCGCTGCGTCCGAAGTTCCTCGAGGCCGCCGAGCAGGGCGAGCCCATGGCCTGCGCTCTGATGTACCAGTTGACCGGCCGCGAGCGCTACGCCAGGTCGGCGATCCACGCCCTCCTGACCGGCCGCATCACGCCGGGGACCATGTACCAGCCGATGAGCTACGTCTTCGATTGGACCTACGACGCGATGACCGACGAGGAGCGCCGCGAGGCCATCGAGCGGGTCTGGGCCACGGCCACGGTGGACCGCGCCTCGGGCTGGCCCCGCTGCTCGGCCTACTCGGGCTACCCCGAGGACCCGCTGCCATCGGAGACCCGGCCCGACCAGTGGCCGCGGTTCTACAACTGGACCTTCCACGACCAGGACTGCGTGCGCCGCTACGCGCCGACCCTGGAGGCCGTGATCGCGCTCGCCGGGCACAAGCCGCGGGCAGCGGAGAGCGTGCGGCACTACTGGGAGTACTCGCTGAAGGACCTTGGCCTGTTCCTCGACTACCTGCGCGACGGCAGCTACTGGCAGGGCTACTACTGGTCGGTCACCACGCGGGCGGCCGAAATCCACCGCGCGTTCGCCCTCATCCGGTCCGCCACCGGCATTGACTACCTCGACCCCAAGGCCCATCCGTACCTGGCCAACCTGGGCCGTTGGATCCTCTATTGCTCCGACGTCGCCCGCCGACGCGTGGTCTACAACTACGGCGACGGCGAAATGGTCAACTTCGACACCACCCGCGTCTTCCCCGTGCTGGCCATGTCGGCCGACCTGTCGAAGGACCCACGCGTCGAGTGGCTGGCCCGCCAGGTGCAGCCCGAGGGGGCCGACTGGTTCACCGAGTTCTTCTGCCACGACCCCACGCTGCCCGCGACCGGTCCGGGCGACCTGCCCCCCTCGCGCGCCTTCCCCGGCACGGGCCTGGCCGTGATGCGCACCGGCTGGAAGGGGCACGACGTGTGGGCCTCCACCCGCTTCTGCGACTGGTTCGACATGCACGGCCACCCCGACGCCGGCTCCTTCATCCTCTACTGCCAGAGCCCGCTCGCCCCCGACACAGGCTTCTACTGCCCCGGCAACTACCACGCCAACGGCTACTACACGCGGACCGTGGCCCACAACACCATCACCGTGCGTGACCCGGCGGCCAAGACGCCGCTCAACGACGGCTGCCAGCGCACCCGCGACAAGCGCACCTGGTCCTTCGCCATCGGCGCCGACGCCTGGGTCTACAACCAGGACGAGTTCGACCGGGCCAACCTCCTGGCCTTCGAGACCCAGGAGCTCTACGACTACTGCGCGGGCGAGGCCACCAAGGCCTACCGCCCCGAGATGGTCAGGGAGTTCGTCCGCCAGACCGTGCTGCTGCGCGACGGCTTCTTCCTGGTCTTCGACCGCGTGGAGGCGCCCCGCGCCGAGCTCGAGAAACGCTGGCTCATGCACTTCGTCGGCGAGCCCGCGATCGACGGCCGCCTGGTGCGCGCCGAGGTCAAAGGCCACATCGAAGACTACGACGGCTCGGTGGCCGTCTCCCGCGGCAAGGAGCGCGGGGTCGTGCGCTGCCAGACCCTGCTGCCCGCGCAACGCGTGATCCGCAAGATCGGCGGCGCCAGGCCCAACATCCCCGTCTCCACCCTCTGCCGAGTCCCGCGCACCGTCCAGCGCATGGGCACCGGCAGCCGCTGGGAGTGGACCGACCCCCTGATCCTCTACTACAACGACCCCCTGTCCGGCAAGAAACTGGGCGCCATCTGCATCGGGCGCGAAACGCCCACCGAGGCCGAGTACGAGATCAACGACAAGGAATTCTACCTCAAGCTGCACGCCTACGAGCGTGGCAAGACCGACGAGTTCCGCTTCAAGCTCGCCGATTACGAGACCCTGCTCGACCTGGCGCGCGACCTGGGCAAGCGCCTCCAGTGGCACTCGGCCTTCCACTACCTGCCCGGCTACGAGTACTACAACGAGGGCGTGAACTACGCCCCCTCCTACGGCTACCCCGCCTGGGAGAACCCCGCCATCAACGCGCCCGAGCTCATTGGGGCGGCCAACGACGCCGGCTCCTGGCGCATCGAGGTCTACCCCACCCAGCAGGCCGCGCGCGACTACTTCTTCCACGTCATGCGCGTGCAGGCCAACGCCGAGGAGGACCCCGGCACCGTGACCCTGGCCCGCGACGAGGCCGGCCGCGCCGAGGCTAAGGTCGTGCTCGGCGGGCGCACCTACCTCGTCGCCTTCAACAAGACGGGCGACATCGGCGGCCACATCCGGATCACCGACGCCGCCGGCCAGGTGCTTGCCGACCGTGACTTCGCGAAGACGATTGAGCAGAAAGACTGACCGCGGGCTGGCGCGCCACCCCGCGCCTGCGGCAAACCCTCACGCCCTCCCGAACGTCCTGTCACGTTCGGGAGGGCGTTCGCTTTTCACCCCATCGCCCGCCTGGCTGGCGGCCCGCTCCGGCAGCCTCGCGTGGCACAGAGAGTTCGACTGCCGCCGCGAGAGCGAGAAGGACGCACACTGGCCCCTGCACAGGCAACATGCGCACGGCGCGAGGCAGGCATTTCACCTGCCAGGCCGAGTCTTGCAGCCAGGGGCCCGTTCGTAGTGCGGCCTTCAGGCCGTGTCTGCGCGTACGGGCTGAAGCCTGCGCCATGGACGTGCGCGACAATCGGGCGCGGCCGCAGCCGCCCCAGGTGGGCGGGTCAAGGCGCCGCCGGCGGCCGGCCGCCCTTGGCGGGAGGGGCGGGCGGATTGGGCTGGGTGGTGAGCTTCTTGCGGTTGAGCCAACGTTCGGTCCGGTCCAGCATCTCGATGCGCTTGCTGATGAGGGCCCCCTGAGCCGGCTCGCCGCCCAACCCCTGCACCACCCTCCACTGCTCGATGGCCGCCAGCGGCAGGAGGGCGCGTTCATAGGCGTAGGCGGCCGTGGCGCAGGCCTCCGCGGTCTTCACGCGGCCGGCGATGGTGGCCAGCTTGGCGCCCGCGGCGGCGTAGTAGAAGGACGCGAGGTCGTGCTCGGCGGCCCACTGGGCGATGAAGGCGTTCGCACAGTTGTTGCAGTAGCGGGGCGACTTGGCGTCGAGGTCCTGGACCGAGTAGATGGAGGTGCTGGGACACGAGGCGTCGGTGCAGGCGGGAAGGCCCAGTGAGCGCGCGAGCGCGTGGAGCGTGAGCCGGCGGGCCCGCCCGGCCACGGCGTCGCGCGCCTCGCCCAGCCGGGCGAGCGAGATCAGGAGCGAGCCGCCCGGGCGCGTGGGCGCAAGGGCCACCTCGAGGCCTGGCACGCTGAGTTCGGCGGTGCTGAGGCCGATGAACCGCACATCCTGGGGGTCGGCGGCCTGCTCGCGGTCGAGTCGCGCCAGCAGCGGCCGCGCGTCGCGCGGGCGGCCGTCGGCGCTGGCGAACGTCGGCAGCGTCTTGGGCGACACGTTCACCTTCACGGCCTGGGGCGCGCCCGGGGTCCTCAGGGAGGTCTCGATGTCGCTCGCGAAGTCGCGCGCACGCAGGAGGCGGCCGGCCGCGGCGTCGGCCGCGAGCAGGAAGTGCGGCTGCACCGCCCCGTCGCGCAGGTCGCGCCAGTCGCGGGCGGTGTTGCCGCGCTTGCGGCGGTCGGGCTGCTGCTTGCGGAGGGCCTCGAGCGCCGCGTCCCGGATCACGGCCTGGGGCGCCGCCAGCAGCTCCACGTCGCCCACCACGGGGAAGTCCCGGTGCAGGCGCGTGACGCCGCCGCGGAGGGCCTTGGCCACGTCCTTGTCATCCTCGTAGAGCTCGAGGAGGCGGGTGAGCGCGACGGCATGGCCCGGCGTGACGATGCGCGCGAGCCAGGTGGCGACGCGTTCGCGGTTCTCGCGGGCCGCATCGTCCAGGTAGGGCACCAGGTAGGGCAGGAGCAGCGGGTCGTCCCACTGCGCCACCAGGGCGCGGGCCGTTTGGCGGAGCGTCTCCTGCCGCAGGGCGTCCACCACGAAGGGCGCCCCGTACGGCGAGGCCAGGTCTCCGAGGGCCCTCAGGCACTCCGTGCGCACCTCGTCGTCTTTCGCGTTCACCAGGAACTCGGTGAGCAAGGGCGCAGCGCCGTGGCCGGAGATGGCGGCCAGGGCCTTGAGCGCCTCCACGTGCAGTTCGCTCTCGGCAGGGTTGCGCAGGATCTCGATGATCTTGGGTACGGAGGCCGTGTCGCCAATGGCGGCGAGCACGCGGAGCAGGTGCCGACGCTGGGTCGGCGGCCCCGCCGCGAAGGCGGCGCGCAGCATGGGCAGGGCCTCGCGCCCTTTCTGCGACAGCTCGGCTTCGGCCTTGAGGCGCGGCGCCTCCTTCTCGTCCAGCAGCGCGTCAAGGAGCTGGTGGACGTCTTCCCGCGCCTTGAGGCGCGCGAGGAGCTCGGGTGACACGGCGATGGCCTCGCCGGTCGCGGCCGCGCTGGGCCCATCCACCACGCTGCTGGCGATCTCGCCGCGGCTGACCACCACGGTGCCCCCGATGTCGAGCTCGATGCGGGCCTTGTCGCCCTCGATGGTCATGCGGCCCTGAAGCTGCTGCCCGTTGCGCAGCACCACGGTGTCGGCCTGGACGCCCTGCGCGCGGCCGAGGACAAGGGCCAAGGCGACCAGCGCTGCGGGGGTATGTCGGTTCATGGCTGCTGTTTCTTCTTCCGCAGGAAGGCGAGCAGGCCGCCCTGCTCCTCGGCAGGTGGCGGCGGCGGGGCCGGGGGGGGCGCGGGAGGCGGCTCATGCTTCGGGGGGAGAGGCCTGGCGGGAGGCTTCTCCTCCACGAACGCGAGCGGGGCCGGCCCTGCCGCCTGCCTGGGCTCCACGGGAGGGGCCTGCGGCAGCGCGGCCGGCCTCGGTGTCGGAATCCCCGCTTCGCGGCCCGGCAGGTCCCCGGGCCCGGCGGCCGGGGTGTCGGCGCGACTGGTCTTGTCGGCCTGGTCCACCTTGTCGAGGAACTCGAAGAGGCCGCGGATATCCTCGTCCACGGGCTCGTCCTTGGGCTTCAGTTGGGGCCGCGGCGTTTGCGCCTGAGGGTGCGGCGCAGGGCTGGGTACGGGAGGAGCCGGCGGGCCGGCCGCGGGCCGTGCCGGCGGGGTCGGGCCGGAGGCGGGGCGCGTCGGCGCCTGGGCCGGCGCGGGCGGCGGCGTGGGCCGTGCGGGGGGCGCGGGCATGCCGGAGGGCGTGACCATCGTGGGCGCGGTGGTGGCGCTCAGAACTCGGAACTCCAGCACGGCCTTGCCGATCTGGATCACGTCGCCGTGGCGCAAGGCGCGCGTGGTGATCCGCTGGCGGTTCACATAGGTGCCGTTGCTGCTCCCCAGGTCGGCCACGACCCACTCTTCGGGCGCCGTGGACGAGATCTTACAGTGGTTGCGCGAGGCCAGCTTGTCCTTCACAATCACGTTGGCTTCGCGCGAACGCCCGACCAGATAGGCTTTGCCCTCCTCCAGGGCATACTCTCCCTGGTCCGTCAAACCACCCTTGGCCAGGAGCGTGGCCTTCATGCGCGTTGCCTCGCACTGGGGGCCGCAACAGGGTCGGCGTTGGTCAGGTGATTGGTATCCTAGCACTCGTCCGCGCGGATGTCAAGACCCGAGTCACGCGCCGGTGGCGTAGGCTGTCGTGTGTGAATCGGCCGGGAGGCTGGCGACGGAGCCCTTCCTCACGACGCAGAAAAGGAAAGGCGCCAGAACGGTGGATGCCGTCGTCAGTGTGCCGGACAGCGATGAGCCGGAGGAGGGGCACGAAGTACCCGCCGCCGGCGACGAGGCGGGAGCAGAGGCGAACGAACGCGTGCAGACACAGTTCCGCCTGCTCCAGCTTGGCGCCGGGGTGGGCTGAAGCCCACACTACGAACGAAGCCGGGCTGCTCTATCTCTTCCCGCCGATAGCGATCAGGTGTGAGAATGTGCGCAGGTAGAGCACGCCGCCGGCGATGGCGGGGGTGGCGTGGCTGCCCTCGCCGAGGGGGTTGGCCGCCAGGGGCTCGAGCTTCTCGTCGGCACTGACGACGTGAACGACGCCCTTGCGCGAGATGCAGTACAGCCGCCCCTCGGCCCAGACCGGCGAGCCGTAGAAAAGGTCCTGCAACCGCGTCTCGCCGAGCGGCTCGCCCGTGGAGGCACGCAGGCAACGGACGACGCCGTTGTCGGTCCACAGGAACAGCTTGCCGTCCTTGGCGACGGGGGTGGGCACGTAGGGGATGGTCTTCTTCTCTTCCCAGACCAGCTTGGGCGGCGTGCCGTCCCTCTTCGAGCCGGGCCGGACGGCGACGAAGCGCCGGGCGACGCCGCCGACGCCGCAACTGCCGACCACGAGGCCGTCGGCCAGCAAGGGCGAGGCGACCACGCGCAGCGGGAAGGCATCCTTGAGTTCCCAGTTGACCTCGCCAGTGGCGGGGTCCACGCTGGTGACGCCGTGGCTCTGGGACATGAAGATGAGCTCGGGCGGCCCGCCCTCGGGCTGGTAGAGGCAGGGGGTGCCGTAGGCGGCCTTGGTGGTCGTGCGGAGCACGGTCCAGCGGTCGGCGCCCGTCGTGCGGTCCACCGCGATGAGGGTGCTGTTGCCCTCCTGGTCGTTGGGCAGGATGACGAGGTCGCCCACGACGATCGGGGAGACGCCGCTGCCGTGTTCGCTGATGAACTCGCCGAAGTTGCGGCGCCAGACCTCCTTGCCCGAGTGGTCGAGGGCGAGGAGGTTGATCTCCTCGCGCGTCGTCCAGGTGATGTAGACATGATCGGCGTCCACCGCGGGCGTGGAGGAGGCGAAGCTGTTGTCCTTGTTGACGACCGTGGCGGCGGCTTCGTAGCGCTTCTCCCACAGGGTCGAGCCATCGGCGGCTCGGAGGCAGAGGATGATGCGTTGGGCCGTCTCCTTGTCGCCGCAAGTGACGAACAGCCTGTCGCCCCAGAGCACGGGCGACGAGTGCCCTGCGCCCGGCAGGGCGACTTTCCACTTGTAGTCCGTGTCGGCCCACTTGATGGGGATGCCGCTGGCGGGGCTGATGCCGGTGCCGTTGGGGCCGCGGAAGCGGGTCCACTCCTCCGGCCCCGGCGCAGCGGCTCGAGCAGGGACTCCCAGAATAAGCGCCGCCACAGCGCCGAGCGTGATGCGCTTGGATGTCACCAGCGGAATCTCCTCCTGTGGATCTCGGTCGCACCTTCAGGGGCGCAGGCAGTGTACCGGGCGGCGGCCTGCAATTCAACTCGACGGTTGATCAGTCTTGCAATCCCCGGGCCGATTGGCTATAAAGAGGAGGACTTTTGGCACTGGAACGGCGAAAGGAGCAGGCATGAGCAAGGTGTCGCGTCGCGCATTCCTGAAGGGTTCGCTGGCGTTCACTGGCGCGGGCCTGATCATCGGCACCCGCGCGCGGCCGGTCCTCGGGGCCAACGAGCGCATCAACATCGGCGTGGCCGGCATCAACGGCCGCGGCGGCTCACACATCGGCGCCTACCGCAACGCCAAGGATGCCGTGGTCACCTACCTGATTGACGTGGATAAGAACACCTTCGGCAGTCACATCCGCTCCTTCGAGGCCCCGCTGATCAAGGAGATCATGAAGGAAAAGGGCATGAAGGAGGTGGAGGTGCCCAAGGACGCCAAGGGCGACGAGAAGAAGAAGCTCGAGGCCGAGCGCGCGAAGCAGCTCGAAGAGGTGCGCAAGCTTGTGGACCCCGCCAAGCTGCCCACCTGCGTGCAGGACGTGCGCAAGGCGCTCGAGGACAAGAACCTGGACGCCCTCTCGATCGCCACGCCCAACCACTGGCACTCGCTGATGAGCATCTGGGCAGTGCAGGCGGGCAAGGACGTCTACGTCGAGAAGCCGCTGAGCCACAACGTCTTCGAGGGCCGCAAGCTGGTCGAGGCGGCGCGCAAGTACAAGCGGATCGTGCAGCACGGCTCGCAGAGCCGCGGCAGCGCGGGCTGGGCCAAGGCCACCGCCCTGGCCCGCTCGGGCAAGCTGGGCAAATTGCTCATCTCGTACGGCTGGGCCTCCAAGCCCCGCGGCGCCGTGAAGAAGGTGGACCCCGAGCCCGTGCCGCCGAACCTCGACTACAACCTCTGGCTCGGCCCCGCGCCCGAGCGCCCCTTCTCGCGCACCTTCGTGCACTACAACTGGCACTGGTTCTGGGACTTCGGGAACGGCGAGATCGGCAACCAGGGCGTCCACCAGATGGACCTGGCCCGCTGGGCGCTGCCCGACGAGGCCCTCGCCAAGCCGATCAAGGTGCTCACGATGGGCGGCCGCTTCGGCTGGGACGACCCGTGCGAGACGCCCAACGCCCACCTCACCGTGTTCGACTACGGCGACTACCAGCTCATCTACGAGGCCTGCAATCTCACCGGCAACGGCGACGAGAAGAAGGGCATCCCCAGGACCGCCGTGGTGGACAACGCCTTCGTCACCGAGCAGGGCGAGATCACGCCCGGCGGCTTCACGCCCAAGGGCGGCAAGAAGGAGCCACTGCCGCCCATCGAGGTGAACATGGGCGCCGGCGGCGACAGCTTCGAGAACTTCCTCCGCGCCGTGCGCAGCCGCAAGCACGAGGACCTCGTGGCCGACGTGCTTCAGGGCCACCTCTCGTGCGTGCTGTGCCACCTGGGCAACATCGCCTATCGCCTGGGCAAGCCCGTGCCGTTCGCCGAGAGCCGCAAGGTCTTCGCCGCCAGCCCCGCCGCCCAGGCCGCCCTCGAGAAGATGGAGTGGCGGATGAAGCACCGCGACATCAAGATAGACGACTCGCTCACCTACACCGTCGGCCCCGTGCTCACCTTCGACCAGAAGGAGGAGAAATTCGTCGGCGAGCGAGCCGACGAGGCGAACAAGCTCCTCACGCGCGACTACCGCAAGCCCTTCGTCGTGCCCGACGACGTGTGAGCGGCCCCGCAGCATGGCGGTTGCTGGTTCACATGAGTCCTGCAGAGGCTGTCATGCCGAGCGAAGTCGAGGCAGGAGTGGGGCCATGTTCCGTTTGTACGCCTTGACTCGCCCGCGCGGTTCTGCTAGGGTACAGGGGCGTTCAACGGGCCTGCAACGGCCCCGGCACAGGAGAGAACGGGCATGCGGAGGTCATGGTCGAGCGCCGCCGCGCTGGCGGGCCTGCTCGCGGCGCTGGCCGGATGCGGGCCGACTGGGTCGCGCGAGGCGAAGGAGCGCGCGCGACTCGAGACCCTCTGGTCGCAGGCCAACCCCACGCCCGTGGGGCGCTACGATGCGGGCCGCGCCCTCTACAAGAAGCGCCAGTACGCCGAAGCCGCCTTCGTCTTCCAACGCTTCCTCGCCATGTACCCCAGGAACCCGCTCGAGCCCGCCGCGCTCTACTACCTCTCCAGCGCGCAGTACTACGCCGGCAATCGCGCCGAGGCGATGGCCGCCTGCCGGCGCATCATGAAGGATTACCCGCAGACCGACTGGGCCGTGTTCGCCCGCCAGGACCTGGTGGCGCTGAAGGCCGGCCCGCCCGAGGACCAGCTCCGCGAGCACTGGTGGCATCCGTGGGACTGGTTCCGCCCCAATCCGCCGACCGTGCGCGAGTTCAACGCGGCGCGCGAGCACTTCGACGCCCGTGACTTTGACAAGGCGTTGGCCGGGTTCCGCTCCCTCGCCGAACGCCACCCCGACAGTGCGCTGGCCCCCGCTGCCTGGTACTACGCCGCCCGCTGCTACGAGTACGGCGCCCAACTCGAGAAGGCCCGCGAGACCTTTCAGCACGTCGTCGCCAAGTACCCCCACACCGAGTGGGAGTGGCTGGCGCAGGACGACCTTCGCCGCCTGAAGCCCGAATGAGGAGGTCGTGGGTTGCCGACCCCCTCGCGCCGCGTGCCCATCCCCCTCCTCGTCCTGATCCTCGCCACGGCCAGTCTCGCCGCTCCCGCCGCCCCCAAGGCCCCCGCGCCGCCACCCAAGCCCAAGGGCCTGGATCGCGCGCAGCTCGCCGAAGAGCTGCGCAAGCTCGCCGACGCGCCCGCACTGCGGCGCGCGCGGGTGAGTGTTGCCGTGATGGACCTTTCGACCGGCGAGGGGCTTTTCGACAGCAACGGGGACCAGCCGCTCATCGTGGCGTCGAACAACAAGCTGGTGACCACGGCCGCCGCCCTCGAGCTGCTGGGACCCGACTTCGAGTTCCGCACCACCGTGTCGGCGTGCGGCAAGGTGCTCACCAACGGCGTGCTCGACGGCGACCTGCTGCTGGTGGGCCGCGGCGACCCGAGTCTCTCGGGCCGCTTCCACCAGGGCAAGACCACGGCCGTGCTCGAAGAGTGGGCCGCCGCCGTGGCCCAGGCCGGCATCAAGAGCGTGCGCGGCGGCATCGTGGTCGACGAGACCTACTTCGACCGCCAGCACCTGCACCCCGGCTGGCCGCCCAACCAGTTCCAGGCCTGGTACTCAGCGCCCGTGAGTGCGCTGACCTTCAACGACAATTGCGTCTTCGTCACCGTGCGGCCCGGCGCCAGGCCGGGCGACACGGCGATCGCCTCGACCGACCCGCCCACCTCGTACGTGGACCTCGTGACCACCTGCCGCACGACCAAGGCGCGGCTGGGCGGCAACCAGGTGCTCGTGAGCCGCCGCAAGGGCGAGAACCGCCTCACCATTTCCGGCGAGATTCGCGCCCAGGGCGCGCCCCTCCAGATGTGGATCACCATCCACGAGCCCGCTCTCTATACCGGCACCGTCTTCGCCGAGGTCCTCGAGGCCAAAGGCATCCGCGTCGGAGGCCCCGTCCGCCTCCTCGCTCCCCCGCAACGCATCGAGCCGGCCGCCGCGCGCGAGCTGATCACCACCACGTCGCTCCTCAAGGACGCGGTGACCGTGGCCAACCGCAACAGCCACAACCTCTACGCCGAGCTGATGCTGAAGACTCTCGGGCGCGAGAAGGGCGGCCAGGGCACGTGGGTGGCCGGCGCCGGCGTCGTCGAGAAGTTCCTGCGCGACGCGGGCGTGACCGGCGCGATCAGCTACTTCGACGGCTCGGGCCTCGCGCGCACCAACCGCTTCAGCGCGCGGCAGCTCGTGCAGCTCCTCGGCTACGCCAACGGCCGCCGCTGGGGCGCCCTCTACCTCCGCTCGCTGGCCGAGCCCGGCGAGGGCACGCTCTCGCGGCGCCTCGACAGCCTGAAGGGCCACCTGTTCGCCAAGACCGGCTACATCGCCGGCGCCTCGGCCCTCTCGGGCTACCTCGAGACGCGCGCAAAGCGCCTGCTCGCCTTCTCGATCCTCGTCAATGACTTCCGTTCGGCCCTCGCCGACGTGCGCGATGCACAGGACGCCATCTGCCTCAAGCTCGCCGAGTACTCGGGCGCAGAGTGAAGCCCCCTCCCCGCTCGGGGTATGGTCCCCATTCCTGGCAGCGTGCGTCCCTCGCGGCACTCGACCCTCCCCCTACCCCCTCCCTTGAAGGGAGGGGAGTGCCCACCCCCTCTCCCTCTCAGGGAGAGGGTAGGGTGAGGGTCGGGCCACCAGAGGTGGGCGTTGCCGGGACTGAGAGCCGCACTCCCCCGGCCCCAGGTTGCTTGACTGCGCGGCCCCGCCGTGGCACAATCCTGCGAAAGGAGGCGACCATGGTCCGGCGACTCGCGACTCGATGCATCGGCGGCGGCTTGCTGCTTCTCCTCGGCTGCTTCGGAGGCGGGCCCATGCCCAGGCCGACCCGGCCCGGCGAATGCGTGCTCTTCGTGGCCACCGACGGCGCCGATGCGGGCGATGGCTCGCTGGCACGACCCTTCGCCACGCTCGAACGCGCGCGCGACGAGCTGCGCAAGCGAAGAGCCGACAAGCAACTGCCCGCCGGCGCCACGGTGTTTGTGCGCGGCGGCCTCCACTTTCTGTCGCAGACATTCAGGCTCGGCGCCGAGGACTCGGGCACAGCGCAAGCGCCCATCGCCTTCCGCGCGGTTCCCGGCGAACGGCCCACGCTCATCGGCGGCAGGCCGATCACCGGCTTCGCACCTCACAAGGGCAGCATCCTGAAGGCAGACGTGAATGCCCAGGGCTTCAAGGGCCTCGCCTTCCGCCAGCTCTTCTTCAACGGCAGACGCCAGCACCTCGCCCGCTATCCGAACTACGACGCGGATAACCCCTACGGCGGCGGCTGGGCCTATGCCGACGGCACGTTCATCCCCCTGTACAAGGACGTGCCCGGCGAAAGCCGCCGCACACTCCACTACAAGGAGGCCGACGCCCGCGCCTGGGCGAACCCCCAGGAGGGCGAGGTGTTCGTCTTCCCCCGCTACAACTGGTGGAACAACATCGTCCGCATCGCCGCGATCGACCGCGAGAAACGCCTCATCACGCTGGTCGGCGATTGCTCGTACCCCATCCGCCCCGGCGACCGCTACTACGTGCAGGGCCTGCTCGAGGAACTCGATGCGCCCGGCGAATGGTATCTCGACCCGAAGGCGGGCACGCTCTACTTCTGGCCGCCCGAGCCGCTGGCGGGCCGGCCCGCCTACGCGCCCACGCTGCGCTCGATCGTCGAGATCGGCAACGGCGCCGCGCACATCACGCTCCAGGGCTTCACCATCGAGTGCTGCGAGGGAACCGCCGTCGTGCTCAGGGACGCCTCCGACTGCCTGATCGCCGGCAACACGATCCGCAACGTGGGCGACTACGGCGGCAGCGGCGTGAGCGTGAGCGGCGGAACACGCAACGGCGTCGTCGGCAATGACCTCTACGAGATCGGCCGCGACGCCATCTCGATCGGCGGCGGCGACTGCACCACGCTCACCCCCGCCGAGAACTACGCCGACAACAACTACATCCACCACGTGGGCGTGTTCTACAAGCAGGGCGTCGGCGTCTCCCTCCACGGCTGCGGCAACCGCGCGTCGCACAACCTCATCCACGACGGGCCGCGCTGGGGCATCGGCTTCGGCGGCAACAACCTCATCATCGAGTTCAACCACATCCGCCACGTCAACCTCGAAACCGCCGACACCGGCGCCGTCTACACGGGCGGCCGCGACTGGATCTCGTCCCGTGGCACCGTGATCCGCCACAACTTCTTCCACGACCTCATCGGCTTCGGCCTGGAGAACGGCAAGTGGGTGTCGCCCCACTACTGCTGGGGCGTCTACCTCGACGACAACGCGGGCGGCATAGACGTCGTGGGCAACATCGTCGCCCGCTGCATCCGGGGCCTCGTGCACCTGCACAACGGCCGCGACAACCTGATCGAGAACAACGTCCTCATTGACGCCACGCTCCAGCAGGTCGAGTACAACGGCTGGACCGACAAGCACTCGTACTGGACGAGCCACCTGCCCACCATGATCAAGGGCTACGAGTCGGTGGCGAACCAGCCCGCCTGGAAAACGATGCGGAACATGGGGCTGCACCCGAAGGACGCCGTGCTGCCCGACGGCAAGATCATGACGGGCAATGTCTTCCGCCGGAACATCGTGGCCTATCGCGGCGAGAAGTCGCGCCTCTACCGCCTCAACGCCGCTGTGCCGCTGGACCGCAACGAGTTCGACTACAACCTCGTCTGGCACTACGGCCTGCCGATCTTCGTGGGGCAGCCGGCGAAGGACAAGCCGGGCGCCGACGAGTGGGCCGCCTGGCAGGCCCTGGGCAAGGACACGCATTCCCTCGTCGCCGACCCGCTCTTCGTCGCGCCCGAGCGGGACGACTATCGTCTGCGGCCCGAATCGCCCGCATTCAGGCTGGGGTTTCAGCCGATCCCCGTCGAGAAGATCGGCCCCTACAAGTCGCCCCTGCGCGCCTCGTGGCCCATCGTCGAGGCCGAGGGCGCGCGCGAAAAGCCCACGCGGACCGAGCAAGGGCAGCAATAGCACGTCCCGTGTGGTCCCGCATGTGTGTCGGAACCGAGCCATCGCAGACAGCGATTCCGCTTTGGCTGAGAGAGGGGAGCGATTAGTGTTTGCCCCGCCTTGAGTTAGGGTTCCACGGTAGCCGCAGAGCAGATTCGCATTCGAGAAAGGGCTTGACTTTTGCCCCTTGACGTGT
>Ga0209381_1000949_pt1 | contig 55149 bp, 42 predicted proteins | sample DewCreD2012metaG_FD_184111 | JGI IMG/M metagenome (GOLD analysis project Ga0209381, IMG submission 184111) | Hot spring sediment bacterial and archeal communities from British Columbia, Canada, to study Microbial Dark Matter (Phase II) - Dewar... ... | reverse complement strand
GACCCGTGAAGGCCGGCAAATCGTCACCGCGTTGTTGGCTGCCCGCCAAGCGGATGTGGAAAAACTCATCGCTTTGGCCGCGTGAACTCTTTGCCAAAAATGTATGAACCTTCGTCATTGTATTACAAAGAGCGCGATGGAATTCTCCCTCTCCGCCTCGATCGGGGAGACTCCGACGCCGCCCTCGCCCATCGGATGGGAGAGGGGCTGGGGGTGAGGGATGCGGCTGAGATGTCGCTTCCGTTCGCTGTTCCCGACTCCGCCTTCACACCCCCACCGTCTCCACCGTCTCATACAGCGCGGCGATGTTCTTCGACGCCACGCGAAACTGGCTGCGCTTCTTGAACCTCGGTTTCTCCGTGGACGCGTGCTCCAGCTTGATGCCCGGATCATAATACAACGCGCCCGCCGCCAACGCCCGCAACAGCCGCATCGTCAGCCCGGTGGGCAGACAACGCACGCCCGCGACGTGCCGCCCGCCGAAGTTCAGGCGGTCGGGTTTGTTGTTCTTGTCCGCGTAACCGAACTTGCGGATCAACGCCTCCGCGTCCGCGTCCTTGTAAAAGCCGCCGTCCGGTTCGGGCGTCATCATGGTGATGGGCTTGGCGGATTCGATGCGCTCGAAATCGTCCACGGCATACTGCTTGACCTCCCAGCCGGGAGAATCTGGTTCGGTATGACTGACTCAACCAAGGGCGTAGCACGATAGAATTGTTCTGCGAGCAAACGTAATGGTCTCGTCATACTCCTCTGCGTCGAACACCCCGTTATCTGGGAGGGTCAAGTTGGGCGTGCCTTCAATCACCAACAGCGGTTGCGCCTCACCTTGCTGTTTCCAAATCAGAAAGAGACACGCTTCGTTCGCCGCGTCCTTGGCATCGAAATCGTTACGGAGAACAACCGCGACGGTCTGCCAGTTCTCGCAGGCATCAACGCCCGGATGCCACTGGCAGATGACTGTGTAGAGCCGATTCTTGGTTGGCATGTCTCGGCAGATACACCTGGCCAGGTTTGTGTGCGGCGGCAAGAACTTTTCCACTTCGCTCGCCACAGTGAACCTGGCACTCTGTTCGCATGGCAGCCGGAAGACGATGGACACGGGATGAACTGCTCGTCGCCTTGAACCTCTACCACAAGCTCACCTTTGGTCAGCTTCATGCGAGGCAACCCGCGATAGTCGCGCTGGCGGACAAGCTCGCACGCGGCTCGAACAGCGTGGCGATGAAGCTCTGCAACTTCGCCTCGCTCGACCCCGCGTTGAAATTGCGCGGCATCAAGGGACTGGAGGGCGCGAGCGCGCTCGACCGCAGGGTGTGGAATGAATTTCACGCCGACCTCAACGAAACTGTGCCCGCAAGCGAGGAGGCATTGCGAAAGTTATTTGGCGCTGACGAGAGCAGCGATCTGGAAGTCTTGCCGCGAGAAGGAGTCCGCCTGCGGAAGCGTCCGCCAACCGGGCCAACGGAGATGACGGCGACGGTGAAGCAACGCCGCGGACAGGATTATTTCCGCAACGCTGTGCTCAACAACTTCGGCGGCCGTTGTGGCGTCACTCAGCTGGCAGTTCGCGAGTTGCTGGTTGCGTCGCACATCCTGCCGTGGGGAACTCACATTGCCGAGCGATTGAATGTCCGCAACGGCCTCTCGCTCTCACGACTGCACGACGCGGCATTTGACCAAGGCCTGATTGCTTTCGACGACAGCTTGCGCCTGCTGCTCTCTCCACGTTTGAAAGCAGAGTTGCCGCAGCGGGCCGTCGCCGAAAACTTCGGTGCTTACGCAGGTCAGCCATTGCATTTGCCAGACGACGCGGCTTTGCCTGAATTGGCTTTTCTCGCCGAACACCGCGCCAAGAAATTCCGGAAGGCCTGACTGGCGCAGCTTCCCAGCGCCGTAGGCGCGGCATCTTTGTAGAACACCCCACCCAACAAATCACCAGCCCCGTCCGGGGCGGCATATTCAGCAATCTCCACCCGACGATGCCGCTCCTGACGGAGCTGAAACCTCACCCTGATTGCCCTTCTACAACGATGCCGCGCCCACGGCGCTTTCATTCGTCGAGCGGTTTGAAGACGTAACGCTGGTCGTATTCCACCCCGAACTTGTCCAGCAGCGCGGTGTATTCATCGAGAAACGATTTCTTCGCATGGTGCTTCTGTTGGTTCTCGATGTAACGAATCACCGCGCCGAGTTGAGAGCGTGAATACGAGAACGCGCCAAACCCTTCCTGCCACGAGAAACGGCCCATCACCCAGCGCTTCTCGTTGATGAAACGCGATGAGTTTGCCTTGATGTCGCGCACCAAATCCGACAGCGCGGCATCCGGTCGCAAACCCACGAGCAGATGGAGATGATCCGGCATGTTGTTTATCGCGATCAGCTTGTGTCTCTGGGCGGACACGATGCCGGTGATGTATTTCTGCAACTCGTCGTTGTGCTCCGGTGCTATGAGGCTTTGCCGCCCTTCAACGGCAAACACGACGTGGATGTAAATTTGCGTGTAGGTGTTGGCCATGCGCGAAAGATGCCGCTCCTGACGGAGCTTGGAAAACATTTTGCATTCGGTTCTACAACGATGTCGCCCCTAACGGGGCTGGACTTCGGCGTCGAGGATGGATTCGAGCTTCGGCCCTTCGCGCGGGAAATCCGGGAACTCGAAATGGCGGCGCTCCCGGAAGCCGACGAGGAAGATGCGTTCGCGGTGTTGCGGCACGACGCTTTGCGCGTCAATCACGCGGTGGTGAACGTGGTATTTCAGGTGGTCGGTGAGGGTTTCCCAGATGATGCGAAACGTGCGGCCCTGGTCGTGGCGCTGGAGGTGTTTGACGTTTTCCAGCACGAAGGCGTCGGGCCGGTGGTGGTCAATGAGTTCGGCGAGCTTGAAAAAGAGGTTGCCCTGTTCCTTGTCCTCGAAGCCGTGTTTCTTGCCGAGGCTCAGTTTCTTGGAGACGCCCGCGATGCTGAAGGGCTGGCAGGGGAAGCCGGCGCACAGAATGTGGTGCGGCGGGATGGCGTTGTCCGGCACGGAATAGATGTCGCCGTGCGGGCGCTCGCCGAAGTTGGCCTCGTAGGTGATCTGCGCCTGCTCGTTCCAGTCGGAGGAGAAGACGCACTGGCAGCCGGCGCGCTCGAAGGCGAGGCGGAAGCCGCCAATGCCGCAGAAGAGGTCAATGAAGCGCAGGGGTGTAGCGCAGGCATCCTGCCTGCTGGTTGACCGGGCGTCCGCGCCCGGTGTTTCGGAACTGGCGGCGAGGACGCCGCCAGAACTCGCAGGCGGGACGCCTGCGCTGCGTTCCGCGCGATACGGCGGGGCGTCTTCCTTGATCACCGTAGCAGCCGACGTGAGTCGGATCTGACCTTTCTCAGTGCGGGAAGATGGAGCGGACTGACGTCCGCTGCCACGGGGCGATTTGGATTTCCCCCTCACGCGTCCACCCCCTTGCAAAGTTCGGCGGTCGTGAGGCCCAGCGCCTTGGCGAGCTTGGCGACGTTCTTGATGCCCGGATTGCGGAGGCCGCGCTCGATGTCGCTGATGTAGGTGGGATCGAGGCCGGATTTCTCAGCGAGTTTTTCCTGGGTGAACTGGCGCGCTTCGCGGTTCTTGCGGACACTCAGTCCCAGCGCGGCAAGGATGGGATCTTGTTTCGACATGGCTCATAGTCCATGTCAAAACCGGGCGAAGGTCTATCGGCTATCAGCCAGGTTGGCGGGCAGGCAACACCAATGAGTGCAGAAGGCGGAAAACAGCCTGGGGGCTATCGCTGGCTCATTTCGCCGGCAGCCAGTGGATTTTGATTTCCTTCTCCAGCGGTTTGAACTCCGGGTCGCCGGTGACGAGCTCGGCTTTCTTTTCCTTCGCGAGCGCGGCGGCGGGAACCTTGGACTGATCTGGAATGAGGCGCAGCGTTGTCATGGTTTGGACTGTCTGACCAGGTCCAGCACTTTGGGCTGCGCCGCCCGGAAGAGTTCTTCGATTTCAGGCACGCCAGGCACGCGGGCGCATTGGAAGGCGGCGCGAAGTTGGTCCGCCGGGATGTGCTCCTGTCGGAGCAGAAAGCGGATGTCGGCCAGGTCGTTTTCATCGCCGCGCGCCATTTTGGTAAGGATGAGGTCCAGCGTCGCCGGGCGGAAAACGCTCAGGCGCGCCAGTTCCAGCGGCAGCCGAACGCGGTGCGCCAACCAGTCGGGCGTGAGGATGACTTCGGTTTCGCAAAACAGGTGGGTGAGATAGAGGCCCGCCGGTTCCAATTCCGCATTGGCGCGCTGTTGGGCCTGCCAGAAATCCATGTTCTCGTCCGCAGCGGCCAGCCACGACAGCGGAAGGATCGCGTCCACGTCGTGCGTCGCGGCCAGCGCGGCGGGGGTGCCCGCATAACCGAGGACCAGCGCCGCGCGGCCAAACAGCGTCAATTCCGCGGGGGTCGTCAGATGGCGGTCCAGAGTTTGCAGGATGCGCAGCGGATTATTCATGGCGGCGGAGCCAGTCGGTGCGCGGCGGGCCGCCGTGGGCGCTCACGCCGGTGTGGCTGACCAGCCGGCTCCAATGCGGCAGGGCGTCGGTGCGCGGCACGGGACGGGGCGGCAGATGTTCGCGCACGAAGGTCCAGGGGTGCAGTTGGGGAGCGAACCGCCCGGCTGCCCGGGCAATGTGGAGCAACACGGGTTCGCAGCGTTCCTGGACGGCGAGGCGACAGAGACGCGGAGCGTCCACGCGGGGCGAAGTGAGCAGTTGCGCGGCGGCACGGAGCCAGTCGAGGTCGTAGGGGTGCTGGCCGAGGCAGAGGGCGATGCCGATCTCCTCATCGGTGATGCCGGAGGAATCCGGCGGCAGGGAGGGATCGAATTCACGGCGGTAGTGGCTGGCGCCGCGTTCCACGGCGACCTTGAGCAACCAGTCGGCGATGCGGTCGCCGGCACCACTGGTCTGCGCCAGGCGGCGCAGCAGGCCCGAGACATGCGCCACTTCGCCCAGCCTGCGGGCCAACGTCGGCGCGAGGGCTTGTTCCTTCAGTTCCACGATCATGATGGTATCAGGAAGGTTTCGTCATTTCAGCCAGTGGATTTTGATTTCCCTTTCCAGCGGCTTGAACTCCGGGTCGCCGGTGACGAGTTCGGCCTTCTTCTCCTTCGCCAGCGCGGCGGCGAAGGCGTCGGCCAGGCTGAGTTTGAAACGGGCCTTGAAATCGGCGGCGGTGTCGGCCAGCGCACGGTCGGCGGGATGAAACTGAATCGGCACGGCGACCAGTTCGCCGGCAATTGTTTGCCATGCGGCATCGCCGTCTTTGCGGCGTATCATGGATTGCACCTCGGCATAGTTCACCTCGGTCATGTGGACGGGGTTATCGCGTTCGCCCGCCTTTTCGAGAAGTTGTGCGACTGCCTCAGCGCCCGGTTCGTCCCGGAGCAGCTTGAGCAAGGCGTGGCTATCGAGAACCTGTGCTACGGGCATACTTGGCCTCCTCCAGTTCCTTCTCTTCGCGCTTGTGTTGCGCCCACTCCTGGTCGAACGGCTTGTCACCCGGTTTGCGCTTCAGAATCCCGCGCAGGCGTCGAATGGTGGCCGCCGTCACCGGTTTCAGCAGAATCCCCTCTTCCGTGGCCTGGACCACGGCCTTCGTGCCGTCCTCGATGTGAAATTGTTTGCGCAGCCAGGCGGGGATGACGACCTGGCCTTTCGTGGTGAACCAGACGGAATCTGTTTTCGTTATCGTGCTCACGGCCATAAATCTGACTGCTGATGGAATATCCGTCAACGGATTAAAAGTAAGATATGGCAGTTCAGGTCAGAATTTCTCTTCCACCCCTTTCAGGGCGTTGAAGCCGGGCTTGCCTTGATTCACCAGGTTGGCCGGTGCTTGACAACATTTTGCCCAAATTGAAAACGGTTTGGCCCAACGTCGTCCGACGCCAAGGCTTCGGCAGACAGGCCGTCATCGTCGGCGAGGGCTGTGTTGACCCGACCGAGCCGTTGCGCGACGAAGGCCCGTTCGGCGACCACACCGGCTACTACACCTTGCCCTCGCCCCGTGGAATAGCGAGTGATCCCCGACTTGAAGCTGCTGACCGCGGTATTCCACGGGGCGAGCCGTATCCCGTCTTGCACGTCACCGCCATCACGCACCGCAAGGACGCCGTTTATCCCGCCACCATCGTCGGCACTCCGCCGATGGAAGACTTCTACATCGGCGGCGCGGCCCTCACCCGGCCTGCGGCCACCCTCTCCCATCGGATGGGAGAGGGGCTGGGGGATGAGGGTGCAAGATGAACTTCCCCGAGATCGTGGACATCGCGCAGCCGGCCGAGGGCGTCTTCCACAATCTCGTTTTCGTGAGCATCCGCAAGACCTACCCGATGCAAGCCTGCAAAATCATGCACGGCCTCTGGGGCATGGTGCAGATGATGTTCACCAAATACACTATCGTGGTGGACGATGACTGGACGTGCATAACAGCGGCGAAGTCCTCTCCCGCCTCTGCGCCAATACCGATCCGCAACGCGACAGCATGGTGGCCGTCCGCAAGGACGGGCGAACATGGGGGGACACAAGACTTGCCACTGGGTAGCTGGTGGGTTTCCAGCGTCGCTCTGCGGCTTCGCCAGACAGCAATAGACTCCATTCCCGCCAATCGGCGAAGACTGCCGAAACGGGCCGCCGACCGGAATGGTGGGAGCGGGTGGCATTTTTGCTTTAGCCCGCCCCTGGCGTCCGGCCAAACGGCGTTCACGGTTCCGACACGCGGGCGCGGTAGAAGAGCGGGGCCAGGGGCGGTTGCGCGGGGGCGGTGAATTGCTGCACGCGGCTGTCGGCGGGGTAGAACGGGCGGTTCCATGCGGCGTCCACCGGCGTCCAGGCGGCGCTCACGGCGGGGTTCGTGTTGTGTTCGACGATGACGGCGCGGTTGGCGGGCTGGAGCCAGTTCACGAGGGCGGCGCCGTTCGTGCGGGTGATGTCCAGGCGCCAGCCGTCGCCGGGAACGAGCGGGTCGGTGCCGGTCAGGTATTCGAGGTAGTTGCGGGCGCGGTCGTTGTCGAAGTCGTCCAGTTCGCCGCTATTGGGGGCGTTGGTGCTGCCGAACCTGGCCACCTGCCAGGCAGCGTAGCTTTGGTAGTTGGTGAGGTCGCCGGTGATCCAGCGGGCGAGGAGTTGCACGGCGTTGGTGTCCACGAGTGCGGAGGCAATGGGCGGCATGGCCCCGGAGCCGCGCGTGTTGACCCGTTGATGGATCACCGAGAGGTTCGTGTCCCCGGGCAGAATGAGCCGGGCGGCGGGGTTGGTGCCGGGACTGGCGGGGAGGCCGTTGATGAGACTCGCCAGGGGGGTGGGCGTCTGCGCGCGGGCATCCCAGGAGGCGGAGATGCCGCCGGGCTGGTGGCACGAGGCGCAATTGACGTCGAGGTAGGAGCGAACGCGCCATTCGAGGCTGGCGGTTTCGTTGGTGAAATGGGCGAAGGCGCGGAGGGCGCTGAAGTTGGGCGGCGGGTTGGTGAAGTAACCGGCATCGGCGAGCCGCTTGAGTTGATTGGTCGGGCCGCCGCCAAACTCCGCGTCGCGGTTCAGTTGGAGGGTGTTGAAGCCGAGCACGCCGCCGCTGGCAGGGGTGTGGCAGGAGAGACATTCGCCGCGTCCGGGATAGTGCCAGACCTGCGTGCGCAGCAGGCCGGCGTCGTTGACGATGACGGGTTCAAATGCGCCCTCCTCGGGGACGAGGACGGCGTTGGTGGGCGGCGTGGTCCAGCGGTAGGTGAGGCCGTAAATGCCGTTTGTGTAACGCACCAGGAACCGCGTTTCCAGACGGCGGCGTTCGCTGGTGAGGGTGTTGGTGACGATCTCGAAATGCTTTAACCACACGGTGCCGGTGGGCGTCAGCCAGTTGCCCTCGGGCGCGAAGCCGAGGGCGAGGTTTGTGTCCGGCACGGAGAACCACCGCGTCTTGTCGGCGTTGTCCGACCAGAAGGGCAGATTGACTTCGTAGGGCACCACGCCGGGCTGCGGTGTGAGCGTGGCGAGGTCGGCGAACGCACCGGTGCCGGAGAGGAGCAGGGGAGCGGTGCCGCCATTGGTCTGGGTGACGAGGCGTTTGATGGTGTCCTGGTCCTGGTCGCACAGGAGCACGTCGCCGTTGCGCGGGTCGTAGCCGAAGCCGGCGATGCTGGTGTCGGTGGTCAGCCATTGGAACGGGGCGACGTTGGTGCCGTTTGGTGTGGCGGCCCAGACATGGCCGGAGACGTAGTCGGCAAAGATGTATTTGCCCGCGAGACTGGGAAAGCGAGTGCCGCGATAGACCACGCCGCCGGTGACGGAGAATCCCTGGTTGGTGGCGCTGCCGCGGCCATAGACGAGAATTGGCGGATTCCCGACGAAGCCCGGCGGGGCACTGGCGGCCTTGGGGCCGTTGGCGAAGCCTTCGCGATAGGCCCAGCCGTAATTTCCGCCGGATTGAAGGATGTTCACTTCTTCCCACGCATTTTGTCCCACGTCGGCGCAGTAGAGCAGGCCGGTCAACGGGTCGAAGGAGAACCGCCACGGATTCCGGAGGCCGGTGGCCCAGAACTCGGTGCGGACGAGGTTGGTGGCCACGGGCAGGCCGTTGTAGGTGGTGGCGCCGACGAACGGGTTGTCCGCCGGGACGCGGAAGTTGATGACGCCGTTCCAGCCGGGGAAGCGGTGGGAATGGTTGGGCGTGGGCAGGAGGTTTTCCGGACGCGCGTCCACGTCAAGGCGGAGAATGCCCGCCCAGAGGTTGCTGATGATGGTCTGGCTGTTGTCGTTGGGATCGTTGGCCCCGCCTTCATCGCCGGTGGAGATGTAAAGATAACCGTCCGGGCCGAAGTGCAGGCAGCCGCCGTTGTGGTTGTTGAGGCGGTCGAACATCGCCAGCAGGATGACCTCCGAGACGGGATTGGCGGCGTTGGGGTTGCCGGGCGAGACCGTGAACCGCGAGACCATCTGGTGCAGGCCGGAATTGATGGTGCCGTTGGGGTTGGTGGTGGTGAAGCTGGGCCGGGAGTAATAAACGTAAAAGAAGCCGTTGGTCGCGTAGCCGGGATGGAAGGCGAGGCCGAGGAGGCCGCGTTCATCATTGGGCACGCCGCCGGCCACCTGCCCGGAAATATTCAAGAAGGTGGTGCGGTTGGGCGCGGCGAGATTGGTGATGACGGCCACGTAACCGCGTTGTTCGACGACGAAGAGGCGGTTGGTTTCGCCGGGCGGCGTGGCGACGGCGACGGGGTTGGTGAAGGTGAGCGCGCCGAACGCGGCCTCGGTCGCGAAGGCGGACGGCGGCGGTGCGGCGGGCAGGTTCAGCGTGGTGTTGGGAACGCGGGTGAGAGCGAACACCGGCAGGCAGGCCAGCAGGAACGTCCAGGCAGGCAGGCGCGGAAACAACATGGGCGGAAACTCCGCCGCCGGGGACCGTTTGTCAAAGCCTGGCGCGTGGTGGCGGGTTCCGTGGACGCGCCGGAAGCGGCGGGCACCGCCAGCCGGGCGGTCGCACGCCGCCATTGACCGGGGCGGGCGTCCCGTTGCTTTCCAGATTGAGCGGGACGCCCGTTTCGGCGTCTATATGCCCATGCGCATCGCCCCGCTGTTGTTGACGCTCGCGTTGGTCGCGCCGACGTTCGGGCAGCCCAAGCCCCACACGACCGCCGAATTGCTCCTGTCGCTCGAAACCGCCCGGCCCGGTCAGACCGTGCTGGCCGGCGTTCGGCTGCGCATGGAAAAGGGCTGGCACACCTACTGGAAAAACGCCGGCGAATCCGGCGCCGCCACGGAAATCCAATGGCAACTTCCCCCCGGCATCACCGCCGGCGAAATTCAATGGCCCGCCCCGGAGAAATACGTGGCGGAGGGATTGACCACGTTCGTGCTGCACGATGAAGCGGTGTTGGTGGTGCCATTGCAACTCGCCGCCGACCTCGCGCCCGGCCCGCTCACGGTCAAGGCCGGAGTTTCGTGGCTGGAATGTCAGGAAATGTGCATTCCGGGCGATGCCCAGGTCTCGGCCGTGCTCACGATCGGCGAGGTGGACCGTCCGTCGCGGCAGGCGGCTGTGCTGGAGGCGGCGCGGGCCAGATTGCCGCGCGCCGGGGAACTGGCCGCCTCCGCCGCGTGGCTGACCGCGCGACCGGACACGAACGCGGTGCGCCGCGTGGCGTTGCGTTGGCCCGACGCGGCGCGCGCCACCGAAGCCGCTTTTTTTCCCCACGCTGGCGACGGATTCGAGGTGCTGCCGGAAACCGCCGCGCTCGAGGATGGCTCGGGCTTGGCGGTGCGCGTGCAAAGCCAGCCGGGCCAGTGGCCCGCGAGACTGGAGGGTGTCCTGGTCTTCAAACGGGAAGGGCAAACCGAGGCGCACGCGATTGCGGCGGAGATTGCGCCGGGCGGGGGGGCGTCCACGGCGGGGACGGATGCCGCGCCTGGTGCGTTTCCCCCGCCGGGCATGTTGTTGTTGCACCTGCTGGCCGCGCTGGTGGGGGGCGTCATTCTCAATTTGATGCCGTGCGTGCTGCCGATTCTGTCGCTCAAGGTCCTTTCGCTCGTCCGCGCCGGCGGGCAGTCCGCCGCCGAGGCGCGCCGGCACAGCCTCGTTTACCTGCTCGGCGTGGTGGTGTCGTTCTGGGCGGTGGCGGGGCTGGTCATTGCCGGGCGGCTGGCGACGTGGGGCGCGCAGTTTCAGGATGCGCGATTTGTGGTGTTCATCACCATCCTGCTGGTGTTGATCGCGCTGAATTTGTTCGGCGTGTTCGAACTGCTGCTGCCCGGCGGCGCGGCCAACAAGGCGGCGGAATTGGCCGGCCGCGGGGGTGCCTCCGGCGCGTTCTTCAACGGGGTGCTGGCGGTGGTGCTGGGCGCGTCGTGCGTCGCCCCGTTGATGGCCGCCGCGATCGGCTGGGCCGTCAGCCAGCCACCGCTGGTGATCGTGCTGGTTTTCACCGCGCTGGGGCTGGGCCTGGCCCTGCCGTATCTGGTCATGGCGTTTGTGCCCGCCGCGCGCGCGCTGCTGCCCAGGCCCGGCGCGTGGATGGAGAAATTCAAAACGGCCATGGGCTTCCCGATGCTGGCGACGGCGGCCTGGACCTTCTCGCTGGCGGTGGACCACTACGGCGGTGCGGGCGTTTTGTGGTTGGGCCTGGCACTGGTGTTGTTCGCGCTCGGGGCGTGGATTTATGGCGAGTTTGTGCAGCGCGGCACGCGGCGCAAAGGGGTGGCGGCAGGACTGGCTTTGCTGTGCCTCGCGGCGGGCTACGGTTTCGCGCTGGAACGCCAGCTTGACTGGCGGCACCCCAATTATGGCCACCGCGCCGCCCTCGCGGGGCCGACCAACGGTGGCGAAGGCATCGCCTGGCAGCCGTGGAGCGCCGCCGCAGTGGCCGCCGCGCGCGCGGAAGGCCGGCCCGTGTTCGTGGACTTCACGGCCAAATGGTGTCTGACCTGCAAGGCCAACCTCGCCTCCAGCATCGAGATTGAGGCCGTGCGCCGAAAACTGCGGGAGATCAACGCCGTCAGCCTGCTGGGCGACTTCACGTTGAAGGATCCGGCCATTGCGGAGGAATTGAAGAAGTTTGGCCGCGCGGGCGTGCCGCTGGTGCTGGTGTATCCGCGCGATGCGAGCCGGCCGCCCGAGGTGCTGCCCACGCTGCTGACGCCCGGGATCGTCCTCGATGCGCTGGACCGGGCGGCGCGCTGAACCCGGACGAAGCGGGGCGGTGGTTTTTTGTTTTCAGGATGCCGCCGCCCCGGGCGGGTGCGTTCCCCCGTCCAACCGCATCGCCCCGGCTCAGAGGTAGAGCGCGTTCTTGAGATCCCGCACCAGCACGCTCATGAACGGATAGCGCCGGGCCGGATCGGTTTCGAGGCACTTGAGGATGGCCTTTTCCAACCCGGCCGGCACGTCGGGGTTCCAGCGGCGCGGCGGGACAAAGCCCGAGCGGTCAAGCTGCCGGGCCAGGATTTCCCGGATGTCCTCGCCGGTGAACGGTTTCTGGTTGGTCAGGAGTTCATAGGCCATCACGCCGTAGGCGAAGAGGTCCACGCGATGGTCAATCGGTTTGCCCTGCAACTGTTCGGGGGCCATGTAGGCGGGCGTGCCCGGATTTTTTGTCAGCTTGAGCGGCGCGTCCACGATCGGTTGCGCGAGGTCGAAATCCACCAGTCGCAGCGTGCCGTCGCGCGCGACGAGCAGGTTCTCGGGCTTGAAATCGAGGTGGATGTAGCCGCTCGCGTGGACGTGTTCGAGCGCCTCCGCCGCATCAATCAGGATTTGCGCGACGTTTCCGGTGAGCAGCGGATCGTGCGCGGCGTAAACTTCCTTCAGGTTCGCCCCCTCGATGTATTCCATGAGGCAGTAGGGCCGTCCGTCAATCCGGCCGTGCTCGAAGTAGCCGATGACGGACGGGTGGCTCTGGACGTGTTCGAGAATTTCGCAGCCCCGCTCGAAGCGTTTCCGCGCGGCGCGGTCCGCCTGCAATTGCGGCAACAACAACCGCAACGCGTGGGGGCGGTGCTGGCTGTCGGTGGCCAGCCAGATGTCCGCCATGCCGCCGCTGGCCACCCGCTCCTGCAGGAGGAAGCGGCCAAACGGACCCGGCTGCGCCGGGTCGGCGCTCGCTTTGTTCAACCATCGGAACACGCGGGGGATTTACCACTCCGGCGCGTGCGAGGCCATCCCGGAGTCGCGGGCCGGGGCGGGGCGGGAAGGGCCGGTCTTCGCGCCGGAGTGTCGGCCCCCGCGCTGCGCGTCGTCAGTGATTCATGGACCGTAATTCTAAGTTGATTTTGGCCGCGCGAGGTGGATAATCCGGTTTGCTTTTCGGGGCGTAGCGTAGCCTGGCTAGCGCGCTTGTTTCGGGTACAAGAGGTCGTGAGTTCGAATCTCACCGCCCCGACCATTTCTTCCCGCTGGACAGAGGCTCACACGGGATTGTCCCGGCGGCGGCCCGGCAACTGTCCGGCCAAACGTTTTCGCGTCAGTGCAAAGTAGGCCGGGTCGCGTTCGATGCCCAGCGAACGGCGTCCGTGCCGTTGGGCCACCACCGATGTCGTCCCCGAACCGGCGAACAAGTCCAACACCAGGTCGCCCGGCTCGGAGGAGGAGAGCACGATCCGCTCGATCAGCCGTTCCGGTTTTTGCGCGGGGTGGCCGCATTTTTCCCGCGAAGCGCCCTTGAGGCTGGGAATGCGCCACAAGTTGGTGGCAAATTTTCCCGCCGCGAGATGCTCCGCGCGCGCGGCCCGGTCCTTGTAACGGTTGTCCCGCAAATACATCCGCACCGTCGCCGGATCGTAGGGTTCCCGCACGGCCCGTTTGTTGAAGCGGGGTCGGGCACCGTTGCGCAGGACCAAAATCATCTCCGTGGCCGGCGTGAAACTGTCGCGCCGTTCGTTGCAGCCGACCACGCGGTCCCAGATGATCAGATCGTGAAAGGCCCAGCGGCAGGCCGCCCGGGACATGAGGTGCAGAAAGACGTGTTCGCGTTTCCCCAGTTGCCCGAAGCAATACAACAAACCGTCGTTCCGCAGGACCCGCATCGCCTCGGCCAGCCAAGCCAGCGACCATTCCAGATAGGCTTCCTTCGACTGCCACTGCCGGTCCCAACCCTGGTCCAGCACCCGAAAATAGGGCGGGTCGGCGATGATCAGTTGGGCGGATCGGGAAGCCAGTCTGTGCAAAGCTTCCCCGCAATCGGCCTGAAGCACACGATGGGAGGTTGTGGTGCCTGCCATAAACTCGTGGACCGCTCCTGCATATCGGCCGAACGCCCGCCCACGGCGGCCCGAAATGGGAGGGGCGGTAAAAGGGGCAAAGGCGCGAGCGGTTTGCCTCGCGGTCATCCCAGCGCGGCGAGCACCTCCGCCGCGTGTTCCTCAGGTTTCACCTTGGGCCAAATTTTCTGGATCTTGCCGTCCGGGCCGATGAGGAAGGTGACGCGGTGGACGCCCTGATACTTGCGGCCCATGAACACTTTTTCGCCCCACACGCCGTAGGCCCCGCAGATTTGCCGGTCCTCGTCCGCCAGCAGGGGGAACGGGAGTTTGAACTTTTCCGCGAACTTGGCGTGGGATTTCACGGGGTCCGGGCTGACGCCGAGGACGACCGCGCCTTTCCTCTTGAACGCTGCAAAGGCGTCGCGGAAGGCGCACGCCTCCTTGGTGCAGCCGGGGGTGTCGTCTTTGGGATAGAAGTAGAGCACGACGGTTTTGCCCTTGAAGTCGGCGAGGGACACGGCGCCGCCGCCGTTGGTGGCGGCGGTGAAGGCGGGGGCTTGGTCGCCCTCCTTGAGTTTGAGTTCCAGTTCTTTGGCCATAAAAAAGTGGCGGACAGTCGCGCAGGTTGTTCTCCCGCGCAACTGGCAGTGCGCCTACTTTTTCGTGGGCGAACTGACGGGGTGAGCCCCGAGTTGTTTCATGCCGTCGAACACATACCACACGCCGGAGATGGTGGTGCAAAGGGCGGCGGCGATCACCACGTAGTGCAGCAGACTTTCCGGCCACTTGAGCAGCACCCAGAGGACGGCGGCCATTTGCAACACGGTCGCGGCCTTGCCAACCAGTCGCGGGCGCACTTTCACCTTGCCGATGGCGAGATGGATGACGAGCAGGCCCGCCAGCAGCAGGAGGTCACGGCCCACGATGGTCACGGCCAGCCAGACGGGCAGGTGGGCGAGGTGCGGTCCGTGCTCGAAGCTCAGGAGGATCACGCCGGACATTAACAGGAGTTTGTCGGCCAGCGGGTCCAGCAGGGTGCCCAGTTCGCTGATCTGGTGGTAGCGCCGCGCGATGTAGCCGTCCACACCGTCACAGATGGCGGCCACTGCAAAGCACAGCAACGCGCCGAGCCGGTAAATTTCCTCGCCGGTGCGGACGTAATACAACACGCCCGCCACGAAGAACGGGATCAGCAGCATCCGCAGGATGGTGATCTTGTTGGCGGTGGTCATGGGGCAAGTGTTTCGCTTCCGGCCCACAGCGTCAACGGCGGAGGCAGCGGAGGGGAAATCCGAAGCCCGAAATCCGCCAGCCGCCGGAATGCCCGGTTTGGAGGGCCCTTTTAACCCGAATTCCAAAGTTGAACCTGGAAACGGCGGTTCAGATTTACCGAAGGAAACGAAGCGAACCAAAGACGAGTGACTGGCGCGCTTATTTCAGCCAGATGGAAGGATCACCCGGACGGTGAGGGGGGGATTTCGCCCACCGATCTCACGCCTGTCCCGCTCCCTTTGTTGCCTTCGTTGGCTTCTGTAGAACTCAACGGCTCTTTCAAGGCTTGGCCCGGATATTTCACACCCCGCACGAAATGCCGAGCGAGCGGAGCGCCGCTTCGTGACCAGCTTGGGATGTTTTACCGCGAAAAGCCGGTTACAAACCGGCGCTCCCCCCCGAAGGGTGAAATATCCGGGTCAGGCCGGCCCGCTGACGCTTGCGCCACGGCGTGAACGGGGCGCGGGCTTCAGCCCGCTTCACCTTCCAGCGGGTTTGGCCCCATCAATTCTTCTGTGCGGGGGCGATGGGCCTGGGTGGGGCCAGCGGCTCCAGCGTGAACGGGTCGCGCAACGCCAACTCCGTGACCGGCCCGGTGGCGACACTGTGCAGGCGTTCGGCGTGATTGGGATGGCCGCGGAGAATGTCGTCGCGATGGCCGACGACGAGCACTGCGGCGCGGTCGGGGTGGAGCAACCGGCGGGCGACGCGCTGCACGTCCTCGCGGGTGATGGCGCGCAGGCGGGCGCGGTAGTTCGGGTAGTAGCCGGGGTCGCGGGCGAAGCGGCCGGTGAATTCCTCCTGCGCGAACAGGGCGGCGACCTGGGCCTTGCTGGCGAAGGCGCGCGGGAACCGCTCGATCATGCCGGCGACGGTGCCGACGAGTTCGTCTTCGGTCACGGGTTCGCCGGCCATGCGTTTCATCTCCTCGAGGACGAGGGCGATGGCGTAAGGCACGGTGCCGGACTTGGTTTGCAGGCTGGCGATGAGCGGCGTCGGGAAATAGGTGCCGCCTTGCAGGCTGGAGCCGGCGCTGTAGGCGAGGCCCTCCTCGGTGCGGACGCGGTTCATGATGCGCGAGGTGAAGCCGCCGCCGCCGAGAATGTCATTCATCACGACGGCGGCCAGGTGGTCGGGGTCGTCGCGCATCAGGCCGGGCAGGAGGACGGCAACGCGGCCTTGATTGACATCTTTGTGGACGAGATAGACGCCCGGCGCGGCGAACTCGGGATTCGCGGGAATGGGCGGCGGGGTTTCGCCGGGGAACGGCCAGTCGGCGAACAGTTTTTCCAGCCGGGCGATCATCGCGTCGCGCTCGAAATCGCCGCTGACGGCGACGACGAAATTGCGGGGATGAAACCAGCGGCGGTGGAAGGCGCGGAGGTCCTCGCGGGAAATGGCGGCAAGCGAATTGGAGGTGAAGTCACGATTAGTCCAGAAGCGTTCGCCGAGGCCGAGGCGGCCCAGTTCGCGGCCTTCGATGGCGGCGGTTTCGTCGTTGCGCTGGCGCATTTCCTGGAACATCTGGTCCTTGCGCAGCTTGAGCTTGTCCTCCTGGAAGCGCGGCCTGGCGAGAATTTCGCGGAGCAGGCCGAAGCCCTCGTCGAGGTCCTTGGACAGCAGATTCAAGGACACGTTGCCGGCGGTGGCGTCCACCGAGGTCTGGAACTGCGCGGCAAGGAAGGCGGCCTGCTCCTCGAGTTCGCTGGCGGTCAGGCGTTCAGTGCCGCCCTGGAAAAGCAGCACGCCGGTCAGGCTCGCGAGACCTTCCTGGCCGACGGGTTCGAGGTATTTGCCGCAGCGGACGAGGATGGAAAGGTTGACGAGCGGCAGTTCGCGGTCGGGCACGACGTAGGCCACCGGGCCGGTCTGGAGTTCCACGCGAAACTGCGCGGCGGCGGGCGGGTCGAATTGGAGTTCGGGGAAAGTGAGGTGTTCCGGGCGCGCGGGAATCTCGGCGGTGGCGGCCAGCGCGGTCAGGAACAGCGGGAACAGGCGGGCGATTTTCATGGCATCAATTGCGGGCGGCTTCGAGTTCGGCGAGGCGGTCGGCCATTTTCTGGCGGATGACGGTGAGGACGGGTTTCAAGTCCGGCGGGGCGCTTCCCAATTGCGCGTCCAGCCGGCCCAGTCCGGCGCGCACCTGCGCGGCATCCGTGGCTTTGGTGAGACTGGCGACGGCCTGCTGCACCATTTTACGCTGCTCGGCGTCGAGGCTGGCGAGGGCGGGGTCTTCGGGCGCGGCGGGGCCGGGCTTGCGGGTGTAGGTGCAGACCGTGCGGTTCTCGCGGGTGAAGTAGGTGCGGATGACGCGCTGAAGGTCGGCGGCGGTGACGGCCTGAAGTTTGGGGCCGGCCTCGTTGATTTCCTGCCAGCGGCCCGAGCCTTCGGTGCGGAGCAGTTGATGCAGGATGGCGGAGTTGGAGGCGAGCTTGCGGAATTCGGCGGCGGCGAAGTTGTTTTTCACTTTTTGCAGTTCGCGCTCGGGCACCGGCTCGTCGCGCAGGCGGTCCAGTTCGCGGTAAATGGCCGCTTCGACCTCGGCGGGCGTGCGGCCTTCGGCGACTTCCGCTCCGGCGTAAAACAGGCCCGCGTATTTGAAGGAGGCCTGGCCGGCTTCCGCCTCCGTGGCGAGGCGCTCGTCCAATACGAGGCCCTTGTAGAGGCGGCCCGTGCGGGTGGAGAGAATCTGGCCGAGAATTTGGAGCGGGTAGGAATCCCGATGCCCGAAGCCGACGGTTTTCCAAATGATCTGCACTTCCGGGTTGGTGTCGGCCTCGGCGTTCATGCGCTTCTCGGCGACGGCGGGGACTTCCAGGGTGACGACTTCAGGCGCGGTGCGCGGGCCGCGCGGGATGCGGCCAAAATATTTTTCGAGCAACGGCAGCGCGTCGGCGGTCTTGAACTGGCCGACCAGGATGAGGGTGAGGTTCTGGGGCGCGTAGTAGGTGGCGTAAAATTCCTTTGCCTGTTCGAGCGAAAGCGTGGGCAGGTCGGACGGCCAGCCGATGATGGGCCAGTGGTAGGGGTGCGCTTCCCAGACCATCGAGAACAGCGCCTCCTGAAATTTGCCGGTGGGCGTGGCTTCGATGCGCAGGCGCCGTTCCTCGGCGACGACGTCGCGTTCGGCGTAAAACTCGCGGAACACCGGCCGGAAGATGCGTTCGGATTCCATCCACGCCCAGAGCTCGAGCTTGTTGGCCGGCACGGTGATGAAATACGCGGTGAGGTCCTGGCTGGTGTAGGCGTTCATGCCGACGGCCCCGGCGTTGCGGTAGATTTTGTCGAATTCGTTGGGGACGATGAGGTCGCGCTGCGCCTGGACGAGTCTGGCGAATTCCTGCTCGAGTTCGCGGTAACGGGGCGTGGCGTTTTCCGGTTTGAACGGGTCGCTGATTTCGCCGCGGCGCCACGCGGCGCGGAGGCCGGCCTCCTCGCGGCGCATCTCCTCCCGGACGCGCTCCTGTTCGGCGATGATTTCGAGGTCGCGCGCGGCGTCCCTCGTCCCGATGGTGGGCGTGCCCTTGAACATCATGTGCTCGAAGAAATGCGCGAGGCCGGTGATGCCGGGGCGTTCGTTGGCGCTGCCGACGCGGGCCACCCAGCCGACGGCGATGCTCGGGTCATCCTGGCGTTCGACGAGCAGGACGCGGAGGCCGTTGGGGAGTTCGTGTTCGGTGACGGGCACCTGCTGGGCGGCGGCCATCAGCGCACCGGTCAGCAGCAGGCCGCCCAAATTGCGGACGGCGAAGGAAGAAACGCGCATTGGCATACGGATGGGCGCGGAGGTTAGGCGGAGCGGCGGGGCGCACAATGCCGAAAACGGGGGAGCGGCGGGGCAAGCCGAAAGCCCGAAATCCGAAACGCGACCTCCAACCCAAAAGGGAAATCGGCGGGACGTTGACCCGCATGCCCGGCCTGACGTTGGCCGACCCCGCCGCTTCGGGAATGCGGGCTTCGTGCGGACTTTGCGGTTCGCGATTCGGATTTCTGCTCCCTCCGTCCCGCTGGGCGCAGGTGGGCCGGGTGTGACTGCCGCCTGCCTCGTTACTGGCCCCGGGGTGAACCAACTTGGGACACCGCCGGTTCGCCGGCGCGGGCGTTTTCCGCTGGTTGCGGTGCGGGGGTGGGCGGGGTGGGGACGGGTTTGGGCGGCAGCTCGGTGGCGTGCAGGTGCTGAATCTTTACCGGATGCGGCTGCGGCCGGGCGGCGGCGGCTTCCACGCGTTCGACGGTGATGGTGAGGCGGCGGCGGGGCAGGGTGTTGTGGCCGGCCAGCGCGCGCAGTTGCATCAAATAAAGTCCCGAGGCGGGGGCGACGGGTTTCCGGTTGGTCACGAGTGCCCGGCCTTCCAGCTCCTGGAAGAGCGCCATCAGTTTCAATTTTTTCGCCATAGTCCGCATCCTGTGGTGCGAACCACCGCAACTCATGTGCCACGCGCGGAAGCGGGGCTGGCGCGCGGGGCGGAGCGTTGTTAACTCTCGCGGATGAATGCGCGCCCGCTCTTCGCCTGGCTCTTCCTGGTGTCGTTGCTGTTGCCGGGGTGCGACCTTGGGGCGCAGGGCACCCGCGCGGACTACGAACGCGCCGCCGGGTTGTCGCGCCGCTACTCCGGCAAGGTGTTCAAGGCCGCGCTCGAACCCCGTTGGTTCGCCAACGGCACGCGCCTCTGGTATCGCAACGACCTCGCGGACGGGGCCCGCGAGTTCATCGTGGTGGATGCGGTCGCCGGCACGCGGCAGCCGGCCTTCGACCATGCGCGGGTGGCGGCGGCCATGACGCGGCTGACGGAACGCGAAGTGCGGGCCACGCATCTGCCGGTCGAGGAACTGGAGTTTGACTCAACGGAACCCGTGGTGCGGTTGCGCGGGCGGGAAACCTGGGAATGGAATTCGCAGTTGAACGAATTGCGCCGGGTGTCCGCCGGCGGTTCGGGCACGAACGCGCTGCCCGAGGTGCGCGCCTCGGAACGCACCGGCCCCGAAACCTCCGTCACGTTCATCAACCGCACCGGCGACGCGCTCGAATTGTATTGGGTCAATCCGGCGGGCGAGCGGGTGCATTACGGGACGCTCGCCCCGGGCGCGGAACGGGTGCAACCCACGTTTGGCGGCCATGTCTGGCTGGCCACGCGGACGGATGGCCGGCCGGTGGCGGCGTTCGCGGCGGCGGACACGGGCGGCGACCTGGTGATTGACGCCCACACTCCGGTTCCGCGCGAACGCCGGGGAGGCCGCGCGGAGAACCGTTCCCGCAACCGCCCGGAGCGCCCGGCCACCTTCGCGTCGCCGGATGGGAAATTCACCGCGTTTTTCCGGGATCACAATCTGCGGGTGCGCGTCGAGGCGGACGGCGAGGAGTTCGCGTTGAGCACCGAAGGCACGGCGGAGGACAGCTACGGCGGGCGCGTCTGGTGGTCGCCGGATTCGACCCGGCTGCTCGCCTTGCGCACGCGCGCGGGCGAGGACCGCAAGGTGTATTACGTTGAGTCTTCGCCGAAAGACCAGGTGCAGCCGAAGCTGCACTCCTACGATTACCGCAAGCCCGGCGACCGGCTGCCGCATCCGCGCCCGCAGTTGTTCCACGTGCCGGAGCGTCGGCGCATCGCCGTCAGCGATGAATTGTTCCCGAACCCGTGGAGCCTGACGGAAATCCGCTGGGAGCCGGACTCGTCGCGGTTCACGTTCCTCTACAATCAACGGGGCCATCAGGTGATGCGTGTCATTGCCGTGGACGCGGCCACCGGCGAAACGCGGGCGTTGGTGGACGAGCAGCCGGCCACGTTTTTTTGCTACAGCAGCAAATTGTTTCTGCGTCACCTGCCGGCCTCGCGCGAGTTGATCTGGATGAGCGAACGCGACGGCTGGAACCACCTTTACCTTTACGATGCGGATACCGGCGCGGTGAAGAATCAAATCACGCGCGGCGAATGGGTCGTGCGCGAGGTCGAGCACGTGGACGAGCAAAACCGGCAAATCTGGCTGTGTGTGGGCGGCGTGCGGCCCGGCGAGGACCCGTATCACGTGCATCTGGCCCGGGTGAATTTCGACGGCACGGGCTTCACGCTGCTGACGGCGGGCGACGGCACACACACGGTGAAGTTTTCGCCGGATCGGCGGTTTTTCGTCGCCACCTGGTCGCGCGTGGACCAGCCGCCGGTGCATGAACTGCGCCGCGCCGCCGATGGCACACTGGTTTGCGAACTTGAACGCGCCGACATCCGCGAACTGGAGCGGACGGGCTGGCGTCCGCCCGAGCGGTTCACGGCGAAGGGCCGCGACGGCACGACGGACATTTACGGCATCATCATCCGCCCGACGAACTTCGACCCGGCGAAGCGGTATCCGGTCATTGAGGACATTTACGCCGGGCCGCACAGCGCGTTCGTGCCGAAGTCGTTTCAGGCTTACCACAAGATGCAAAGCCTGGCCGAACTCGGGTTCATCCTGGTGAAGCTGGACGGCATGGGCACAAGCCACCGCTCGAAGGCGTTTCACGACGTGTGCTGGAAGAACCTCGGCGACGCCGGCTTTCCCGACCGCATCGCGTGGCTCCAGGCCGCCGCCGCGCACGAACCGGCGATGGATGTGTCGCGCGTGGGGATTTTTGGCGGTTCGGCCGGCGGGCAGAGCAGCACGCGGGCGTTGCTCGCGCACGGTGATTTTTACAAGGTGGCCGTCTCGGATTGCGGCTGCCATGACAACCGCATGGACAAAATCTGGTGGAACGAACAATGGATGGGCTGGCCCGTGGGACCGCATTACGCGGAGCAATCCAACGTCACCCAGGCGCACCGGCTGACCGGCAAACTCCTGCTCATTGTCGGCGAGATGGACGAAAACGTGGACCCGGCCTCGACGATGCAGGTGGTCAACGCGCTGGTCAAAGCGGACAAGGATTTCGATTTGCTGGTGGTGCCGGGCGCCGGGCACGGCGCGGCGGAGCAGCCCTACGGCACGCGCCGCCGGGCGGATTTCTTCGTGCGGCACCTGCTCGGCGTGGAACCGCGCCGGGAGTGAGGAGAGTCATCCACCGGGCCGGCGGCCCGCGCGCTCGGACGGATTCGGGTTGGGCCTGCGGCTGTCGGGTTTGCGCGGCGTATCCGGCGGAATTGCCGTTGCCGGTGGCCGGGATTGGGGCTAATAACCGTTCATCATGCGCTGGCGAAACTGGTTTCTCCTCTCGGCCTGCGTCAACGCCGCCCTGCTGGCGGCGCTGGTCTGGAGGCCGACGCGCGCCCCGGCTCCCGCCCCGGACGCGCCCGCGCCGACGAATCAAGTCGCCGCGCCCCGCACGCACATCGAGGTGCGCCGACAGTTCTTCCTCTGGAGTGAACTCGAATCCTCGAATTACGTCACCTACATCGAAAACCTCCGCGCCATCAGTTGCCCCGAGCAGACCATCCGCGACCTCATCATCGCCGATGTCAACGCGCTCTACGCGCGGCGCCGCGCCACCGAGGTGCTCACGCCCGACCAGCAATGGTGGCGCGCCACGCCCGACCCCGAAGTGCTGCGCGCGGCCACGGAAAAATTGCAGGCGCTCGAGGCCGAACGCCGCGCGCTCCTGACCCAACTGCTCGGCCCGGGCTGGGACCAGACCGAAATGGTGAGCGTGCCCAAACCGCGTGGCGTGATGCTCGACGGGCCGGTGCTGGGCGCGCTGGACGACGAAACCAAACGCCGCATCAACATCGTGGTGGCCAATTCCCAGGCACGGATGGAGGCGTTGCTCGCGCAAACCGCTGAAGCGGGCCGCCCGCCCACCGCCAGGGAACTCGCCGGACTGCGCGAACAAACCCGCGCCGAACTGCAAACCATCCTTTCGCCGGCGGCCGTCGAGGAATTTCTGCTCCGCTATTCCCACAACGCCGCCGAGCTGCGCGCCGAACTGGCCGGGCTGCGGTTTTTCGCCACCACCCCCGACGAATTCCGCGCCCTGTTCCGCGCCCGCGACCAGTTCGAAACCCGTATCCAGGCGCTCGCCGACAGCACCGACCCCAACGACATCGCCGCCCGCCGCGCGCTCGAGCGGCAGCGGGACGAGGCCGTCAAGCTTGCCCTTGGGCCGCAGCGTTACGCCGAGTATGCGGCGTTGCAGGACCCCGACTACCGCGCCGCCTACGCGCAGGCCGTCGCCGCCGGCACCCCGGAGCAGGCCGGTGCCTTCCTTGAAATCAACCGCGCCACCACCGCCGAAGCGGCCCGCCTTCGCGCCAATACCAATCTTACCGCGCAGCAGCTCGCCATCGAACTCAAGCGGGTTGAACTCGAACAACTCAAGGCCGCCGCCGCTGTCACCGGGCAGCCCATTCCACCCGGACCGGACGCCCCGCCACCGCCGCCACCGCCGCCGCAGAACCGGATTCACACCGTCCGCCAGGGTGACACGCTGGGAAGTTTGTCCACGGCCTACGGCGTGCCCGTTGGCGTGCTGATGAATTTGAATCCGGGCGCGGCCGTCAACGGTTTGCGGCCCGGCCAGCAAATCACGCTGCCTCCACCGCCGCCGACCCTGACCCAGTGAGGCCTTCCCGCCGCGGATTTTCGCATGACCGCTTTTCCCATCGTTGCGCGCGAGTTGCGTGTGGCCGCGCGCCGGTCCGGCACCTACTGGACGCGCTGCCTGTTCGCGCTCGCCGTGCTTGGACTGGCGGCCTTTGTCTATGCCATCAGCCGGCATGACCAGCCCGCCGAGATCAGTCTGTCCTTGTTTGCCACCATGACCGTGGTCGCCGGGCTGTTCTGTCTGTTTGCGGGGGTGCGCTTCACCGCCGACACCTTGAGCGAGGAGAAACGCGACGGCACGCTTGGCCTGTTGTTCCTGACCGATCTGCGCGGTTACGACGTGGTGGCGGGCAAGCTGGCCGCCAGCTCGCTCGGGGCCGTGTATGGCGTGGTGGCGTTGCTGCCGATGCTGGCGATTCCGCTGCTGATGGGGGGCGTCTCGTCCGGCCAGTTCGGGCGCGTGTGCCTCGTGTTGTTGAACACGCTTTTTTTCTCGTTAACCGTCGGCCTGATGATGTCGGCGTTGCTGACCGCGGCGCGGGCGGCGGTGGGCTGGACGTTTCTGGTGGTGGCGGGGGTGACGGGCGGGCTGCCGCTGGCGGGGGTGTTGTTGGCCGAGGACGTCTTCGGGCTGCCGCCGCACTCGCTGGAGCTGTATTTTACCGTGCCGTCACCCGGCTATGCCTACGCGGCGGCGTATGATTCCCAGTTCAGCGCGCGGCCGGCGCAATTCTGGACCTCACTGGGACTGACGCATGCGCTGGCGTGGCTGGCGCTGGTCGTGGCCATCCTCGTGACGCCGCGCGCCTGGCAGGACCGGCCCGCCAGCGTCACCCGGGAACGCTGGCGGCAGCGGTGGGCGCAATGGATGCAGGGGGATGCCGGATCGCACGCCGCGTATCGCGCCCGGTTGCTGGCGGTCAATCCGTTCTACTGGCTCACCGCGCGGGTGCGCGCCAAGCCCGCGCTGGTCTGGGCCACGCTCGTGTTGCTGACGCTGGTGTGGCTCGGGCTGTGGGCGTGGCAGGGCGACGACTGGTTCCACCCGGTCTGGTTTGTCTGCACGATGATGGCGCTCAACACGCTGCTGAAGTTCTGGTTTGCGGCGGAAGCCAGTGCGCAACTGGCGGAGGACCGGCGGATCGGCGCGCTCGAGCTGTTGCTGTCCACGCCGTTGCGCGTGGCGGACATCATTCGGGGGCAGGCGCTGGCGTTGCGTCGGCAGTTTCTCGGGCCGGTGGTGTATGTGGCGGCGCTGCATGTGGCGTTCGCGTTCGTGGGGCTGGCCAACCGGGACTTCTTCTACAGTTCCGAGAGCCGGGGCCTCTGGGTGCTGGGCTGCGGGATTTTGCTGGGGGTGTTGCTCGCGGACCTGGTCACGCTGTTTTACGTCAGCCTCTGGCGGGCGTTGGTGGCGCGGAACGCGACCCGCGCCAGCGGCGAGGCGCTCACGCGCATTCTCGCGCTGCCGTGGCTGCTGTTTGCGGTGCTGACGGCGCTGATTGGCATGAGCGGCGGCAGCGGATTGGAAGGGGGCGGGTTGACGGTGTTGTGGGCGGTGATTGCGCTGGGCGTGGATTTCTGCTTCGGCATCGCGGCCAAGGTGAAGCTGGAGGAGCAATTCCGCGCGCAAGCCATGAGCCGTTACGCGCCGCCGGCACCGTGGTGGCGGCGGTTGATGGGGGAGCGGCCTGCCTGAGTGGCGGTCCGCCCGGTGGGGAGATGGAAAATTCGCTTACGCCGCGCGGCGGGTTCTGCCACAGTCCGCCGCAGCCAGACCAGTCATGCGTGCCTCCTTTGTTGTGAAACGTCGCCCCCGCTTTGCCTGCTCCTTGTTCGCCGCGCTGCTCGCGCCGGGCCTCGTCCTGAACGCCGCCGCCACCGGCAACCAGACGCTCAAGCTCGACGGCCAGGGCAGCTACGTGGCGCTGCCCAACGACCGGTTCACCAACCTGACCGAAGTGACCGTCGAGGCGTGGGCGCGGTGGGACAGCTTCCCGAACTACGCGCGCGTCCTCGAGTTTGGCCGGTCATGGAATTCGCTGGCGTTGTTCAACGAGGGCGCGTCGAACCATTTGCGGTTCAACCTGTATCCCCGGCCGGCCCGCGCGGACGCCCGCGCGCAGCACACCATTCGCGCGACGGGGGTGTTGCGGACGAACGAATGGCTGCATCTCGCGGCCCTGGCCGGGCCGGGCGGCATGAAACTTTATCTCAATGGCCGGCTCGTCGGCGAACACACCAACACTGCCAGCCTGGCCGACATCGCCGCGCCGCAGACCAATCTGCTGGGCCGCGGCATGAGCGGCAACGCCACCGACCGCGACTTTCGGGGCGAACTGGATGAAATCCGCGTCTGGAATCACCGCCGCACGCCCGAGCAAATCCGCGAGCAGATGTTCAAGCGCCTCTCCGGGCGTGAGGCCGGCCTGGTGGCGTTGTGGGGCTTCGATGACGGCACGGCCCGCGACGGCACGGGGCGCGGCGCGGACGGGGTGCTGCACGGCCGCGCGCGGATTGCGCCCGGGGATTTGGGTTTGGTGGCTGAAACGCCCGTGGTGGCGGCGGCCCCGATCACGGTGGTGGCCCCACCCGTGGCGCCGGTGCCGGAACGCGCGGGTTTTTCCCCCGCGTGGTGGATCGCCGGCGCGCTGACCGTGCTGGCGCTGGTGCTGGGTTGGCTGGCGTTCCTGTTCCGGCGCAGCGGACTGGGCGAGGCGAGGCTCGTTGGCGTGGCTCCCGCGCGCGGGGCGTTGCCCGCCGCGGGCGGCGGGGGCGAAGGCGAAGTGAAGGAACGCGCGCTGGCGGAGTTGACTGATTTTGCCAAGCAGAGCCTGGTGCAGGGCTTGTATTCGCAGCGCGAGGCGCTGATGCAGGCGCACCAGCAGGCCCGGCAGGAACTCGCCGAGCTCGAGGCCCGCATCGTCTCGCTCCGCCTGCCTGACCGCATTCAGGCCTACGAACAGCGCATTGCCGAACTCGAAGGGGAGCTCGCCAGCCGCAGCGACGAATTGCGCGAAGTCACCCGCGCCACGCTCGACGTGCTCCGCCAGAAGCTCGCCGCCGAAAAGCAGTCCGCTCCGCCCGGGGGAAGCCGGTTGAATTAAGCCCGGACTCCGAAGATCGAGAGCCGGGCGCCGAAAGAAGCCCGAAGCCCGAACGCTGCGGTTTTGCCCTGTTGAGCCGAAGCACTTCTCCCGCCCGGCTGCCGGGCTCGGTTTCAGTCTTCGGATTTCGGTGATTGAGATTTGGGGAAATCAGGTTGAGCGCGGGTCCCACAGGCGCGCGTGGTGGCAATGGCCGCGCGGTCGTCCTTCCGGTCTCCGGGAGGCGAAGGGTTCGCCGACGCAGCGCGGCGGGTGGGGTCGGGTGTGGAGCCGCAGCGGGTCACCGTTTCACCTGATCCCCGCGCAGCCAGCCGGAGCGCTGGCCGTCGGTGACGCGCACCCAGGCGTCCTTGCGGTCCAGGGCGCGCAACTCCGCGCCGTCGTTCACGGTGAACGCGCTCTGCGATTCCTCGAACGGCCCGTGGCGCACGACCGCCTCCCGCGCCGTCACCACCAGCCAGTCGCGGCCTGGCGCGCGGAGCACGACGGTGGCCAGCAGTCCGAGGCCGAGCAGGGTGCCCAGGCCGGCCAGCCAGGTCGCGCCACGCGAGCGCGCGGCGAGCGGGGGATGAATTTGCCGCGCGGCGAGGGTTAACAGGAACAACCATGCGGGGACCACGGCCAGAAGCGTCCATTCATTCAGCGTCAGGGTGGCGAGTTTGCGGTCGAGCCAGCCGGGCTGGAGCGACGGGCCTTTCACCTGGCCGCGGGCGAATTGCAGGTTGGCGCGGATGTCCGGGTCGCGCGGGGCGAGGGACTGGGCGGCGCGGTAGGCGGCGATGGCCTGGCCCATCTGGCCGGACTTGAAATGCGCGTTGCCGAGGTTGAACCACAGCGCCGCCGTGCCGGTGGTGGCGGCGAGTTGTTCGTAAGCCGCCGCCGCCTCGCGGAAACGCCCCTGTTCGTAGAGCTTGTTGGCGGCGTCAAACCCGGCGTTCGCGTCAGCCGCTTCGCCCGAGGCCGCGGCCAGCAGCAGCCCGAGCAGTGCCATGCCCAGCCACGCCACGAACGGGCGCATTTCTGCTTTCTGTTTTCCCTTTTCTGCTTTTCCGCTCATCCCTTCACCTCCCGCAGGCCGCGCAAGGCGCTTTCCAGCCGGGGCAGCAGTTCCGCCAGTTCCCGCGCGGAACCGGACGGCGCGTAGCGCGCCTGGTTGCATTGTTGAAAGAGTTCGTGCAGCGCGTCCGCCGTCGCCGGGGCGAGGCCGCGCGGACGCAATTTCTCGTCAATCACCGCCTCGGTGATGCCGGAGGCGGACAGATCGAGCCGTTCGCCGATGGCCTCCTGCAAAACGCGCGTGGTCAGGGCGTAAAAATTCTCGGCGTGGCCGGCGTCGGCGTGGGTGCGCAGTTCCCCGAGGCCGCGGCGGATGAATTCCTCCGCGGCGCGCTGGCGGCGAAGCCGGGGGTTCCGTTCCAGCGCGTCCGCGCGCCGCCGCCACCCGAAGGCCGCAAGGAACGCCGCGACGGGCACGCCTTGCAGCGCGAGAAACCAGGGCTGGTGCAGCCACGGACCGGGCGGCGCCGCCGGGCCGAGGCGGCTTTTGATATGGACGATGTCCCGCGGCGGGGGCGGCGTGGCCAGGCCGGCGGCGGGCATGGCAATGGTGGGTAGCGCGCCGCCGCCCGCGGGGCGCACCGTCAACGGGATGGCGGGTTCCCGCAGGGTGAGATACGCGCCCCGCGCGGGGTCGAAGTAGCTGAACTCGAAGGCGGGCACTTCGCGGACCTCGGTGTTCTGGGGCACGATGACCTGCTCGAAGGTTTTCACGCCCTCGAGGCCGAACGGGCCGGACGTCTCGACCCGGGTCGTGGGCGGATAGGTTTTGAATTCGCGCCAGCCGGGTTGCTCGGGCAGCGCCACCGGTTCGAGCAGGCCGCGCCCGCTGATTTGCACGCGGACGGTGACGGGGTCGCCGACGGCGACGTTGGTGGGGCCGGCGCTGACGGCGAGGCGGAAGTCCCCCACTGCGCCGCTGAAGCTCGCCGGGCGGTTGGCCTCCGGCAGCGGCAGCGCGTTCAAGGTCTGGCCCGGGGCGGCGAGGATGACGCGCTGTTGCACGCCACTGTTGAACAGGCCGAAGACGTCGAACGGGTCCCGGCGACGTGAGGGCACGGTGACGACAATCGAACCATCCAGCGGCCCGACGGCCAGCGGGCCGGACTTGAGGATGGTGACTGGTGCCGCCAGCGGAAACAGGGTGAACTCGGTGCTGCCCACCAGCGTGCGGCGTTGCTGGCCCTGTTCCAGTTTGCCGACGCTGGCGCCGTTGATGGCGAGCGGCACATCGAAATTGCCCGCCGGCTGGATGCCGCCCCGAATGAGCAGGTGCAGTTCGAGGACGATGGTTTCGCCCACATAGACGTTGGTCTTGGGCAGCAGCAGGCGCAGCAGGGCGGGTTGTTGCTCCTCGGCGTCGCTGCCGGGCGCGGGGGCCTGGGCGCGGACCGTCTTCAATTTGAGCGGCGGGGTGGTGAAAGCCTGGGAGCCGACGCGCACGGTGACGGGCGGGATCGTGAATTCACCGACCTGGGTGGGCCGCACGACGAAGTTGTGCGTGAGGGCGGCGGACATCTGGCCGTTGACGAAATTCACCGAACTGGACTGGCCGGTGTAGCCGATCTGGAGTCCCGGAATCTCCGGTAGCGTCGGCACTTCGGCGGACTGGGTGCCCTCGAATGTGAAACTCAGACTGGCGGTGTCCCCCAGCAACACGGTGTCGCGGTCCAACCGCGCCGTGACGCTGGCCGCGACCGTCGGCAGGGCGGCCAGCAGGAGGGCAAGGCCAAACCACCGCAACCCTGAAAGGATGCGGTGGCCGCGCCGTGCAGTGAACGCCCGTGGGAAACCAGCCATGTTGCGCGCCGGATTGTGCCGGGAACCCGCGCCGGTGCAAGCGCGCCGCCCGGCTCGGAAATCCGGTCAGCCGTTTCGACAGACGAACGCGCCGGGTGTTCGGAATTTCCCGCGTTGTCAGCGCGGCGCGCTCCATTCCCGCAACGGTTGCGCGGGGAGCGCGATGGATGTGGCGGCGTTCCGGCTGCCCGGGGTGAAGACCACCACGAGGTCGAGCTTGCCGGAGGCGGGGGCGGTGACGGTGAAGGCGGCCATGACGGTGCCCGGATTGGGCGAGTCCCATTCGTTGCGGGGTTTGGCGGTGTCCACCAACGTCCACGCCGCGCGGGCCGGTTCGTGAATGCGCAGTTGCGCGGTGGCGTTGGCCTGGCGCAGTTCCAGGGCGGGCGAGCCGGTTTTGCCGGGCCGCGCGGGCGTCACCATGCCCCAGCGCACGCTCGCGCCGGGCCGCAGGCCCGTCAGTTCATCGCGCACGAGCACCCGGCCATCGGGTAACAGCGCGATGCCCCGGTGAACGCTGGCGGCCTGGCCGGCATAGACGGAACTGAGGTCCGCCACCGAATGGGGAAATGCGGCATTGGTCGAGAAGCGCACCACGGGCGCCTTTCCTGAAACCTGTTGCAGCGCGCCGTCAATGACCAGCGTGTTATGACTGAGGCTGCTTTGGCGGAAGACGGTCCAGCGTTGCGAGTCCTGCGCCATGCTCCAGAAGTTCATCCCGCGCGATTCGATGCGGTGATAGCTCTCGTTGCCGAGGTCCATCGCCCAACGCCGCCCGTCCGCGTCGAGCACGAAGGCGCCAATGTCCATGTGGCCGTGCGGCCCGGAAGGGGAACCCGCTTTGAAGCCGACGAACACGGCGTGCGGATCGGTCCAGGAACTGCGATGCAGCGTGACGGGCACTTCGCCCTCGCTGCTCCAGTGCAGCGGCAGCCGCGCGAAATCCGCGCCGGTTGCGGGTTGCAACCAGAGCAGCAGCAAGGGCAGGAAGCGGTCGTCACCCGAGGTGCCGTTGCCCGGCGCGGCGAGTTCCCGGCGCAGCGCCGCCGCCTCGCCCGCGAGCCACTCCGGTTTTTGATGGCGGGCCGCGAACCAATGCACCGCCGGTTCGACACCGCGCCCGGAGCCGCCGTCGGCGTAATTGAAGGTTTCGCCGGACGGGCCGGTGGTGAGCGCGAGATACGCGCCCGTCTGGTCGAAGCCCGGGGCCTGATCCAGGCCGAAGCTCGAGCCGAGCGTTCCTTCGAGCAGGGCGATGAGCAGGACGTTGAAGGTGGTGCCGTAAGCCCAGTAGACGGGGCCTTCCGGGTAACTGCCCTTGGGCGCGAACGCGGCCATCGAGTGCGGCACGTTGGCGAGCGCGCGGTGAACGGTGCGGGCAGCGGCGGCGCGGTCGTCCTCGAGCACGGCCAGCGCGCCCGCCACCATCCCGGCGTGGCAGACCTGGCCCCAGTTGTTTTTGGCGCGCATCCAGCCGTTGTGCCTGGTGTCGAGCGGCACGCGCACGCCCTTGTTCAAAATCGCCTCCCGGACCTGCCGCCGGGTGGCGTCGTCCAGTTGCGCGTGCAGCCAGTCGTAGCCAATCGCCATGGCCAGCGTCATCTCCGCCGTGTCGAGAAAGTGGGCCGGATTCCAGTCGGAGAAGGCGGCGATGGCGCGCATTTCCCGGGCGGCACGGTCGGCGTATTTCATTTCCTGCGTCAGTTGATAGGCGAGGGAAAGCGTGAGCAAGCGGCGGACGGCGCGGCGGGATTCGCCAAGCAGGCGGCGGCCCTCCAGTTTGCGCTCGATGGGCGGCACCTTGAGCATGGCGTCCGCGTCGCGTTGAACCCGGGCGGCGATGGCCGCGAACTGCGGTTCCTGCCGCACCCGTTCGCGCAGCCGTTCCCATTCGCCGGGCGGCACGAGCAGGCGCGGGCGGGGCGGGTGGAGGGACTGCACCAAAGTCCGCACCTCGGCCTCGGTGATGGTGGGCGGGTAGGAGTTGGTGGCCGCGCGGGTGGGCAGCGTGGCGGCGATGCTGCCAGCCAGCAGCAGGAGGGGAATTTTCATGGTGGATTTAACTTTCAACCGACGCTCCGCGTGGCGGGCGGATTCAGGGGCAACGCTCCGTTACGGAGCGGCAAGTCAGCCAGGCTCCGTTGGGCGTTCAGCCGCGCACCTGGCCCGTCCCGTAACCGATCCACTTGTAAGTGGTCAGCTCGTCCAGCCCCATCGGGCCGCGGGCGCCGACCTTGTCGGTGCTGATGCCGATCTCGGCGCCCATGCCGAACTCGCCGCCGTCGGTGAAGCGCGTGCTGGCGTTCCAATACACCGCGGCGCTGTCCACTTCGGCGAGGAACTGCTTCGCCGCCGCCTCGTTCTTCGTCACGATACTGTCGGAGTGCGCGGAGCCGTAGTGGTTGATGTGGTCAATCGCGGCCTGCACGCCGTCCACGACGCGGACGTTGAGGATGAGGTCGTTGTATTCGGTGGACCAATCCTGCTCGTTGGCGCGGCGGATTGCGGTTTTCCGATTGCGGTTTGCGGATTTCAAAATTGCCTCCGCCCGTTCATCCACCCGCAGTTGCACGTTCTTCTCTTCCAGCCGTGCCGCCAGCAACGGCAGGGCGGTGGCGGCGATTTGGCCGTCCACGAGCAGCGTCTCGGCAGCATTGCAGACGCCGGGGCGCTGGCATTTGGCGTTCAGGACAATGCGCTCGGCCATCGCGAGGTCGGCGTCGCGGTCCACGAAGACGTGGCAGACGCCCTTGTAGTGTTTGATCACGGGCACCTTGCTGCATTCGGTCACGGCGCGGATGAGGCCCTCGCCGCCGCGGGGCATGCAGAGGTCCACGTATTGCGTGAGCGCGAGCAGGGCGGGAACGGCCTCGCGGGCGGTGGTGGGCACAACCTGGATGGCGTGGGCGGGAAACTTGTCGCCGAGCGCGGTGCGGCCGGCGGCCACCATCGTCTGTGCGATGAGTTGGTTGGAGTTCAACGCCTCCTTGCCGCCGCGCAGAATCGTCGCGTTGCCGGTTTTGAAGCAGAGGCTGGCGGCGTCGGCGGTGACGTTGGGGCGGGATTCGTAAATGATAACGACGACGCCGATGGGGGTGGCGATTTTCTGGAGCTTGAGGCCGTTGGGGCGGACGCGCTCGTCGAGGATGCGGCCGACCGGGTCGGGGAGGGCGGCGACTTCGCGGAGGCCTTTGGCCATGCTGGCGATGCGTTGATCGTCGAGCTTGAGGCGGTCGAGCATGGCGCTGGAGAGGCCAAGCTTTGCGCCGGTCTCCATGTCGAGTGCGTTGGCGGTCTTGAGAGCGGGAGCGTTTTGCTCGAGCGCGCCGGCCATCGCGACGAGGGCGGTGTTCTTTTCGGCGGTGGTGAGCCTGGCCAGTTCGCGCGCGGCCGCGCGGGCCTGCTTTGCCAGTTCCGTCATCTGTTCCGGCAACGTCATGCGGGGAGAGTAAGCCGCCGCCCGGCGTGGCTCAAGGTTCCAACCGGCGCGGGGTGGCCGGAAATCCCGGCGTGCGTCGGGGGGCGGAGGCGGGCATGTTGCGGGCGTGAACATCACGAATGCCAGCCCGGCCCGCGCCCTGGCGCTGGGCCTTGTGCGGCGATTGCAGGCGGCCGGTTTCGAGGCGTTTTTCGTGGGGGGCTGTGTGCGGGATGAGCAGTTGGGCCGGGTGCCGGAGGATTACGACATCGCCACGAACGCCGTGCCCGCGGAAATCGAGCGGCTGTTTGCCCGGACGGTGCCGGTTGGGCGGCAGTTTGGCGTGATGGTGGTGGTCGAGGCGGGGCGGCCTTTTCAGGTGGCAACGTTCCGCGCGGAGGCGGATTACCGGGACGGGCGGCATCCGGGCGCGGTGCGCTTCGGGGACCCGCAGGCGGATGCGGCGCGGCGCGATTTCACGATCAACGGGCTTTTCTTCGACCCGGTGCGCGGGCAGTTGCGGGACTGGGTGGGGGGCGCGGCGGACCTGGCGGCGCGGGTGGTGCGGACCATCGGGCGGCCCGAGGAGCGGTTTGCGGAGGATCATTTGCGGCTGCTGCGGGCGGTGCGGTTCGCCGCGCAACTGGGTTTCACCATCGAGCCGGAGACGTGGGCGGCGGTTTGCGCCCTGGCGTCGCGCATCCGCCGCATCAGCGCGGAACGGGTGCGGGACGAGCTGCTGAAAATCTTCGTCCCGGGCGCGCCGTTTGCGGACCCGGCGGGCGCGACCATCGCCGCGCGCGGCCTGGATTTGCTGCGGGAAAGCGGGCTGCTCGGGGAGGTGTTGCCGGAAATCGCGGCCTGCGAGACGTGCGAGCAGTCGCCGGATTTTCATCCGGAGGGAACGGTGTTCAATCATCTGCGGCGCATGCTCGCGCAGATGCCGGCGGACGCCGACCCGTTGCTGCCGTGGTGCGTGCTGCTGCATGACGTGGCGAAACCGCGCACGGCGGAACGCGATACGCAAACGGGGGTGATTCATTTTTACGGCCATGAACGGGTGGGCGCGGAACTGGCGCGGGAAATTCTCGGCCGACTGCGGTTTCCCAGGAAGCAGATCGAAACCGTGGCCGCCGTGGTGCGGCAACACATGCAGTTCAAGGATGCGCCCCGGATGCGGACGGCGACGCGGCGGCGGATGCTGCTGCGGCCCACGTTCGCGCTCGAGCTCGAATTGCACCGGCTGGACTGCCTCGGCTCGCATGGGCGGCTCGACATTTACGATTTCCTGCGCGCTGAAGCGGACGAACTGGCGCGTCAGCCCGAGCTGGGGCCGCCCTTGCTCACCGGGCACGACTTGCAGGCGCTGGGTGTGCCGCCGGGCCGGGCGCTGGGCGTGCTGCTGCGGGAAATGCGCGACCAGCAACTGGGCGGCTCGCTCAAGACGCGGGACGAGGCGCTGGCGTGGGTGAAAGCGCGGGTGGGGGAGGCAAACGCGGACGGGCTGCGACGCTGAACCCAGGAACGGCAGTCGGGCAACTACGAAACCCACGAAAGGATCGGACGAACGGCTGCCGGGGCGGCAGCGCAGATGTTCACCTGCCGGGTGAGCGGCTGCCGGAGCGGAGCGGCCAGTGTTTCGTGTCCTTTCGTGGGTTTCGTGGTGGGAACCGCTTTTCCCGGGCGGAATGAGGCGCGCCCGGCCCGGCGGGGGAGGGAACGCTGCTATGGCGTTTGCAGCACGCGGTAGAATCGTTGGGTGGCGGCGCGGCCTTCCGGGTCGGGCAGGGCGAGAAGTCCGCTGGGGCCGGGCACGGCGGTGCCGACGTTTGTCCAGCCGGAGGGTTGCAGCGTGGGGGTGGCCTGCAACTGGTAGGCGGGGCCGTTGGTGACTGGAACAGTGACGAACGTGTCCGGCCCGCGAAATCCGAGGGTGGCGGTCCGGGCGGCGGTGGCGGCGGGCGCGTCCACGAGGTAATCAATCACATGCAGGGGCGTGCCGACGACGCCGGTGTTGGGGGAGGTTTCCTGGATGAAGACCGAGAGGACGCCATCGCTCAACAGGCGGCCCTCGTCGAGAAGCGGTTCGCCGTCGAAGCGGAGGGTGTTGGTGATGGCGACGGCCCAGTCGGAATACTGCGCGGCTTTCGAGGCGCTGGCAATGACCAGCCAGCCGGGCGCGTAACCGGGGGTGACCGCGCTGGTGTAACCGCCCACATAGACCGCGTAGGCGTTGCCCGTCGCGTCAAAGCCCAGTTTGGGCCGCGCCCCCACGGGAATGTCCAGGGGCAGGCGGCGTTGCGCCCAGGCCCCGGTGACGGAGTCGCGGAAGTAGTGGAAATAGGCGGTGTTGACGGTGGAGAACGCGGGGTCGCCCAACTGCCAGGCGAACTCCGGCCCGGGCTGGCGATGGAGCATCAGCACATGCGGGCGGCCCTCGGGGTCCACGGCCTGAGCCTGCTGGTTGATGAGGAGCTGGCGGCTGTTGAGGACCTTGACGATGACGCCGGGGGAATCCACGCGGACGGCCTGGCCGAGCGTGGTGTTGGCGATGAGCGCGCCCGCGTTGTTGCGCCAGGTGACGCCGTTGTCGGTGCTGTAGGCGTAGTGAATGTCGTGGTTGGAGGGGTTGGCGGTGTTTTCCCGGTAGGTCCAGGTGTAGTGCAGGACGCCGTCGGGGCCGTAGTGGTAACCGTTTTCGTAGGCGTTGCGGCTGGTCGAGGTGAAAGTGCCGCCGTTGACGGAGACGTCGGAGAAGGTGCCTTCCTTGGCGGAGAACTTCCACCGCGCGCTCCAGTTGGTGGTGGCGGGCTGGTAATTGTGCATCCAGTGGTCGCCAGCGGAGGTGCTGCCCGTGCGGTAGAACAAACGCAGCGCGCCGGCGGGGGTGTTGACGAAGCGCGGGTAGGTGACGCTGGTGATGGACTGGCCGGCGGCGACGAGCCAGTTCTGCTCGCCGAAGAGCGCGGCTGGCCCCCAGGCGGCGAGGTTGGTGGTGCAGAGGCCCGGGATCGAGCGGCGGTAACGGAGGGTGTGGCCGTGCAGGTCCCACGCAAAGTGGAGCGAGCCGTCGGTGTGGCAGAGGCCGAGGGCGATGACGTTGTGCGCGTTCCAGGCGGGTTCGTCGCCGTTGAGAAACTCGGAGCCGGTGTCGAATTTTTCCCATGGCCCGGCGGTGAGGCGGCTGACCGCGCGGCGGCCCAGCCAGAGTTTCTGGGTGGTGCCGACGGTGTCATACCAGGCGACGTATTGGTGGCCGTGGAAGGTCAGGGGGCCGTTTTGGAAGGAGATGCCGTTGATGGCGCGGCCATAGGTGGAGCCGGCGGGCATCAGGCAGGCGTTGGTGGCGACGATGGCGTCGCGGAGCAAGGCGACGCGGGGCGCGGCCCAGTTGGTGCGGGAGAGGGCGTTGGTGGGCGAGGTGTCGGCCAGCATTTCGGCGAGGTTGTTGAGGCCGTCGCCGTCGGGGTCATCGTAGGCGCCGGACGCGAGGGCGCCGAGGGCGGCGAGTTCCCAGGCGTCGGGCAGGTTGTCGCCGTCCACGTCGCCGGGGACCGAGTGGGCAGTGGTCGGGTCGGAGCCGACGGCGAATTCGGCCGCGTTGTTGAAGCCGTCACGGTCGGGGTCGCCGGTGCCGGTTTGGGTGAGGTTGCCGAACCACAGGGTCTCCCACCAGTCGGCCAGGCCGTCGTTGTCGGTGTCGCCCGCGGCGTTGGGCACGGTGGGGTTGGTGGAGGCCAGCAGTTCCTGGGCGTTGCTGAGATGGTCGCCGTCGGGGTCGGTGCTTGCGTCGTGGTGCAGGCCGCCGAAGTAATGCGCTTCCCAGGCGTCCGGCAGGCCGTCGTGGTCGGAGTCGAGCGCGGGCGAGCGGTCCAGGGTCACCTCGGTGAGGCTGTTCCAGTTGTTTTGGGAATTGCCGTGGCCGACGATGCGGACGAAACGGGCGGGCAGGGGGGTGGGCAGCGGGAAGGCCTCGAGGTTGAGGGTGGTGCCGCTGCTGACCGCGTTGGTGAGCGCGGTGAACCAGCCGAAGCCATCCACCGAGAGCAGCACGTCAAAGCTGGTGGTGCGCTGGTTGCCGAGGTGGAAGGCGATGTGGACGGCGTCCACCAATTCGAGCCGGCCCAGGTCGAAGCTGACCCACTGCCCGTCGCCCTGCGCGGACCAGCGGGAGTTGAGGTTGCCGTCCAGCAGGTTGGCGGGGACGTTGGTCGTGCCGGCCTCGTAACCGCTGGCCCCGGCGAGCGTCACGCTGCGGAAGACAAATTCGTTGGTGCCCCGGAACGCGCGGCTGAGGCGCACCTCGTCCAGGAGACCCAGGAAATTGTCCGTGCTGCCCCCGTTGGCGCGGCCTTCGTTGCCAAGGACCAGGTCGCACGCGGCGGCGGCGAGGTCGTTAGTGAGGCGGGCGGTGGCAAGGACGTTGGCAAACACGGCGCCGGGGTCGAGGCGCGTCCAGTAAAACGTCAGGTTGCCGGGGGTGTTGTCCGCGCCGGTGCAGGCCACGGCGACATGATACCAGTTGTTGGCGAGAATCGCGTTGGGGCCGTTGGTCGGGAGGTTGACGAGCACGCTTTGGATGCCGCTTTCCTGCCGCAGGTTGATGAATTCGAGCCGGGGCACGGAGGGGTCGCCGCCGCCCACGCCAACGGGGTTCAGGCGGAACTGGAAAACGCGCTCGGCGGCCACGTCGCCCTCGCCACTGACAATTTGCAGGGGGCTGTTGCGGCCAGTGCCGGCGGGCGCGGGGCCGAGGTTCTGGGCCGGATCGAAATCCACGCGGACGAGCGCCTCAATGGTGAACGCGCCCGTGACCGGATCGGCGAGGGCCAGCGTGACATTGTCGCCCGCCCCGTTGACGAGCGGCAGGGCGGCGAGGGCGGCGTCCTTGTTGGCGGTGTCGTTGGGGCCGCCATCAAAAGTGCTCAACGCGGTGCCGAAGCCGGGAAAGGAAGGCTGCTGGAGCGCCGCGCCGTTGGTGAGCGAGACGAGGCTGCGTTGGGCGGGGGCGGCGTCGAGAGCGGGGGCGTCGGCTTCATCCAAATGCCAGAGGTGCCCGGTGAACGGGTCCGGCTCGTAACGCACGAGGTCCGCCGGCAGCGGGCCAGGCAACAGTATGGCCAGCAAAAGCGGCGCGAGCGCCAGGCCGGGACGGAAGGGGAAACACATGATGTCGGGCCGGCCCTGGACCTCGTCGCGTCCGCACCGGGCGCAGGCACGTTACTCGAGGCGCGGGCCGAAGCAACTCACCCGGACGGGTAGGCGGCGGGGGTTGCGGCGCAGGGCGTCGGCGGAGGCGTTGTGGACGTGATTGCCGTTGGCCCGGCGCGCGCTCATATTGGCGGCATGAGTCGTTGCGGCCGCCGGCGTGGTGCCCCTCCGTTCTGGCGGGGGCTGCCTGGGTTGTGTGTGGTCCTGTGGAGCTGGGGTGGCGGAACGGCAGCGGGGCAGATGTTGACGAACACGGCGGCGGTGCTGGCGCTCAGCGCGGAGGAGGCCGCACGGGCGGTGCCGGTGCGTTTGCGCGCGGTGGTGGTGGACCGCTCTGAACCGGTGGACCGGGCGTTGACCGTGGCCGACAACTCGGGCGGGTTGTATGTGCGCTCGGTGGAGCCGTTGCTGGCCCCCTTTCATGCGCGGGATTTGCTGGAGTTGGAAGGCGTCACCGACCCGGGGGAATTTGCGCCCATCATGCGCGTCCACGCCGCCCGGCGGGTGGGGACGGCGGACCTGCCCGCGCCGCGCCGGGCCAGCTACCACGAAATCATTTCCGGGGCGCTCGACGCGCAGTGGATCGAGGCGGAGGGGGTGATCCAGGCGACCTTCGATCCGGCACCCGGCTCCCAGGTCTGGCGCATGATCGTGTCGGTGGATGGGGGCACGGTGCATGTGCGGCAGACGGGCGGGCGCGATCCGGCGTTGCAGCCGGACGCGGCGGTGCGGATGCGGGCGCTGTGCTTCTACCAGTTCAACCAGCGGCGGCAGTTGTTGAATCCGGTGTTGCAGGTGCCGGCGGGCATCCGGGTCGAGGTGGTGCGCCCGGCCCCGGCGGATCCGTTTGCGGGACCGCCGCGGTCGGCGGCCAGTTTGCAGATGTTTTCGCCCCGGAGCGCGGCCGGACACCGGGTGCATGTGCGGGGCGTGGTGCTGCACGGGCAGGCCGATGGGTGGGTGTATCTGCGCGACGAAAGCTCCGGTCTGCGGTTTCACACGCGCGGGACGAATCCGGTGGCGCCGGGCGACGTGCTGGACGTGGTGGGGTTCCCCAAGTTCGGCGCGGCGTCCCCGGTGATGGTCGAGGCGGTGTTCCGGCGGGCAGGCCGGGGCGGGCCGCCGGCCCCGTTGCGGCTGGCCAGCCCGGTGGACGCCTTCGATCACGAGGACAACCTGGTCGCGGTGGAGGCGGATCTGATTGCGGTCAACCCCGTGCTCGAGGGGTTGATGCTGACGTTGCAGGCCGGCGACCTCTCTTTCAAGGGGCTGTGGAAGGGGGCCGCCGCCGAGAAGGAGCGTCCGGCCTGGCAGCCGGGCAGCCGGGTGCGGGTGGCGGGCATCTGCTCGGTGGCTTACGACGACGAGCGGCCCCTCATGGGCATCTGGCATCCGCAATCGTTCCAACTGCTGCTGCGCTCGCCGGCGGACCTGGTGGTGTTGCGCGAGCCGCCGTGGTGGACGGCCCGGCGGGCCGCGCTGGCGCTGTCCGGGCTGTTGGCCCTCCTGCTCCTGGGCACGGCGGTGCTGGCGTGGGCGGCCCGGCGGCGGCTGCTCGAGCAGGGGCGGCAGCGCGCCCTGGCGGAGCGGGAGTTCACCGCCATTCTGGCGGAGCGCAACCGCATGGCACGGGAAATTCACGACACGCTGGCGCAGGGGCTGGCGGCCACGTCCGTGCAGTTGCGCCTGGCCCGCAAGCAGGCCGGCCAGGCCTCCGCCGAACTGGGGCGGCACTTGGACGCCGCGCTGGAGATGGTCCGCGCCAGTCTCGACGAGGCGCGCAATTCCATTTGGAACATGCGCCCGCAGGTGCTGGAAACCGGGGACCTGGCGACCGCGCTCGAAGGCATTCTCCGCCAGATGGCCGAGGGGACGGAATTGAAGACGGCCTTCCGGGTCGAAGGCCGCCGCCGACGGCTTGCGCCCGTCATGGAAAACAACCTGTTGCGCGTGGGGCAGGAGGCGATCACCAACGCCGCGCGTCACGCGGCGGCCAGCGAACTGGCGGTCACGCTCGAGTTTGGCGAGCGCGAGTTCCGGCTCACGGTCCGGGACAACGGGCGGGGCTTCGACCTGGCCACGCCGCCGCCGCATGAGGGCGGCTTCGGCCTGGCGGGCATGCGCGCGCGGGCGGAGGAGTTGAAGGGCGAACTCCGCATTCACACCGCGCCCGGGCAGGGCACGGAAATCGGGTTGCGCGCGCCCCTGGGCGGCGAGGATTGAGCCGGGCCGCCGACCGGTCCGGGCGGCCCCGGATTACACGAACGGGTAGCTGGCGGGCCGGGAAACGACCGTTACGCTTGTGAAAAAGTTGAGGAAAGCGACGCCCATCAAGGTGATGCTGGTGGATGACCATCCGGCCTTCCGCAAAGGCATCGCCGCGCTCATCGAGAGCGAGCCGGACCTTGAGGTGGTCGCCCAGACGGGCGAGGGGACCGAGGCCCTGGCGCTCTATCGCCGCGCCCGGCCCGACGTGGTGTTGATGGACCTGCGCCTGCCCGGGCTGGGCGGCGTGGAGGCCACCATCGCCATCCGGAAGGAATTTCCCGACGCGCGCATCATCGTGCTGACCACGTTTGATGCCGACGAAGACATCTACCGCGCCATCCAGGCGGGGGCGAAATCGTATCTGCTCAAGGACGTTTCCGACGAGGAACTGGCGGGGACGATCCGCGCCGCGCACGCCGGCGCGGCGAAGCTGCCCCCGCGCGTGGCCGAGCGCCTGGCCGAACGCCGGCAGCGCGCCGACCTTTCCTCCCGGGAACTGGACGTGTTGCAGCACCTCATCAAGGGCCGCAGCAACAAGGAAATCAGTTCGGCCTTGTTCGTTTCCGAGGACACGGTGAAGGCGCACCTCAAAACGCTGTTCAGCAAGCTCAACGTGCGCGACCGCACCGAGGCCGCCATCAGCGCCGTGCGGCACGGCATTGTGCATCTGGACTGAAGCCGCCGCGGGAACGCAGTTTTCATTATGCCCATCGCCCTGGTTGCCCGTTCCCTGTGCGCGGGGTGCTTGCTGCTCGGAGCCGTGCTTGCGCCGGCCTCCGCCGCTTCCGCGCCCCCCGTCTATCTGTTCACCTCGTTCCGTGGCAGCGGGGATGGATTGCACCTGGCTTGGAGCGAGGAGGCGCGGAAATGGAGCGACCTGGGGCGGCTGTTTCTGAAGCCGGAGGTTGGGGCGAAATTGATGCGCGACCCGCACATCCTGCGCGGGCCGGACGGGCGGTTTCACCTGGTCTGGACCAGCGGTTGGAGCGACAAAGGCATTGGCTACGCCCATTCCTCCAACCTCGTGAACTGGTCGGAACAGCGCTTCCTCCCGCTGATGGAGGACGTGCCCGGCACGAAGACCTGCTGGGCGCCGGAGGTTTATTTCGAGGAAGGCCTCGGCCAATACCTCATCATCTGGTCATCCAACGTGGAAACGCCCGGGGTCACGCCGCCCAAGGGCGGGTTTCATCGCGCCTATTTCACACTGACAAAAGACTTCCAGACATTCACCGCGCCGAAAATCCTCTTCGACCCCGGTTTCAACAACATTGACACCACGCTGCTCAAGGCGGGCGACCGGTATCACATCGTGTTCAAGGAAACCGACGACCAGCCCGCCGGCGTCTGGGGCGCGATTCATGGCGCGACGGCCCCCCATCCGCTGGGGCCTTACACGTTGTGGGCGCAGCCGATCATCCGGAACGAGCGGGTGGAAGGCCCCGCGCTGGTCCACGTCGGCGGGCGGACCCTGCTCTACCTGGATTACTACGTGAACAACCGTTACGGCGTCCACGAGACGGAGGACTGGAAAAGCTGGCAGGACGTCACCGCTGACGCCCGCGTGGTGCGCGGCCAGCGGCACGGCAGCATCTTCACCGTTTCGCGCGACGAATTTCGCGCGCTCGCCCCGGAACTCGAACGGCCCGCACCGCCGCCTGTGCTGCCCGGGGCGAACGCCGACCCGCACCTCGCCGTCTTTGGCGACACGTTTTATCTCTACCCCACCACCGATGGCACGGAAGGCTGGCGCGCAACCTCGTTTCAGGCCTGGTCATCCCGTGATTTGGTCAACTGGAAAAATGAAGGCGTCATCCTCGACCTGCCACGCGATTTGACCTGGGCCAGCGTTCATGCGTGGGCCCCGGCCATTGCGACCAGGAACGGGAAGTTCTATTTCTACTACAGCGCGCAGCAGAACGTCGGCGTGGCGGTGGCGGATTCGCCCGTCGGGCCGTTCCAAGATCCGCGGGGCCAGCCGCTCGTCAGCCGGAGCGATTTTCCGCGGATGCAGGCGATTGACCCGATGGTGTTCGTGGATGACGACGGTTCGGCCTACCTCTACTGGGGGCAGGGCCGGTGCAAGGCGGTGAAGCTGAATGAGGACATGATCTCGTTCAATCCGGCCGAGGTGCGCGACCTTACCCCGCCCGGCTACAACGAGGGGCCGTTCCTCCACAAGCGCAACGGCACCTACTACCTTACCTGGTCGGAGTTCGACACGCGCGACCCGCGTTACTCGGTGGCCTACGCGACCGGACCGTCGCCGCTCGGGCCGTTCACCAAGGCCCCGGACAACCCGATTCTCCGCCAGCGCGGGCCGGTGAAGGGCGCGGGGCATCATTCCATCGCGCGGATTCCCGGGCGGGATGAATGGGTGATCGCCTATCACCGCTTCCGCATTCCGGACGGGAACGGCTACAACCGCGAGACCTGCCTCGCGCCCCTGCGACACGCCGAGGATGGCCGCATCCTGCCCGTGGATGTCTTTGCGGCGGCGCGCCTGGACGGGCGTTAGCCCTAATGCCCCCGGAAATTCATCCTGGGAAAAGCAGTTCCAACCATGAAACACACGAAGGGACACGAAAAACTGGCCGCTCCTCTCCGGCCGCCGCTCACCCGGCAGGTGAACATCGGCTCTTGCCGCCCCGGCAGCCTTTCGTCCGGTCCTTGCGTGTGTTTCGTGTCTTTCGTGGTTTCCCAACTGCCGTTTCCGGGTTCAAGACGGAATAACGGCGATGGTGACGGACTCCTGTGACGAGGCGTTTTTGAGCAGGCGCGGCCAACTGCTCACGGGTTGACGGACCGCCCGCGCCGCGCGCCGGAACCCTCACCGGCATCCGGCCCCTTCCGGGCGGCCAGTTGACACTGGAGTGGCGCGACGCAGCCGGGCTGGTTCATGTCGAGTTCCTGCCCTCGCTGGAAAGTCCTTCGTGACAGACCGTGGTCGGCCCGCTCGGGGGCACCAACTGGACCTTCGCTCCGCCGCCCTGCCCGAAAGCCTGGTGCGGTTGGAGAAAACGTAGCGTCAGGCATCCTTGCCTGACGTAGAGGGCGGCATCCCTGCCGCCCGGAACGGGGTGGACAGGCAGAAGGTCACACGAACTTCCCAAGCGCCTCGTGTTTGCGTGCGGTTCTTTCCGCCGGGCAGGATGCCCGGCTCTACGTCAGGCACGGATGCCTGACGCTGCGAGTTAACCCGAATTCCAAAGCACAGTTTGTAGCGCAGACTTCCAAGTCTGCTGTGTCGCGGGTTTCCAAACCCGCAGGAGGTGGACGAAACAGTGCGTCTGATTGCCCGGGTGGCCCGCCGACTTGGAAGTCGGCGATACAGCAGGTTGGGAAACCTGCGCTACGACCGGGTCGCCATCCGACTTCCGACTTCGGAGTTCGGGGTTAATGCTGATCCCGGCACGCGCGGCCCCATGTGTCACCGGCGGTTTCGGCGACTTCCACCGGTTCCAACACGGCTTCGCCGCGATGGATTTTGCGGGCGTCGTCGGGGTGCAGGTCGTGCAGGCCGAGGCGATGGAGCAGCGCGAAGTCGTCGTTCTTGTCGGGGTTCGGCGTGGTGAGAAGTTTGTCGCCGAGGAAAATCGAGTTCGCGCCGGCGAGGTAGCAGAGCGCCTGCATCTCGTCGCTCATCCCGGTGCGGCCGGCGGAGAGCCGGACCATCGCCTTCGGCATCAGGATGCGCGCGGTGGCGATGGTGCGGACGAATTCAAACGAATCCACGAACTTCTGGTTTTGCAGCGGCGTGCCGGCGACGGCGATGAGCGCGTTGATGGGCACGGAGTCGGGCTGCGGGTCCAGGTTCGCCAGTTCGACGAGCATCTTGAGGCGGTCGTCCACGGATTCGCCCATGCCGAGGATGCCGCCGGAGCAGACTTCGAGGCCGGCCTTGCGGACGTTTGCGAGCGTCTGGAGGCGTTCGTCGTAGGTGCGCGTGGTGATGATCGAGGAATAAAATTCGCGCGAGGTGTCGAGGTTGTGGTTGTAAACGTCACAGCCGACGGCCTTGAGTTGCCGCGCCTGCGATTCGGTCAACATGCCGAGCGTGCAGCAGACTTCGAGGCCGAGTTCCTTCACGCCGGAAACCGTCTTCAACACGCTGTCGAATTGCGCGCCGTCGCGGACGCGGCTCCACGCGGCGCCCATGCAGAAGCGCGTCGCGCCGTCGGCCCGGGCCTTGCGCGCGTCGGCCAGAATCGCCTCGGTCGCCATCAGCGCCTCGGCTTCGAGGCCGGTGTTGTGATGCGCGGATTGCGGGCAGTAGGCGCAATCCTCGGGGCACGCGCCGGTCTTGATGGACTTGAGCGTGCAAAGCTGGACGCCGGCGGGGTCCTGGTGCCGGTGATGCGCCTGCTGCGCGCGGAAGATGAGCGTGGTGAGCGGCAGCGAATAGATTTCGCGGACCTGGTCGAGGGTGCAGGGCATGGAATTTATTGAACCACGAATGGACACGAATAAACACGAATGGGAACGCGGAGCTTATTCCGCCTCAACATACGAACGCGAATGGCGCACGGGCGATGAAGCGGACTATAGTCCGCGCTCCGGCCGGATGCGTGTTCATTCGTGTCCATTCGTGGTTTGCTTCAGCGCGGCACGGCGGCGGGTTCGAGTCCGGGCAGAACGTCATCCAGCGCGGCGTGCAGGGCGCGGGCAAGATGCCGGACCTCGTCCGGCGTGGCAACAACTGGCGGCACAATCAGCAGGCTGTCGCCCAGCGGGCGGATGACGAGGCCATGTTTCCGGGCGGCGAGGGAGACTTGGAATCCGGCGCGCAAATCGGCGGGCCAGCGGCGATGGCGGTCGCGTGGAACGAGGTCAATGGCGCCGGTCAGGCCGAGTTGCCGGATTTCGGCGACGTGCGGGTGGCCGGCGCAGTGGGCGGCCAGTTCATTGCCAAGGGTGGCGATGGTTTCGGCCACGCGGCCGGAGGCGAGGAGCGGACGCAGCTTGGCCAGGCTGGCACGGGCGACGGCGCAGGCGAGCGGGTTGCCGGAAAAGGTGTGGCCGTGGTAGAACGCGCGTTGCTGGCTGAAGGTGCCGAGGAAGGCGTCGTGGATGGCGTCGCTCGTGAGCGTGGCGGCGAGCGGGAGGTAGCCGCCGGACAAACCTTTGGCGAGGCAGAGGAAGTCGGGGGTGGTGGGACAGGCGTCCCGCCTGTCCGGTGAGATGTTCGACGTTTGTGAGTCTGACGGTGTTCGTGAGTCCCACTGGACAGGCTGGAAGCCTGTCCCACTACCAAGGCCGCCCCTCACCCCAGCCCTCTCCCCTTCCGAAGGGGAGAGGGAGGCGGAGGCATTGGTGGTGTCTGCGGTGCGGGGTTTTTGTGAGTCCAACTGGGCAGGCTGGAAGCCTGCCCCACTACACGCCGTCAGCGCGCCGAGACGGCCAAAGGCGGTGAACACTTCATCGAGGATCAGATGCACGCCGGCGCGACGGCAGCGTTCGGCCACGGCGGCGACGAAGCCTGGCGGTTGTTGCACCATGCCCGCCGCGCCTTGCACGCGGGGTTCCATGATGAGGCAGGCGGTGCGATTGGCTTCGGCGGCGAGCAACGCATCCAGCGCGGCGATGGATTTTGAAGCGTCCGAGCGGAGGACTTTGCCGGCGCACTCCACATGAACGGGAGCGGGAATATGCTTCGCTGGAAAGAGCCACGGAGCGAAGCGCGCATGGAAACCGCCACTGTCGCCCACGGCCATCGTGCCGAAGGTGTCGCCGTGATAGCTGCCGGTCAGGCCGATGACGCCGCGTTTCTCCGGTTTGCCGGAGAGTTGCCAGTATTGGAACGACAGCTTGAGCGCGATCTCGACGGCGTTGGAGCCGTTGTCGCTGAAGAAGCAGCGGCTGAGTTTGCCATCCGTGAGCGTGGCGAGTTCTCCGGCCAGCGCGGCGGCCTGGGGATGATTGATGCCCAGCAGCGTCGTGTGCGCGACCTGGTCGAGCTGCGCGCGGAGGGCGGCGTCGAGATCAGGGTCGCCGTGGCCGTGGACGTTGGTCCAGAGCGAGGCGGTGCCGTCGAAGTAACGGTGGCCTTCGGTGTCAAACAGCCAGCAGCCTTTGGCGCGGGCGATGTGGAGGCGCGGGTGGTCGAGATACTCGCGCATCTGGGTGAACGGATGCCACGAATGCCGCACGTCCGCCGCGTCGGTGGCGGCGAAGTTGGCGGAAGAGGCGGGCGGCGTCATGGCAGCGCGAACGCGGCCAGAGTAGCGGGCGCGGCGGAAATCCGAAATCCGAATTGGCGGGTTCCGAGGGCGAGGGGCGCATCTCACTTTCTTGCAAGTCCGTTTCATATGTGTGCGGTGGTAGCGTCGGCAATCCTTGGCTGACGTGGAGCCGGGCTTCCCAGCCCGGCGGAAAGCAACGCCCGCCCGCACGGGGCGCTCGGCAAGTTCATGTCGCCCGCCCGGAGCCACGCTCATTCCGGGCGGCAAGGATGCCGCCCTCTACGGCAGGCAGGATGCCTGCCGCCACCGCCTGCAATAAACTGAGATGCGCCCGAGGGCGAGTGCGACGCGGGGGGGTTGGCTGGCGCCGCGGCTCACCGGGGACGACGAACCGGTCTGGCCGAGGTGAGCGGGCCAAAATCGGTTCAGCAATCGGCAATCCGCGTGTGGCCTGAGAAGCGCACCCGTGATTGCCTGTTGCCATGAATCCGGCCATGAACGAAGTCAATGACCGTGCTGCCTGGCTCAAGGGCGGCACCGCCTGCTGCAGCCTTCCGCCCGCGCCCGCCCAACGGCCGCTGCGCCTGGTTCTGCTCGGCGCGCCCGGCGTCGGCAAGGGCACGCAAGCCGAGTTGATTCATGAGCGGCTCGGAGCCTGCCAGCTTTCGACGGGTGACGTTTTCCGCGCGGCCAAGTCCGGTTGCGGCGGCGGCGAACTCAGTCCGGCGCTGACCGAGGCGTTGCAGTTCATGCGGCGCGGCGAACTGGTGCCCGACGCGACGGTGCTGCAAATCGTCCGCGAGCGCGCCGGCTGCCTGCGGTGTCAGGGCGGCTTTCTGCTGGATGGTTTCCCGCGCACGGTGGCGCAGGCGGAGGCGCTGGACCGGATTTGCGCCGAGCACAAGACCGGGATTGATGCGGTCATCAGTTACGAGTTGCCCATTGAAAAGATTGTGTCCCGGCTCAGCGGCCGCCGGACGTGCGAGAAGTGCAAAGCCGTCTATCACGTCGAATCCCGCCCCTCGAAAACGCCCGGCGTCTGCGACCATTGCGGCGGCAACCTCGTGCAACGCGAGGACGACCGTCCCGAGGCCGTGCGCGTCCGCATGGAAGCCTACGAACGCAGCACCGCGCCGCTGGCGGATTATTATTCGCGGCGCGGCTTGCTGGTGCGCGTTTCGGCGGAAGGCACGCCGGAGGACATTTTCGAGCGCACCTGCGAGGCGTTGGTGCCGAAAAAAGGATGACCGCGCGCCGGTGCGGCCGGGGCTGGATTTCCGCAACCCTTTCTCCCGCAATCGCTCCGGGTTCCCTTCGGGCCGTTGTTTCCCGCCTGAATAGCCGCCCGGGGTGGCCAGTCGAACCCCCAGATGGCAGCACCTACTGCCTTGGATTGGACGGCATTATGAAAACGAACCTTTTCGCGCTGGTGGCGGTCCTGACCGTTCCCCTCTTCGCCGGTTGCGCCCCTTCGACGTCAGCGGAAGAACCGTCCGCCGCCATCGGCGGCTCCGCACCCGTCACCAATGCCCCCGAGGCGCAGGTGGTGGCAGCCGCGGTGGAGACCGCCGTTCCGCCCGCCGTGGCCACCAATCTGCCCGTGGGCCGGGTGCTGAACCCGGAGCCGGTCGCGCCCGCCAACCTGCGCCTCAATGCGCCGGCGATGGAAATCGTCAAGCTCGCGCAGGCCGGTCTCGCGCCGGAGGTCATGCTCGCCTACGTCACCAACTCGCTGCACACCTTCAACCTGGGCGCGGACGAACTCGTGTATCTGAACGACCTCGGCATCGCCCCCGAGGTGATGACGGCGATGATCCAGCACGATCAGCGGATTCGCGAAGCTTCCCTGCAAGGTGCCGTGGCCGCCGCGCCCGCGACGCCCGCGCCGCCGACTTCGGTCTGGTCCCCGGCGGCTTCCGCCCCGGCTTCAAACGTCTGGCAGCAGCCTGCGGCCGCGCCAGCACCAACGGCCAATGAAGCCGCTGCGCCCGCGCCCCTGCCCGAGGAGAGCCGGCCCGCCCAAGTGACGGTGAATTACTTTTACGATTCGTTGTCGCCGTATGGCACCTGGATTGACATCGAGGGTTATGGCCGTTGCTGGCGGCCCACCGTAGCGGTGACGACGATTGGCTGGCGGCCCTATCAACATGGCGGTCGCTGGATCTGGACGGATTACGGCTGGTATTGGTATTCGGATTACTCGTGGGGCTGGGCGCCGTTTCATTACGGGCGCTGGTTCACGCATCCGCACTGGGGCTGGGTGTGGTGGCCGGACACGGTGTGGGGACCATCGTGGGTCACATGGCGTTACACCGACGCCTACTGCGGCTGGGCACCGCTGCCGCCGGGCGCGCATTACCGGCCGGGGGTTGGCTTCAGTTACTATGGCAGTTCGGTGGGTTACAGCTTCGGCTTCGGGCTGGGCTACAGCCATTACACCTTTGTTTCCTACCACCATTTCCGGGGCCGCCACTACGACCGCTACTGTGTGCCGCGCCACGAAGCGCCGCGCATTTACAACCACTCGACTGTCGTCAACAACATCATTACCGGCGACAACAACGTCATCATCAACAACGGCATTGGCCGTGACCGCGTCGAAGCCGTCACCCGCTCGGAAGTGCCGCGCGTGCGCGTGCAGGAAACCGCCGCCGCGCCGGCCCGCACGCCGGGCCGGGGCCGTTACGAGCAGCTATCGCCCGATGGCCGGACGTTGAACGTGACGCGCAATGTGATTGCCGGAACGCCCGTCGCGGGCGGTTCGCGCGGAGAACTTCCGGAGGGACGGAATGAAATTTCCGTCGGCGGCGCCATTGCGTCCCCGGCGGGCACGCCCGCCGCCGCCCCGGACGTCACCCCCAAGCTTCCTGGCGTGCGCGGCGACCGGCCGCCTCATCAAGCCAACCTCATTCGTGGCGGCCGTGACACTTCCCCCGCGGCCACGCCTCGCGCCGAAACGGTGAACAACTCTCCCGCGCCCGTCGCCGCGCCCGTTCGCGCCGAGACCGGCCGCAACGAAACGGTCCGCCCGATCCGCCCGTCGCCGGAGCGCGACGTGCCCGCGCCCGTCGCCAGCGCGCCGCCCGCCGCCCCTCCGACTCCGGATGCCGCGCCGTCGTCGCCCGCCGTGCGCAGCGAGGAGTCGCGCGCGGGCCGCGTCGTGATTATTGGCTCGCGCAACGACCGTCCGGGTGCGCCGGCCAGCGGCGGTGCGGCCACGCCCCGTTCCTGGAACATTCCGCTCAACGGCGGTTCCAGCGCGGCGGCTGAGGCGGTTGCGCCGCCACCCGTCGCCGCCCCGAATGTTCGCAGCGCGCCCGTCACGCCGTCGCCGTCGCCAACGCCCAACGCCAGCGCGAATGTCAATGCCGGCGGGCCGCCCCGTTTTTCCGTGTGGGAAAATGGCCGCGTCGAACCCGCCCGGCAGCCGCCCGTGGTGGAGCACCCCCGGGCCAACATCGTGCGCGCCTTCAATCCCGCGCCGAACCAAACCCCGGTTGTGAGTTCCCCCGTCGCGCCCGCTTCGCCGGTGATTCGCACGCCGCCGATGACGCCGGCACCCGCCACGCCGCGCCCGCAACCGATGGCACCGCCGGTGCGCACCGAACCGGTTGCGCCACGGATCAGCGCCCCGTCCGCTCCGTCGCCCGAGCGGCCCAGCTACACACCACCTGCGCGGACCTACGAAGCGCCCCGCGTTTCGCCGCCGGCCAACGCGCCCATCCGGCAGTTCAGCGCGCCGGAATCCCGTCCCGCGAACCCCGCGCAAGGGCCGGGCCGGCTCCTCAACAACGGGCCGAATGGGCCGCGCGGCCAGAACGAAAAACGCTGAACCCTTTGCGCCCATGCAACGACACCGGGCCAGGCGGTGGTGGGTGGCGGGGTTGATGGTGGCGGGCGTATTCCTCGCGTTGCCCGCCTCGTTTGGCGCGCCCCTCACGCTTTACACCACGCAGTTCGAGGCCAGCCAGGGCTTCGCGCTGAATCAACCCGTGGCCGGACGCGATGGCTGGACCAGCGTCGGCCCCAACGGCAACGGCATCGTCACCAACTTCGTCGCGGGCTTCCGCCAGTCCGCCTACATCGGCTTTGCGCCGACCAACCAGAGCGCGCATTTCCTCTACCGCCCGGTCAACTTCAACCCCACCAACCGCCCGCTCGTCACGTTCACCGTGGACTGGGTGTTGTTCGATTCCACCGGCAACCGCCCCCGGGACGAGTTTCGCTGGAGCGCCTACAACCTTGCCGGGCAGCGGCTGTTTTCGCTGCTCCTCGACAACCACGACCTCGGCATCTACTACCAGCTTGATGATGGCGCATTCCGCGAGACGGGCTATGGCTTCAACAACTCCGCCGCCTACACCCTGCGCGTGGAGATGAATTTCGCCGCCAACCGCTGGAGCGCCTGGCTGGGCGCCACCCGCATCGTGGCCGACAAGCCCGTCACCACCACCAACGCCGCGCGCACCTTCAGCGACGTCTCCGCCGTCTGGCTGCCGCGCGTTGCCGGCAAGGCGGGCGACAATTTTCTGCTGTTCGACAATTTCACGCTCACCGCCGACACCCTGCCGCCGGTGCCGCCCGCCACGCCTGCGGTTGTGCAGCCGCTGGGAGTAATTGCCGGGCAGTTTCTCGTCCGTGTCACCGGCGAGTCCGGGGCGAAGTATGCCGTCGAAGCCAGCGGCAACCTGCGGCAGTGGACCGCGCTCAAGACCAACGTCATCACCGGCGGGTTCTTTGATCATCTGGACGCTGGCGCCGTCGGCCAGCCGCAGCGTTTCTACCGCGCCCGCTGGGTGCCATAGACCGGGCGAGCCGGCGCAACGCGCCATCAACAATTCGCAACCCACCGGCAGCGGCAGGGCCGGGCTTCGGGCAGGCTTCGCCCATGCGTCATGACGTTCTGCGCGCGAACTGGCCGGCCCCGTGCCGGATGAACCGGGCCTTCACCCTCATCGAGCTGTTGGTGGTCATCGCCATCATCGCAATTCTGGCGGCCCTGCTGCTGCCCGCGCTCGGCAAGGCCAAAACCAAGGCGAAGGGCATTTCCAGCTTGAGCAACCTCCGCCAGCTCGGCCTGGGAATGCATCTCTACCTGGGGGATCAGGAAGGCCGGTTTCCCGGTCATTCGCTCCCGGCGGTGGCGGGACAGGCGCGCATCCGGTGGGCGGATTTGTTGTTCCCCTATCAGCAGACCACCAAGGTGTATCTCAGCCCCAACCTGACCCCGGAGGAGGAGCCGTTAATGAACAAACCCTTCGCGCACACCGCGCCCGGGGGCGTCGAAATTCCCGGCGTCACGGTCTATTACGGCGGCTATGGCTACAACTACCAATACCTCGGCAACACCCGCCAGCCGGGCGGCATCCCGCCGTTCCATGCGCGCGACACGTCCATCGCGCGCACCGACCAAACCGTGCTGCTCGGCGACACCAAGGGCACCCGCCAGGGCAACGCCGCCAATCCCTACGGCGTCAACGGCTCCGGCGTTTACACCCTGGATCCGCCGCTGGGTTCGGTGGACCTTGGATCGCGCGGCAGCCGCCGGACCAGCGCCGCACCCGGCCCCGGAAACGCCTATTATGAGGGCGGGAATGACAACTCCGACGTCCATCGCGCCACCCCGGCGGCCCGCAACGGGGGCCGGGTAAATGTCGTGCTCGTGGACGGTCACGCCGAGGCGTTGACGCCCGAGACGCTGGATGGCCGCAAGTCGGGAGGCACGCCGAACAACGCGTGGTGGAACGGGCGGGGCGATGGCAGTGTGCGCTGACCCATCCGGTTCCTGGTCGGCAGTTCCCCAATCCTTGCGCGGGGTGGGTGACAGTTTGCTGACGGTGGGTTTCCTGGTCTGAAACGGTGCTTTTCGTGGCGGATAGCCTGGCAGCACCGCACTTCAGTCTGGAGCGGGTGGTGGCGGGGTTGGCACAAACCCGTGCGTGGACAACGGGCCGGGCAATGGGCGCGAAACCGCTTGTGAACCAGGCCACAATTCGACGGTCCCGCCCCCCGCGTTGCGTTTATCCCGAATACCGGAGTTGAACCCCGCGACGCGGCAGGAGCGCGGCCTTGAGGCCGCTTCAACCTGCGCCGCGCTGCGGTCAGCCGAACGCACAAAATCTTTCGGACGGTGAAGCGGCGTGAACGCCGCGCTCCCTTGGGACGCCGCGCACCGATAAAATTTCGCGCTTCGGAATTCGGGTTTATTCCAGCCTCACACCCAGTCGGCCCCATTTGCCGCGCTGGGTTTCGGCGCGCCCTGGAAAGTCCCGCCTTTCGTCGCGCGCACAGCCATGTCAGGATGAGGCGATGAGCGACTGACCGTTGCGAGCCGGGACAAGCGCCCGTTTGCGGCACCCCGCCATCCGCGTTTCAACCTGAATTCCCTTCCATGCCTCCCGAACTGCTCCACCGGCTTCGGCACACCCGTCTCACCCGCGGGGAAATCCGCGCGCTCGCCGCCCATCTGCCGCCCTCGGAGGCGGAACTGGACGCGCTGATCGGGGAACTGGCCGCCGCCGCGGACGAGGCCGCGTTAACGGCGCTCGTGTTGGCGATGCTCGCCGGCCGACGCCCGCTGGCCGCGTGCCACCTGCCCCGCGTCCTCCCGCTCATCCGCAGCCTTGACGCTGTGCCCGCTGTGGCGATGCACGCCCAGGGCGATGTGGTGGAGGCGTTGCTTGCTGCTGTGGACACCGACCTCATGGGCTGGGAACGCGAGGGCAGCGTGCTGCTCATCGCCGGCTGGCTGTGCCGCAACCGTGAACCCGTGCGGGAACTGCCGCCCGGCCTCATCCCCAAGGCCCGGCAGCTCGCCCGCGCCGAATTTCGCTCCCCGGAGGGTCTGCTGCCGCTCTTCGCGCTGGCCCACGTCACGGGCAACCAGGGCCTGCGCACCGTGCTGGAAAACCAGATTGCGCCCCCGCCGCCCGACGTAATCGCCACCGTCTTGCGCTACTTCATCGAGGAACCCCAGACCGACCCGCTCGCGTTCCTGCCCGAGCAGGCCGATCGCGTGCTTTCCGCCAGCGGCCCCCTCCGCCGCGCCGTCACCAAAGTGGGCCGCAACGATCCCTGCCCCTGCGGCAGCGGGAAAAAATACAAGAAGTGCTGCTTCGAAAAAGACCAGGAACGGCTCCATCACTCCACCGACGTGGCCGGCGTCACCACCGAGGAACTCGATGAACTGCCCGAACCCTTCCTCACCGAGGACAAGCTCCACAACCTGCGCGGCCCCAAACTCACCCGCCTGCGCATCGAACTCCTCGCACCCCCGCTCCAGCGCCTCCTCCTCGAACGCCTTGCCACCTTCCAGCAAACCGACGCCCTCCTCGCCGCGTGGGCCAAAGTCGGCTGGCGGCCCGACCTCGAAAACGCCTGGGACTACTGCCTCTTCGAAGCCGTCGAGCATGGCCAGCGCGACCTCGTCGAACGCCTCGTCGCCTTGCGCGGCATGACCGCCGAGCACCCCGACCTGCCCGCCGATGCCCGCTTGCTGCTGCTGGAGAACCAACCGCAGCAATGGCTCGAACACCTCGAGCGCATCGCCCGCGCCCAGCTCGAAGACCCCGAACACTTTCAAATCATGGACGTCGTCCACGCCCTCACCGGCCGCCAATGTCCCGCCCTCGGCGCGTTGCTCGCCCGCGCCGCCGCCATCACTGCCCGGCCCCTCGACGCGGAAACCCTCTTCGACTACATCTTCAAAGTCCGCGACCGACTCGACCTCCCGCCCGAGGACCCCGCCGAATGGGTCCTTGACCGCCGCCTCGAACTGCCCGACGAACTGGATGAAGCCACCCGCGCCGACCTCAACGCCGCCCGCCGGCAAATGGAACTGGCCGCTGCCGAAACCGCCCGGCTCCGCCACCAACTCGCCGAAACCCGCGCCCAACTCGAACGGCAGGAACGCCTCGGCCGCACCCGCGCCGCCAGTTCCACTCCGGCCAGTTCGCCTTCCGCCCCGCCCGCCAACAACGCCGAACTCGCCACCCTGCGCAAACGGCTGGAAGACTTGAAGGAGTCCCTCAAGGAACGGCACGCTGAACGCAACGCCCTGCGCCGCGAACTCGGGGCCGTCCTCGCGGAAGCCGACGAACTGCGCAAACAAGCCGTCCCCGCCGACATCACGCCCGGCGCCACCGCCGAACCGGACCGCGAAGAGGAAGCCCTGCTGGGCGAGGAAGCCACCGCCCTCCAGCCGCCGCGCCTGCCGGTCTTTCCCGAGAAATTCGCCGCCACCCTGGCCCGGCTGCCCGACCATGTGGCCCGCGCGGCGCTCAATTTGATCGGGCGGCTGGCGGCGGGCGAACCGGCGGCCTTTGCCGGCATGCGCCGCCTCCGCCTCCGGCACGAGATTGGCCGCGTCCGCGTCGCGGGCGACTATCGGCTGCTGTTCAAACCCGCCGCCGGCCAGTTGGAAATCCTCGACCTCATCAACCGCCGCGATTTCGAGCGCTGGCTCAAGACCAGCCTCTGAAACGGAACGGACGGCCTGGGCGCATCTCAGTTTATTGCAGGCGGTGGCGGCAGGCATCCTGCCTGCCGTAGAGGGCGGCATCCTTGCCGCCCGGAATGAGCGTGGCTCCGGGCGGGCGACATGAACTTGCCGAGCGCCCCGTG